>Ga0335081_10018035_pt1 | contig 11415 bp, 11 predicted proteins | sample Lox_Sample_35_FD_206713 | JGI IMG/M metagenome (GOLD analysis project Ga0335081, IMG submission 206713) | Soil microbial communities from Loxahatchee National Wildlife Refuge, Florida, United States - Lox_Sample_3.5 | ecosystem: Environmental > Terrestrial > Soil > Wetlands | place: USA... | reverse complement strand
GGCTCTGTGGATCTGCGCGTCGCACTTCAACGCCTCCACCGGCACATTCGGTATGTTCATTCTCGCAATCTGCACTGCGGTGTTCTACGGGTGCGCCGTCTACGCGCTGTACATCGCGCTCGAGCCCCTGGTCCGCCGCCGCTGGCCCCACACACTCATCTCCTGGACAGCCATATTGACGGGCCAATGGCGAGACCCGATTGTCGGCCGCGATGTCCTGGTAGGCGCTGCGCTGGGCATTGGCTTCCCTGTGCTGGGCAACGCGGTCAATGCGGCGCTTGGGTCGAACGCGCCTCCACGCCTGGGCTCGACCGATGCCCTCCTGGGTTTTCGAGGTACGCTGGCAGTTTGCTTCCAAAGCATGCCGCACAGCATTCGCGACACCTTAGTCTTGGCCTTGGTTCTGTTTCTGCTGCGCGCGATTCTGAGGAATCAATGGCTGGCAATGGGAGCATTCGCGGTCATTTTCGCGTTGCTAGGCACTCTCGGCAGCAGTCATCTAGTCGTCAATGGCCTGGAACAGCTGATCGCTTTTATGCTGGTTGCTGCCGCCGCCTGGCGCTTCGGTCTGCTGGCGCTGGCCGTCTTTATCTTGTCCAATAACACCGTCGGGAACATGCAGGCTACGCTGCACACGGGCGCTTGGTATTTGGGCAACACTCTATTCCTGATCGCCTGCGGGCTCGCGCTCGCGGTGTGGGGTTGCTATACCTCCATGGCCGGACAAAAGCTCTGGAAGACCAGCTTGTTCGAAACCTAATTCGCGGACCGGTCTAGGCGCCGAATTGGCGCAGATGATGATCGATGTGCCGGTAGGCCCAGATCAGCCAGTCGGCCTTGCTCATTTCACCGAACAACGGATGGAACCCGTAGCTTTGGCGTGCAGCGAAAGCTGGAATCAGCTCTTGAAGTTCCGTGCGATCGCGCATCCAATCCGACGGCGGCGTGCCACCGTGGCCTTGCACCATTTCCGGACGCGTTGCGACGCCGTGCGGCCAGGGCAGGGAAGTGTGCAGCGCGACCCATTTGAAAACGATCTGCTTGAACAGATTGGTATCGGGGCTGGCGTATTTCTCGCCGGTCGCTACCCGGAAGGAATCGTTCAGATGACAAACCATCTGGTGCGCGGTCATTTGTCCCCATTGGCGCGTGGCATCGGGATCGAGCTTCGCGATGCGTTCGCGCAAGGCGCTCCGGGCGCCGGGATCTGCCAGAGTAGCCATGCCTGGGGATCAGTCTGTTTCGGCGTAGATTCTGCCGGCCGCAATCTCCGCGTTGATATGCCGCAGTTGTTGGCAAGCCTGGTCCAGCGCGCGCCACTGTGTCTCCACCAAGTCTCGGGTATGCGCGGGCAAGTTCGACTTGACCGCTGCTTCATAAGCGGCGAATGCGGAATCCTCGCCCGTTTCGCAAGCCGCGATGATGGTCTTGGCGTTGCCGTGCGTAATGGCCGAGCGCAAGGCAATCCAACCGCGATGCAGCGACGCCGCCATGCTGCCTGAATGGCTGGGATTGGCGCCCAACCGCTCCACTTCCTCGCGCAACTCATGGGCGAACTCCGCGCGCCGGATGGCATTGTCGCTGAGAATGATATGCAGCTTCGTATTCTGGATGTGAGACGCAGCGGTGCGATAGCCTAGTTCTCCATCCAGGCAGACTTCAATCAGCTTGTTGAGAGTCTCGGTTGCGGTGTGTGAGTCCGAACTCATTATCCTGATTGTAATCCGTTCCCGAGGCTCTGCAATCCCAGGCTACGTCCCCGCGTGTCTTTGCAAGAAGTCCTGCAGAATGCGGTTGTAGTCATCCGGCTTCTCCCAGTAAACCGAATGGCCCGCGCCGGGTACTTTCACCAATTGCGACCCCGGCATGCTCTTGTGCATGGCCTCGATGATAGGAGGTGGAATGAGCTGGTCCTGCTCGCCCACGATAAAGAGCACTGGAATTTTCTTGCCGAGCACTGGAGAAATGTCGGTGCTGGGAGCCGGCGCGCCGTTTGACGCGGGTGGCGGATTGTACGCGGAGGTAAGCGAACTGATCTCGCGATACAGAAACGCGCGGGCCGGCTCTCGCTTGGCGAAGTCCGGCGCAAAGGCGCGATCCAGGCTGGCGGGGCCCGGGGCCAACCGGCGCCGCAGCTCGCCGATTTCCGGATTCGTGTATCCACCCGTCGTATCGGACATAATCAGTGCGCTTACGCGCTCCGGATGCGCCGATGCAAAACCCAAAACTGTATTGCCGCCCATCGATTGCCCGACCAAAGCGGTCTTTTGAATTCCCAGGTGATCCAGCAGTCCGGTGAGATCCTGCACGAATGCGTGGCGGCCGGGGCCGCCTTTGACGTCACGTGAGAATCCGAAGGTGCGGTGATCGATGGTGATGCACTTATACTTTTGGGATAGCACCGGCACCTGCTGCCACCAGCTCATGTGCGTCCCGCCGGCGCCATGAGCCAGGACTACGGGCGGCCCCTCACCGTGTACCTCGAAGTACATGTCAAAGTTATCCAGCTTGGCTGAGGTCAGGAATTTGTCCTCGGCGGCCGCGCGTGTCGCCGACCCGGCCAACGCCAGCGCACCCGAGCCTGCTGTCAGGCGCTGGAGAAAACGGCGGCGAGCTAGATGATTTCGCATGGATGCCTCCTGTTTAGTTTGCTGCCGGCTGCCATTGTATCCGACCCGCGTGCGCGGCGGTGGCCGCAGAGCATAGAATGATTCAATGACTCCAAGGAGTATTTCCAAATGCTGAAACGTTCCATGCTTGCAACCGTTCTGGCGACGCTGATTCTAGGCAGCGCCACTTGGCTTCTCGCCCAGCGCAGCGCCAGATTGACAGGCGACGACTATATCGAGATCCAACAGCTTTACGCGCGTTACAACAACGCCATCGATTCCGGCGACGCGGAAGGGTACGCCGCGACTTTCGTTCCCGACGGAACTTTCAATACCTTCACCGGGCATGATGCGCTGGTGGGTTTCATCCACAACTGGCGCGACAAGATGGGAGGCGCCAATCAGCGCCATTGGAACACCAACCTCACCATCACTCCCACGGCCGAAGGCGCGAGCGGGTCCGTTTATTTGCTTCTGGTGAATGTCGGCGTTCGTCCGCCTGCCATTCAGGCCGCCGCCAAGTACGAAGACCAACTGGTGAAGACCTCTGACGGCTGGCGTTTCAAGAAAAGAGTGACTCACGGTGAGGGCCCGGCGCCTGCCGCGGCGGAGAAGAAGTAGTCCTAATCAAAGGAGAATCCCATGCGAGCAATCGGAATGTTGGTAGCAGCTATGTTTTTGGCGGGCGCCGCCATGGCTCAGCCCCAGGCGCAGCCCGAAAAATTGTTTTCTTCCGCCGCGGACGTCCAGGCCCTGATCGCCAAAGCCAAGAGCGATCGAAAGGAAGGCCAGCCGATGGTGGCTGAGCGCATCCTGCACCTGGCGCCCTATAATGCGAACCTGGAGTATCGGGCAGGGATCGCGCCGGCCTCCATCCATGAAAAGGAAGCCGAGGTGTTCTACGTGATCGACGGAGCCGCAACCATGGTCACCGGCGGCAAGCTGACCGAGGAAAAGCGCACCAATCCCGAGAATTTGTCAGGCACCGGCATTGAGGGCGGGGAGTCGCGCAATGTCGCCAAGGGCGATTTCATTATCGTTCCCGAGAACACCGCACACTGGTTCAGCAAGATCGACGGTGTCCTGGTGTTGATGACGCTGCACGTACCGCGCCCGGTGGCGCATTGATTGCCCGCCGCCTTGCCCTAGTTCGTAATCTGAAACCCGTTGAAAGCCACACCGTCCACGAACGCTTGCGCGAGGCCAAGCGCTATCCCTGTCGCCGAAAACGTCGAAATCGTCGCCGGACCGCCTGGACCATTCCCAGGCTCGAAGTTGAAGCTCGTGCCGTTTCCATTGGGCAGCGCCAACGTGACATAAGGCGGAAAGGTAAGCGTTCCAGCGCCCACGGGCGCCGTACAAGCGGCCTTGATCCCGACGTTATTCCCGACAAAGCTCCAGATCTGAACTTCGACGTGCGTACCTGAGTCATTGGGCGTCCAGGTGACGGTCAATCCCTTGGACCGGGAAACCGTAAAGTTCTGGGGACTTTTCGGGCTCGTGAGAGCCGGCAAGGCCGGAACCGTCACGGTTCCACTGAAGGGACCGACATCCTTCCCGCCGGGCCCCGAGATGGTATAGCTGCCCGGGACTAAGAAGCTCCCCGTCGCGCTCAAAGTGGCTGTATCCCCAGGGTTCGCATTCACTGTCATGCTTCCGTTCGGGCCCGTCACGGTTATGCTCGAACCGGAGTCGAGCACGGTCAGATTGTTGAAGGCAGAATTGTCACCCGAGCCTATGGTCTGGGCGGTACAAGTGCCAACCGGTAGGTTACTGAGGAAGGATGCCGCGAACGGCTGCAGCGAGGCGGGCACGGTCAAGTTAAAGAATACATTTTGCACTTGGTCCTTGAAACCGGTGCCGGAGTCGTTCAGAAAATGGTCGATCTCAGGCGCTCCAATCGCAATGGTTCCTGCCAGTAGCGCCGGGTCGGTCTGCGCAATCGCCGGATCAATAATATTGCAACTACGGCTCCCGGTTGCCACAGGCATCGCAACCGTATTGCTCACGACGTTGCCGATCTGTACCACGAGCGGCACCGCGCATCCGGTAGGGACGCTGTCCGGCACAGTGAATACGACCTGGTCTTCTCCCACGCAGCAGCCGGACCGCCCCTGGTAGGTCACTGGAGCCGATACGCCGCCGAGCCACAGCTTGAGCGGAAGGTTCGGCATGTTGACACCGAGCCCGGCTCCGGAAGCGTCGTCTCCGTTGACCGGTCCGAGCCCGGTCGCCCACAGAATCAGGGTATCGCCCGGGTTTGCAGCGCCGCAGGTTGTGTTTGGGCCTCCACAATTGCTGGCCTTGTAAGAAGAGACCAGGCTGTAGTCGGCGTAGGTCACGATGCCGGGTCCTTGACCGCTTGAATCGATGGTGAAGATGCCCAGATTGTTTTCCGCCGTGCCGTGGCCGACCGGAGTGCTGGTCTGGCCGTTGTAGGTAACCGTAAAATTTGCTCCGCCAGTGGGTGTATTGGAAGGCAACAGGGCCGCAATCTGCGTCCCTGACGTGTAGTATAGGGGCGCATTCACCGTAAACGTACCGGCCGTGATTGTCACCGAGGTGCCGGCCAGACTCGTGGTTTGGAACGGCGCCGGAGCCGTGGCAATGTTGTCCGGCCCCAATCCCGTCCCTTTGATAATAAAGATGGCGCCTTGCGCGACTGGCCCGTTAGGCCCGAAAGGGAGATTGCTGGCCGCGTTCGAGATGAGCGTGATGGTTGGCGCTGCCGCAAGGTGCGGAGTCGCGGCCAGAACGAGAAGACCTAAGAGAACCGAGCGCGCCGAGCCCCGGGTTTTTGAGTATTTGATTTTCATTGCAGTAAACTTCCAAAGCGGCGAGTATACTGGTAACTATCCGTTTGTTGGGCTGAATTACGCCTGAAAGTTTTCTGAGGAAATTCCCGCCTGCCGGGAACTGGCTGATATGCCAAGGATTCTGGAATTCGGACCGTTTTGTCTGGACGAGGCGGAGCGTACGCTCCTGCGCGACGGCGCCGCTGTGAACTTGGCGCCTAAGGCCTTCGATGTCTTGTTGGTGCTGCTTGCCAACGCCAATCGCCTGGTTGAAAAGCGGAGACTTTTTGAGAAGGTATGGGGTGGCGTTCACGTCGACGAGGCGGTCTTGACGCGCGCCATTTCCGATCTGCGCAAGGCACTCGGACAAACCAGGGATCAGGTGTGGATCGAGACCGTTCCAAAATTCGGCTACCGCTTTGCCGCGGAGGTTCGTGTACAGGAGGACCGGCCGCCCGCACCGGATGCGGCCGGGCGGCGCCGAACCTGGTTGGTCGCGTCCTTTGCAGTCTGCGGAGTCTTCGCCATTGTGATCGGCTGGGCTACTTCCCGGTCGAGTGAGCAGAACATCGATGAACTCGCTGTCCTGCCGTTCCAGGCCGTTGGTGAAATCAGCGATAAGGACGCGCTGCGTGTCGGCATGGCGGATGCTCTGATTACACGCCTCAGCAGCCTGGACGGCCTCATCGTGCGTCCGCTTTCCTCCGTGCGCCGTTTCGAAAACGGGCCGGTAGATCCGTTGGCGGCCGCCCAGCAACTGCATGCCGACGCAGTGGTGGAAGGCACGCTGCAATTTGCCGATGGCTCGGTGCGCGCCAGCGTTCGCCTGATTCGGTCGGACGGCAAGACTCTCTGGGCAGAGACCGTCGATTCGCGAGCCAGCCGGTTTTTTGATCTGGAGGACTCGCTCACCGGACAGGTGGCCTCTAAGCTCGTGCTCCTGCTGCACGAACAGGACCGTCGCGACCTGGCGGCGCATCCTCAGCTCAATCCCGAAGCTCACCGGCTCTATGTGAATGGCCGCTATGAATGGGGCAAGCGGACGCGGGAGGGCTTCGAAAAAGGGGCCGAGTATTTTCGGCAGGCCATCGATCGCGATCCCTTCTACGGACGCGCCTACGCGGGTCTGGCGGATTGCTACCTGTTTCTTGGCCTCTTCGGCCATTACCCGGCGCTCGAGATGCTACCCAAGGCAAAGGTAACTGCACTGCGCGCGCTCGAGCTGGAGCCCGGTCTGGCCGAAGCGCACGCCACGCTCGGGCTGATCACGCAAAACCTGGATTGGAACTGGAAAGAGGTGGAACGACAGTACCGCGAAGCGATCCGGCTGGCTCCCAACTACTCCACCGCGCACCACTGGTATGCCGAGTTTCTATCGATCCAGGGCCGCTTTGAAGAGTCCCGCGCTGAATTTGCTCGGGCGCGCGAGATCGATCCTATCTCGTCCGTCATCCCCGTGGACGAAGCGCATTTGTATTTTTACCAGCAGCAGTATGACATGAATCTCAAGCTTCTGGCTGAAGTGGCGCGTTCCGATCCGGCTTCGGCTGTGCCTCGCGAGCGAGCCGCATTCACCTATTTGATTCAGGGCCGGGACGAGGATGCCTGGCGCGAAGCGATGAAGTTGCCGGATTGCGCTTCCGAGTCAGGCGATTGCCGGCGCATGTGGACCGCATGGCTCCCGCAGCGCAACCCGCAGGCCGCGGCCGAAGCCTTGACCGCACTCGAAGCCGGCGCCAGAGCCGGCCGTGTCCCTGAATATGCCGTGATGTTTGCCAATGCTCGGCAAAACCACATCGACCGCGCGCTGGACTGGATGGAGCACATGTCTGAGACCCACGGGGTTTGGCTGATTACAGCTAAAGTAAATCCGATGTTCGACGCGCTACGGAATCAGCCGCGGGCTAAAGCGATGCTGGCGAAGCTCAACTTGGATTAGGCCGCCGTAATTTTACTCGCCGCCCATCACATCTTCGCCCAGGTCGTTAGTCCGGTTTTCAAATTTTGTGAATTCCTTCAGGAATACCAGATTCACCTTGCCGGTCGGTCCATTGCGCTGTTTGGCGATTAACAATTCGGCCAACCCGCGCAGGCTTTCATCCTGCGGCTTGTAGACTTCTTCGCGGAAGATGAACGCAACCAAATCGGCGTCTTGCTCGATGGAACCGGATTCGCGCAGGTCGCTCAACTGCGGCCGGTGATCGCCCTGGCGAATCTCCGGCGCGCGGTTCAATTGCGACAGCACCAGCATGGGCACTTTGAGGTCCTTGGCCAGCAGCTTCAAGCCGCGCGAGATGGTGCTGATTTCCTGATTGCGATTCTCGTAGCGGCCGCGCCCGCTCATCAGTTGCAGGTAATCGATGACCACCAGTCCCAGGCCGTGCTCGGACTTTAATCGCCGCAGCTTGGCATGGATGTCCATCAAATGCGCGCCGGAGGTGTCGTCGATAAACAGCGGAGACTGCACCAGGTCCGAGGCGGCCTTGGCCAGCCGCCGGCGCTCGTCTTGATTCAGGTAGCTGGCGCGAAATTTCTGCTGATCCACCCGCGCTGCAGCGCAGATCATACGCGTAAGCAGGCTCTCGCGCGACATTTCCAGCGAAAAGACCGCCACCGGTTGTTCTTCGCCCGGACGCAGCGCGACGTGCTGCGCGATGTTGAGAGCCAGCGCGGTCTTCCCCATGGAAGGGCGTGCGGCCAGGATTACAAGGTCGCCTTCATGCAAGCCGCCGGTCATCTCGTCCAGCCTTAGAAAACCGGTGCTCAAGCCCTTGATGCGTTTGCTGGGGTCGAGAAACGCGTTGATGCCGCCGTCGAACTCTTCCAGAATCCGCTTGGGATTCACCAGCGAATCGGCGGTGCGCGTGTCCCCCAGCTTGAGCAGGCTCTCTTCGGCGCTGGCCAGAATCTGGTCCGGCTCGTCCTCGGCGAGCAAGCAGCGGTCGATCAGCCCCTGCGAAGTGAAGATAATCCGCCGCAGGACCGACTTGTCCTTGACGATGCGCACGTAGCTCTCGAGATTGGAGAGCACCGGCAGGCCTTCGTCCAACGAAACCAGATAGCTGACCCCATCCACCGATTCGAGCTGATTCTGCTTCATCAGCTCGTTGGCGACGGTGACGCGGTCGATGCGCTCGCCGCGATCAAAAAGCTCGCCCATGCGCAAAAAGATGCGGCGGTGTTTCTCCAGGGTGAAATCGGCAGCTTCGAGCGCGCCGGCCACCTGAATGTACAGCGCATCGTCCATCAGGATCGCTCCCAGGACGAATCGCTCCGCGTCCAGATTCTGCGGGAGTCCCTTTTCGAGCGCGATGTCAGGCGCAGCTGCCATAAGCCAACCGTTCTACAGTAGCGAGCGTGGGGAAAAACACGCAACGAAAATTTTGGAGCCGTTGCTTGAAGCAGTTACGCTCTTGAAATCGGCGTGGAAAACTGGCCGCACAGCACCCCCGGCAACTGGTGGTAAACAATGAGGCAGAACTTCTTTTCCGTCGATTTCCACAGGGAAGAACATGAGCGGCTAATTATGTTTTATACCACAGGCAGCTAGGCCGCAGCTAGTGCGTGTCGGTTGCGTTGGGTTTGCTCGGTGACGGGCCGCGTCCTGCGCCGGCGCGCCTTAGCGAGAATCGCCGTCGTGGTCGGCGTCACCACGAGCGGCGCGCGCCTCGGGGCTAAGCTGGACCGTGTCTTGTGGAGGATTGGTCTTTTGCTGCACAGGAGGCGGGTTATGCTTGGGGTGCGTCGTACCTGACATTTGAATGCTCGACTGAGAATTGACTGGGCTGATCATTCTGGTGTGCTCCTGATGGTTCTTATCGGATGGCGGGTTTCGACTTTGAGCGTCTCTTTTAACCGGCCCGGCGCCGACCCTTAGGACGACGTCCGCGAGAACAATGAAAGCAACCCGGACAGCGAGCTGCTCTTGCGCAGCGGCTCGGACGAGCCCGCCAGCCGGTCCACCAATGCCGCGACACTCTTGCCGAAGCTGCTCGAAGAATTCATGGGCTTGCCCTCCATGAGAGCTTTCTGAATGGCGTCATAGTCGGCCGGCATGAGGTGGTAGATTTCCGTGTGCAGCGCGGTTCCGATCACATCCTTGCTCAGGCCCATATGCCGGTCATAGCGGTTGACGATCAGCTTCACTTTATAGGCCGGCACGTTGTTCGACTCCAGATACGTCAACGACCTCTGGACCGCCTGCAATGCCGTCAACTCATTGGTGGTGATCAGGAAAATCTCGTCCGCGATCTGGGCCTGGCTCAGGTTCCAATCGCCGTACACCGAGCCCGCGTCCAGCACCACCACATCGTAGGCTCCACGGGCAAACTCGACCACCCGGCTGGCGTCGTTCACGTCACCCATGCCTTCCGGCAGAAGTTCCGGCGCCAGCAAAACGTCCACGCCCTGGCGGTTGGTGACCACCGCCCTCCAGAGATCGGCATCGATCTCCTGGGCATGCGCCAGCACGTCCATGAAGCTGTAATTGGACTTGATCTTCAATAGAAAAGACTGGGTTCCCGCCAGCGGATCCAGATCGGCCAGCAGGATGCGCTTGTCGGGGAATCGTTTCAGTTGATAGGCGAAATTAGAAGCCAGCGTGCTTGCCCCGCAGCCCCCCTTGGCCGGCATGACGGAATATACCTTACCCGGGTTCTTAAAACGCTCCGGTTGTAAGCGCGTGATCTTCTGCAAGGTCGCTTCCACTTGCTCCGAGCCGAAGGGCTGGATTAGAAAGTCACTGGCGCCTTGACGCAGGCAGCGCAGGCCGAGCGAGGGATCGCTCTTGGAAAGCACGGCCACGATGGGGAGTTTCGCGTCTGCCCGCAGCAGTTCCGGTATCAACGAGAGCGACTGGTCGGGCGGGTCACTCACCTCCAGCAGACAGAAGCTGGGCTTTTGCGCCAGCACGTCGACAATCTGCTGGCGATTGGGGAAGGCATTCAGGTTGTGACTCGAAAAGCTTGGCAAGTGACGGTGCAGTAAGGGGGTTAGGTCCCGAACTATCTTTTCGTTCGGGCAAACGAAGAGGGCCTTCCAGCTACCGTGGAACTTGGCTTCGTCATGGGACATTGGCAGCGGACGTACTGCTCCCCGTCGGGAGTCCTACTGGTTCCATCGGCTAGAAGTAACAATAACATGAGAGCCTTTCAGCCTCCCGCGAACTAAAGATTCGAAAGCCGGAACCGATAAGGCTCGCTGGATTCTCCGAATTTGACCGGCCACGAGCGATTGGCGCCGCGAAGCGCGTGGCTGGATAGTTTTCTCTTTTTAAACTAGCCCTTTGCGCTCAAGAGATAAACGAATGCCTGAATATAGCGTCAAGAAAACTGTCGCGGTTTGCGACACCCAGCCCGTGACCGCGGAAGGGCTCCGCACTCTGATCGTTCAGGAACCGGATCTCGAGTTCCTGGAGCCGCTGGGTTCCCTCGCCATGGCGATGCAATTCGTCCACGCCAAGTCCCCACATCTTATGGTTGTGGACAAGGGTTTCGGCATGCGCGCGCTGCTGGACTGGATTCATGAGCTCAAGTTGGCCGACGCCACGCCGGCGGTGGTCGCTTGGGGTGTCTCTATGACCGAGGCGGAAGCCTTGCGCCTGTTGCAGGCCGGCGCGCGAGGAATCATTCGGAAGACCGCCGATCTCAAGAGTCTCATGAGCTGCCTGCGGAGTGTCGCCGGCGGTCAAACCTGGATGGAAGAGTCGGTATTCCGCGAGTCCACCAGGCAGACTGATGGGTATCCGCGCTCGGACTTGACGGCGCGCGAGCAACAGGTGCTCGAGTTGGTGGAGCAGGGCTTCAAGAACAAGGAGATCGCGCTCGAACTCGGCATTCGTCCCGGCACCGTCAAGATCCACCTGAAGCACATCTTTGAAAAGACCGGCGTGCGCGGCCGCTATGGACTGGCGATCAACGGGCTGAAGGGTAAAGGACTGGTTTCGCTCGCCTCCTAGCAGCCCAGAGTTTCAGTCCGGCGAAAACAGCGGCTGGCCGGCCAACGCAGTTCGC
>Ga0335081_10018034_pt1 | contig 11416 bp, 7 predicted proteins | sample Lox_Sample_35_FD_206713 | JGI IMG/M metagenome (GOLD analysis project Ga0335081, IMG submission 206713) | Soil microbial communities from Loxahatchee National Wildlife Refuge, Florida, United States - Lox_Sample_3.5 | ecosystem: Environmental > Terrestrial > Soil > Wetlands | place: USA: Florida... | reverse complement strand
GCGCGCAGTGGGGCGACAAGGTCTTCGACGACTACGATCGCTACCTGTCGACCTGCGTGCGCGGGTTCGAGAAACATTACCAATCGCTTGCGCAGTACTCATTGAAGAGGATCGATTAGATGACCTCGCAGCCGATCGACGTCGTGGAGATGTTCAAGCAGGCCGCCTTCGAGGTGGACAACCGCCGGCTGCCGAATCTGCAGGCGGACACCGTCATCTCCACGCTGGGGATGGATTCGGTGGCGGTGATGGAGCTGGTGTCGTACTTCGAGGAGAAGCTCGGCGTGCGCATTCCGGACGAGGAGCTGTCGCGGATCCGCACCGTGAAGGACCTGCGCGACGCGATCGCGCGGCTGTTGCCCGACAAGCAGTTTGCGGCCTGACGGAGGCATACATGAAGCGGGCTCTGGTTGCGTTGGCGGCGTTGCTCTCGCTCCAGGCGTTCGGCGCGCTGAAGGAAGGCGCGCAGGCGCCGGAGTTCACCGCGCCGGCGTCGATGGCCGGCAAGGAGATCAAGTTCTCGCTCGCCGACGCCCTCAAGAAGGGGCCGGTGGTGGTCTACTTCTACCCGGCCGCGTACACCGGCGGCTGCAACATCCAGGCGCACACCTTCTCGGAGAACGCCGACAAGTTCGCGGCGGCGGGCGCGAGCATCATCGGCGTGTCGCTCGACACCATCGACCGGCTGAACAAGTTCTCCGCCGACCCGCAGTACTGCGCGGGCAAGATCGCGGTCGCCTCCGATCCCGACGGCAAGATCGCGAAGAGCTACGAGCTGCAGGTGCGCGACGCCAAGCCGGGCGCGAAGACGACCACCGGCGAGGAGATAGGCCACGGCTTCGCCGAGCGGACCACGTTCGTGGTGACGCAGGACGGGAAGGTGGCGGCGACCATCGGCGGCGTGGCGCCTGACGAGAACGCGAAGAAGGCGCTGGAGACGGTCCAGAAGCTGAAGAAGGGCTAGAGCCAGCCGGCTTCGCGGTACCACTTGACCGCTTCGTGTACGCCCTGTGCCCACTGGACCTTCGCCGTCCAGCCGAGGTCGCGGCGCGCTCCCTGGCCCGAGCAGACCCAGTGCTGCTGCGTGAGCTCGTTCACCTTGTCGAGCGTGAGCATCTGCGCGGTGTTGGTCAGCGCGCCCCACGCCTGCGTCGCCGCCGCCGCGACCTTCACCACGCCGAGCGGCATGCCGAAGCGGACGAACGCGCGGCGGCCGAGGGCCCGCTCGATTTCGCCGAGCGCGTCGCGCCAGACGTAGACCGCGCCGTCCTCGACGAAATACGCGCGGCCGGACGGCGCCTCGCGATCGACCGCGCGCACCACCGCATCCGCGCAGTCTTCCACGTAAATGATACTAAGTGTATTGGAGCCGTCGCCGGTCATCGGCAGCACGCCGCGCTTGACCGAGGTGTAAAACGCCAGCGTCTCGCGATCGCGCGGGCCGTAGATCATCGGCGGGCGGATGACGGTCACCGGGATTCCGGCCGCCTTCGCCAGCACCGCCCGCTCCGCCTCCAGCTTGCTGCGGCCGTAATGCGTGACCGGCCGCGGCTCGGCGTCCTCGTGGACCGGCTTGCCGTCGGGCGAAGGTCCGATCGCGGCGAGCGACGAGACGTAGACGAACCGCTTCAGGGCCTTGCCGCGGGTCAGCGCCGCGTCCAGCAGATTTTTCGTACCCTGCGTATTCACACGAAAAAAATCGTCGGGCCGGCGCGCCTTCACGATGCCCGCGACGTGCACGATGGCATCCACGCCGGCCACCGCCGCGGTCAAGGATTGCGGGTCCTCGATGGCCCCCGGTGCGAATTCTGCGCTGCCGAGCCTCGACAGCACGCTCCGATCGCTGCGCGGCCTGACCAGCGCGCGCACGACATGACCCTCGGCCGCAAGGCGTTCGGCTACGTAAGATCCCAGAAATCCTGAACCGCCGGTCAGCAGCACCCGCATGGGGCAGGCCATATACCCCAGGTGGCCGCCGGTTTGCGTAAGAAGTCTTTGCGCCGGGCGGGGATCGCTCCTTGACGTAGGGCATCAAAAGGCCTTAGACGGGGCGCGGCTTTCAGGAGGCGGTTTGGAGATTGCGATCGTCGGGCTCGGCTGCAGGTTCCCGCAGGCGCCGGACCCGCTGGGCTACTGGGAGCTGATCCGTAAGGGCACGGTCACGTTCGGGCCCATCCCTGCTTCGCGCTGGGACCACGCGCTGTTCTTCGATCCCTCCACGCGCATTCCCGACAAGGCCTACATCGACAAGGGCGCATACCTCGGCGACGACGAGATCCACGAATTCGGCGCGCTGCATTTCGGGATTGCGCCCCGGCGCATCCAGGTCACCGACCCGCAGCACCGCATCCTGCTCGACGCCGTTCGCGGTGCATTGCAGGACGCGGGGTACGAAAAGCGTGCGTACGACCGCGGCCGCACCGGCGTGTTCATCGGCGCCAGCGCGAACGAGCACAAGGAGATCCTGCTCTCGCGCCTTCGCGCGATGCAGATGTTCGACGGCGCGTTCGGGCGATCGCTGCCCGGCGCCGAGGACGTGCGGGACGCGTTGATCGAGCAGGTGGTGCCGATCCGCGCGTTCTCCATCGCCGGCAACCTGCTCAACATGGCGGCCGCCATCGTGGCGCAGACGTTCGATCTCGGCGGGCCGGCGATGTCGGTCGACGCGGCGTGCTCCTCGGCACTGGTGGCCACGCAGCAGGCCATCGTCAACCTGCGGGCGGGCCAGATCGATCTCGCCATCGCAGGCGGCGTCTACCTCAACCTGCTGCCCGACAACCTGGTCGGCTTCTCGCGCATCGGCGCGATCTCGCGAAAGGGCGAGTGCCGGCCGTTCGACGCGGGCGCCGACGGGTTCGTCATGGGCGAAGGCGTCGGCTGCGTCATCCTCAAGCGGCTCGACGACGCCGTGCGCGACGGCGATCGCATCTACGCCGTCGTCAAGGGCGCGGCCTCGAACAACGACGGCAGGAGCGAAGGGCCGATGACGCCGCGGCCGGGCGGGCAGCTCGAGGCGCTGCGGCTGGCGTACCGCGACGCGGGCTTCTCGCCGGCGACGCTCGGCTACGTCGAGGCGCACGGCACCGCCACCACCGTCGGCGACGTGGTCGAGGTCGCGGCGCTGCGGCAGCTCTTCGAGGAAGCCGGCTGGACCGCCCGCGACGGCGCGCGCACGGCGATCGGCAGCGTGAAGGCGAACATCGGCCATACCATGTCGGCGGCGGGGATGGCGGGCCTGATCAAGACCACGCTCGCGCTGCACCACAAGGCGCTGCCGCCGCAGCCGTCGGTGGGCGAGGAGAACCCGAAGCTGCAGCTCGCCGACGGGCCGTTCTTCCTGCCGCGCGCGGAGACGCCGTGGGAAGCGCGCGATGGCGTGCCGCGGCGCGCGGGCGTGAGCTCGTTCGGATTCGGCGGCACCAACGCGCACCTCGCGCTCGAGGAAGCGCCGGTGCGGGCGCGGCGCAGCGTGGCGGTGCCCGCGGGGAGCAAGCCGCGGGCGGAGCTGTTCATGGTCGCGGCCTCGCGCGCGTCGGTGACGGCGAAGTTCGCGCGGCAGCTCGCGGCGTCGCTGCCCACGCTGCAGCGCGAAGGGCGCTCGCTCGCCGACGTGGCGTGGACGCTGTCGCAGCGCGCGCACGGTGACGCGCGGCTGGCGGTGGTGGCGGCAAGCTTCGACGAGCTTTCCGACAAGCTGCGCGCCTGCGCCGGCGCGCTCGACAAGCGCGGCGACGGCGCGGCCGACGCGCTCTCTCCGCCTGCCCCGTCGGCGCCGGTGGCGCTGATGCCCGGCGCGGTGTTCGCGCAGGGTCCGCTCGAGCGCGGCAAGCTCGCGCTGCTCTTTCCGGGACAGGGCGCGCAGCGGGTGGGCCTCTTGCGCGAGCTCTACGAGCAGGTGCCGGCGTTCCGCGAGACGCTCGAGCAGCTCGACGCGGCCATCGCCGACCTGCACCCGCGGCTCGGCGGCTCTCTGCGGCATTTCCTCTACGAGCAGTCCTCGGAAGTTGCGCTGACCGCCACCGAAGTGTGCCAGCCGGCCATGGCCGCGCTCGGGCTCGCGCTGCACGCGCTGCTCGAAAAGCTCGGCGTGCGCGCCGACGTCTCGCTCGGCCACAGCCTCGGCGAGTTCGCCGCCTGCGCCGCGGCGGGCATGCTGACGCCCGCCGAGTGCGTGCGGCTGGTGGCGCTGCGCGGGCTGGCGATGAAGGAGCTGCAGCTGGCCGACGCCGGCGCCATGGCGAGCGCGGCCGCGTCGCGCGACGAGGTCGCCTCCGCGGTGAGCGGCATCGATGGCGTGGTGGTCGCGAACCACAACCATCCGCGGCAGACGGTGGTGTCGGGCCGCTCGGCGGCGGTGCGGGAGGCGAGCGAGAAGCTCGCCGCGGCGGGCGTGCAGGTGACGCCGCTCGAGGTTTCGCACGCGTTCCACTCGCCGCTGCTGGCAGGCATCGCGCCGAAGATGCGCGAGCTCGTGGGCGCCGTCGCGTTGCGCGAGCCGCGGCACGCGGTGGTGAGCGCGATCAGCGGCGCGCGGTACGACGGCGATGCGCGCGACATCTGGCTGCGCCACGCGACTGCGCCGGTCGATTTCGTCGCGGCGCTCCGCTCGGCTTCCGCGCTGGGCGCGCGCGTGTGGCTGCAGGCGGGCGCGGGCGGCGTGCTGACTTCGTTCGTGAAGGCGACGCTGCCGGAAGCGGAGCGGCTGGTGAGCGTGGCGCTGGCGGGCCGCGACGACGACGGCCTCGCGCAGCTGGCGGCGACGCTCGGCCAGCTGTGGGTGGCCGGCGTGCCCTTGAATCTCGCCCCGCTGCTCGAAGGCGCCGAGCTCGTCACGCTTCCGCCCACGCCGATCGAGACGCAGCCGTACTGGGCGGTGGAGCGGCCGGCCCAGCCGAAGCCGCCGCTGCAGCTTTCGTCGCATGGAGCCGGCTCGCAGGAGGCATCGATGGATCCGCTGGTCGCGCTCTTCCGCGAGCAGGTGGCGTTGCTGCAGCAGCAGGCGAAGGTGCTGGAGGAGCAGGCCGCGGCGCTGGCGGGACGCGGCGTGAAGGTACCGGAGCTGCCGGCGCCGAAGCTGCCGGCGCAAGCGGCGCCGCCGCCTCCGGTGGTGCGCGCTCCGCCGCCGGTGGTCGCGCCGTCCGAGCCGCACAAGCCTCCGCAGCCCGCCGACGCGCGCGCGGCGCGCACGATCCTCGCGTCGGTGGCGCGCATCAGCGCGTTTCCGCTCGAGGCGATCAAGCCTTCGCAGACGCTCGCGGGCGATCTCGGCTTCGACTCGCTGATGACCGTCGAGCTCGACGGCGACGTGAACAAGGCGTTCCCCGGCATCGGCGGCCTGCCGCGCAGCCTGCTCGGGCCGCAGACCACCGTGCAGCAGGTGATCGATCACGTCGCGCGCGCGCTCGCAGTGCCGCCCGCGCCGCTGCCCTCGCTCGACGCGGCGCTGAAGGCGACGGCGAGCGAAGGCCGCGCGCTCTTGCGCCTCGCGCCGCTCATGGTCGAGGCGCCGCTGGCCGCGCTGCGCCCGACCGAGAGCCCGCTGCCGCACCGGCTGGTTCTGACGCAGGACGCGCTCGGCGTGGCCGCCGCGCTCACCGGGCTGTTGCGCGAGGCCGGCCACGAAATCGGCGAAGGCCCGGACGCAGGGCTCATCCACCTTTCGCCGCTGTCGCACGACGAGCTCTCGCCCGATCACGGCGGGCTGCTCGAGGCGCACCGGCTCGCCCGGGCGCACCGCGGGCTGTTCGTGGTGGCCATCGCGGGCGAAGGCGAAGCGGACGCCGCCCTGGCCGGCTACACCAAGGCGCTCGCCCGCGAGCGCGGCGACGAGCTGGTGAAGTGCGTCGAGATCCGGCCGGACGATGGCGCACAGGCAGTGGCGCAGGCGCTGTTCGACGAGCTGCGGTCGGGCAACGCGGCGGCGCACGTGCGTCTCGCGCAAGGCAAGCGGTTCGAGCCCGACTTCGAGCCGGCGCGCGGCGCCGAGCCGATCGCGGTCGGCCCCGGCGACGTGGTGCTCGTCACCGGCGGCACGCGCGGCATCGGCTTCAAGCTGGCGCAGTCGCTCGCGCAGCGGGGCGCAAAGGTCGCCCTGGCAGGCCGGAGCGCGCCTGCGCAGCTGCCGCCCGGCGCGATGTTCGTGCAATGGGACGTGACCAGGCCCGCGGGCGCGGCGCTCGACGAGGTGCGCGCGAAGCTCGGCAGGTTCACCCTGCTCGTCCACGCCGCCGGCATCGCCGAGGACGGCCCGGCGAGCGAGGCGAGCGACGACTCGGTGGCGCGGGTGCTGTCGGTGAAGCTCGACGGCTTCTGGAGCGCGGTGCTGGCCACGGCGCAGGATCCGCTGCGCGCGGTGGTGGCGGTGTCGTCGTGGGCCGGCCGCTTCGGCAACTCGGGGCAGACTTCGTATTCGGCCGCGAACGCGGCGCTCTCGGCGGCCGTCGCGGCCCTCGAGCATCGCCGGCCGGGCGTGCGTGGGTTGTCGCTCGAGTATCCGCCCTGGCACGGCACGGCCATGGTCGAGCGGATTCCGCCGCTGGCGCGCGCGGCGCTCGAATCGCAGGGCGTGCCGTTCATCAACGACGCGGCGGGCATCGGCGCGTTCGAGCAGGCGCTGCAGGCGGGCGCGTCTGGCCCGGTGCTGCTGGCGCACGAGCGCCCGCAGCGCGCGCTGTCACACCGCATGGCGACGCAGGTGTCGCGCGCGCAGCACGGGTATCTCGAGGATCACCAGTTGATGGGCCAGCCGGTGCTGCCGCTCGCCGCCGCGCTCGACGCGATGGCGCTCGCGGCGCTGCAGGCGCGCGGCCTGGGGAGCGGGCCGCTGGTGGTGCGCGACTTCCGCCTGCGGCAGCCGGTTCGCATCCCGGATGCGGCGGTGCTGGTCGCGACGGCGGTGGGAGGGCGCGAGCTCTCCGTGACACTGTCGGCTGGCCGCGGCCCGGCGTACACCGCGTTCGTCACGCCTGGCGCCGAGGCGGGCCCTGCGCTCGCATCGGCGCTGCCGGCCCCGGCGGCATCCGCTCCGGCCGATCTGCCGATGTCGCTCGACGATTTTTATAGCAGCTATACCTTCCATGGTCCGCGCATGCGTGCGATCGTCAGCATCGAGCAGATGGGCGCGCAAGGCATCGTCGGCGAGGTGCGGACCAGCACGCCGGGCGAGCTGGTGGCGGGCACGGCGCGCTCCAGCTGGGCGGTGGATCCGATCGCGCTCGACGGCGCGTTCCAGCTGGCCGCCTACTGGGTGTGGAACCACTTGCAGCGCGCCGGGTTCCCCGTCGGCATCGAGGAGTTCGTGCAGCTCGCGCCGTCGGGCGGAGGAGCCGGCTCTGCCGGCGACGGGCGGAGCGCGGATGCGCGGAGCATTGGTGAGCCGCTGCGCGCGTCGCTCAGCCTGGAGCAGGCCGCGGGCGACGAGGTGCGCGGCACCATCGTGCTGCAGTCGCGCGACGGGCGCGTGGTGGCGGTCGCGCGCGGCGTCTCCGGCGAGTTCAAGCACCGCGACCCGCGCTTCCTCATCGGGCGCGCGGCGAAGCCCCTGCCTGCTGCGGCCGAGCCGCCGCTGAAGCTCGACGAGAGCACCTTCCGCATCGAGCAGTTCCCCGAGGTGCAGGAGCTCGAGCAGCGCCTCGGGCTCGCCGAAGCGTTCGGCCTGAAGAACCCGTACTTCAACGTGCACGAGCGGGTCACCAACGACACCTCGGTGATCGCCGGCCGCACGGTGATCAACTGGTCCAGCTACAACTATCTCGGCCTGTCGGGCGACCCGTCGGTGACGCGCGCGGCGCAAGCCGCGGTGGAGCGCTACGGCACCAGCGTGTCGGCGAGCCGCATCGCCAGCGGCGAGAAGCCGCTGCACCGCGAGCTCGAGGCGGAGCTGTCGTCGCTGCTCGGCACCGAGGACTGCATCGTCACCGTCTCCGGCCACGGCGTGTTCGTGACCACCATCGCCACGCTGGTGAAGGACGGCGACCTGGTGCTGCACGACGCGCTCGCCCACGACTGCATCATGGCGGGCGCGAAGCTTTCGGGCGCCAAGCGGCGGCCGTTCCCGCACAACGACTGGCGCGCGCTGGAGAAGCAGCTGCAGCAGCTGCGGCCGCACTACCGCCGCGTGCTGATCGCCATCGAAGGCGTGTACTCGATGGACGGCGACTCGCCCGACCTGCCGCGCTTCATCGAGCTGAAGAAGAAATACGGCTGCCTGCTCCTCATCGACGAGGCGCACTCGATCGGCGTGATGGGCAAGGGCGGCGCCGGCATCGGCGAGCACTTCGGCGTCGACCGCGCCGACGTCGACCTGTGGATGGGCACGCTCTCCAAGTCGTTCGCCTCCTGCGGCGGCTACGTGTGCGGCTCGCGCTCGCTGGTGCAGTTCCTCAAGTACAGCGCGGGAGGGTTCGTCTACTCGGTGGGCATCTCGCCAGCGAACGCAGCGGCGTCGCTCGAGGCCATCCGGCAGCTCAAGGCGCACCCGGAGAGGGTGGCGCGGCTGCACGAGCGGGCGCGGCTGTTCCTGAAGATCGCCAGGGAAAAGGGCATCGACACCGGCATGTCGTCGGGAAGCGCGGTGGTGCCGGCCATCCTCGGCAACTCGCTGCATGCGCTTCAAGTCAGCGACGCCTTGAAGCAGCGCGGGATCAACGTGCAGCCCATCCTCTACCCTGCCGTCGAGGAGACCGCGGCGCGGCTGCGCTTCTTCTGCACCGCGACGCACACCGAGCAGCAGATCCGCGAGACGGTGGAGGTGCTGGCGGAGGAGATCGCGCGGGTGCGATCGGCGGAGACGGCCGCAGCCGGTTAGCGGGCGAACGCGATCAGCTCGCGCGGCGATTTCAGCGCCGTGCCGGGCAGCAGCCGCGGCGGCCCCTGCGGCGGCACCACCAGGACCGCCGGCACCTGCGCCACGCCGAACCGGTGCGCGAGCCTCTGCTCGCGATCGCCGTCGTCGGGATCGACGCGCACCTTCACCACCCCGCCGAGGAACGCCTTCACCTCGGTCGCGGCGAGCACGTCCTTCTCGAAGCGGCGGCACGCGTCGCAGCTCTTCTTCTGGAAGTAGACGATGAGCGGCGCGCGCGCCGATTGCCGCTCCAGCTCGGCTCCGTCGTAGCCGTTGGCGCCGAGGAACCAGGCCGGCGTGATCTCGCCCGACGGCGTCGCCGCCGGCGGCGCGGCCGGGAACTTCGGCACCACCACGCGCGCCTTCGCGCCCGGCTCGGCGAACAGCTTCGTCTGCACGCCGCCGACGTCGAACCACAGCAGCGCGCCGAAGGCGACCGCGAGCAGCAGCGCGAGGCCGCCGATCCAGCTTCGATCCATCCCGACAGTCTACTTCACGCCCCGGTAGACGTACGCCGTGCCCGACCAGAGCGGGTGCGCCTCGCTCTCGCGGAACGCACCGGCCTCGCGCATCAGCGCGACGAACCGGTCGCCGGCGGGGAACTTCGCGGCCGTGCGCGGCAGGTATTCGTATGCGGCGCGGTTGCCGGTGAGCAGGCCGCCGACCGCGGGAATGACGCCGCGGCTCCACGCGCGGAAGAACGCGCCGAACGCGCCGTCGGGCTGGCCGAACTCGAGCACGATGACGCAGCCGCCGGGCTTCACCACGCGCGCCATCTCGCGCAGGCACTCCACAGGGTCATCGACGTTGCGGATACCGAACGCGATCGACGCCACGTTGAACGACGCTTCCGGGTACGGCAGCGCAAGCGCGTCGGCCACCGCGAACTCGACGGGCAGCCCGGCGGCCTGTGCCTTCGCCGGAGCGCGCTCCACCATCTCGGGGCAGAAGTCGGTGCCGAGGACCACGCCGCCGGGCCCGACGGCCCGCTTGAATTCGAGCGCGAGATCGCCGGTGCCGGTGGCGCAGTCGAGCACGCGCTGGCCCGGCGCGGCCCGCGAGATGCGCACCGCCGCCTTTCGCCAGCCCCGGTGCACGCCGAGCGAGAGCACCTCGTTGGCGGCGTCGTAGCGGCGCGCGATCGACGCGAACATCTGCCGCACCTCGGCGCTCATCGCGACGCAGCCTTTCGCCGCGCCGGCGCCGTCCACAGCTCGCGGCCGGTGGCGTGCAGCACGGGCGCGAGGCGCTGCATCAATTCGTGCAGCTCTTCCGGCAAGAGCGCCTGCGCGCCGTCGCTCAGCGCGCGGTCGGGCTGCGGGTGCATCTCGATGAGCAGCCCGTCGGCGCCGGCCGCAGCGGCGGCGAGGCTCAAGGGAATGACCAGGTCGCGGCGCCCGGTCGCGTGCGACGGGTCGACCACCACCGGCAGGTGCGTCAGCTTCTTCGCCAGCACCACCGCCGACAAATCGAGCGTGTTGCGCGTGGCGGGCTCGAACCCGCGGCTGCCGCGCTCGCAGAGGATGACCTGGTCGTTGCCGCCGGCGAGCAGGTACTCCGCGGCCGACAGCCACTCGTCCACCGTGGCTGACGCGGCGCGCTTGAGCAGCACCGGACGGCGCAGCATCGCCAGCGACTTGAGCAGCGCGAAGTTCTGCATGTTGCGCGCGCCCACCTGCAGCAGCGCGACGCCGTCGAACGCCGGCAGGTCGCTGCGGTCGAGGATCTCGGTCACCGCCGCGAGCCCGCGTTGCTGCGCCGCGGCAGAGAGCAGGCGGACGCCCTGCGCGCCGAGGCCCTGGAACGCGTAGGGGCTTGTGCGCGGCTTGAACGCACCGCCCCGCAGCAACGGACATCCTGCCGCGGCCACTGCGGCGGCCGCCGCGTCGATCTGCGCCTCGTCCTCCACCGCGCAGGGCCCGGCCATCACCACGAAGCCGCGCCCGCCGACGGCGAGCTCCGGCGAAACCTCCACCACGGTGGTGTCGCGGCCCTCGCGCAGCGCCAGCCGGGGTCCGTTCGTCATCGGTGCTCCGGCCCCACGGCCTCCGCCAGTCGCCGGCGGAGCCGGCTCCTCCGCTTGAACCGCCATGGTGTTTTTTGTTGCATCAGAGCTTTCAGAATGTTTTGAAACATGTGAGTGTATAGCTGGCCGTTGAAAGGCCCGCAAGGAGCGACTCGCCCCCATGGCTCGACCTCGGACAGCCCCGCAGATCGAGCCGGCGGGGGCGCCGCGCTTCGTCTGGTCGCACCCGGACGCCGGCGTCCGGCTGGCCGCCTGGGGCGAGGCGCAGCAGCTGGATGATTTGCCGCAGCCCGAGGCCGGAGAATGGTTCGGCGCGCTGGCGTTCGCCGGCCGCCTGGGGCCCGACTGGACCGGCTTTGCGCCCGCCCGCTTCGCCTTGCCGCAGCGCATCGGACCGGGGCCGGCGCCCGGGCCGCGATCGCTGCCCCCGCCGGCGCGCATCGTCCCCAGGCCCGGCGAGCGCGAGAGCTGGGGCGAGCGGGTGCGGCGCGCGCTGCAGGCCATCGCGTCCGGCGCGCTGCGCAAGGTGGTGCTCGCGCGCTCGG
>Ga0335081_10018033_pt1 | contig 11416 bp, 15 predicted proteins | sample Lox_Sample_35_FD_206713 | JGI IMG/M metagenome (GOLD analysis project Ga0335081, IMG submission 206713) | Soil microbial communities from Loxahatchee National Wildlife Refuge, Florida, United States - Lox_Sample_3.5 | ecosystem: Environmental > Terrestrial > Soil > Wetlands | place: USA... | reverse complement strand
TTTTTCATGGGGAAACTGATTTCAGTGTTATATGGCGAGTTGCAGGCTGAGGGACAGCTGCAGAGTTTGCAGTATCAGCTTTCGTATGATGTGGATATTAATGTTCCTGCTCTTCGTGTATGTCCCCCGACCGACCAACCAACCCCTCTCGCTGTTTTCGGATGTAATTCTAAATTTGGGAGTCCCAAGCAAGCAGGCACAGGAAGGTCATCACTGTGAGTTCTGCGCGGTTTACCGACTACCACAATATCCTTTACTACATGTACACAGGCTCCCTTAACCTTCGCTACCCACTCAACATACAAGACGGAAGCACCCGCCCACTCTCCTCGGCCGGAAACATTTACAACTGGGACTCCTTCCCCCGCGCCGCAAACGCCAACGAAATATACCGTCTAGCCGAACTCATGGGTCTAACCGACCTCAAGACGCGCGTATATCATTATCTTTTGTCGACATGTTCGGTAGATAATATCTTTGAGCGGCTTTTCGACCCGTATTGTCAGGCTAGGGGTCACGCTCCTGTCCGGGCGGTCTATCGACACTTCTTGGCGGCGAATTGGGACAATGTTAGGAGTAGTGGACAGTGGCCTGCGTTGTTGAGACGGTATCGGAGGACGCAACGGGAGGATGAGGCGCAGTATTTGTTGGAGGCGATTTGTGAGATTTTGAATGCCGTCACTTGGGATCATAAGTTTGAGCATCTCCTTCTAAAGAATAAAGAGTCGTAAGGTAAGGCGAGGCCGTTGGAAATTTAGTGGACAGATCGTTTACATTTCCTTTCTGGGCGTATTTTTTTTAATTCGTAGGATAGGACTTTCTTTCTCATTTCATCTTAAAATTCTAATGAGCTTTATTGAGGGAGTACATCTCCAATTCCTTGCCAACAAGAAAGCATCACACAACAAACAGCAAATCTCCCGAAATTTTAGACCCTCCTAAAGAAATAGACATAACCCGTCGTATAAACCTCGTTCCAATCTCCTCCGCGCACAACCTTCTCATCATTGAACAATATCCAGTCTTCCTTCTCAGCGCCAGGGATCTTTTTGCGAATAAACGCCACGTAATGGCCTGCATGGATACTACTCCCCTTGTGCATCACCACACTCTGTAAAGCATACGACGCGGGAGTGGAATAGCCAGTGAGTTTTTCGGTTGATGTCGGGGGGATGGAGACCGCATTGGCGTTGGAATCGTAGGCGTCGAGTTCTGCGACAGGAGGAGGTTCTAATGGGTGTGAGAATAGCCAGTCCACGGCACGTTCCATATTCCCTGCCTAAAAAACCCCATTAGCCCATGACCGTCCCCGCAAACCTCATATATACTCGGTTTGAGGGAGGGAGTACCGTTTCTTGAAGCGCACGTTTCGCCATATGCTCATCAAATCCCATCCCCATCAAATCTTCCATCTTCCCCTGATCAACCTCGGCCACAGCACCTCCAGCACCTTGTCCAGGAGTTTGGAATGGAACATTAAGATCCTCATCATCGATATGTTCAAAAAGCCATTGCATTGCTGCTTCCGCAGACGTATTGCCCGTCATTCGGAGCGCTTTCTCAGCTTGAACGGCCGAAAAGCCCATTTCTTGGATTTGTTGGGAGGCGGATTCGTTGAGAGGCGGGAGCGACGGTGTACTGCCTGAGGCTGTCTCGTCGGGGAGGGGGTTTTCGCCCGGTTGGACGCCGCGGGGGACGAGATAGCGAGAGAAGTTGATCGGGGTTTCAGGGACGATCAATGGGACCTCTAACGACGTATCAAACACTTGAACGAAGAAGGGCATTGGAGGGCCAGAGGTATTTACCAACTTTCGTGGGCACCCAATTCTTCAGCAGAAACCTGTTTGCCGTAACAACCAAAACATCCGGGAGAGTTAAAAAGCCATTCGCCATCGTCGCACGGGGATGTTCGCAGTAAGAACATACAAGATCAATTTCTGTTTTAGCGCAAAAAGTCTTGATGCAATCTTCGAATTCAACGGGCTCGTATTCTGCTTCGGATGCGGTGTTTGTATCTGCCGTGCTATTCGCCGCGTTCTCAGTAGCAGTCGGATCTGTGTGTTCTACGGCATCCGAGAGGCGAGAAGGGAGACTAATCCGCCGGAAGCCCCGTCAGCACCCATAAAAAACAAGTCAGAGGAAAGGGAACGCGCAGGAGACGGGTTCTCACGCTTTTAGACGGTCTGGAACAGCGATGTTGATGTTATCCACTTGCTCGACGCGGTACTTGACACCCCCACACCCAAGACATTGAATCCTCGTCTGCAGCACAAACCGAAAAATAAAAGTAGGATCAACCACCCCGCCCCAACCCAATCCAATGTCCCCTCCCTCACCCATCCATGTATCACCACCGTGTTCCACTGCTTTTGTGGTATGCGCAGACTCTTCGAGGGCAAGTCTCTCTGCAACGGCGCCAGTAGGTTTTCCCATACGCTGGACCCGAGAGATAAGCCATATGAGGAATTCTTGGGCATCTTGTTGTTTTGTGCCTGCGAATTCGGCGTGGCCTTGGCCGATGAGAGATTTGAACATGCGAGGGGAGATTCCGTTTTGATATTCTTCGGTGCTGCCGTCGGGGTGAACCGTCACTTGCAACGTTAGCAAAGAAGAAAGAGAGGATGAGAAGGACGGGAAATGGTGTGGGTTGTGTGGGGGTTACCCTGCTTGATGGAATAACGACCGGAAACAAGGCCATTGCAAACTTTTGCCATTTGACATTCCAGACATGATCCCTTCCCGGTGCCTTCGTAGGGAATGGGACATTCGTGGGGATGCGTTTCAAAAGCAACAGAATATCTCGTTTGCCATTCCGGGATGCTGAACAGTGCCTGGAAGTCAGAGAATCTCCATAAATCCAACACAATCCCAACACGCACAAGCAGGGGAGACAAGGTGAGGTAAAAGGGTGCAAAATACTTGAATGACGCTCGAAACGTAACAAGAATTCCCCAAATTGACAAACCCCGTGAGACCAGGTCCAAACACGGCCTGCAACGGCGCTCCATCGGCAGAGCTCATATTGAACGAATATTTGTACTGCAAATCCAACTGCATCTCGGCCAAACTCTTTTCCGTCACGACGATGCCCGCCAAATCAATCCCCCACACCGCCAAATGTTGTCCCAACATGGGATCCACAATTTCCTGATCATCCACATAACAAAAAACATCCGCGTTTCCTTCGGCAGTAATACTGCCCAATTTCACGGCGATGGGATGGGCGGTGGCGAGGTGATGTGCGAGAGCATGCCCATTTCCGGGGAGGCCCTGGCCGCCATATTGAGTCCGTCCGCAGGCGGTGTTACCACAGGTCAGACAGAGCCAGAGATTGGCTTTCAGGTCGCAGGCGGCGCACTGTGAGAGGTCGTGTGGGTGAGGGGATTCAGGGTCGGGGAGGAGGAGGACGTGTTCGCAGGGTTGGAGGTCAAAGGAGAACGCTTGGATGTCGGATTGTTTTGCCATTGTTTGGGCGGAGAGAATGGCAGGGATGACGATGGAGAGCTACGGAAAACAGAAGTCAGCTCATGTACAAATGAAAGCCAAAGCGAAAAAAACAAATAGACCAGGAGATTAAAGAGGAGAAAACAAGGATGGCTAAACCAAGGGCATCATGGACAAGGAAGCACGAGGAGCGTTGGGGCTTACATTCCCTTCGTCAGAAGGAACATCAACATTACAATCCAAACAATGAACCCTCATATTAAAGTCAAAGCGCTCACTCTCCGGCTCCTCTGCCAAAATCTCCAATTTCGTCAATTTCTTCGGTCTTTCCTCACTCTCATCTTTCCTAACCTTGGGCGTCCGTCGAATATTCAGGATGAGAGGATGCCGTGTGCGTTCATAATGCAGCGACTGATGATTATGATGGGTTGGATCATGGTCATCGCAGCAGGCGCCGTTGAAGCAGGTTAGACACACGTTGATTCCCTGCGGGAGGTCCTGGCTCGTCAGCCCGTCATGAAAGACGTGGCATGGTCCATGGGAAGGAGGGACGGGCTTACGTGGGTGTCGAAGCATTGGGTGCATTCTTCTCTGTGGACAATGTGGTCAGGACGCGGGGGCCGGACGTCTGCCACATGGGGACACGCAGACATCGTCGTCGCCGCCGTTGTCGCCGTGGCCGGGGGCTGTGGTGTTTGTCGCAGAGGCGCTGGGGAAGGAGATAGCGCCCGTTTCAGCGGGAGACGCGGCGAAGCCAGCTCAGCACAAAACGCAGCAATTCAGAATTCAGAAGACGCGGGACAAGAGAAGGAGGACGGGAAGAGAGTGTACGACGGACGAGGGACGACGTTGGCGGAATTTGCGACTGTTCGTAGCGGAAGCGGGAGGGACAGAACAGGAAGGGGAAGCGGTGATTGGCGCCCGTGGCTTCTGCGCGAATTCGATGTCTCAGCCACTCATCCTGAGGTTCTGAGATGGACGCAAATTCGATTCCTTCACATGCCATCTACCATTGGCGGCGGATTAAGCTAGCGTTTCCGGCTGTGGGGCTATCCTCAGTCGGCATTTATCCGAAGGAAATGGACTTGGTGCATGAAAACGCGTGAATTTGACGGGCATTTGGCACGAAGATATGAATACGCAGGTCGGACATCGATTGTCACACATGGGAAGTTCCACAACAGTTGTAGATCCCGCTTGTTTCTTTCTGCACCAAGGGAAGCTTGATCCGTGTCTTTTCGGCCAGACTCAGATTTTCGCTAATCATTCTATGGTAGCGCTCATGGAATTGGTCAGCTTTGCGTTCGCGATCGCTGCGCACCACCGCCCCTCCGCTTCTTGAAATTAGATGAGCGACAGCTACGGGGGATTTATAATTGACGTTGCTTGGAATTACTTGAAGGAATAGAGACGCGATAATTATTGCGGGTTTCTTTGGGCTTTCTCCAATATCATCCAGGCGCTCTGCACCCCCCAAGCTTTAATGGCAATACCGTTCTCGAATTTTACCCCTCCTCCACCCTTCGCAATTGGGTGCGTGACCTTACTTGGCGGGAGCTGGTACGTTCTTCCCTTCACCCTTGTGGTATTGGGTTTCACAATTTCGTCCCGTACGCCGTTGCCGTTTGGATTGACTTTTGAGACGGGCGGAGAGGTCTCCGCGTGAGCTCTCTACGGTTCCGATGCAGGATGTTGAGGAGCCAATAAACCAGATATTAATGAGCCTGATTTTAGTAGTAGGCGTGAGATACCTTCATTCCGGTTGATAAAGTTGTGACCTATGATCGACACGTAGAATTTGATACAATTTCCTTCTCTTTAAAGGCAGTGAATGCTTTCGCAGTAGTGGATGGTTCCACAATGGACGATTACACATTCGCGATTACACATTCGCAAAACCATCATTTCTTTTCCTTTCAATCACGATGGACAATTCAGACTTTAGAAAACCCTCATTTAATCTACCTACTAAAATATACCTGCACCCAAACTTCATTTGAGATCCAGATCAGCTAGCGAACGTTTCCTTCCCAGCATTCCGGCGTATCACTGGCTATGGAACACGGGCTTGGGCCGTCGAGGGATTCCCCGGAAGTAATTAGTGTGGCATTCGTGGTATTCGTGATTTTACAACCACGTTTTTTCCAAAATTTCTTGGGGGAACTTCGATTTCTGGTACGATGTACGGCTTTTTTTGGTTCAATACACGCGAGGACGTTGTTGTTGAAATACAGCGGTCCGGGAGGATCGCTTGCAATCGCAGTCGAAGCAGTCTTGATAATGCGTGCGATGGTATCGCTGCTTGCTGCAGGGAAACGGGTTTTGAGTGCTTCAGAGAGGTCCCCACAAGCTTTCGCGAGGCACTCGTGATCTACGCCTGTTGCAGTATCTGAAAGGAGATGGCGAGATGCCGGCGTTGTTGGTGTGCGATGGCGGGCACGTCTAGGCCAAGGATGGACAGACTCTGCACATGAGATCGCACAGCGGAAGATCAAACGTACCATTTCCAGGATCCCAGACGGCTCCTTCCTCGCCTTGCTTGAGGACTCGACAATCCGGACACTTTTCGAGACAGGGACGCGAATTCAATGGCCCTTGTTGGCCGGCTTTCTACGTTATTGGTCCCTCGTTTATACTCACTTATACCTTTGTCCCTCCTTTGCGATTTCTACATGACTTGCACATCAATGTCCCTCTCCGCCCAGGCCTGATGTGGGCATGTCTGGCTGTGGATTGTTGTTGGACGATGCCGAGGGGGGGAATTGCCGGCAGAGGACCAGTCCCACTAAGCATCAAACTCACAAAATCAAACTTCAAATCTTCAACGCCGTGGAGAAACGGAGTTTGAACATAACCGCCCATTTCCTGGTCCAGTGAAAGTTTAAAAAACCGATTTGAGGGGAACCGGCGAATTTTATGGTTCGGTTTCTCGGGGACTCCGCCGGTTCTCTTGCCGGAGTAATCGGCTGGCCCGACGGCGTTATCGGCTGGGAATCTTCTGACGGATATGCCCCGAAAGGTCGTGGGGAAGCGCGTGTGGCCCTGCGTAGGAGATTGCACTCCCGATCGAGTTTCGGTTTCTTTTCCGTTGTGGTGCGCGCCCGCGGGATGCGGTGGAATTCAGCGAGCAAATGCGTGGGATGCGGTCGATTCATAACCATTAAGCCCCTGATTGGTCGGCGACGTAAGGATCTGCAGCGGGAAGCGCCACAATGCGGTGCGAGCGCTTGAGGCGCGGAGGCGCTGCGGTGTGATCCTCACAATGCGGGAACTCGGGGTTGATTGCGGTCCTGGGGCCGACTTATCTGACCTCCGCTGCCCCCGGCGGACCCCCGTTGATATATTGGGCGGCCTCATGGAGGCGTTCCCGTAGCCTGGACCAATCCTCATGCCACGATCTAGGAAGGCGAAAGCCCATAAAACTCCCAAATATTGTCCCGATGCTCCAACAGCAGATGTCCACAAAGCTGCTGGCCACACCATGACAGGGCCGCTGGAACTGGAGACGGCTGTCCAAGAGCTTGAGAATCCTGGCTCGGAGTCAAGAGACGTAGTCTGGACGGAAGTCGACAGGACTTTGTTCTCCATCAATATGATCGGGGAGCAGGGACGATGCACACCATGCTTCCGCTGGAAGGCTGGGCCAGTATTCCCCTGTGTTATCCTTTCTTTGACGTACAGTGCATGCGGAACCCCAATGAACCCGACTGGCCCTGTCTATCCTGCATCGACAAAAACCGGCCTGAGAAGTGCAGGTTCTTCAAGCCAGGGCTACTGCAATCGATTGAAAACTTCCATCTTCAGTCTCCACGGACAGTCAACCCGTTGCCAGCTCCCCGCCCCCCAGAGATTGACCTATTCTCTGCTTCGGAATCTCAGTCTCACGAAACATATCAGGACACTCTCGACTTCCATCTTCCGACCCCTCCAGCCTTGCTCGTCCTCGGCCAATACCTCAATCAAAATCAATTACAATCGTTAACTAACTTCTTGCATAACATGTTCGCGACACAGCCCTTGCCAGTCACGAATTTGCAGGCCACGGTTATCTCCGCCGGCGAAAACGGTCCCCCTTGGTGCCCCATCGTTCGCTGGAAGGAAGGCACTAATGTCGAAGCGATCTTAGCCATCAAACTCCAGCCAACCGAAATGGTCAACAGCTTTGTCCTCTATCATGTCACGGATGCTATCACTGAGGCTTCAAGCCGCAAATCACTCCGGGTTAGCTGGAGTGTTCTAAAGGTCACAGAATTCGGAGAACTTCACTCTGCCGGACGGCGATATTTTGAACAAATGGTTGAACCGGCGATCAAAGGCCCCGCCATTGACGAGGACGTTAACGAAACGGAGATGCTGAATTATGCAATGACTCTGATGCCTGTGTTGTACCGCCTTCGTCAGATGGAGAAAAACTTCCAACAGAATGGGCTGTTCTGGATTGATCGACTTTCTCCACGCGTTGTTTTGGAAGATGATCAGGGGAATCGCTGCACCTTATTACAGCATGTAGTGGATTTGTAGTTGACATAAACTCAAGTTCATTCAACCCCACAAGAGTATTGGTCTAATATAATTACCACAATTCAACCGTGAAAACACCTTGAACCAAGCACCCGTTATATTCGAATTTTACATCTGAATATCTTGGGTTAAGGACTGAAAATTTAGTTTCACACATGTCGAGAGTGATGTATACGGCAATTCCTTCCTTGCCGTCCCTGATCCATGCTTGATTGAGTCCACTGCAACGATCAGTAGCTTTCATTGCATGGGATTCGTGTAAATCGTCTTCGAATTGGACATCAAGAAGATTTTGAATTGACCGGGAGTTCCGAATCTCAAAGGCCTGCCTTCCTCCGTCATGGAAAGACTCTGTTCCACCCTGCCCGGTCAGATCGGCTTTCCGTTGTATGAGCATCTCAATCACTGTCTCATGTCCCGGGATTTCCGCCAGGTGCGGTGCTGTCCGGCGGCCCAAGCTGTAACAACGATTTCGTAAAGAAAAGATCTCCATGCGCAGTTACACTTCGAAGAGAGGTATGAATGCTTTAGCGTAGTCGTCTATGCTTGAGAATTGCCTCTTCATCTTTGGGTTTCCCCAGCAACCCCAAGGTGTAGGGGAGATCTCTGGAAGACGAGGATCTCGGGGAGGCGGCATGCTTTGTCATAGGGACGAAGAAGGGTAAGGAGAAGCATGAGAGATTTCATTGTTAGTATCGATAGGCTGTAGTCTGACCAGAAAATAAGGAAGAAAGTCTGGACCGTTGCACAAGGCGCGTCCGTCCCACTGCATTCTTCCCCCAAATTTTTCATGATCTGACGACTTTCCTGTTGACGACATAGTCCAAAAACGATCTTTCAACATATTATTTGCAATCATGAAGCAGTAGCTCATCTTCTCCATGCCCTAAATACCAATTGCCGTACTCAAAGGCTAGTTCGATTTTGACTGTCCCTCAAAGCAAACAAATTCTTCCATTCAGAATTGGAGTGATATACGGCGACATGAGTAAGTCCAGTGGAGGCGGAATTAGCCAGCTGGAGCATGCTGTGATACGTCGGCAAATATCCAGTTAGATTAGGGAACACGCCCCGCTACAGCGGAATGGGCTAAACTTTCAGACGCTCTTCCGCGCGATCGGTAGTTTGACGGGACGGACTTAGTCGGACAGCAGGTTCGGCCCGGTAAGATGAGCTATCGTCCCACCTCTGATTGCACTTCGCTGCGTCGCTTCAGTCAGGTGCCGCTTCTGGCTCTGATGGAGCTTTTCAGGAATGGAAATTATGAACCTTACGAGATCAATTTACATTCAATTGGTTTGTGCAGATAATATTCCATATAACTCTGAATCTGAATTATTGTTTCAACTTGTGATGAAAGAAACCCCCACCCGAACGACGACCCGAATTGCCAAGAGTGGAGAAACCAACACTGACACAACCCCGCAACAAAACCCCCACTTCCGTAGAAAAGAAGGCGAACAGCCGCCATCCTCCGCCTCCCATATGAAACCTGCAAATCATGTCAAGATCTCCCATAATGAATAATTTCGACCTCCACCCCTGCCCATCCCGCCTTCCCCCCTTCATTTTTTTTTCCTTTTTCGTTTTATTGAAAGTTACATCAAGATTTCGCCGCACAAGACGTCATCGGGATTCAACGCGCTGAACAATTCCATGTCGAATTGACCCTTTTCGTCGACAAGACGGCAGGCCATTTTATCGATCGCAATGACGCTGAGAACCGTTGAAATATACGATTCGATTAAATCGTCGATCGAAATTCCAAGCGAATTAAAGTCCCTTCACAAACGTCAGTAACCCGACGAAACCAGGGGAAGAAAACGCAATCAAAGAACAGTTGAAAGGGAAGCGCAGGAAGGAAGGGGGACACGTACTTCCGATCCATGAGAAGCAGACGATTGGTATCAGTAGTATAACTTCCATCCTCCAACTTGACACTCAAATTCGTCCCCAACATATCCCAGCTTGACTCCGCACCCCCCACCAAATCCCGCACAAGCGGCTTCCTCGCCCTACGTGCATAAATGGCCACTGGCGAAAACCCTCCTTCCTTCCCCTCCGCATCGCTCGCAATCACCATCACACGCAGGTCACTGACATAGGTCCGTCCCCTCTTGTCGGGAATGTTTCCGATATGATACTGCAGTCCCTCGCGGCCGATAGAGGACCATGACGCATTGCCAACGAGCGACTGAACAAGGAATTTATCGTAATGATGGTCCATGGCCATGAAGGCCTCGAGTTCTCCGGGATTGGTAATAGTATACACCCCCTGTCCCGCATTGGAATACGGGACTTTGAGAACCGCATGGCCTCCCCACATTGCGACGCGAAGCGGGATATCCGGTTTGGGGACGTTGGTATACGTTTCGGGGGTACGTATGGCTAGGCCGGTGCCGACGAGTTCGGCGTTGAAGAGTTCGTAGGCTCTGTGAGCCATCATTTTATTTCTCCCGCCTGCGAGACAGGCTACGATTTTATTCATCACGAGGGTTTTTGTGCGGATGGGGATGCGTTTCCAGGGCGCGTTTGTGACGTATCTGAAAGCCGCACGGATAGGATGCCATTGCTTCGTCTCTTTTACACGAACATGCATGATCCCTACAAGTTAGTTCCGAGGATCAAGATCGAAAAGATCACATGGGCCAAAATGGAGCCCCGCGTAGAAGCGCTCAATACGAAATCGGGGAGGAATGGACTGGGTGGGGAATTGGGCTATACCATTGACCCATTTTACTGGAGGATCTTGGTCGTTATCCCGGTATTCGGCGAGATAGATTTGTTCGGCGCAGAGGTCGGCCATGACGGCTGCGTAGCCGGTTGCTTCCATTTCATTTTTATCCCAGATTACGGCGAGACCACCCCATTCTTTTGGCACGGCAGCTTGTGCGCGGACAAATTGATCGATGACCTATTTGACGTCAATACTCGTCGCAGGCCGAAGACAGATATTACACACCTTCCGATAACCGCCGTATTCATCTGTATCCTGAAGCAGGGGCATACTCTTCTGGCCAGAAGGACACGAGTTCGTTTCAATGATAATAGACTGTCTCGTTCCATGTGCATTGGTGACGGTGAACAAATCGCTGCCGGCCCAGTGAAAGTGTTTCGGTCGATAATTGAGGATTTCGCCAAGGAATTCTTCGGAGACCGCGGGATGCAAATGACAATAACGTAGAATAATCCGCTGGCGACCCAAATTAAAGAACGATGCAACGGAAGGATGAATCTGCGCGTTCACTGTCCCAAACACACTTAGACTGCGTTGAAAATAAAATGCGGGTTACGAGCGAAGAAACAGGAACGAAAACAAGACGGGGAGAGTAGCGGTGATTCCGGGTTCACCGGTTCAGGGAGGACATACAACAACGAGCGTAAAAATGCTTATCACTCTCAAAGTTCCCGCCTGCGGGGATGGTCACTGCAAAATGGACTTTCTTCCCCG
>Ga0335081_10018032_pt1 | contig 11417 bp, 12 predicted proteins | sample Lox_Sample_35_FD_206713 | JGI IMG/M metagenome (GOLD analysis project Ga0335081, IMG submission 206713) | Soil microbial communities from Loxahatchee National Wildlife Refuge, Florida, United States - Lox_Sample_3.5 | ecosystem: Environmental > Terrestrial > Soil > Wetlands | place: USA... | reverse complement strand
CGGCCCGCAGGTCGGGGTCGTCCGTGTAGCCGGACATGTAGAGGACCTTGACGCCGGGGCGCTCGGCGCGCAGCTCCTCGGCGGCCTGCTTGCCGCCCATCCCCGGCAGGACGATGTCGGTCACCACCACGTCGATCGGGCCGCCGTACGCGTGCGCGAGCGCGAGCGCGTCCTCACCCCGCTCCGCCTCGAGGACGCGGTAGCCCTCGGCGTCGAGAAAGGCGCGGACGACGGTGCGGACGACCGGTGTGTCCTCGACGAGCAGGACGGTCCCGCTGCACGGGACGCCGTCGTCCGCGGCAGGAGCCGTCTCGAGGAGCGGCTCGGGTACCTCCTGCACGAGCGGGAGGTGGATCGTGAACCGGGTGCCCAGACCTCGCTCCGTCTCGACGTCGATCGACCCGCCGCTCTGGTCGACGATCCCGTGCACGGTTGCGAGCCCCAGGCCGGTGCCGCTATGGCCCTTCGTCGTGAAGAACGGCTCGAAGATCTGCTTCGCCGTAGCCGGGGTCATGCCCGTTCCCGTATCGGCCACCGTCAGCAGCGCCTCCTCCCCGGCGACCGACGTGCCGAGCGTCAGCACACCGCCGCCCGGCATCGCGTCGCGGGCGTTGCTCGCAAGGTTCGTGATCACGTGCGTCAGCTGGCCGCGATCTGCATGGACCGGCACGGAGCGGTCGGCAGGGACGACGCACAGCTCGATCCGGGGGCCGAGCATCGGTCCGAGCATGCTCACGGTCTCGCCGATCAGATCGTTAAGGTCGAGCAGCTCCGGCGCGAGCACCTGGCGGCGGCCGAACGCGAGCAGTTGCCGTGTGAGCTCGGTGGCGCGGTCGGCCGAGAGCAGGGCCTCCCGGATGTCCTTCTCAGCGGCGGCGGCGCCCTCGCTCGGCAGCTCGAGGATCGCGAGCTCGCAATAGCCGCGGATCGCCAGCAGGAGGTTGTTGAAGTCGTGCGCGATGCCGCCTGCGAGCTGGCCGATCGCCTCCATCTTCTCCGCCTGCTGCAGGCGCTCTTCGAGCTCTTCCCGCGCAGCCGCGGCCTCGATCGTCGCGGTCGCGTCGTCGGCGATCGCGAGAACGAGGTCGCTGCCGCCGTCTCCGTAGCCGTGGACGAGCGCGGCGCTCGCGTCGAGGTACAGAGGCTCACCCGTCTTCGTCCTGGCACGGATCGTCGAGTGCGGGGCAATGCCGCCGCCGGCGGTCGTGCGGAACGCCTCGATGAGGACTGCGGGATCGTCCGGCCGGAGCAGCGACCAGACGGTCTGGCCCTCGCCTTCCTCCTTCGCGTAGCCGGAGATGCGCTCGGCGGCCGGTGACATGTAGACGACCCTTCCGTCCATGTCGAGGAGGCAGATGAGGCTCGGCGAGCTCTCGACCACGTGGCGGAACATCTCCAGTGGTCCCTCGAGCGCAGCGTTGCTCGAGCGCTCGACCCGGCGTTCCGACGCCAGCCGCTCCGGGGGCCGCTCCATTGCACGCACCATGCGCCGAACCCGTTGCTCGGACATTGTGGTTTGGCCGCAGTCGGAGCCCCGGAAACGCGTCACCCGGCCTCCCCCCGACGAGGTAGCGAGCGGTATCCTCTGGTCTCTCCCGCGTGGCCGCGAACCAGCCATCTGCCGTCGATCCGGGCAGCCCCGCGCCCAGCCCGCTCGTCCGTTTGCGCTGGGCACTGTGGGGCGCCGTGCTCGTCCTCGGAGTGGCCGCGGGCGCCGCGATCTTCGCGCTCCGCCCGTCGTCGCAGCCGGCGGCGGTGTCCGGCGGCCCGACCTCGGCCGGCGGGCCGGACGTCTCCTGGGCCGCCGGCGTGAAGCGTGCGCCCGGCTTCGCGCTCACCGACCAGGCCGGCAAGCCCGTCTCGCTCGCCGCCTACCGCGGACGGCCGGTGATCGTCACGTTCATCGACCCGCTCTGCCGCAACCTCTGTCCGCTCGAGGCGAAGGTGCTGAACGACGTCGTGCACAAGCTCCCGGCGGGCTCGCGGCCGGCGATCCTCGCGGTCAGCACGAACGTCTACGGGAACGCGCGCGCGAATCTCCTCCAGGACGTGAGCAAGTGGCAGCTCGTCCCGCAGTGGCGCTGGGCCGTCGGGGGGAGCGCGCAGCTCGCGTCCGTGTGGAAGCGCTACCAGGTGCAGGTGCTCGTGACGACGAAGAAGGTCGCCGGCGTCACCGTGCACGAGATCGCGCACACGGAGGCGGCGTTCCTCGTCGACTCCGCCGGCTACCAGCGGGCGCTCTACCTCTATCCGTTCCGCGCGCAGGACGTCGAGCGCACGCTTCGCACGCTCGGCTAGCGCCCGACCTTCTTGCAGGAGACCGCGTGGTTGCCGGTCGGGTCGGCGGCGCCGACACAGACGCGGATGCCGGCGGGCGAGACCCCTGCGGGGAGCGTCAGCCGCTCCGTCTCCGGGTGGAGGATGCTCGTCGCGTGCTCGGGCACCTGCGTCCTCTGCAGCGCGTGTCCCGCACGCTCGACCGTGATCGTCGCCGACGCCTTGCCGCTGTCGTCGGACAGGTAGTACTGAACGGTCACCCTGCCGCCGGCTGTCTTTGCGAGCAGCGCCTGTACGTACGGCGGGAGGATGTCCTTCGACCGTAGCGCTCCTGCCTGGAGGAGCTGCGCGACGGCGTTCGCGGCAGCGGCTGCGAGCGTGTCCGGCTTGGCCGATCCGGGCGGCGCGAGCCGCGTCAGCACGCCCTGCTCGGCCGCGGTGCTCCGGCCGCCGTCGTAGATGCCGTAGCCCGACGGCATCACGACGAGGAGCGGGCCGATGTAGAAGCCGGCGAGCTCGCGGCCGAGGAACGTCGCGTACTGCACGGGCTTGTCGAAGAGAGAGGGGATGGCGCCGAGGTCGACACGCGTCGCGACGAGCGCGACCTTGACGCGGTCGCCCGCCGCGTACGCGGAGGCGACCTCCTTCGTGAGCCCCGCGACGGCGGCGTGCGACGACGCTTCGTACGGCAGGAAGACATTCTGGACGACGAGCATGTCGCTCGCCGGGTCACCGTCCGCGCGCGCGCCGCCGGCGGCGGCGGCCGCGACGAGCGCACACGCCAGGAGCGCCGCGCGCCTCACCGCTACGCCGCGCAGTCGCGGCAGGCGCCGCGGAGGACGACGTCGTGGCCGGCGACGGAATATCCGGTCTGCTGCTCGACGCGGTGGAGCGCCTGTTCGAGGCGCTCGTCGCTGAACGCCTCGACCTTGCCGCACGTGTCGCAGACGAGGTGGTGATGATGCTCGCCGCCGCGATGGACCGGCTCGTAGCGGGTCGTGCCGGCCCCGAGCTCGATCTTCTGGAGGAAGCCGTCCTTGCTCAGCTCCGCGAGCGTGCGGTAGACGCTCGCGAGGCCGACGGGGCTGTCGGCAGCCCGGAGCCGGTCGAAGATCTCCTGCGCGGTGAGGCAGCAGGTCTGGCGCGAGAGCAGCTCGATCACCGCGTGGCGGGCGCCGCCGCTGCGGTGGCCCTTCTGCCGCAGGGCGGCAAGCGTCTCCTCCGCCCACTCGGCGTGCGTCGACGGCATGGCCACGGCCTCGATGATAGCGCTTCTCAATAGAGAATGACTTTGAGAATGACTTTCGTTCGTGCTATGCTCGCGCCTCGATGCGGAGGATCCTGCTGCTCGCAGTGCTCGGCCTCGCGGCGCTCGGCGCGGCGTCGGCGCTCGCCGGCCCGCGGTCGACGTCCGGCGGCAGCCCGCTGCAGGTGGTCGCGGCCGAGAACTTCTGGGGCAGCATCGCGGCGCAGCTCGGGGGCGACCGCGTCCACGTCACGAGCGTGATCTCGAACCCCGCCACCGACCCGCACGACTACGAGCCGACCGCGGTCGACGCGCGCACGCTCGCGGGGGCGCAGCTCGTGATCGTGAACGGGATCGGCTACGACCCGTGGGCGCCGAAGCTGCTCGCGGGCAACCCCGTCGCGGGCCGGCTCGTCCTCACCGTCGGCGACGTCGTCGGGATCAAGGCGGGCGGCAACCCGCACCGCTGGTACTCGCCGGCGAACGTGCAGCAGGTGATCGACGCGATCGTCGCCGACTACGCGCGTCTCGACCCGAAGGACTCGGCGTACTTCGACCGGCAGCGGGCGTCGTTCGAGACGAAGGGCCTCGCCGCCTACAAGGCCGAGATCGCCGCGATCCGGAAGCGGTACGCCGGCGTCCCGGTCGGCGCCTCCGAGAGCATCTTCGCGCCGCTCGCGCAGGCGCTCGGGCTGAAGCTGCTGACGCCGTATTCCTTCCTGAAGGCGATCAGCGAAGGCACCGAGCCGACGGCGAAGGACGTCTCGACGATCGACGCGCAGATCGCGCGCCGGCAGATCGAGGTATGGGTCTTCAACAGCCAGAACAGCACGCCGGACGTGCAGCGGCTGACGAGCGCGGCCCGCGCGAAGGGCATCCCGGTGACGACGATCACGGAGACGCTCACGCCGGCGACGGCCACCTTCCAGGCGTGGCAGGTCGCGCAGCTGCGCGCTCTCCGCGCGGCGCTCGCCAGGGCGACGGGACGATGAGCGCCGGGCCGGCGCTCCGCCTCGCGGGCGCGTCGGTCGAGCTGGGCGGGCACGTCGTCTGGCAGGACGTCACGCTGAGCGTCGAGCGGGGCGAGTTCGTCGCCGTGCTCGGCTCGAACGGCGCCGGCAAGTCGACGCTGCTCAAGGTGGCGCTCGGCCTGCTGCCTCTCCGCGCCGGCACCGTGGCCGTGCTCGGCCGGCCGCCCGGCGAGGCGAACGCCGAGATCGGCTACCTGCCGCAGCGGCGCCACTTCGACGCCTCGAGCCGGATCCGCGGCGTCGACCTCGTCCGGCTCGGCCTCGACGGTGCCCGCTGGGGTCTGCCGCTGCCGCGGCTCGGCCACGACGCCCAGCGGGAGAGGGTCCACCGGGTGATCGAGCTCGTCGGCGCCGAGGAGTACGCGGGGCGCGCGATCGGGAGCCTCTCCGGAGGAGAGCAGCAGCGCCTCCTGATCGCCCAGGCGCTCGTCCGGCGGCCGAGCCTGCTCATGCTCGACGAGCCGCTCGACAGCCTCGATCTCACGAACCAGGCCGCCGTCGCCGCGCTCGTGCAGCGCATCTGCCGCGAGGAGAAGGTCGCGGTGCTGCTCGTCGCGCACGACGTCAACCCGATCCTCGGCTACCTCGACCGCGTCGTCTACTTCGCCGGCGGCACCGCCGTCGCGGGCACGCCCGCCGAGGTGATCACGACGGAGACGCTGAGCCGGCTCTACGCCGTTCCCGTCGAGGTGCTGCGGGCGAGCGACGGCCGCCTCGTCGTCGTCGGCCAGCCCGAGGCGCCGTTCGTGCACGGCCACCGCCATGAGCATTGAGGCGTCGGTCTTCCAGGGGCTCTCCTGGAACGTCCCCGCCGACGTGCGTGCGCTCGTCTCCTTCCACTTCATGGTCAACGCGCTCGAGGCGGGCACCGCGGTCGCGGTGATGGCGGGGGCGATCGGCTGGTTCATGGTGCTGCGCCGGCAGACGTTCGCCGGGCATACGCTCGCCGTGATCGCCTTCCCCGGCGCCGCCGGCGCGAGCCTCGCGGGACTGCCGCTCGCGGCGGGCTACTTCGGCGCCTGCGTCGCGGGAGCGCTCGCGCTCGCCGGCGTCTCCGCCGACCGCACGGGCAGCCACAGTCGCGAGTCGGCGGCGACGGGCACGGTCCAGGCGTTTGCGCTCGGGCTCGGCTTCCTGTTCGTCGGTCTCTACCACGGCCTGCTGAGCGGTCTCGACGCGCTGCTCTTCGGCACCTTCCTCGGCATCACCGACGGGCAGACGCGCACGCTCGTCGCCGTCGCCGCGGGCGCCCTGCTCGTCCTCGCCGTCGCAGGCCGCCCGCTCCTCTTCGCATCGGTCGACGTCGACGTCGCCCGCGCGGCAGGCGTCCCCGTGCGCGCGCTCTCGCTCGGCTTTCTCGTCCTGCTCGGACTGGCGGTGGCGGCGACGAGCCAGATCACCGGCGCCCTCCTCGTGTTCGCGCTCCTCGTCGCCCCGGCCGCGGCCGCGCAGCAGCTCACGGCGCGGCCGTTGCCGGGTCTCGGGCTCTCCGTCGGGATCGGTCTCGCGGTCACGTGGCTCGGCCTCGCGCTCGCGTACTTCTCGATCTACCCCGCAGGCTTCTTCATCACGTCGCTTGCCTTCGGCGCGTACGTGATCGCGCGCGTCTTTCGCGCGGTGCGGACGGATTAGGGATGTTCGCGCACGAGTTCATGCGCAACGCGCTCCTCGCCGGGACCTTCGTCGGCGCGGCGTGCGGGCTCGTCGGCTACTTCGTCGTGCTCCGTGCGCAGGTGTTCGCCGCCGACGCGCTCAGCCATGTCGCCTTCGCCGGCGCCCTCGCCGCGGTCGCGTTCGGGGTGGACGTCCGCGTCGGCCTGTTCGCCGCGACGATCCTCGTCGCGGTCGGCATGGGCGGTCTCGGTGAGCGGGCGCACGCCGACGACGTCGCGATCGGCACCGTGTTCGCCTGGATTCTCGGCCTCGGCGTGCTCTTCCTCGCCATCTTCACGACGAGGAGCAGCGCCGGCAACGGCACCGCCGCGGTCAGGGTTCTGTTCGGCTCGATCTTCGGTCTCAGCGGCAGCGACGCCTCGATCGCGGCCGCCGTCTCGGTCGCTGCGATCGCGGCGACGCTCGCCGTCGCGCGCCCGCTCTTCTTCGCCTCGCTCGACCCCGACGTCGCCGCCGCGCTGGGGGTGCCTGAGCGCCTGCTCGGCCTCGGTTTCCTCGCGGTGCTCGGCGCGGTGGCGGCCGAGGCGACGCAGGCCGTCGGCGCGCTGCTCCTGCTCGGCCTCGTGGCCGCTCCCGCCGCGGCCGCACATCGGCTCGCCCGCAGCCCCTACGTGGGCCTCGCGCTCTCGACGGCGCTCGCGGTCGGTGCGGTCTGGCTCGGGCTCTTGCTCAGCTACGTCGAGGCGAGGGTGCCGCCGAGCACGGCGATCATCTCCGTCGCGACGCTGCTCCTCGTCCTCGCCGCCGGCGGAGGACGAGCCGCATCAGCACTGCCGCGGCGATTGCGGCGAGCGACGCCACGATGATCACGATCCGGTCGTGCGTGTTTCGCTGCGCCGGGGTGCTGACGCGTGCGGGCGCGACGATCTTCACGCCGCCGGCGGCGGCGAGTCGCTGCACCGCCGTCTGTGCCGCGGCCAGGAGGCCGGTGCTTCCGGGCTTGATCGAAATCTTCGCGAGAACCGCGTACTCCGCGGTCGTGGTGTGCTTCAGCCACTGGAAGCCGAACCCGTTCGGCATCACGATGAGCAGCCGCCCCTTGTAGAGGTAGGAGAGCTCTTCGGCGAGGAACCGCGCGTATGTCTGCGGCTGCCGCCACAGCGACGTGATCGCTCCGAGGTCGTAGCTGCTCGAGATGAGAGCGACGCGGATCGTGAAGCCTGACCGGTTGGCGGCTGCGACGAGTCCTGTGAATTTCGCCTGCTGCCCCGCCGGGAGCTTCGCGTCGAACGGCAGGAAGACCTTCTGCACGAGCAGGTAGTCGCTCGCCGGGTCGCCGTCCGCCCGCGCGGACGCGGCGAGCGCGCCCGCGGCGAGTGCCGCCGCGGCGAGCAACAGCGCGAACCTCATCCGTTCGCCCGGTCGACGACGATCACCGTGAAGGGCTGCTTGCCCGGCGGCTCGACCTCGAACGAGAGGCCCCAGTGGCCCACCATGACGAGCGCGGGCGCGCTGTGCTCGTAGAGGCCGGGCGACGCCTCGGCGAGCCGGTATCCCTGCGCCGGCATGTCCATGTCCAGCATCGTGAACGTCGCGATGACCGTTGCGCCGCGCACGGGCTTGCCGCCGCGCGTGACCCGGAGCGCGAACTCGTTCGAGACGGCGGCCTTGTTCGGCGTCACGTGCAGCTCGAGCCGGTAGCCGGCCATCTCGACGACGCTCGCCACCGGTCCCGGTCCGGTGTGCGCGCTCGGCTTGCCGAGGTTCCCGAGCGCCTTGGGGGGCGGCGGCAGACTGGAGAGGATCGCCGCTGCGAACACGGTCCCGGCGACGAGCACGGCCTCGACCCCGACGAGGCGGCGCAGCAGCACGGCCGCGGCGGCGGCGTCGCCGGCCTGCCGCTGCAGTGCAGGCTTCGTGCGCAGGAGGTTGACCGAGGCGACGAGCATCGCGCAGGAGAGCAGGGCCGACTTCGCGAGGATCGTCTTCCCGTACGAGGTCTGCCAGAGGGACGCGAGCGTCGGCAGATGGAGCAGGGAGGCGCCGATCCCCGAGCCGAGCAGCGCCGCCACCGAGCAGAAGGCGACGTTCGAGAAGCGCGGCACGACGACGACGAGCCCGGGGATCCGCTCCGCCGCCGGCAGGCTACGCCAGAGGACGAGCAGGCCGACGAGGCCGCCGAGCCAGACCGAGCCGGCGGAGAGGTGGAGCCAGTCGAACGCGAGCGAGAGCGCCCGCGGCGCCGTCTGTGCGGCGTGGCCGGAGGCGCCGGGCGCGAGCAGCGCCGCACCGCCCGCGAGCAGCGCGCCCCAGAGCGAGAGCAGCCCCCCGACCGAGCGGCTCGTCCGCTCCGGCCGGTCGAGCCAGAGCGCGACGGCCGCCGCCGCGCCGAAGAGCGCGAGCAGCAGCTCGAGGTCGAGGTAGCCGCGTCCGAACGACGCCACCCGCATGAGCGGCACGAGGGCGCCGACCGACCAGACCGAGCGCAGGGCGAACTGCGCCGTGGCGACGAGCACGTACACCGGGGTCGCGACGAGCGCGACCGCGAGCGCGATCCAGAACCCGACGGCGACGAAACGCAAACTCGTGCCCGAAACGCGGGCCACGACGGGCCGCGCGATCACCGTCCGCAGCACGAACAGTCCGAGCGCGGTCATGAACGAGATGAACGTGAGCCAGCGGAACGTGAGCAGCCCTGGCGTCGTGGCCGTCTCCGAGAGCGACGGGACGACGAACTGCGGTATCGGCCCGGGGTTCGGGCCGACCGAGAACGTAAAGACGCCGCGCACGGGGTGACCGTCGACCGAAATGACGCGCCAGAAGACGAGGTACCACCCCTCGCTCACGTGCTTCAGCGGCACGTCGATCTCGTCGACGTTCGTGGCCGAGCGGTGCACCGCGCCGTCCACCTCCTGGTGCGCGGCCGCGTCGGTCACCGAGATGATCGCGAAGCGCGGCTCGACCGCCTCGTCGTAGACGAGCCGCACCTCGGCCGGCGGCGTGTCCACCTCGGCGCTCGCCGCCGGGAACGTCTTCAGGAGTGCCGCGTGCGCCCAGGCGGCAGCTGGCAGCAGCAGCGCGGCCGACCCGACCGCGCCGAGGGTGAGCAGCCGGCGGCTCACGCGACGTGCAGGGTGAAAGGCGCCGTGATCACGTGGCCACCCACGAGGCACTGGAGGAAGAGCCGCCAGGTGCCCGAGACCGGGACGAGCACGCCGACCTTCAGCCGGCCGGGCGTCGCCGACGTCCCCGTCACCTTCGCTGCGCCGAGCACGCTCGAGCAGCCGGTCGCCCCGGGCGCGCACACGTGCGTGTGGAAGTAGTCGAGCGAACCGCGGCGGAAGAAGATCGCGTGCGCGAGCGCCCCGTACCACGGCGTGAAGGCGGCGGGCTTGCCGTCCGGGCCGGTGACGGTGAAGTCGAGAAGCGCCGGGACGATCGCCTTCAGGTGCGGCGTGCCGTGCAGCGTGACGCGGTACCCGCCGACGGTCTCGCTCGCCCGGAACGGCGGCAGCGGCTGGGGCGTGTACGCGCCCGCGACCGTGATCGTCGAGAAGAGCTGGAAGTTCGGCTGCGGGCCGGTCGTCTTCGGATATGCGTCGATCACGACGCGGTAGGGGCCCGGTTCCGAGAACGTGACCGGCAGGCTGATGCGCCCGTCCGCGGCCACGGGCGGGTGGCGATGGATGATCGTGGCGAGGTCGCGCCGCACGATGATGAGGTGGACGCCGTTGTGCGGGCCTGCGCCGTGCTTGTACGCGGTCAGCGCGCGGCCGTTCGGCTGGAGGATGGTGAAGGAGACGGTCGTCGGCTTCCCGGCCTGTACCGGCTCGGCGGGAGTGAAGTGCGCGAGGCGGAACGTGCGCGCGGCCTGCACCGCGATCGTCGGCGTTCCGGAGGAGCTCGAGCCGCCGCCGCAGCCCGCCGCCCCGAGCACGGCCAGGACGCACGCGAGGGCGGTAGCGTGGAGCCCATGCTTGCGCTCGTGCCGACTCCGATCGGCGTCGGCCCGCACTACCACCCGCCGCCGGCCGTGCACGCGCCGTGTGCGGCCGGCCCGCTCCGCGGCGCGGCCCGCGTCCACCTGGAGGTGTTCGCAAACCGGCGGGTCGTGATCGTCCCGGCCGCGATCGGCCTGCGCGGCGCGCGCTTCGACGCCGGGCGCGTGACGAGCGCCGCTTGTCGGGCGCGCCTGTGGACGACGGATCCGTCCGGTGTCGTCTCCTTCTCCGCCCGCGTGCGGCTCGGCGATCTCTTCACGGTCTGGGGTGAGCCGTTCGGCCCGAAGCGGCTGTTGAGCTTCCACGGTGCTGTCTCCTTGTTTCGCAACGGCATCCGGACACGGGGGGATCCCACTCTTCTCGCGCTTCGCGCCGGCGACGAGCTCGTGCTCGAGATCGGCGGTTTCGTGCCGCCGCACCGCAGCTACCGCTTCCCGCCGTGAGCGGATCACGACGGCCCCGGCGTACCGTGCAGCAGCAGGGCGACGATGACGACGGCCGCGATTCCCGCTCCGAGTGCGAGCAGCGCCGCGAGCAGCCGCAGGGCGGCGCCGTTCATGCCACGCCTCCGAGCTCTCCGACGCCGGCAGTGCCGCGTGCATGCGGCACCCGCTCGCGCAGCTCCCGGGCCCCGCTGCCGACGAGCGCGCCCGCGCCGAGTCCGAGGATCAGCGCGACCATGACCCGCGCGGCGCCGGACGGCAGCACGCTGAGCGCGGTCGAGTGGGTCAGGACAGGCAGCATCGTCAGCCCTTCGTAGAGGCTCCCGAATCCGGCGGCGAAGGCCGTGAACAGGCGCACGTCGCGATCGGTGTGCAAGAGGCCGACGAGCAGGGCGACGCCCACGGCGCAGGTGAGCGCGGCGGCGAGGTAGCCGGCCGGCCCGACGTCCGGGCGCCCGTAGAGCTCGCGGCCGAGCCGCACCGCCCAGATCAGGAGCGTGGCGGCGACCCCGAGCGCGACGGCGAGCCCCGATCCGAGCCTGCGCACGAGCAGCGTCCCCGCGGACGAGGCCGCCGCGAGGGCGCACGCGAGGGCGAGCCACGTCCAGCCTGGGCCGGGTCTGTAGTCGAGCACGCCGTCGAGCGAGTGGCGGCGGCCGTCGACGAGCATCGTCACCGACCACGGCCCGAGCGTGCCGGCGGTCGGCCGCCCGCGCGCGAGCGGCTCGAGCACGTGCAGCCGGTGCTCGTGCCAGGCGTACGCGTGCCCGCCCGTGAGGCGGTGCCACAGCGGGCGGGCACGCGG
>Ga0335081_10018029_pt1 | contig 11418 bp, 13 predicted proteins | sample Lox_Sample_35_FD_206713 | JGI IMG/M metagenome (GOLD analysis project Ga0335081, IMG submission 206713) | Soil microbial communities from Loxahatchee National Wildlife Refuge, Florida, United States - Lox_Sample_3.5 | ecosystem: Environmental > Terrestrial > Soil > Wetlands | place: USA... | reverse complement strand
TGCAACGCCAAGGGCCGGAAAAAGGACCGTGTTTCTCATTGAGAACTCCATGCTTTTTGCGTTGCGGACCGCACCATCCGCACACGCTAGCAACGCTTGGCCCGTGGCCTGCGTTCCTAAAACTTCAATGGAGTTCCGGCAGGCGCAAAATCGTTGGATAGCCGCCAGGACGCAGCCTTATTTCCTTACCGCTGCCCCGATTGTGCCGTGGAACCGCTCGCAATGAACCCTATTCGGCGGTGGGATGGGGTCTCTACCTGCTTTTCAAACAATGCAGAATCGGCCTTTAAGCGTTTCAGGCGATTAGGCCTTCCCGGGGAGGCGAGCATGCGCATCGGCGATTTGTTCCAGTGGGACCGGTTCGTCACGCCCACTATCATCAAATTCTTTTACTGGCTCGCTGTTGTAATTTCCGTTTTGGTCGGGTTAGCCGGGGCCGTGTCGTCGCTTGCGAGCATGGCGTTGAACCCTTTCGTCGGAATGATTTTCCTTATCTCGAGCCTACTCGGCGCCTGTATGGGCGTAATCCTTTCGCGGATCGTTGCGGAATTCGTGTTGATCATTTTCCGCATCAACGAGCATCTTGGCGCCATCAGGAACCAAGGATCGGGACTCGGACCTCAGCAGTGACAGGCGACCGATGTCTGAGGGTATCTGCTAGGTCGCGAAGCGGAAGTGCATGACGTCGCCATCCTGCACGACGTAATCCTTGCCCTCAAGCCGCATCCTACCGGCATCGCGCGCCCCCGTTTCGCCGCCGCAGGCGACGTAGTCATCATAAGAGATAGTCTCGGCCCGGATAAAGCCGCGCTCGAAATCGGTATGAATGACACCGGCGGCCCGCGGTGCCTTCGCCCCGCGGGTCACCGTCCATGCCCGCGCCTCCTTCGGGCCGGCGGTAAAGAAAGTGACCAGATCGAGCAGCGCGTAGCCCGCACGGATCAATCGATCGAGGCCGGCTTCCTTGAGCCCCATTGCCTCTAGGTAACTCTGGCGCTCGTCCCGCGAGAGCGCGGCGATTTCTTCTTCGATTTTGGCTGAAATGACGATGGAGGCTGCCGCCTCCTCGGCGGCTCTGGCTTCGACCTTTCCCGAATAGCTGTTGCCGGCTGCTGCCGAAGGTTCGTCAACATTGCAAACGTAAAGCACCGGGAGCGCGGTCAAAAGTCCAAGCGATCGGAAAGTTCGCTCCTGTTCCGCCTTACGCTCGGTCAAGCGTGCCGGTTTTCCGTCGCGCAGAAGCGCAAGCGCTCGATTGACCAGAGCCAGGGCCTCTTTCGCCTCCTTGGCGTCCGCATCGGTGCCGCGCGACTTTCGTTCGAGGCTGTCCATGCGCCGCTCCAGGCTTTCCAAATCGGCCAGCATCAACTCCGTTTCCACCGTTTCGATATCGGCAATCGGATCGATCCGGCCTTCGACATGAGTGACCTCGTTGTCTTCGAAACAGCGCACCACGTGCGCAATGGCGTCGACCTCGCGAATGTTGCCAAGAAATTGATTGCCCAGCCCCTCCCCTTTGGAGGCGCCGCGAACAAGACCGGCAATATCGACAAACGTCAGCCGCGTCGGTACGATCGCGGCCGATTTAGCAAGCGCCGCAAGCGTCTCCAGCCGCTGATCGGGCACCGCCACTTCGCCGATATTCGGCTCGATGGTGCAAAACGGATAATTGGCAGCCTGCGCGGCCGCAGTCTCCGTCAGTGCGTTGAAGAGGGTCGATTTGCCGACATTCGGCAAGCCGACAATGCCGCATTTGAAGCCCATTGCGGTTCATTCACCGATCAAACGGAAGGTCGCCATCAGGCTTACCGGCGAACCCCTTCGCAAGCATGGCGAGGTGAATCTTGTTCTGAAAAGTCGCGTCCTCTCCGCTGATCAGAAGGTCGAGATTTTCGGCCAGAACGTCAACGAGCGCCTCGACCCACGGCCACTCGCCCTTGGCGAAATCGCTGAGCACATAATTTTCGACCAAATCTTTGTGGCCGGGGTGGCCGACGCCTATGCGCACGCGCCGATAATCATTGCCAATATGTTCGCTGACTGAGCGCAAGCCGTTGTGACCGGCAATTCCGCCGCCAACTTTTACTCGGACCTTGCCCGGCGGCAGCTCGATTTCATCGTGGAACACCGTGATCGCGTTGGGCGCCAATTTGTAAAACTGCGCAGCTTCGCCGACAGCGCGGCCGGACTCGTTCATGTATGTTCCGGGCAACAACAGCAGCACGCGTTCGCCGCCGATCTGCCCCTCGCAGGCAACCCCTTGAAACCGGCGGCGCCATGGCGCAAGCCCGTGGCGCTTAGCGATTGCCTGCACGGCCATGAAGCCGATGTTGTGCCGATTGCCGATATAGCGCGCTCCCGGATTCCCCAGTCCAACCAGGAGCAACATCTGAACGTCCTATGCGCCAACCTCACTTTTTCTCGGGCGCACCGCCGGCTCCACGCGCGGCAGGCGCTGCCGCAGCAGGGCCAGCCGAAGGCGCAGCGCCCGGCGCGGCGCCCGGCGCCGCAGGCGGTGCCGCAGCACCTTCCGCGGGCGTACCCGCCGCCGCGGCGGCTGCTGCGGCCGCAGCCGCTGCCTCTGCCGCAGCCTTCATTTCTTCCGCATAACCCGACGGCGGCACGACCGTGACGAGTGTAATGTCTTTTGCGCTCACGACGCGCACGCCGGACGGCAAAGTAATATCGCTCAAGTGCTTGGAGTAATTAATTTCAAGTCCGCTGACGTCGACCTCAATGGCGGCCGGAATGTCGTCGGCACGGCAGCGCACTTCGACGGTGTGCGTGACAATCGACACCGTACCTCCGCGCTTAACCCCGGGCGACTGTTCGGCGTTCTTGACGTGAACCGGAATATTCACCCGGATGGTCGCCCCCTCTCCGAGGCGCATGAAGTCGACGTGCAGCGGAAGATCGCGCACGGCGTCGAGCTGAAAGTCACGCGGAATGACGCGATGTTTTACACCTTCCACCTCGACATCGTGGAGGGTGGTCAGGAACCGCCCGGCGTAGATGCGCTGGCGCAAATCATCATAGTCAAGCGAGATCGACAACGGCGGCTTACCGTCGCCGTAGATGATTCCGGGTACACGGCCAGCCCTGCGCTCCGCTCGGGCGGCCCCCTTGCCGGCCCGCGGGCGTGCCGCCGCTTTGATCACATTGACGGTCGCCATATCTTTGTCCTCACGTCCTAGTCGCTAGCTGCCTTCTACCCGCGTCAAAATCTTGGCCGGCATGGCGTCCGGCGATAGCCTCCAGGGGTGCCAAAGGTCTTAAGATTTAGCCGCGGCGCCGCGCTTATAACGGCGCAGACGACGAAAAACAAGAAAGCCGGGGCCGGCTAACCGGCTGCCCCACCAGTCCCCTCCGAATAGCCGGACGGCCTCTCTGGCGTGGTCGGAGTCCCGATTTTTGCTTCCAACTTGGCAATGCGGGATTTCAAGGCTTCATTTTCCTCACGGGCAAGGCGGGCCATGTCCTTGACCGCTTCGAATTCCTCGCGCTGGACAACGGCGAGATCGCGGAGTATGCGCTCGGCTTGGCCGCGGAAGACCGTTTCAAACTCGCGCCGGACACCCTGGGCGACGCCCGCCGCGTCGTTCATTAACCGTGCAACTTCGTCGAAGAACCGGTTCGTCGTCTGGACCATTGTTGCCTCCGAACCCCGTCTCCTTAAGCTTCGCTCGCGACGCATAGAGAATGGCAATGGTGCGACGCTATCGCAAGATGCGTAGCCCGTTGCCGGACGGCACCATGAAGCGAAGCATGCCGCGCCCGCGGCGGAGTTATCGATGTTAATCCTGCCAATCCTGCCAATCCTGACTTTCCCGCGCATCGATCCGATTTTGATTTCAATCGGGCCACTGGCGGTGCGCTGGTATGCGCTTGCCTATATCGTGGGCATCATCGCTGGCTGGATCTATGCGCGCGCCATCATCGCTTCGCCCAAGCTTTGGGGCGGGGCGGCTCCATTTACGGTCGCGGCGTTCGATGACTTCATCGTTTGGATCACGCTCGGAATTATCCTCGGCGGTCGCATTGGCTACGTCCTGTTCTACAACTTCGCGCATTTCAGCGAGCACCCCGTCGAAATTCTTCAGCTGTGGAATGGCGGCATGTCGTTTCACGGCGGGATGCTCGGAAGTGTACTCGCCACTGTCTTGTTCGCGTTCCGCCGCGGCATCTCGGTTCTATCGCTTGGCGACGTGACGCTTGCGGTTGCACCGATTGGGCTGTTCCTCGGACGCATCGCGAACTTTATCAACGGCGAACTTTGGGGCCGCCCGAGCGATATGCCTTGGGCCATGATCTTTCCGAGCGGCGGCCCGATCCCGCGCCATCCGAGCCAGCTCTACGAAGCAGCGCTTGAGGGCTTGCTGCTCTTGGTGGTGCTTGGCGTACTGGTCCGCTGCGGCGCGCTTCGACGCCCCGGTTTGGTAAGCAGCAGTTTTGCGGTGGGCTATGGTGTGCTGCGCATATTCTGCGAGTTTTTCCGCGAACCCGATGCGCAGCTCGGCTTCCTCTGGGGCGGACTCACCATGGGAATGCTGCTCTCAATTCCATTGATATTGGCCGGGGTAATCGGGCTCATCTTCGCTACGGTCCGGCCGGCAACTGGCAAAAATGGCTGAAGAATCTTCACCGTTAGAGAAAGAGATTCGCCGACTGATCGCGGTTGCCGGCCCGATGCCGGTCGCGGAATACATGAGGCTGTGCCTGACCCATCCGCAATATGGCTATTATCTCCGACGCGATGCGATCGGAGCTGCGGGCGATTTCGTCACGGCGCCGGAAATCAGCCAAATGTTCGGCGAGCTCATCGGGCTGTGGGCTGCCGCGGTCTGGCAGCAAATGGGTGCGCCGGAAAACATACGCCTAATCGAACTCGGACCCGGCCGCGGCACTATGATGCGCGACGCGTTGCGGGCAGCCAAAATCGTCAAGGGCTTCCAATCTGCGGTGGTGCTGCATCTCGTGGAAATCAACCCAAAACTGAAGGACGCGCAGCGTCTACTCCTGGACAGCTTGGAAGTGCCGGTAATATGGCACGCTGCGCTAGCGGACGTCCCGCTCGGCCCCAGCATCATTCTTGCCAACGAATTCATAGACGCGTTGCCAATTCACCAGGCAGTCAAACGCGCTGACAGTTGGCACGAGCGCGTCATCGAGATCGGTCCCCAGGGCGATTTCGCCATCGGCGTGGCGACCAACCCGCTGCCTCACTTCAACGCCACCCTGCCGCGCGAATTGCGTCAAGCGGCCGAAAACTCCATCTTCGAATGGCGCCCTGACACGATAGCGATGGAAATCGGCCGCCGGGTGCGAGACGAAGGAGCCGCCCTCATCATCGACTACGGCCACGCGGCGCGCGGTCTCGGCGAAACTTTGCAAGCGGTCGCCGGCCATTCTTTCGCAGACCCATTGCGCGCGCCGGGACAAGTCGACCTTACTGCGCATGTTGATTTCACGGCACTCGCGCAAAATGCGGAAATGATCGGGGCAAAAGCGCTTGGACCGTTGACGCAAGCCGATTTCCTGCGCCGGCTGGGCATCGAGAAGCGCGCCGCGACACTCAAGGCGAATGCTTTGCCCGCCAAAGCGGCCGAGATCGATCAAGCGCTGACGCGGCTGACTGGGACGACGCCGGGAACAATGGGCGAATTATTCAAGGTCGTGGCGATTGCCGATCCAAAGCTCGGCACATTGCCGGGATTCGAGGCGTGACGCGTGATGATCACCGCGCGCACGCTTGCACTTGACGGCATTCACCACGGGTTTTTCACCCGGCATGGCGGAGTATCGGAAGGGCCGTATGCGACGTTGAATGGCGGACTGGGCTCGCGCGACGGCGCTGCATCCGTAGCCAAAAATCGCGCGCGGATGGCTGACGCGCTCGGGGTAAAGCCGCAAGCGCTGCTTACTGCTTATCAGACACACTCGCCTGACGTCGTGATCATCGACACCCCTTGGTCGGTGGAAGCACGCCCGCGCGCCGATGCAATTGTTACGCGCACGCCCGGCCTCGCCGTTGGCGTGACGACGGCCGATTGCGGGCCAATCCTTTTCGCGGATCCCGTGGCCCGCGTGATCGGCGCGGCGCACGCCGGCTGGCGTGGAGCGCTCGCCGGAATAACCGACGCCACGATCGCAGCAATGAAATCTCTGGGCGCTCGCCCCGAGCACATCCGCGTCGCTCTTGGACCGATGATTCGTCAGCATAATTACGAAGTGGGTCCCGATCTGATCACCCGCTTTATGACCGACGCCGCGAATGAACGCTTCTTTGCGGCCGCGGCGCGCAAGGGCCACGCCTTGTTTGATCTTGCCGGCTATATACGCGCGCGGCTTGCGCAGGCGGGTATTCGGCAGGTCGAGGACCTTGCCTTGTGCACCTACGCCGACGCGGAGCAATTTTTCAGCTTCCGCCGTTCGACCCATTTGGGCGACAGCGATTATGGCCGCCACGTCAGCGCAATTGCGCTTGAGGAGCCGCCTGGCGCGTAACGCCTGGGAGCGCCGGGCAGTGGGTCGCGGCGTTTGCTGCAATGTTATGCCCATCCATTGACCATGAGCGGGGACAAGGCCGGGATTCGTGTTGCCAGCCCCGAAAACCGCTTGTATCAGGGCTTTGTTTTGTTGGTAGCGCGGTCTGTGCGCGGTTGCGGGATCATGCTTCAAGACCGCAGGCGGGAGAGCGGAATGGCGAGCAACAACGGAGCGATCAAGCTCGTTGCCGGCAATTCCAACCCTGCGCTTGCCGAGGGCATCGGCGCCTATATCGGCATACCCCTGACCAAGGCGCTGGTGCGCCGTTTCGCGGATATGGAGATTTTCGTCGAAATCCAGGAAAACGTGCGCGGCGCCGACGTTTTCGTCCTGCAATCGACGTCATATCCGGCGAACGATCACCTGATGGAATTGCTGATCATCATCGACGCACTGCGGCGCGCGTCGGCGCGCCGCATCACGGCGGTGATCCCTTATTTCGGCTATGCACGTCAGGACCGCAAACCCGGGCCGCGGACCCCGATCTCCGCCAAGCTCGTCGCCAACCTTATTACCCGTGCGGGAGCCGATAGGGTGCTGACGCTGGATCTTCACGCCGGGCAGATCCAGGGCTTTTTCGACATTCCCACGGATAATCTGTTCGCATCGCCGGTGATGGTGCGTGACATAAAACAACGATTTGCGCTTGCCGACGTGATCGTGGTGTCGCCCGACGTCGGCGGCGTCGTACGCGCGCGCGGACTCGCCAAGCGTATCAACGCACCGCTCGCCATTGTCGACAAGCGGCGCGAACGGCCCGGCGAATCCGAGGTGGCGAATGTCATCGGCGAAGTCGACGGACATATTTGCATCTTGGTCGACGATATCGTGGATTCCGGCGGCACGCTGCTCAATGCTGCCGATGCGCTTTTGGAGAAAGGCGCAAGCGCCGTTCACGGCTATATCAGCCACGGCGTGCTGTCCGGCGGGGCCGTAGCCCGCGTCAATAAATCGAATTTGAAAGAACTGGTGATCACCGATTCGATTCAGCCGACCGAGGCCGTGAAAAACTCCCCCAACATTCGCGTTCTCTCCATCGCAACACTGATTGGCGAAGCGATCAGCCGCACCGCATCCGAGGAATCGGTGTCGAGTCTGTTCTTCGATTAAGGTCACCGAACGGCGCCCGGCCCCAAATAGGCCGTCGCAACAAGCCAACCTATGGGATCCTCACGGCGGCAACGTCATCTTGAAGGCGAGTCGGCCGGTGACTCAGCCTAGTCTCTACTTGAGTCAACTTGTCGCAGGACGCCCCTGTGGATGATGGACCTGCTTCCATTGTCGGAGGGACGCAAATCACTTCATGAGGGCCGGGATAACTGCTCCCCGACGAGTGACAAACCTTTAGTGCGAGAATCCGCCCGTTTATATTCGGGCGTGCGACTGATTCGCGATGTCGCGTGACTGTTTGATCGTAATGTCGGTTTGTCGACCGACGATGACAATCTAGTGCGGACCAAGCCCAATCATGGGCGGTGTGCCTGGCGTGCGCATTTCCACTCCGACCGGCCCGTGGAGGCGGCATGTCCCTCATCGCAATCGCGCAAGATGTCGTTAATAATCCGCTTGAAGTCGTCGAGCACCTTGCTGCTGGCAATAATTGGCCGTTCGAGCGCGCCGGCGAGGACGAGGTCGCCATCATCGTCACCGGGCGGTGGACCAATTATCAGATCTCATTCACCTGGATGAGCGAGATCGAGGCGCTGCATCTGGCTTGCGCCTTCGACATGCGGGTCAGCGAACTGCGGCTGACGGAGGTGCAGCAGCTGGTCTCGCTGATCAATGAGCAATTATGGGTCGGACATTTCGACATTTGGCAGCAGAACGGCGTAGTAATGTTCCGTCATGCCCTTTTGCTTACGGGTGGTATTAACGCCTCCGGGCGGCAATGCGAGGCGGTTCTCGGCGCTGCGCTCGACGCCTGCGAGCGTTATTTCCCGGCGTTTCAATTCGTGGTCTGGGCGGGAAAATCCGCGCGGGAGGCCATGGACACCGCCATGTTCGAGACCTCGGGCCAAGCGTAACTGGTCGAATCTTGTAAGGCAAAGGCGCCGGCCGCTGGCCGAACGCAATATCAGGCTGAAGACCCCCAAAGTTTCATAGTCATCGGTCGCCGAACTCCGGGCGGCGCTCGGAACCTGCATAAAGGGTCGCTATAAGTTCAGGGCGCGCGAGGCACTGCGCGCGCCCGAAACATCGCGTGAGGAAAAGGCCAATGAATGCCGAAAGCCGCTCCGGCGAGGGACAAGGGGAAGTACGCCAGCTGACCGGGCCGCTGCTTTTAGTCGGTGCGGGAAAAATGGGCGGCGCGCTGCTCGACGGCTGGCTCAATTTCGGCTTCGACCCGGCCCGCATTGTCGTCATCGAGCCGCAGCCGACGCCGGCGGTTTCTGCTCTTGTCACGCGCGGCCTGCGGCTCAATCCGAATGCTGCCGCACTTATCCCGGCCGCGAGCGTCGTCGTTGCGGTAAAGCCGCAAACTGCGGCGGAAGCTCTAGCCGCGGCTGCCCCGTCCATCGCCGCGACCACGGTGGTTGTATCGATCATGGCCGGCAGGACCATTCAATCGCTCGCCCAGGGGCTACGGCAGAGCTGCGCACTGGTGCGTGCCATGCCCAATCTGCCGGCCGCGATCGGCCGTGGCATTACCGTCGCGGTGGCGCGCGGTGCAAATCCCGAACAACGAAGGCTAGCCGATCGCCTATTATCCGCGACGGGTTTGGTCGAATGGATCGAAGATGAGGCGCTTATGGATGCGGTGACCGCGGTGTCGGGCTCCGGACCAGCCTACGTTTTCCTGCTTGCTGAAGCTTTGGCGCAAGCTGGGGTGCAAGCAGGGCTGCCGGCGGATCTGGCCGAGAAACTCGCGCGCGAAACCGTTTCCGGTGCCGGCGAATTGCTGCGACGGGGCGATGTCGATGCGGCGTCGCTGCGCGAGGACGTGACGTCGCCCGGCGGAACGACGGCAGCGGCACTCGCGGTTCTGATGGGTCCGAACGGCCTCGCACCGCTCATTACAAGGGCAGTGGCCGCCGCCACCGATCGCTCGCGGCAGCTTGCCCAGTGAGAGTGCCGCGTCTTGGAACGGTGCGGCTGAGAACCTAGAATAAGGGTCCTATAGGCCGGCGTTAGTAAGGAGTCCGCTCATGGCCAGAAGAGCCACTCGCAAGCCCGTTCGCAAATCCGCACAGAGTTCGGCCCGGACGGCTGCTCCAGCGGCGCAAACCGAGCGCGATAGAATCGTTGCCGCGTTTTTGGCGTTGCTTGCCGACAAGCCATTTGCGGCCATCGGCTTTGACGATATTGCACAGCGGGCAGGCCTCTCGCTTGCTCAACTCCGCGGCGAGTTTGCCTCGACGCTTGCCATCCTCGCCGCCCACATTAAAGCCACCGACCGCGCGGTGCTCGCTCAAGACATGGGCGATATGGCCGAGGAACCTCCGCGTGAGCGGTTGTTCGATGTGCTGATGCGCCGGCTCGACGTGCTGACGGCGCACCGCGACGCGATACGGTCCCTTTTACGCTCTGCGCGCGGGAACCCGCCGCTTGCGCTCGTGCTGAATGGCCTTGCAGTACGTTCGCAGCAATGGATGCTGACCGCGGCAGGGATTAGCGCCTCGGGTCCGCAGGGAATGATCCGCGCCCAAGGGCTCGCGGTGCTGTTCGCGTCGGTCTTGCGCACATGGGTGGACGACGACGACCCGGGCCAAGCTCGGACCATGGCCGCGCTTGACCGCGCGCTAGCCCGCGGCCAGCGCGTCGCCGGCCTGCTCGACGACCTTTGCTCTATCCCCAGCCGTTTTTGCGGGTTGCGAGCGCGCCGGCGCCGACGCCCGCGTGGCAGCTCCCGGGAAACGGCAGCCGCGTAAGCATAGCCCGCGCTTTCCAAATTTGCGGTCGGCCGGAGGTTTCGTCGACCGTCCAAAGTGCGGTGAAAAGGAAGCCTTAAGCCTCAACGTTAGAATCTCTCCAAACAGCTGCGATTTTGATTGAAATCAAGTTGCGCGCGATCTAGATAGCGATAGTTGCAGTTGATACCAATCGATTGATCCTCAGCGAGTGGTTATGATTGTCTGTTCCTGCAATGTGCTCAGCGACCACGACGTTCGCGGGACGCTGGCCGGCAATGCGACAACCCCGCGGACCGCTGGCGAAGTGTACGGTTGCTTGGGCTGCAGCCCTCAGTGCGGAAGGTGCGCTAGAACCATTCGCCGGATCATGGACGAAGCGCTGACCGCCACCGACTCAACTTGCTGCCAAAACGGCGGCAATTTCTGAATCACTGCCTTTGAAGTGACGAAAAGCGCCCGTTATGGCGGCTTTTCGTGTCGGCGGCCGAGGCTATAATCCCCCCTCGCGCCGCACTGTCGGCGATCATCGTTATAGGAGCATGAGATGCGAGGTGAGCCCGGGGTCGTCGATTATCTCAACAAGGCTCTCCGGCACGAACTCACTGCGGTCAATCAATACTGGCTGCATTATCGGCTGCTCGACAATTGGGGCTACAAGTCGCTTGCCAAGAAATGGCGCAAAGAATCCATCGAGGAGATGGAACACGCCGATAAGCTTGTGGAGCGCATCATCTTCCTCGACGGCTTTCCCAACATGCAGGTGCTAGACCCTCTGCATATCGGCCAAGCGGTCAAGGAAGTCCTGGAGTGCGACCTGAAAGCGGAATTACACGCCCGCGCTCTCTACGAGGAAGCCGCCACCCACTGTCATTCGGTCAAGGATTACGTGTCGCGCGATCTTTTTGAAAAGCTGATGCACGACGAAGAGGAACACATCGACTTCCTCGAAACTCAGCTCGACCTCGTCGCCAAGCTGGGAGCGGAACTTTACGCCCAGCACCACATCGGCAAGCTCGACGAC
>Ga0335081_10018027_pt1 | contig 11419 bp, 11 predicted proteins | sample Lox_Sample_35_FD_206713 | JGI IMG/M metagenome (GOLD analysis project Ga0335081, IMG submission 206713) | Soil microbial communities from Loxahatchee National Wildlife Refuge, Florida, United States - Lox_Sample_3.5 | ecosystem: Environmental > Terrestrial > Soil > Wetlands | place: USA... | reverse complement strand
GCCTCATTTGGATTGAGTCGAACCAAGTCAGCAAGCAGGGGGAGGCCTTCCTCTGGCCTGCCCCGCTCCTGTAGCTCGCCCGCAAGCTGGTCGGTCACATCGTCACGGCGCGCCGAGCGGTGAGAGGATTTCGTAAGGGCCGAGGTCGGCACCCGAGGTCAGCGCTTCGACTGCCCGATTTGGACGAGTCGACTGCCGTTGGAGACGGACAGTTCGACATCGTACTCAGCCAGTTCGCGCACATTGTTTGCGCCCAGGCCGGAGGTCGTAGCCCCTGTGTTCCTACGACCACCGGCGGCGCTTCAACTTGCCCGTGCAAGATGCGCCTGCTGCGGCGCCATCCCTGCCGAGATCGCGCCGCAGCAAAGCGAACAATGCAAATCGGTTGGCCCGCGACTAGAACACGAACTTCGCCACCAAGCCGAGGGTTCGTGAGTTGCTGGGGAAGACTAAGTTCGGCTGGTTGAAGTTGGTTTTTCCCGGGGTCACTAGGCTTTGATAGCTCGCGCCGGCAGTAGTGAAGGCGCCCTGAGGAGCGACGTCATTCACACCAATCCCTTGGCCGGCCAGAGTCGGGTCCGTGGGAAGATACTGCGGGTGGTTGAACAAATTGCCGGCCTGAGCACCGACTTCGAACCGATACCGCTCGGAAACCGACACCGCCTTGGTGACGCTCAGGTCAAGGTTGTTGGTGGGTCTGCCCGCAAGCGTGTTACGCCCAAGGTTGGAGAAGGCACCAAGGCCGGTACGAATGTACTGAGCTTTGGGGTTGTTGGCCTGGTAAGCCACAATGAAGGGCGTACTGTCGAACGTCGATGTGCTGACGCCACACGTCTGGCCCGCTGGCAAAGAGCTCCGGCAAAGCGGAGTCACGTCAGTCCCCGTTCCCGGCACTCCGCTCGGGTTGAAGATGGCGCGGTCGCCGGCGGGGTCACCGTTCAGGTTGGCATCTCGAGTGGCCTGGACGGTAAACCATTCCGGTGACTCGTAGGTGTACACCGGGCTGAACTGCCAATTCCCCAGCAGGTTTTTCACGAACCAGTTGCCGTTCTTGAAATACGGCAGATCATAGAAGGCCGCCACACTGAATCGGTGGGTGCGGCTCAGCGCCGACACGGACTTGTCTTTGGCCACGTCTTGGAAGTCCTCAGGCCGGCGCGGAGTCAGATCCGTAGAGTGGAAGTCAGCCGTGCTGTTGTCAATGGTTCGGCTGTAGGTGTACGAGGCCAGCAACATCAAACCGTTGCTGAACCGACGCGTGAGTTGGCCAGACAGGCCATGATAATCGGACCACCCAGCCGGCACGAACGCCGTGATAAAGGAAAATCCTGCATTTTCAAACTGCGGCAGCAAATTATCCTCGTTCGACAGTTGGCTGAGCGTGAGCGGGAGCGCATCCAGGGTCGCTTGACCTGGGTTTTGAAGATACGTGGGCAGGGAATGGGTGGCGGTGATGTGTGTCTGTAGCGAGGGGATATCTTGGAAGGAAAGATGGAGGCCCCGGTCGCCCAGGTAGCGAACATCGGCGGTGTAGTTCTTGCCGAACGCGTGCTGGATGCCGAGATTCCATTGAATCGAATAAGGCACCTTCTGCTGGGGTGGAATCCAGTTGGAGGTACTGGCGATGGCATCAGCCTGCGACAGGACTGTGATTCCAGCGCCGCCGCCGCTCGGCAGGGCGCCCTGGGCGAAGAAATTCGGCCGCAGTGTAACGAAACTGGGGCATTGGGGGACGGTTGCGACGCCGCAGTTGAGAGTGGCCCCAACCTGGGGCGGCACAGCCAGGATTCCGATGTTGTCGTACAGCACGTCATACGCCATGCCGAATCCAGCGCGGATCGAAGTATTGCCGCTGCTCCCTGGGGAGTAGGCAAAGCCGAGGCGTGGGGCAAACAAGTTCTTTTGAGGTGAGATCCGGGTGAAATTCAAAGGCTGCCCCGAACCCGGAACGATGATGCTGGGCTGACTGGAAAGATCGTTCAGGGCTTGTCGCTGCTCGCCGGCAGGAATCGTGGTGTATTCGTAACGCACCCCGGCGTTGACGCTGAGGTGAGTGTTAACCCGCCAAGTGTCGTTCACATACCAGTAGATCGCCGACTGATCGCCATAATACGTGGTCAAACCCGTACTGCGCTGGCCAAAGTTGTCGGGTGAATTATCTTCCAGGAAGTTCTGCGTCAAGTTGTAGGTGTAATCGCCGCGCAGACGCTGGGTGAACTGCTGGGGCGAGATGTACTTGCGGGCTTCCACGCCGAACTTCAGGTTGTGGTTCCCTTTCACCCAACTGATATTGTCGAGTACCTGGTAGAAGTTCTGGATGGTGTACGAGGGGGCATTAGGATCCGGTCCGATGTTCAGACCGCCTCCAAGGTCGAGTAGAGTGATGTTGGGAAATACACTCAGCCCCGGAAATAAAGGACCGCCTGCCGGTGTTGAGTTATCGTAGCGGTTAAAGCCAAGGCGGAATTCGTTGGTCACGGCAGGGCTGACGGTGTGGTATTCGCTCAGGTTTACCAGGTGAAAGACGGACGGCGTGCTGGTAAAGAACGCCTCCAACTGGGGGCTGGTGTCAAGTCCGGCGAACTGGTTGTAGATGTAACGCCCACGAAATTGGTCTTTCGCGGAGATGTTCCAGTCCACGCTCTGGACGAAATTCTCCAAATTCTTGAACGCCGGGTTAATGATGGAAACCGTGCCGACGGGGATAACGTTTCCACCGACGGTAATGAAGCACGGGGAGCTGCCCGACCCGGAACCGCTTGCGCCGCAACTGTTACTCTGCGCGGGCGCCACCGGCGTGAATTTTTCGAATACCCCTAAGTTGGTTGCGCTGAGCCCGGGAGTCGAGTTCAAGGTGGCTATCCCCGCCGCTGTTGGCGCTGCAACTGCGGCCCCGGCGCTGCCCACCAGCCCGATAGGTTCCCTTTCGAAGTTGGTGAAGAAGAACAGCTTGTCCTTCTTGATCGGCCCGCCAAAGGTGCCGCCGTAACGGTTGTTGTCGTAGCGCGGATTCGTGGGTGCGGTCCCGGCTGGGGCTTGGCGCGCGAACACGGCGTCGATGGCATCCAAGTCGCGGTTGCGGAAGTATTCGTATACCGATCCGTGAAAGTTGTTGGTGCCGCTCTTGACGACGGTGTTGAACTGCCCACCCGAGGAGTGGCCGAAGTCGGAGTTGAACTGATTCTCCAGCAGCGTAAACCCGCCCACGGCATCGTTGGGAACGGACACCAAGGCGCCCGTTACCGATTTATTGTTATTATCCACGCCTTCGATCATGAAGTTATTGTTGCGTGGGCGCTGGCCACCGACCGAGGGTCCGGTGCCATCGGCCATGGAGCTGGCATTGCTGACGTTGGGACTCAGCAGCGAGAGGTTCAAGACTCCGCCCCCCCATTTCCGGCGCCGGACATGCCTAAGTTCCCGGAGAAGATCTCACCGTAATTGGTCTGAAGCTGCGCCGTGGTAGTGTCGATCTGCGGCGCGACGCCGGAGACTTCCAGCGTGGTGGCAACTCCGCCCACCTTCAGGGTGATGTTCTGGGTATTGACCTTGTTGAGCTCGATGGCGACGTTGTCGACCGTCGTCGAACTGAAGTTCGATGCGGTGACGGTAACCTTGTAGAGCCCGATCGGCAGGTTTGTTATCCGGTACTCGCCGGTGCCCCTGGTAGTCGTGCTGAGCTTAAGGCCTGTATTCGTGTTTGTGGCCTCGACTGTCGCCTCATTCACAACGGCTCCCTTTTCATCCATGACCGTGCCGGTCAAGTCGCCGCTGATCTGCTGAGCGAGCCCGAAGATCGCGAGCAAGCCGACGATAACCCCCAATACGACCGCCAGCGCAAACTTTTCAGCCATAGCTCTTGCCATACGCATGGTTCCTCCTGATTTTGGAAAGTTCACTAGCCCCTGCGAAGCACAGTGGGGCGTGGCGAGCTAGCCGGCCGAGTTGGAATCGTGGACGGAAGGCAGGCATTACCTGCTTTGCGGAATGGTGCGCTGTCGCGCCCTTTTCCCGTCGTGCTCACCCCGCACCGATTCGGGATGAGCAATGGTGCAACCACGAAATAGCTGGTTGGGACGAGCGGCTGCAAGTTTGTTGCAAGCGGTGGTGTTTTGATGGTGCGACTACGCGGCTTTGGGATGGCCTGTGGATCGTGGCATTGAATGGCAGGTCAGGCTTATTCAGATATTTGTAGAAGCAAGAGTTCTGTCTATGCAATTACGGAGGTCGTGGCCGGAAGCAGGAATCGCAATGTAAACAGCGGTACACCTTCCGCCACCGGTGAATTTGAATGATGGCTAGTGTGAGCGAGGCCCGGCGGATGCTACCAATTCCTGTAATTTGCCAGCGGACTGCAAGGCCGGTCGGTTGGCTGGCTGCTGAAAGGCGGGCCAGCCGCTCGAGGTTCCTCAGATTCGAGCGTTCGTCGGTTGACCCATAGCGCCCATAAACGTCAAATCATGGGCTGTCACCGCAAGCACTGCATTCTCCCAGTGGCACGTGACGTGCTTAGAACAGGCGCACAGCAGTGGGTACCGGCATTCTACATCGGCGTTTGTTATGAAATCGAGCCCGCGTCGGAGACAGACGATGGTTGAAGATCGCCCCAAGGCTTCGAGTGCTGATGGTGCGCCGGTGCAGCCGCAGAGGGAGGGAGATGAGCGTCGCATTTGCGTCAAGTGTAAGGGACGCATTGTATTTCTTGGGTGGAATGAGATCCGCTGGATCGAGGCTGGAGGAAACCAGCTCAAACTTCACACGGATGGGGAAACTTACGTCATTCGCGGCACCATGGCAGAGTTCGCGACCAGGCTGGACCCCGATCACTTCGTCCGCATCCACCGCTCCTTTATCGTCAACATACAGTACATCCGCGAGCTGAGGCCTTGGTACACCGGTGAGTGCATCCTGACCTTGACCGACGGCAAAGAACTGACCTTAAGCCGCAGGTACCGTTCGGCGCTCGACCAAATCACCGCCAACGGCGGGTGTGCCAAACGAGCTGCGGCCACTCCGAAACTTGTGGTCCTCACAAAACAGGAATGCGAGAAGTGCAGCGCGCGTCTGTCCCCAAACGGCGCAGCTTTCATCTGCTCGTACAACTGTACCTTTTGTTCGCTCTGCGCCGAGGGGATGAACTACCGCTGCCCCAATTGCGGTGGCGGTTTGTTTGCCCGTCGCCATGTTCTCCGATGACGTAGGCGTGCACATTGTCGGAAGCCACTCTTACGTTACAATCCTTTCCTTCGTGCCTTTCCGGAGATCTTGCACGTGGATACGTTAGCGGAATTTAAGCAAGCACAAAAAGAAGGCTGCGCATTTGCACCGTTCGAAGCGATCACTACGGTGCAGAGAGGTGAGGTCTAAGCTTGGGCTACCACCGATTATCATCACGGAGCGGCACTACGCCCCTTGTCCGCTCCCCCCGCGAGTGGGCTAGCGAGCACATAGAAGGCAGCGTGAACCTGCCGCTCAACCATCTGCAAGAGCGCATCGCCGAAGTCCCCCGCGACCGCCGCATCGCCGTCCATTGTGCGGGCGGCTACCGCTCTTCCATCGCCGCCAGCATCCTGCACCTGTTTGCCTTGGTAAGTCTGCTCGGGGTTGCCGAATTTGGCGCGGTCGCTGCCCCAGATCACAATCGTGAAAATCTGGTTCGGGTAGGGTCTGTCGAGGTTGATGAAGGTCGGTGAGCCTCGACTGCGAGCCGCGAGGTGTGTGCCGACTACTTGCCCGCAAACCGTGGCGCGCTCGCCTACGTGGTCCTTGGCTTCGGCTGCTGTGATCGTGCTGGTTTGCTGTGCAGCGACGGCAACCGCAGCCGCCAGGAGGACGATGGCTACTCTGATCTTGTGCATGACTCCCTCCGTGATCGAAGGTAACCTCACTTCGGGCCGTTTGGCTGCCCAAGGCTCCTCGTAAACTGCATCATGCCAATTGTCAGCACGTTCACATGACAACGCATGCGTGCAAGGGCGAGATTGTCTCGGCCTGCTTGTGAAAAGTGTCTGACAGATACGCTGCTGAAATAGTCGCAGGCGCCGCTTAGCTTTTGCATGGCTTCTTCGCTTGTCTTCCAAGGGGGAGCCAAATCCTTCGGGAAGCCGTCTCGCTCACAACGAAGAAACTGCTCGGCTCGTATCAACTTGGCCACGTCGTTTCGCTCATCCCTTTCGGGTAGCAAGATGGCGCACTCTGGCCTCTTGGGCTCCACCTCGGGCAGTTTTGCTGGGGCCGTTTGGGTTGAAGGCTGCTTAGGTATTGCTTGTCCCATGAGCACGTTCGTCAGGGCGGACGGCCATCGGGCGCACCTCAGATGTTATGAACGCTATCCGATCCCCTCGGCTAAATGACAGGCAGCATCGCTCCCGGCAGTAAGCGTTCGCTTTATCGGTCGGGCTTGCAGCCCAGCGACGAACCCCGGCAAACAGGAGGACCCTGACCGCCCCGGATCAGGTGTGCAAACGCCTTGTTTTCGACAGCAATCGCGTGGGGCTGCGTCACTGTTCGCTTTCTTCGCAAGTGACTGGGATTGGTGAGAACGCCTCCCTTTAAGCCAAGTTCTTTCGCTTTTGCACCATCAATACAGTGGCCAGAACCGGGCAAAAGCAGCAGGGTTCACTGCGATGGGAACCGTGCGATGTGACAGTTGTGGCGAAGAGTTCCTGATCGGTCATCCTACTGAGTTGGCGAATGCCAAGAACGCTGAGAGACAAGCACAGTGGTTGGAAAAGGTGCTTGCCTACGACCACGAGTCCGACCGGAAACACGGAGACCGCATTGAGTTGCCGGAGTGAAATGCACCGTCGTCGGCCTGCGCCCTAATCCTCAACCAAGAACTCCAATGCCTCCTCGCATGTCTCGAATATCGGGAACTCGCGCTGGGAAAATGCCTTGATGGCGTCGTAGAAGACCTTGGGCAGGCTCTCCGAGTGCACCCACGCCGCCCGCCTCACGTAGGGGCGGTCGTACGTCGTGACCTCCTTGATGCGGGTGACGGCGTCCCGGCTGAATTGTGCGCCTGTGAAATCCGCCAGCACCAGCACCGAATTCGGCGGCTGGGCGGTGATGACCCGCCGGGCTTCGTCGGAGACGGACTTCACTTCTTCCGGGGTGCAGTTGGTGAAGTCAATGAGCAGGATTTGCTTGCCCTTATGGGGGATGAACCCGACGCTCTTCATGTTGCGCCTCGGAGACTCCGGCCTTTGGAGAGCTGTGAGAGCTATCTTTTGGCTGCAATTCCCAACATCTCAAAATGTGCACCGCGCAATAACGGCCCAGAGCCGACGAACGCCCGGGCGGGATAGTCCTTGCCGAAATAGGTCTGGTAGGCGGAGTTGAACTTGGCGTACAAGGACACGTCAGGGCAGAACACCTGCACAAATGCCAAGTCGTCCATGGTCATCCCCGCCTCCTGAAGGACGGACCTAATCCCATCCAATAGGATTTTGATTTCCTGCTCCAAATCCTCTGGCGGCTTGCCGGTCTTCGGATCAATGCCGATCCGCCCGGCTATGTACAGGGTGTCGCCGATGAGCACGCCATCGCTGAACGGTGCCTGCACCGGGCGGTTGGGCAGGTTGATGTAACGGCGGGTTGGAGCCTTTTGTCCTGCCTGTTCTACGGCGGTCATGCCGTGGCCTGACGTCGCCCCGCTTTCCTTGGTGCTGGCCGGCGGGTTCCCGCCTTGCCCTAAGGCGAGCGGAGCGGCCAGCATACAGATGGCGATCACTGCCAACACGATGAGGTTCACTTTTCTCATGGGACTGACTCCTCTCGGTGAAATTAGGAGCCGATGGGACGGGCAGATATTCTGCGCTTGGATTTGCGCGGCGTCAAACGAGGGGAGTTGTGTCGCTTTCTTTGGATCGCGGAGGGCGTGCGCGTGCTCCGAGTCGCATCCGGTCCTCCCGGCCGTTACGCTGTGAGAGGTGCCGCCAGTTTGTCGCAGCCGCGGCTGCACGTGCAGCGGGACTTGCCTCTCGGCGCCCCACGAGGTCGGCCGGTTTCTTACCGGCGAGATTCGGGAGCGTGGAACGCGCAAGGGATTCTCCATCACATCCGTCGAGGGCGAAAGCGCCGCATGGCGCACGTGGACTTTCGGAGTTCTGTGCGGGTGGGAAAGTATGGGGTCGATGTCCTCGCTTTTGACCGGATCGTCCTTGCCTGCGCTGCGCGACGCAGTTCAGCGGAAGCGGATCATCGTCATTGACGAAATTGGGAAGATGGAACTCGCCTCGCGGAAGTTCTGCGAGGCGGTGTGCGAGGCGCTGTCTTCCGGCAAATTTGTGGCGGCGACGATCATGCAGCATCGGCATCCGTTTGCGGATGAGATCAAGGCACGCCTGGATGTGGAGGTGATTGAGATTACGGTCCGGAATCGGGATGTTGCCGGCGAGGATCAGGGAGATGATTGAAGGGAGAGGCGCGACAGAGGATCGGATGATAAGCGCCGCCGCCGAAGCGCGGTGCCCGCTCATAACAAATGCCAAGGGTAACCAGAGCGGATTGCGACGCCGAAAGGATTGTCGTCAATGCAGAGGATGGTTCTGCTGGGCCTGTCGGCCGCCGTGGCGGCACGATAGATCAAACGCAGATCCGCGGCCACCGCCTTGCGTAGTTTCCAGGGCACATAGTTCAGCGAAGCCCGCACCAGATGCACGATGCAGAGTTGCACCTCGGTCCGCGGGTATACGGCTTCGATGGCTTCGGGAAATCCTTTCAGCCCATCGACGCAAGCAATGAAAATATCTTTGACCCCGCGATTCTGTAACTCCGTCAGCACCTGCAGCCAGAACTTCGCGCCTTCGGTCTGCGCTACCCATAATCCGAGGACTTCCTTCTGGCCTTCCAGGTTCACGCCCAGCACCACGTAGATGGCTTTGTTCTGCACGTGACCTTCGTCGCGCACCTTCACCATCAGCGCATCCAGATACACGATGGGATACAGTTCCTCCAGCGGCCGATTCTGCCACTGCTTCACTTCTTCGATAACCGCCTCGGTCACGTTGGAGATCAGCGCCGACGACACTTCGATCCCGTAGATCTCTTCCAGGTGGCCCTGGATCTCCCGCGTCGTCATGCCCCGCGCATACATCGAAATGATCTTGTCGTCGAAGCCGGTCCAGCGCGTCTGCCGTTTCCCCACGATCTTGGGCTCGAAGGTGGCTTGGCGATCGCGCGGAGTCTCTAACTTCAACTTACCAAACTCACCCTTCAGCTTTTTTCGGCTTTTCCCGTTACGTGGATTGCCTTGATGGTGCCCTGCCGGATCGTGCTTTTCATAGCCCAGATGCTCGTTCATCTCGGCTTCCAGCGCCCGCTCCAGTACCGCCTTGGTCAGTTGTTTGAGCAGCCCATTGTCCCCGATGATTTCCTCGGGGCGCTTATAATCCTTCAGCAGTTGATCGATCAGCGTCTTGTCGATAGCCATGAGTCATTCTCCTTTTCTCATGGCCGTTTACACAGTTCCTTTTATAGTTCCGCGCGTTGTGCTCAACCGGAAGAACTCTTTATTCGTTGGCAACCCACGCGGTGGGCGAACGGCGGCGATCCTGGCCAGCTTAACCAGCACCTGCCGCCGGCACTAGGTGGATCCGCAGCTATATCTCACGCAGCTGTTGATGAACCTGCCCCAGGCGAAGGTGAGCGAGTTGTCAGATTGGTTGCCCGACAATGGAAGATTCGTCACGCGGCTCGAACGGCTAGCCTCAACTGTAATATTTTGAACTCGACCTTGCGGACAGGGTCGGCAAGGCTCCATCCATCGGACACAGACTGGTATCCGATTGGGGGATCCTGAGTGTAATGGGGATTTTTCGACAATTACGAACAGCGGTACAGAACGAAAGGGTTTCAGGCGCGGATCCCGGCGACTAGGGCAACTCCGGCGCCCACCAGCAACAGCATTCCCAGAGGCGTGCTCAACCGGCGTCCCCAGGGGAAGTTCTTCTCCAGGGCCATCATCGCGCCCAACCCCAGCATTGCGCTCAGGCTCCCGACACCCACAATGAACATCAGCAACATCAGCGACCAGCAGCAGCCTACGCAGAACACTCCGTGCGCGGCCCCCAGACGCAGCGCCTGTAACGACTCGTTGCCGCCCCGCCAGTGGGCAATCAGGAAGGAGAGCGGCGAACGGCATTTCTCCAGGCATATGTACTTCAGTGAAGAAAATTGGTACAGACCCGCAATGGCCAGGATCGCGGCAGAGCCGATCCAGGGGGCGGCGGCCGGCCATAGGATCCGGTGGGCGCCCTCATGCAGCAGCCAGCTCACGAGTTGCAGGCCAGCCCCGGCCAGCGCCCACACGGCCAAGTACCCGAAGATCACCACCGCCAGCAGCCACGCTGTGGCGTGCCCGCAAACCACGCGCCGGAACACCACCAGCAGCGGGACGCTGGTGGGCAGCATCATCGCCACCGTCATCAGCGTCCAGCCGCCGGTGGCAATCAGGGCAAAGTGCAGCCGGTTCACACCGGCCATCTTGAGATGGGCGAAGCCATGCGACAAGAGGTGCCCCTGCGGCGAGCGGCCCCACAGCCACAAAGACCACCAGGCAAGCAGAACCAGCGCGGCGAGAACAGCCGTAAGAACGGCGTCAGGCCACGAAACGGAACGAACCTTGGATAGCATTTCGATTTTGCAGGTCGACATCGCGCAGCCCGTACTTGCGGGACTGCCTCCGATAACGCGACGCTTTGCTGACATAGGCCGGCGAACCGGGGATGGTGGAAAACACGCTCTCGTTCAGCGTGGTCACGTTTCCGGCACGGCTCTTGTAGGGGGCCATGGTCGCTTCCGCAACCGTGCCAATGCGCAGCCGCCCCTCTCCGGCCTCCACTTCGAAGCTGATCGGTGCGCGCTCCACCGCTACCACCTCGCCTACCAGCTTCGCCATGTCGGCCAGGGGACCTCCCAGCTTCCCTGTCCAGGCGTTCAGCATCGCTTCCTGCTGTTGTGGGCTGGCCTTGTCGTCCACGAAGAGAGCCAAACGCCAGTTGCCCTGCAGGATGTTGCCGGGAATGTGGGCCACTAGTCCAAGGGTCAGGCCAGAAACATCGGTTCCATCGATCTTCCCCTTATCGATGTGATAGGCCAGCACGGTGTCGCACGTCCCGTTGTCCGCATCCTCACCAATCCAGCAGGGACAGAGAACATTGCAATCACACACCTCAAGGAGTTTTCCTTCGAGTTGATAGCTCATACGCTCACCCCGCATTCTTGCCGGGAAACTATACACAAGATGGCGAAAGTGGGCTTCTGTCGGAGGTTGCGGGATTTGGAGGCCGCTAGTTGTTGTAAACAGATGGGATGAGAAGGCCGGTCTCCGACGGGATGCTGTACGCTCCCAAATTATCGACGCGCTCGAAGCGCAAGAGATAAAAGGAGACCGGCAATGAAGAAGGTTAGCACTGCA
>Ga0335081_10018024_pt1 | contig 11420 bp, 3 predicted proteins | sample Lox_Sample_35_FD_206713 | JGI IMG/M metagenome (GOLD analysis project Ga0335081, IMG submission 206713) | Soil microbial communities from Loxahatchee National Wildlife Refuge, Florida, United States - Lox_Sample_3.5 | ecosystem: Environmental > Terrestrial > Soil > Wetlands | place: USA: Florida... | reverse complement strand
AAGCTGCAGTAACTGAGGCACTCCCGGTAGTCATGCACCTTCAGAAGCCAACACACGAAGTAGTCGAGTTCAATAACCCCGTAGCGGACTACCCGTGCGACCTCTGCATTCACCAGCTGTTTGAAGCGCAGGCGGAGCGCACCCCGGAAGCGACGGCGGTCGTGTATGAGGATCAGCGGCTCACGTATGGTGAACTGAATTCCCGAGTGAATCGCCTCGCGCACTACCTGCGGAAACGTGGAGCCCGTCCCGAGGTGCTAGTCGGCATCTGCGTCGAGCGCTCGCCCGACACACTTGTCGGGATACTGGGAATTCTCAAGGCCGGTGCCGCTTATGTGCCCCTCGACCCCACCTATCCTAAGGACCGCCTGGCGGTGATTCTGGAGGATGCGAAAGCTCCGCTCGTGCTGACCCAACAGTCGTTGGTGTCGAGTCTTCCCCGGCATGTGGGGCGGGCGATTTGTCTGGATACGGATTGGCCGGATATTGCGTTGGAGTCGCCGGAAAACCCCACGTGTCACGCAAAACCGAACAGTCTGAGCTACGTCTTGTTCACGTCGGGCTCCACGGGCCGACCGAAGGGCGTTGCCATTGAACATCATAGCTCGGTGAACTTCGTCCAGTGGGCGCAGAGCGTCTTCACTTCGCAGGAAGTCGAGGGCACGCTGTTCTCAACCTCGGTGTGCTTCGACCTTTCGGTCTTCGAAATGTTTGTGCCACTCAGCATGGGCGGCAAAGTTATCGTGGTGCAGAACGCGCTGTGCCTGCCGCGGTCACGGGCCGCGAATCAGGTGACCCTGATCAATACTGTCCCATCGGCGATTGCCGAACTGGTGCGGACCGAGGCCGTTCCTGCCTCCGTGCAGGTGATCAATCTGGCGGGCGAGGCTCTGCTCACCAGCTTGGCTCAACGGATATACGAGAAGACAAGCGCACGCAGTGTGTACAACTTGTACGGCCCGACGGAATACACCACCTACGCGACCTACACACTGGTTCCACGTGGCGCCGAGGTTACGATCGGCAGACCGTTGGCCAACACTCGGGTCTACATTCTTGACGAGGATCGCCGTCCCGCTTCAGTCGGAGTACCGGGCGAACTGTTCCTGGCCGGCGACGGATTGGCCCGCGGTTACTTTGGCCGGCCCGACCTCACGGCAGAACGCTTTCTTCGCGACCCGTTCAGTTCCGACCCGGGCGCCCGCATGTATCGCACCGGCGATCTGGCCTCATTCCTACCCGACGGCAATATCCGGTATCTCGGCCGGATCGACAATCAGGTGAAAATCCGCGGCTTCCGCATCGAGCTTGGGGAGATCGAGGCACGGCTGATGCAGCACTCCTCCGTCCAGTCCGCGGCCGTCATTGCACACGCGGGCGAAGCCGGCGACAAGCAACTGGTTGCCTATGTTGTGTCGGCCGGCCAAGCTAAGCTGGACAAGCCCTTGCTGGCTGCATTCCTCTCGGAGACTCTGCCTGAATACATGATTCCGGGCGTCTTCGTAAACATGGACGCCCTTCCGCTCACGCCCAACGGCAAGGTCGACCGACGCGCGCTTCCCGCGCCCGAACTCGACCAAGCTGGCGCTGTTGGAACTCCCGCCCGCGACGAACTCGAATCCGTGCTCCTCGGAGAATGGCGCAAAACGCTGGCGAACCCCGCCATGGGCGTAACCGACAATTTTTTCGACTTTGGCGGCCATTCACTGACTGCCGCGCGTCTGCTCACCGAGGTTCAAAAGGTCACAGGACGCCAGCTGCCTCTGGACACCCTGATACACCACGCGACGGTCGAAGCAATGGCCTGCTTGATTCGTCAGAACTCGACGACCGCGCCCGACAGCGTGTTGACGGTCGTCCAGGAAGGGAATTCACTGATCCCGTTCTTCGCAATTGTGCCTCCGGGCGAAGACTCTCTCGGATACGCAATTCTGGCGAAGCGTATGGGCCATGAGCAGCCGCTCTACAGGCTACAGGGGCGGGAGCCTGTGATCGCCGGCCAGCGCCCGGCGTTCACGCAGGAGGAATTAAGCCTGCTTTCACGTCAATACATCGATGTGATGCGTGCGGCACAGCCGGAAGGCCCGTACTGTTTTGGCGGGTACTGTGACGGAGTCCAGATTGCCGAACGCATGGTGCTGGACCTCGAAGCCGCGGGGCAGGAGGTAGGGTTTCTCGCCATCTTCGACACCTGGGTGCTGCAGAATGTCCAGCGGCCACTGCTCTGGCGGCTTGCGTATTACGGGGAACGCTTGCAAGTACTGCACAAGATGAACTTCGGCGAGCAACGGAGTGTTTTCAAGCAAGCCGTGCAAAACAACTTCCGCCGCATGGTGCGGCCACGGGAGCCCAAGATAAAGAGGGAGGTCCAGCAGGCCTATTGGCCGGAGGGTTTTGTCGCCGGGCGCTTCCGTGCTCCGGTTGCGCTGTTCAAGAAACCGAGGCAGCCCTTTTACTACGTCAATGACCCGAGCCTGGGGTGGCGAGCGCGCAGTGAGGGCGGAGTAGAGATTCACGAAGTGGATTTCGATCATGATGAAATGTTCCGTGAGCCCCACGTGCGTACCGTCGGCGAACTGCTGAGTGCTCGCCTTCGTCGCGTGAGCGAGCACAGACAGGCAAAACGCTCGTCCTCGGGCGTCTCTCTTGTGCCCGTCCTTTCGGAGAATGTATGAGACAACTCGGCAAACTGGCGAAGTCTTATTTGAATACGGTTCTGCTGAAGAACCCGGCGGGCCGCCACTTGACGGTGTTTCCTGACGACATCTTTCTTGTGACCTACCCGCGCTCAGGGAGCACTTGGTCACGTTTCCTGTTCGGCAACCTCCTTTATCGGGATCAAGCGGTCAACTTTGCCAACATGGACCGGCTGGTGCCACAAATCGATGATCACCCCGATCGTGTGCTGCGTTCCCTGCCGCGAGTTCTCAAAAGTCATGAATGCTTCGACCCGCGCTATCCAAGAGTCGTCCACATTGTTCGCGATCCCCGGGATGTTGCTGTGTCGTTTTACTACTACAACCTCAAAGTCCGGGTACTGCCGGATGGCTACCCCCTAGACGAGTTCGTAGACCGCTTCCTCGACGCCAGGATTACGGGGTGGGCGGATCGCCTGGGCAACTGGGAAGATCACACTCTGAGTTGGCTGCGCACGCGGCAGGGGAAGAGCAATTATTGCCTGATCCGCTACGAGGATCTCCTGGCGGACCCGGTTGGAGAACTGGCAAAAACGGCGCCGCTTCTGCGAATGGACCTGCCGTCGGAGAGGATCGAGCGAGCAGTTCACCTGAGTTCAGCCGCCCAGATGCGTTCGCTGGAGCAACAGCAATGGAAGAAATGGTCCACCACCAAACACACCCGCCAAGATATACTGTTCGTCCGCGAGGCCAAGTCCGGCGGTTGGCGAAAGCATCTTTCGGAGAGTTCCATAAGCAAAATTGAGGATGCTTGGGGCGCCACCATGCAAGAACTCGGCTACGAGTTGGCATGTGTCCGCCAGCCAGCCTGTTCCGCCTGAAGCTCTTTGCCCAATCGGTCCTCAGCTCGCAGTTTTTTCCGTCTTCTGACCACGGCCCTGGCCAGCCTGGGCGCGCTGGTGGTGGTTGTCACGTTTACCCCGCTGGTTTCCTGGTGGGCCGGCGCCTTGGCGGGACGCTGGAGCGATCCCTGCGGCGACACGTTGATCGTGCTCAGCGGCGCCCCCACACAAGGCGGCGTCATCGGACAAAGCACGTATTGGCGCAGCGCCTACGCCGTACTGGCCTATCGCAAGTGCGCAACGCAGAAGATCATCCTCGCTGGCGGCAATAAGAGTGTCGGCGGCACGCCGGTTGCCGACTCGATGGCCGAGTTTGTGGAGTCGCAGGGAGTCCCACCGGAGCGCATCGTGCGTGAAACTCGCTCGACCAGCACGCGTGAGAACGCTCTGTACACGCAACCGTTGCTGGTGCATGGCGCGTCGCCGCCGGTGCTGCTGACCAGCGATTTCCACATGTTCCGGGCGCGCCGCGCGTTTGAAAAACTGGGAATGGTAGTTGAGCCGCGGCCGATTCCCGACGCGCTCAAACGGGCCACCAACTGGCAGGGACGCTGGCCGGCGTTCCTCGACGTGGCTTCCGAGACCGTTAAGATCGTCTGCTACTACGCCCGTGGCTGGATTTGAACCCGCGAGCCGGCAGACCAGCGCCCGACCCCGCTGGCTTTTTGCGAAGTGCTTCTGCTGCGGACGCGAAGCGATCTTGCACACGCTCCCAATTCAGTTTTATGACTTGCGCTCAAAACCGCCAAGAACACGGGACTTTTGCGAAGTCGCCACGCGTCACTGCCAGCGGCCTCTGAATTGCATAGTTCTCCTCAGCTTGGGGGATCTGTACGTGTCGGCCTCCATGACTTGCCGGAACGAACGGCAGGCAGCGCTTTTCCGACCTTACCGATTCGAATTAGGGGGGTTCACTTGAAGAGACTCTTGGTTCTGCTGGCAGTGTTGACACTCTCGGCGCTGGCTTTTGCAGGCAGCGACACCATCAACTTCGAGCAATATTCCGCTTATACCACGATTTCTAATCAGTATCTGGCCAGCGATGGAGTGTCATTCAGCAGTTCGCTGCAACTGGTGGCGCCGTACTATGACTCGATCGATTATCCTCCGCATTCTGGCAGCGGGGTGATTACCAACGACCCAAGTGATCCCATCACGGCGGCGTTCATTGGCGTGGCGGGGAGTCCGCTGGACGGGAACTACGTGTACTCGGTGAGTTTCTGGTACTCGTCGCCGACAGGCGTGACGCTGACGGCGTACAACGCGGCGGGCCAGGTGATTGGGACGGCGACGGGGGGAGCGGAGATCGCAACCGACGGGCAGATCACGTTCACTTCGCCGGGATGCACCTCGTGGACCGCTGCCTGTGCGATTGCCTACATCACGATCGCGTCGGGGAACGGACCGGATTCGGAGACGGTGGATGACCTGAGCTACGAGGATGCGGCGACGCCGGAGCCGGGGACGCTGGTGCTGATGGGATCGGGGATTCTGGGGTTAGCGGGGACGCTGCGGCGGAAGCTGAGCATGATGAATCTGAAGAAGGCGATGCCGGTAGTGCTGGGCCTGCTGGCGTTCGTGTGCACCTTTAACCTGGCGTCATCAGCTTCCCAGATCAACGGAACGGTAAATGAGAAAGAGCGCGTCCGGCTTGCCGGCAACACTCGCTCTGAGGCCATCCGCGAAAACGATCGCGGCGCGGTGCCCGACAATTTCCCCATGGAGCACCTGATGCTGCAGCTGAAGCGCTCTCCAGAAAAGGAAGAGGCGCTCGACAAGTTCATTGAACAACTGCACAATCCGCATTCGCCTAACTTCCATCGCTGGCTTACCGCCGTACAGTTTGGCGCCCGCTATGGCGTCTCCGATGAGGATATTTCCACCATCACCAGTTGGCTGGACTCACATGGCTTCAAGGTCAACGTGATTTATCCCAGCCACATGGTCATCGACTTTTCTGGCACGGCGGGACAGATCCGCGAAGCCTTCCAGACCGAGATTCACTACCTTTCGGTGAATGGCAAGGTGCGCTACGCCAATATGAGAGACCCACGCGTTCCGGCCGCGCTCGAAGGCGTAGTTGCCGGCGTAGTTTCCATGCATAACTTTCCTCCCCGCTCTATGTCCAAGCCCAAAATGGCTGACAACACCACCGGGCAGCCTGACTTCCCCTACATTCTGGTTCCGGATGATATGAACACCATCTACAACTTCTCGCCGGTGTTCAAGAACGGAATCACAGGCGCGGGCCAGACCATTGTGCTGATTGAGGACACCGACATCTACAACCCGCCAACCGCGGGCCAGCCTTGCTCCGGCGACTGGGGCGTGTTCCGCTGCACGTTTGGCTTGGCCAAATATCCAGCCACGTTTAAAGAGATCAATCCTGCTCCCCCCTCCGGACCCAACAATTGCACCGATCCCGGCACCAACGGTGACGAAGGGGAGGCCGCAATTGACATCGAATACTCCAGCGCGGCAGCTCCAGCCGCCAACATCATCAACGCGGCCTGCAACGGTACGAGTACGTTCGGCGGATTGATCGCTCTCCAGAACCTGCTGAATGGCGCGAATCCGCCGCAGATCGTCAGCATCAGTTATGGCGAGTGCGAGGCGCAAAACGGCGCAACCTCCAATGCCGCGTTCAACGCCGCCTACCAGCAGGGCGCGACCGAGGGTGCCTCCATCTTCGTGTCCTCCGGTGACGAAGGCGCGGCCAGTTGCGATAACGACGCGGGCACCGCCACCCACGGAATCTCGGTCAGTGGCTGGGCGGAAACACCCTACAACGTCTCCGTCGGCGGCACCGATTTCTACGACACCGCCCTCGGCCAGAACCTGCAATACTGGAACACCTACAACGACGTGTTCTACGGCTCCGCCAAGTCCTATATTCCGGAGATTCCGTGGAACGATTCCTGCGCGGATAGCGTCTTTGCCACCTTCGAAGGCGACCCGCAGTATGGTGCCGGAAGTCTATGCAACACCACTACTGCGGACCGGCTTGCCGTTGGCGGAAGCGGCGGTCCCAGTGGGTGCGCCACCGGAGCGGCCTCTACTAGCCGCGTGGTCAGCGGAACGTGTGCCGGATACGCCAAGCCTTCCTGGCAATCCGTTTTTGGCAATCCCAGTGACGGCGTCCGCGACATTCCCGACGTCTCGCTGTTTGCAGCCAACGGCCTGTGGGGACACTACTGGGTGGTGTGCTGGTCGGACCCCGGTCCCAACGGTGGTTCCGGAAACGGTGCTTTCCCTTGTACCGGCGCTCCCTATAATTGGGCCGGATTCGGCGGGACTTCGGTCTCTTCCCCAATTTGGGCGGGCATTCAAGCGCTGGTGAATCAAAAAACTGCCTCCAGTTGGGGCAACCCGAACCCTACCCTCTACTCCTTGGCCTCGGCAGAGTACGGCGCCAGTGGCAATCCTGCCTGCAATTCGCATTTGGGCGCCGGGGTCGGCGCGGGCTGCATTTTCTATGACCTGACCGATGGCACCAACACGGTGAACTGCACCGGCAACAACTGCTACATCAACGGTGGCACCGACGGCATCTTGGCAGCCTCGACGGAAGCACTCACCGCGATTACCCGTTCAGCAGGTGGCAGCGGCTACTCCAGCCCGCCCACCTGCGCCATCGCAGGTGGTGGCGGAGCGGGAGGAACCTGCACAGCCACGATTACTAATCCCAGTCCGGTGCAAGCGGCAACTCTGACTGCTGCTGGCAGCGGCTATAATTCCACGCCAACGTGTGCCATCACTGGCGGCGGAGGAACCGGCGCCACTTGTACCATCAAGGCCGACCCGATTGCGACCCTGACTTTGACGGCGCCTGGCAGCGGCTACACCGGAACCCCGACCTGTGCCATCGCTGGAGGCGGTGGAACCGGCGCTACCTGCACCGCTCGTAGATCGGGTAATGTCGTCGGCTCGGTGACTCTGACCGCCGCAGGCAGCGGCTACACCGGAAGCCCAACGTGTACGATTTCAGGCGGCGGTGGAAGCGGCGCGACCTGCTCCGCGACCCCCTCGACTGCCACCACTGGCCTCACGTTGAGCGCGGCAGGCAGCGGCTACACCTCCAATCCGACCTGCACCATCTCGGGGGGAGGCGGATCGGGTGCAACCTGCACGGCTACCGCCGATCCGGTCGCCACACTGACCCTCAACACGCCTGGCGCCTATCTCTGGTTGCCCGTCTGCACCCTCACCGGTGGCGGAGGCACAGGCGCCACCTGTACTGTGGCAGCGAGCGGCAGTGCCAGCTCGCCTTCGCCGCAGGCCTATGGGTCTACCGTGGGTTGGGACTTTGGCAGCGGCATCGGAACTGTGAACGTGTACAACCTGGTAACCAACTGGCCGTAGTCAATCAACTTGGCGGCAGGGAACGCTCCCCCGTTTCCTGCCGCCGATCGGTTGTTTCCTCCTTCGGACCGTTTTCCGTGTGAATCAAGCTCGTGCATCTTCGAGACAGCTTCTGTTGTGACGCGCCTTCGCAGGCCGTGCAGTCGCGAAGTGAGTCTGCCGCGCGAGCGAAGTGATCTTGCACACTCCGCCAATGCAATTTCCACAACGTTGGCGCAAACCGCACAAATCATGAGTTTTCCAGCAGATGCTTTCTTTGCCGCGGCGTGGCCACTGAATTGCCAATTGCTTCTGCTGATGGGGTAGCCCGTTCTCCGTCAGTGCAGTCACACAACCCAACTAATTTTTTAAGAAAGCGTGGGGGATGATTCGATGAAGAAGCTCACAGTTCTGCTGCTGACAGTATTCGCGCTATCGGCCGTGGCCTTCGCCGGTAGTGTTAGCGTGAATTTCACCGACTCTGGCTACACCACAGTCACTACGCAATACCTAGCCACAGATGGGGTCACTTTCAGCAACTCTTTGGAGCTTACCACCGGTGACGGAGACGTCGGACCTGGGATGGACTATCCGCTGCCTCCCAACGGCAGCAACGTCATTACCAACGACCCCGCCGATCCGATTACCATGGCCATGACGAATTTCGTCACGGGAACGGGAACCACGGGGCAAGGCGCTTTTACCGGGATGTATGTGTATTCGGTAAGCGGCTACTACACCTCGCCCATCGGCGTAACTGTGACGGCGTACAACAGCAACGGCGTAGCCATTGCTTCGCTCGTTCTTGGGCCGAACAACGGCAGCACCACGCAATTCACCTTGACCGTACCAGGCTGCAACGGTTCGTGGAATCCGAACTGTGAAATCGCCTACGTTACCTTCAGCGATCCCGGCTCGCCAGACGACGAAACTATCGGCGAACTGACGCTGACGGACGCCGCCACCCCCGAGCCCGGAACCCTGGCCCTGTTCGGCTCTGGCCTGCTGACCGCCGTGGGCGTGCTGCGCCGCCGCCACCACAAGCTCATTGCCGGCGCCAAGAAAGCCGCACCCGCGTTGCTGGGCCTGCTGGTCGTCCTTTTCATGTTTAACGGAGCTTCTCAGGCCGAGAGCGAGCGGCTGATTACGCAACCAGTGGACGACAGCAACCGCGTGACTCTCTACGGCAACACGCGCCCCGAAGTCTTCAACAAGAACATTGACCGTGGACCGGTCGGCGACGGCTATGACATGGGTCACATGTTCCTGCAGCTCAAGCGCTCTCCGAAGAGTGAAGCGGCGCTCGAAAAGTGGCTGGACTCGCTGCAAAACCCGAAATCGGCGAACTTCCATAAGTACATGGACTCTCCGCAGTATGCCCGCGCGTGGGGCGTCTCCGAGGATGACATCAATATCTTGGGGGGCTGGCTCCAGGATCATGGCTTCAAGGTCGAAAGCGTCCTCCGCGCCACCATGGTCATTTATTTCACGGGCACGGCCGCGCAGGTGCGGGAAGCCTTCGGAGTTGAGGAACACTTTTTTCACGTCAATGGTGAGGATCGAATCGCCAACCTCAGCGATCCCACGATTCCCGCCGCACTGGCCCGGGTGGTTGTCGGCGTAGTCGGTCTGAATACCTTCCGGCCGCACATGAACGCGCACCAGTGGAACCCGCAGTTCTACACCGGCGGCGCCAATTGGCCGCAGGCAGTCGTTCCAGACGATCTGCAGAGCATCTACAACGCCAAGGCGCTGTTCCAGCAAGGCATCACCGGCGCCGGGCAGACTATCGTGGTTCTCGAAGATACCAACATCTTCAACCCGCCCACGGGATGCACGGTGAACAGTGCCACCTGCACGCCGTTGGTGGCTGGCAACGGCGCCACCGGGGATCTGGGCCTGTTCCGCAACGTGATGGGCCTCAGCAGGTTCGATTCTGCGCCAGTCTCCATCCAAGGCACGAATGTGATCTTTAACCAGCTGAATCCGGGCACTACCATTAACACGACTTGCACGTCGCCTGGTACGAGCTCGGGGCAGGCCACCGGCGTCAACGGTGACTCAGTGGAAGCAGCCATTGACATAGAGTACGCCGTTGCGCTCGCGCCCGGCGCTAACATCGTCAACGCGGCCTGCGGAAGCGGTTTCTTCGGCGGCCTGACCGCCTTGCAGAACATCCTGAACTATCCTGGCACTGCTGGACATTTCTCCACCTGTCCCGCGCTGAAGCTCATCACCACGGTTAACCCTACCGGCGCACTTTATCCGGCCTGCCTCGTCAGCATGAGTTATGGCGAAGACGAGGCCAGAACTGGCGTCACGAACAACGCGGCGTTCAACACTGCCTTCCAGACGGCTGTGGGCTTGGGCGTCACCATCTTCACCTCCTCGGGTGATGAAGGTGCCGCTAGCCGTGATGCCAACTTGGCCACCTCTACTCACGGCATCAGCGTCAGCGGCTGGACATCGTCCGTCTATGGTGTCTCAGTTGGCGGGACTGACTACGCCGATGCGTGGTGCAGCGGCTTCACCTGTGCTAATTTCGTTGGCAACAGTGGGACCTACTGGAACAATTACAATAATCTCTGGTACGGTTCGGCCAAGGGCTATGTACCGGAGATTCCTTGGGCGGATTCCTGTGCTAGCGTTTTTCTTTCCACTGCGCTCGGCACCGCAGTGCCTCCCGTAGGCACCGGCAGTGAATGCAACCTGGCCACCACCTTCCGTACCACCGGCGGCGGCAGCGGCGGTCCCAGCGGCTGCGCAACGGGTTCCGTTTCGACCAGCGGCGTGACCAGTGGCACGTGTAAAGGGTGGCCGAAGCCAGCGTACCAGTCGAGCTACATCGGCGTTATTCCAGGGATAACCAATGATGGCGTTCGCGACTTGCCCGATGTTTCCCTGTTCGCCGCCAACGGCTTAGGGGGACACCTGATGCCCGCGTGCTTCTCCAGTACAGCGTTGGGAGGCTTCACCTGCGGCACCGTCGCCAGTCCGACTCGTCCGATCAACCAGGCAAACACCACCTACTGGTGGATTGGCGGCGGAACTTCGTTCTCGTCTCCGATCATGGCCGGCATGCAGGCCCTGGTGAATCAATACAAGCAGTCGCCGTCCGGGCAGGCGACGATACGCTACTATGCACTGGCGGCCAACGGCGGCGCAGTGAACTCCGGCCCCTACGGCTCTTCAGTGGCGAACTGCAATTCCTCCTTGGGTACGAGCCTTAACAGCGGCTGTATCTTCTTTGACATTACTCTGGGCGACATGGCCGTGAACTGCACCGGAACCAATGACTGCTACATCCCGTCGAGCACTCAAGGAGTGCTCAATACAGGCGCGGTCACCAACGTAAACACCCAACCCACGTGTACGGGCTGCACGACTGCGACGACGTTTAGTTGCACGATCGCGGGGCCTAGCAACATCGGGCCGTACAAAAACCCAGCGGGAACTTCAACGTTATACGCGGGGGCATCGCAGGCGACCTGCTCGGTGTCTTCGACGGCCGGTTCAGTTCTTACCTTGACGATCACCGCCG
>Ga0335081_10018023_pt1 | contig 11420 bp, 10 predicted proteins | sample Lox_Sample_35_FD_206713 | JGI IMG/M metagenome (GOLD analysis project Ga0335081, IMG submission 206713) | Soil microbial communities from Loxahatchee National Wildlife Refuge, Florida, United States - Lox_Sample_3.5 | ecosystem: Environmental > Terrestrial > Soil > Wetlands | place: USA... | reverse complement strand
CGCTCCGGCCGCGACCTTCTGGTCGCGCTCGCGGCCGGCTTCGAGGTGACGCCGCGGGTCGGCATCGGCGGCGACTATCCGGCGATGCGCGCGCGCGGCTGGCACGGGCCGGGCATCTTTGGCCCGTTCGGCGCCGCCGCGGCGGTCGGCCGCCTGCGCGGCTTCGACGCCGAGACCATGGCGAAGGCCTTCGGCCTCGCCGGCAGCCAGGCGGCCGGCACGTTCGCGGCCTGGGGCACGCCGACGGTGAAATTCCACCAATGCCGCGGCGCGTTGTCGGGCCTCATGGCGGCGCTGCTCGCCGAGCAGAAGTTCTTGGCGACGACCGAGTTCCTCACCGCCAAGGACGGCGGCCTCTACAACAGCTACTCGAACGGCGGCAAGCCCGAGCTCGCCACCGCCGAGCTCGGGACGCGCTGGGAGCTCGAGCAGATCGCGCTGCGCCTGTGGCCGTCGGCGTCCTCGATCCAGGGCATGAACACGGCGCTGTTCGATCTCATCGAGCAGAACGATATCGATCCCACCAAGGTCAGGCAGCTGCGCGTGCGGCTGAGCCCGCCGGTGTTCGAGCTGCACGGCAAGCTCGCCAAGTACAAGGCGAAGTTCGACGCGCTGATCTCGGCGCACTACACCGCGGCCGTGATCCTGCACGACAAGCAGCTGACCCTCGCCCAGTTCGAGCCGGCGCGCTACGACGATCCGAAACTGCGCCGCGCGGCGGCCGAGCAGGTCGACATCAAGCCGGACCCGGCGCTCACCGGCATCGAGGCCGCGGTCGAGGTCGAGATGGCGGACGGCAAGACGCTGTCGGCGCGCTGCACCCATCCGCGCGGCTCGGCCGAGAACCCGCTGACCTGGACGCAGATCGAGGGCAAGCTGCGCACCTATGCGGCCGGCGTGCTCGCGCCGAGCGACGTCGATGCGGTGGTCGGCATGGTGCGCCGCCTGGAGGATCTCGGCTCGGTGCGCCAGCTGATGGATGCGCTGCGGGCGAGCCCGCGCCAGGCCGCGCGGGTCGCGGCGGCGGAGTGATCAATCCGTAGGGTGGGCAAAGGCGCGGAACGCGCCGTGCCCACGCGGCCTTCGAGCGAGCAAATGAACGGTGGGCACGCTTCGCTTTGCCCACCCTACGAGACCGCTACAAGGCCTTGCGCGGCTCACATCACGATGGTGAGCCGCCGCGCCGCGCGGGTGATGCCGGTGTAGAGCCAGCGCGCGCGGGCCTCCGCAAACGCAAAGCTCTCGTCGAACAGCACCACGTCGTCCCACTGCGAGCCCTGCGCCTTGTGCACCGTGAGCACATAGCCGTAGTCGAACTCGTCGTAGCGTTTGCGCAGCTGCCAATCCAATTCCTCGAGGCCGCCGGTGAAGCATTCGCGGCGGATCGTCACTTTGACGGTGCGGCCGATGTCCTCGTCGGGTACGAGGCGCAGTCCCACGGTGCCGGTGGCCCGCGGTGCGCTGCGCTCCTTGACCTTCCACAGGCCGCCGTTGAACAGGCCCTTGCGGCGGTTGTTGCGCAGGCACACGAGCTTGTCGTCGGCTTCCGGCAACATTTGGGTGAATCCGCGCCGCTCGCGCAGCCGTCCATTGTAGGCGCGCCGCGTGGCATTGCGGCCGACCAGCACCTGGTCGGCGCCCAGCACGCGCTCGGGATCGAGCGCCGATTTGCGCACGACCTCGCTTTCGCCGTAGCGGCCGGGCTCGATCCATTCGCCCTCGCGCACCGCCATCGACAGGTGGATGATCGGATCGTCGGCGGCCTGCCGGTGCACCTCGGTCAGCATGGCGTCGGGCTCGGCGTCGGTGAAGAAGCCGCCGCCCTGGATCGGCGGCAGCTGCGCCGGATCGCCCAGCACCAGCACCGGCACGCCGAACGACAGGAGGTCGCGGCCGAGCTCGGCGTCCACCATGGAGCATTCGTCGATCACGATGAGCTCGGCCTTGGAGGCCGGCGCCTCGTCCCACAGCTCGAAGCTCGGCGTCTCCTCGCCGCTGTCGCGCGGGCGGTAGATCAGGCTGTGGATCGTCGAGGCGCCGGCGCAGCCCTTGCGCCGCATCACCAGCGCGGCCTTGCCGGTGAAGGCCGCATAGGCCACCTTGCCGTCGACGTCCTCGGCGAGGTGGCGCGCGAGCGTGGTCTTGCCGGTGCCGGCATAGCCGAACAGCCGAAAAATCTGCGGCGTGCCGCCGCCGCCGGGCGACGATTTGAGCCAGGCCGCCACGGCCTTGAGCGCGGCATCTTGATGCGGCGTGAAAACGGTCATGGTCGGATCGGGTGAGCGCGATGCGCGGCAGGGCCGCGCAAAAGGCCTAGCCTATCTGGCGCGGCGTTGCGACCGAAAAGACCGTCAGCCCGCGTGAGCCTTCGCGGTCAGCTCCTTGATCTTGCGCGCGTGCTGCACGGCCGAGCGGGCCCCCTCGTTGTGGGTGAACAGCGCGAGCGTCTCGGTCTCTTCCGCCTCGACCGGCGTAAGCGCGGCGTCGTGATAGCGCGCGCGGTTCGGATCCTTGCGGATGCTTCGCCGCAGGTCGTCGATCAGCCGCCATATCTTGTAGTACTTGACCAGCTTTTGCACGGCCTCGGCGATGGCACGCGGATAGAAGCGCCAAGCCGGCTCGACCGGCAGGCCGGGCCGGCGATCGGTGCGATGTTTGAGGCGGATGATCCCGCATTGCAGGGGGTGAATGTTCTCGATCTCGACCGCGCAGGAGAACCCGAGGATCATCGTCGCGAGCCGTGAGACGCTGATGCCGGTCGCCGCGGCGCGCCGCAACAGCCGCTCGATGTGCTCGGGCGAGTAATAGACCTTCCAGGCCTGCCGGTAGATCCCCTCCCATTGCGACCGCGTCATCTTCGGATGCGCCGTCACGACGTGCTCGACGTCGTAGCGGTTCATGTCGCGGTCCATCGCGATCCCCTGCTGCCAGAGCTTCTTGTGATCCTCGGAGCCCGGCAGGGGAGTGAGGCAGAAGAACTCGAGGATATCGAGCGGCAGCTCCCGCTGGATGATCGCGATGTCCTCGGCGATGCTCTCGGGCGTGTCGTTGGGGAAGCCGAGGATGTAGCCCGCATAGGTGATGATGCCGGCGTGCTTCCATGCGAGCAGCATCTGGCGATATTCGGTGATCTTGTTCTGCCGCTTCTTGGCCGCCGCGAGGTTGCCGGGATTGATGTTCTCGAGCCCGATGAACACCCGCCGCACGCCGGCAAGCTTGGCCTTCTCGATGAAATTGGGATTCTTGTGACAGAGCGTGTCGACCTGGATGATGATCTTGAGGTCGCGCGGGGTTCCCTTCACCTCTTCACGCAGCGCGGCGATGCGGTCGAAGATCGGCTCCCATTCCCGGTTGCGGGCGAAGTTGTCGTCGGTGATGAAGAACCAGCTGACCCCCTGGGCGAGGTTCATCCGGATGAGCGCTTCGACGTCGTCGGGCGAGCGCTTGCGCGACTTGCGGCCCTGCACGTTGATGATGGTGCAGAACGAGCATTCGAACGGGCAGCCGCGGCCGGCGTCGAAGCTGGTCATCAGGTCGTAGGTGCGCGCGAGGAAGCGCTTGGGCAGGATGGGCGCCGGGCTCGCCTCGAGCCCGGGCAGATCGTTGAGCGTGTCGTAGGTCGGCTTCAGCATGCCGTTCGCGGCATCGCGCAGCAGCGCGTCGCAGCGCCCTTCGAGCTCGCCGGCATAGAGCGAGATGCCGAGATCGCGGGCGGTGTCGAGATCGGGGTCCTGGCCGCCCAGCATCGCGAGGCAGCCGGACACATGGAACCCGCCGATCACCACCGACAGCCCGGCCGCCCGCAGGGGCCGCGCGATGTCGAGCGCGCGGGGAAACTGGTTGCTCTGCACGCCGACCATGAAGACGACGCCGAAATTGCCGTGGCGCCGGAACCGGTCGATGACGGCCTTCGGACGGATGCGCGTATTGACCTCGTCCACCGCGTCGATCTCGATCGCGACGTCGTCGCCCAGCACATGGCGGTCGCGCGCGTCGGCGACGAGGCCGTACACGGCGGCGAGCGAGTTCGACGGAATGAACGAGCGCCACCACTGGATGACGTAGCCGTCGTCGTCGTAATGCGACGGCTTCATCAGCGCCACCTGAAAACGGCGTGGCGATGCGGGGGGCGATATCGACAATGGTTTCCCCTACCCAACAGTCCCAGGCGGTCCCCGATACGTTCTTTTTACGCGACCAGGCGCGGTTTGATAAGCGGGATTCGCGCGCGGCGGCGTCGCATCCCGTAAGCGCCTGAATGAACGCCGTTTTGCGGCGCCCCGCCGGTGAATCACAGCGGCGGAAAGCGGTGCCGGCCGTCCGCGCCGAGCGGCAGCGGCTTCACCCAGCGCACGGCATCGAGCGGCAGATCGCCGTAAAGATGTGGAAAGAGGGCGCCGCCGCGCGAGGGCTCGAAGCGCAGCGCCGGCCCGAGCGCCGCGGTCTCGACCGCGACCAGGACGAGGTCGGCTGCGCCGGCGAAATGCTTCGCCGCGGTTTCCGCCACCTGCTCGGCGGTGGAGAAATGAATGAAGCCGTCCTGGCGGTCGATCGGCGCGCCGCGAAACAGGCCGGCGCGCGCGGCCTCTTGCCAGAGCTCACGCGGACAAATCTTGAAGACGAGCGGCTGCATGGGAACTGGGAGCGAACTGACTTAAAGGCGGATCAAAGTTTATCATTAATTCTTGGTGAAAATCCCGGACAAACGCCGGTTCCACGTTGGTCCGGATGCAAGCTTTTGTCCATAGGGTCGCGCTGTCCCGACCGCGATCGGGGGAATGAGACGAGGACGGATCATGTTCAAGGAACGACGCGATTCCCCGCGGTTGGCCTTCAATCGCTATGGACGGATCCAGTTCGAGGGCACCAACGGCACGCGCGACTGCCTGATCACCAACATGTCCGATGAGGGCGTTCGCCTGCATCTGGAGATCGCCGAGCTGCCGGCCGACTTCACGCTGCTGCTCACCGACGCCAAGTGGCCGCGCCGCACCTGCCATGTGACGTGGCGGCTCGGCTTCGAGATCGGCGCCAAGTTCACCGATAGCGACCGCGCCGCCCTGCGGCGGCCGCCGATGCCGGCCACCGCGGCCTGACGGATATTGCGGCCCGGGCTCGCGTCGATCACGCGACCTCGGCCTTCACCAGCGCCGGATTGGCGCGGAAGAAGTCGGCATCCTCGGGCGCCTGCGTCCAGTCCTTGTACTGGCGGTTCTCCATGTGCCGCGTCGCCATGTCGTCGCCGTAGCGCACGCGAAACAGCAGCGTGCGGTGCGGCCCGTTGATGTATTCGTGCAGCTCGCCCTTGGGATGCACCACGAACGAGCCCGGCACGACGTCGATCGTGCGCTCGGGGGTGCGCATCTTGCCGCCGCCCGACCAGCAGAAATAGATCTCGGTCGCGTCCGGGTGGCAGTGGTAGGGGCTGATCTGCCCGGGCTCCCAGCATGCGACCGTCACGTCCCCCTCGGCGACGGTGCCGAGGATCTTCTCGACGTGCCGCCTCGGATTCCACTCCTGCTCTTTCATCAGATCGAACACGTGCATGACGCACTCCCTGCACCCGGTGGGTTTTACCCATCATCTCCGTCGCGGCGCTGCTGCGCGGCGCTGCTGCGCGAAGCGCCGCATGGTAGCGGATTTGTCGGCCCTGTCATGCCCCGTCGGACGGCCGTGACAGACGCCGCCGCGCTTGTTAGGAAATCCCCGTCATATCGGGGGAATGGAAGCGCACACATGCTCAACAAGCCGAATTGTCCGGTCATCGCGATCGAGGAGCACTATTGGGATCCCGAGCTCTCCGCGACCTATTCGGGAGTCGAGGGCTCCCGCAGTGACGAGATGCTCAAGCGCCTGCACGATCTGGGCGAGCTGCGCATCAAGGAGATGGACGAGGCGGGCGTCGATGTTCAGCTGATTTCGCACGGCGCACCCTCGGCGCAGAAGCTCACGGGCGACGACGCCGTTGCGCTCACGGCCCGCGTCAACGATCGGCTCGGCGCGGCGATCGCCAAGCATCCCACACGCTTCGCCGGATTTGCGGCGCTGCCGACCGGCAATCCGGCGGCGGCCGCCGACGAGCTCGAGCGCACCGTCACCAAGCTCGGCTTCAAGGGCGCGATGATCCACGGCCTCGCCAACGGCGTCTTTCTCGACGACAAGCGTTTTTGGCCGATCTACGAGCGCGCCGAGAAGCTCGACGTTCCGATCTATCTGCACCCGGCGCTGCCGCACCCGCAGGTGATGGACGTCTACTACAAGGACTACGCCAAGGATTTTCCCATGGTGATCCGCGCCGCGTGGGGCTTCACGGTCGAGACCGCGACGATCGCGATCCGCCTCGTGCTCGGAGGTGTGTTCGACAAGTATCCCAATCTCAAGATCGTGCTCGGCCATCTCGGCGAGACGCTGCCGTTCCTGGTCTGGCGCATCGACCACGCGCTGGCGCGGCCGGGCGGCAAGCAGATGAGCTTCCGCGACGTCTTCTGCCGCAATTTCTGGATCACCACGTCGGGCAACTTCTCCAATCCGGCGCTCCTGTGCTGCGTCATGGAGATGGGCATCGACCGCATCCTGTTTGCGATCGACTATCCGTTCGTGCCCAATCCGCCCGGCACCCGCTGGATGGAGGCGGTGCCGCTGTGCGACGAGGACAAGGCGAAGATTCTGAGCGGCAACGCCAAGCGGCTCTTCCGCATGTGACGCCGGCGGCGGACGCGAAAACGCCGCCGCGGATCTGCGACGGCGTTGAGCGGCAGCGCTTACGGAGGCGCCGGCGTCGCGCGGCTCACCAAGTCTGAATCATGCGCGCGACGTCAATGAGCGCCGAGGCGACCGCGAGGGCGGCCCACACGACGGCGATCACGAGCGCGATGTTGACGTGCGGATGCTTGGCAAGCAGGTGGCCCATGGCGATCGTCTCTCACGACGGCGCTCCTCCCGACTGCCTGACCGCTGCGGCGGCTTCTCTCCATTCAACATAAACATCATTCCTGCGCGGGGGCAGCGCGTGCGGGCAATGCAGGGTTGCGCGCGGGGCTTGGCTCGCGGAAGGGGCTACCGACCGGCGTCGATCCGGGCATTGATCAGCGCATCATTCGGACGGGGCTGCTGCTGCCCTGGCGCATTCGGCGGGCTGGGCGGGCTCTGCGTATCGATCGGAAACCCGGTCTTGGCGGCGGGCAGGATGCGCGCCGGAGTGCTGGCAACCCGCGCCGGTTTGGGACGCTTGCGGGCGTGCAGCTTCGGGCCATGACGCCGTTTCGCGTCGAGCTTGCGCTGGTCGGGGGCGTTGGCGGTCTCGGTCGCGTCGGTTCCGGCCTGGACGGACGCGACCTCGGTGTCGCCGCCGCGAGGCATCGGTTCCGTTGCGAACGGCGGGGCGAGCCCGTCGGGCCGCGCCGCCGCCGGCAATGTGATGGATTGCGTCGCGCCGGTCGTGGCGCGTACGCTCGCCTCGGGCGGCGGCGCCGCGGCCCCGGTCGCGACCGCAACCGACTCAGACGCGGGGCGAGTGGGAGGACTCGCGCCGGAGGTCTCGGGACGCTGTGAGGCGTCTTCGGCGGCTTCGCCCGGCGCCCGCCCGGCATGCTCGGCATATTCGACCACCGCGCGCGCCGGCGGGGTCGCCGACAGCGCACGCAGCCGCTGCAGCTCGTCGGCCCGGCGCGAATAGGCAAGCAGCTGGAAATGCTGCCATTCCGGCTCCTCGACGATCGCCTGCCGCATCAGCGCCCGGTTGACGTCCGGGACGTCCGCGACGTGCTTGCCCGGCATGCCGCTGCCGAACAGGCCGGCGCCCGCCGCCAGCGCCAGCAGCGTCGTGACGAGCAGGGCCGTCAGCGTGACTCGGAGTCGTGGGAGCATTGCACTCGCCGCGCGGGGTGACGGGCGGCTTCGGCGACAAGCCCGCGTCGCGCGAATCACCCCATAACTGGACACCCTTAACAGAGTCGCGCGATTCGGTGAATCCACATCGCGCGCGCGGTGATAGAGATTTGCTCGCGCATCGGCTTGCGCGAGCGCAGTCGCCGGTCCCCGCCGGGCATTGCCACGGACGAGCGGCCGGCGACTTCGGATCCGAGACGCGCCGCGCCGCGGCGGTACGCTGCTGGACCCTCTGCGGACCCCCTGCTACGGTCCGCCGCCGGCGGGCCCGTAGCTCAATGGTCAGAGCTAGCGGCTCATAACCGCTTGGTTGGAGGTTCGAGTCCTCCCGGGCCCACCATCGCAGGAATGCACGGTGCTGATGGAAGCGGTCGCGGCGCTCGGCGTGAGCGCCGCGGACGTTCCCGCAGCGCAGGCGAGGGCGCGTTGCTAGCTCCTTCGCTTGTAGACCAGGGTCAGGTTCTTCGAGCAGAACGCGACGTTCGATTTGTAGATGATCGCGTTGGTGCAGACATTCACCATCGCCTTGATCGGTCGCCCGATGGCTCGCTGCGCCATGTCCAGCGCGCTCGCACCCCAGATAGGTTCGGCTTCTCCCCCCAGGTAGATCAATTCCAAATCCGTTCTGGTCGCAAAATATCGGGCCTTGCCCCGCCCGATCGACGTCACGTGGGTCACGTCCCCGTTCTGATTGACGAGGCCGAACGGCGAATCTCCGTTGGGGCATCTCGCAATGAAATGGCCGCCGGGCTTCAGGACGCGCTTGGCGCCGAGCATGAAGTCCACGATGGCGTCGTGCGGCATGTGCTCCAGGACGTCGAACGCGACGATCAGATCGAAGCTGTCGTCGGGAAGCGCCGAAAGATCGGCGGAATGCGCGGCATCGAATCCGTTTTTCCTTGCCGCGGCGACCAGATCTTCGTTGACCTCCGTGCCGAAGACATCCCATTCCCGCTCGCGGGCAAACGCGAGAAAGCTTCCGTTGCCGAAGCCGACTTCCAGGACGTTCGCGCCTTTCGGAAAAGTCCTTCTCGATCTCTTGATCTCGGCGTTGAAATAGGTCCTTTCGGATTTCGTCAGACGTCCGAAAGCGGCCTGGTCCCACTTCTTCCAGCCGAGGTAGTCGCTCCCATAGTCTGCGCCGAGGGCGGGACCGGCCGCTTGGGCGGCTGCATGGGCGATCATGAGGTCTCCTCTCGGGCCGCCGCGCTCATTGCGGCTCCTGCGTGTGATGACCCCTCCCTGCAAGTAGAAAGTCGTTCCCGGATGATTGCAACCATCGCGTCGGATTAACCTGAATCGGCGATGAGTCCGCTCGGACCGGGGACCGTGGCCGCTCCCCGCGGTGGCCGAGCCGAAGGCGGCCCGCCAATGCTCCCGGAAGCGACTCCTTGCGGAACGGCGGCGCGATGCCGACGTTGCGGCCGACCGTCGGAAGGGAGGGGATCGCGATAGGGTGCCCGGCGCGTGAGGCCCAAGTGATGGAGCATCTCGCCGGGATTATGAGATTCGAAAAAAATATTTGGAAAAGGTGTTTACGTATCCGCGACGTTTGACCTTCAGGCGAAGAAGGTACGATTTTGACCTTCGACTGAATCATCAATCCACAAAGGCTTGATGGAAACTCGGCGCCTTGGAGCATTCCCTATGGTCATACGTGCGTGCCGGATGTTCCTGCTGATCGCAGCCGCCCTTGTGGCGGCGCATCAGGGTGCGGCTCGCGCGGAGCAGACCGCGGCGACTCAGTATTGGGATTTGGATGACATCAAGGATCCGGTGACCGATCAGGTCATGCGCTCGATCGCCAGCGACGCCGTGCTCCAGGATGGAAAGCTCGTGCAGGTGTCGGCGGTCTGCGACGATCTCGGCATCCAATTCACATTCGACACGTTCCGCGCCGGTGAGGGGATTGCATTTGCGTGGAGGCGTTCCGACGATGAAAAGATCGTCGGCCTGCGGGTGCGTATCGACGAAGGCGCCGTCCGCACGGCGGTCGCGACGCACGAGCTCGAGAACGAGGCGACGATCATCTTTTATGATCCCGCGGTCGCCACCCGTGTCATCGCGGCGGAGCTGCCGGGCGCGCAGGCGCGACATCCGGCGGCGGGCCAATTGCTCGGAGCGCGCTTCGAAGCCGAGGCTGGCGCGGCACTGGCTCAATTCGACAAGAAAGTCGCAGGAAAGTTGGCCGAGCTCGACGCCGCCCATAGTCTGCGCGTCGAGCTTCCGCTCGCCGATGGGACCGACAACGTCGTGTGGATCGATCTCACTGAGCCGGCGCTCGGCGCGTACGTCCATCGATGCATCGCCCACGTGCGAGGCTCCGACAGCCGTTGAGGCGTGACAGTTTCTCTTCGAATCGCCGTCACGCTCGTGGCACCGCGATGCAGCGCTGCGCTCCGCGGGGCGCCAGAGCCGGGCAGAGCCGGCCCCGGCGCGCTCGCGGTCGCATCTCAAGGTGTGCTGCTCACCCCCGAGAACGGCCCACAGTCGTTGGCGGGCGGCGCGGCCGTGCCGATGGTGGCGTTGAGCGAGGGCGAGTTGGCGAAGTCGAACATGTCCTCGAGCGTGTCGGCGAATTGATCGCGGCGCGTGAGGTGCGGGCGGTCGTCGGCATCGCCGTCCTGGCCGAACGGCACCATGAAGCGCTTCTCGATCAGCGCCAGCACGGAGGCGTGGTCGCTGACGTTGTGCGACACGTAGTGCGGCTTGCTGAAGGGCGAGACGGCGATGAACGGCACGCGGAAGCCGAGCTGATCGAAGCTCGCGCATTCCTTGGGGAACGGGCCGGTCGGGTTCGCCGCGAAGGCGGCGCAGAACGCCTTCTCGATCGCGACGCTGTTGTCGGCCGGGCTCACCAGGTTGGTCGAGCATTCCGCGCCGCCGCCCGGCTGGGCGCTGGCCGGCGGGAACGAGGCGTCGGCGCATTGGCCGGGCGCGATGCCGTCGGGCGTGCGCGCACCGCCTTGCGGCGCCTGCGGCGGCTTGACGTGGTCGTAGAACCCGCCGTGCTCGTCGTAGGTGATGAAGATGATCGAGTCCTTCCAGTAGGGTCCGTTGCGCACCGCATTGACGAGCTGCGAGATGAACGCCTGGCCACGCTGGATGTCGGCGGGCGGATGCTCGTCGTTCTCGGCTGCCTGGGTGAAGAAACCGAAATTGGGATCGACGAAGGTGACGTCGGCCAGCGCCGGAGCGCCCGGGACGCCGCTCACCTGGGCGAGAAGGACAGAATAGGGCAGGAAATGCGGGTCGGCCCCGGTCAGCGAAAAGAGGCGGAAGCTGCCGCCCGCCGGAACGTCCTGGAAGTACTCGGCCCAGGTGACCGCGTGCTTCTCCATCAGGTCGAAGATCGTGCCGGTCAGCGGCTTGTAGCCCCCGGGCGGGGGCAGCTCGTCGCTCGTGGTCAGATGGCCGAACGAGGTGGCAGCGAGCGAATAGGAGCGGTTGGGAAAGGTCGGGCCGAGCACCGAGCAGAAGTGGCGGTCGCTGATGGCGAACTTCTGCGCGAGGTCATAATAGAACGGCAGCTC
>Ga0335081_10018022_pt1 | contig 11420 bp, 5 predicted proteins | sample Lox_Sample_35_FD_206713 | JGI IMG/M metagenome (GOLD analysis project Ga0335081, IMG submission 206713) | Soil microbial communities from Loxahatchee National Wildlife Refuge, Florida, United States - Lox_Sample_3.5 | ecosystem: Environmental > Terrestrial > Soil > Wetlands | place: USA: Florida... | reverse complement strand
GCCGACGATGTGCAGTCCCTCACCATGTTCACCGCCGGCATCCCCGCGGAATATGGCCGAAAAATGGGAGGCGTGGTCGAAGTGAACACGCTGCAGGATTCGCAGCCCGGCTTCCACGGCCAGGCCGCGCTCTCCGGCGGCAGCTTTGCTACAGCTGGCGCTGCCGCCCAGGGTCAGTACGTCTGGGACAAGAACACGTTCGGCGCCAGCGCCAGCGGAAGCATGACGGAGCACTATCTGAACCCGGTGGTCCCGCAAAACTATTCGAATACCGGGACCGTCGGCGATTTTTCCGTCACCTACGAGCGTGAGCTGACTTCGAAAGATCGCTTGCGGTTCATCGTTCGCCATGAGCTTTCGCGCTACGACATCCCGAACGAACAGGTGCAGCAAGCGGCTGGCCAACGGCAAACCGCCGACAACATTGAAACCATCGGTATCGCCTCCTACGAGCACACATTCTCATCCAACGCGATGACCGATTTCCGCTTCATGGGCCGCGACAATGCCAACGATTTCAACTCCAACCCGGAATCGACCCCGGTTGAGGTCTTTCAACACAACCGCTTTCGCGAAGCCTATTTCAAGGGAACCGCGACCATCAACCATGGCCGCAACGAATGGAAGTTCGGAGCGGAATCGGACAACATTTTCCTGAACGAAAATCTCAACTACATCATTACCGACCCAACTCAATTTGACCCCAGCACATCTCTGACTTTTGCCTTTCGGGGAACCAGGCCGGATCTCGAGCAATCCGTATTCGTGCAGGACCAAATCCGCCTCAACAACTGGACCATCAACGCTGGCCTGCGTTGGGACCACTACCAACTCTTGCTCAACCGTCACGCGGTGGACCCGCGCCTTTCCATTTCGCGCTATTTCCCGTCCGCCAATCTGCTGCTGCACTTCTCCTATGACCGGGTCTTCCAGACTCCGTCGTTTGAGAACATCCTGCTCTCGAATTCATCTGCCATTCAATCGCTTGACCCGACCAGCTTTCTCCGGTTGCCGGTGGAACCCTCGGAAGGCAACTACTATGAAGCGGGTTTGAGCAAAGCGTTTGCCAGAAGGGTCAGGCTGGATGCCAACTATTTCCGGCGTCTGGTGGCCAATTATGCGGATGACGATCAGATTGATAACACCACCATCAGTTTCCCGATCGCATTCCGCAAAGCCGTTATCTATGGGGCGGAGGCAAAACTGGAAGTTCCCGATTGGCATCACTTTTCGGGCTTCTTGAGCTATTCCTATACCGTCGGCAACGCCTGGTTCCCGGTCACCGGCGGCCTTTTCCTTGGCGACGGTGCCGCGGCCGCGGTAACCCAGACCACCGGCCATTTCCCCGATTCGCAGGACCAGCGCAATACGGTTCGTGGACGTGTCCGCTACCAGTTGAGCTCGCGCTTCTGGGTCGCCGGCGGAATTCAATACGACACCGGGCTGCCTTTCGACTTCGATGGCGACCCGGCCACGGTACTCGCGCAATATGGCCAGCAGGTATTAAATCGCATCAACTTTGCCCGCGGCCGTATTTATCCAGCGTTTCAAGCTAATGCCTCAGCGGGCGCCGATGTTTATAGCTCCGACCGGATGAAGGTGCGGTTTCAGATCGACGGGCAGAACCTTACCAACGTTCTCAACGTCATCGACTTCGGCGGACTTTTTTCCGGCAACGCCATCGGCCCGCCGCGCAGCTATGCCATGCGCCTCACCACCAACTTCTAGGATCGCTAAGATGGAACTATTCCGCTCGCAACGTGATCGCGGGATCGACCTGTGCCGCGCGCCACGCGGGCACCCAGCACGCGATCACTGCCACGCCCGTCAGCAGTACGATCACCCCGAGATAAGTAACCGGATCGAGACGTGACACGCCGAACAGCAGCGTAACCAGAGCCTGGCTGGCGAGCACTGCCCCGCCCAACCCGATCGCGACCCCAAACCCAGTGAGAATCATCCCTTGGCGAACCACCAGGGTCAGAATGTCCCCCGGTGTCGCGCCCAGTGCCACCCGCACACCGATTTCGCGCGTCCGCTCGGTGACGCTGCCGGACAAAACCCCATGGATTCCCGTGGCGGCAAGCGCCAACGCAGCCAGGCCGAAAGCTTCGAACAAGATCAGAACGAAATGACGCGCAGCCTCAGATGCTGCAAGAAGACTCTCTAACGTGGCCACCCGCACGATCGGCTGGTCCTTGTCCACCGACCAGATCGCTTGCCGGATCGCGGGGGCAAGCGCGGCCGCATCGCCCTTGGTCCGCACCACCAACGACTGCACGCCGTCTACCCAGGACCACTGCGTAGAAGAGGTATAGAACGCGTCCGAATCGCTTAAGGCCAGCGAAGCCTGCCGCACGTTGCCCACCACGCCCACAATCGTGCCCCAGGGCCGCTCCGGATGGCCAATGTCGGGCCCGATGCGAACCCGCTGTCCAAGCGGATCTTGATTGGGAAACTTCCGCTTGGCGAATGACTCGCTGATCAGCACAGCCTGGGGCGCATCGGCCACGTCATGCTCGTTGAGCATGCGGCCTTGGCGAAGCGGAATGTGCATGGTCTCGAAATAGCCCGGACTTACGGCGTAGCGAAACCCGTTGTCCCCATCACCAGTCCTATCCACCTCAAACTGTATTCCGTAGGACTCAAAGTCTCCGCTCAAGGGCAACTGGCTGGTGAATGCCGCATTCACAACGCCAGGAACCTGGCGAACCGCATCGAGGGCGTTACTGAAGAATCGCGCTCGCGCGCTATCGGCGTCAAAGCGGTGACCGGCCTCTTGCACCTGCATGGTGAGCACGTGAGAGGCATCGAACCCCGGGTCGATCGCGAACAGACGCTGGAGACTCCGCATCAGCAATCCGGCGCTGACCAGCAGGACGAGCGCAAGCGCTACCTCCGCCACCACCAGTGTGCGTCGCGTCCAATGATGATCGCCGGCGCTACGCCGGGAGCTTTGCCGAACTCCGATATGCAAATCGCCGCGGGAGGCGAGCAACGCCGGAATGATCCCTACCATCAGGCCAATAAGCGCGGTAATAGCGAGTGCGAAGGCAAATACTGTTGCATCAAGATGGATCGCATTCACGCGTGGCAGTTCGGCAGGGCTGAGTGCCACCAGCGTCCGTATCCCAAACTGGGCCACAGTCAACCCGAATCCGCCCCCTAACATTGCGAGCAGCAGGCTCTCCGTGAGCAGTTGGCGGATCAGCCGTGACCGCCCGGCCCCCAGCGCCGCGCGCATGGCAAATTCTCCACGCCTCTGCGCGCCCCCGGCGAGCAACAGATTTGTCACGTTCACACATGCGATGAGCAGCACCAGGGCCACCGCGCCCAGAACCGCCAACAGGGCGGGCCTAACGCCCCTCGTGATCTCATTTTGCAGCGAGTCTGTGGCGACTCCGTTCCCCATGGATGCCCACGCCGGTCGGGGAAACTCTGGTACAGGAGTGCGTGCGATCTGGTTGAGATCACTCCTGGCTTGATCCAAGCTGATCCCCGTCCGCAGCCGTCCCACCATCCGCAAGTGGTGACCCCACTCCCTGGTCTGAGTGGAAGCTGCGTTGGTGCGGTCGTACTGCAATGGCGTCCAGACATTCGCCGAGGGAGTCAAAACGTTGTCGAATATAGCCGGCATTACTCCGATCACCGTGTAGCTGTCGTCATTGAGCTTGACCCGTTGCCCAACGATGGCGTGGTCGGCCCCGAAACGCCGCCACAATGCGTTACTGAGGACGACTACTTTGGGACCGTTCAGCACATCGTCCGCCGCCTCGAAGTTCCGGCCCAGCATCGGGGCCACTCCGAGCACGCGGAAGTAGTCGGCGGTCACTCTTTGACCATCGAGGCGTTCCGGCTGATCCGCCCCGGTAAGAGTAGGTTGCCACGGGTCCGCCACAGCCAGCGTTTCGTAAGAACGGTTCCGCTCCGCCAATTCACGATACGTGTGGAAGGTTTGGGCAATGCGGGTGCCGTCATCGCTGATGTAGGAGATCATCGTGATCCGGCTGGCATGGGGATACGGCAGAGGCTCGAACAGGATGGGATTCACGGCGCTGAAAATCGCTGTGCTGGCGCCGATGCCGAGACCCAGGATCAAGACGGCAGTGCAGGCGAAGCCCGCGTTCCTTCTCAGTTGGCGAAGGGCATACTCCAGATCTTGAAGCAGGCTGTTCATGGGGTCACCTTCCGGCCTTCGCCTGACGAGAATTACAGATTCAGGGAGTAGAGTGCAAACCCCCGGCCACTATCTGGCCTAGGCTAACTCAAGAGTTTCCAACGTGATATAGCCTTGTGCTGCGGAATTCTCGCTTTTTCGGTGTCCAGTCCCGGACCTCGCTGTCCGGAAGCGAACATTCCCGCGATCGGCTTCGAGTTACTCCGCCCTTAGCGCTTCCAGCGGATTGACCGATGCCGCGCGATGCGCTGGAATATAGCTCGCGAGCAGAGCCGCTGCCGCCAGCACGACCGCCGCCGCAGCCAATGTCAATGCATCCCACGAGCGGACACCAAACAGCAGCTTGCCCATCAGACTGGCTGCAGCCACCGAGCAAACTAAGCCAATGGCAATCCCGCCAGCGGTCAACCATCCTGCCTCCACCAAAATGAGCTTGTAGACGGAGCCGGGCTGAGCCCCCAACGCCATACGGACGCCAATCTCGCGCGTTCTCCGGCCGACGGAATACGCAATCACACCATAGAGTCCGACCGCGCCCAGCAGCAGCGCCATCGCTGCGAAACCACCTACCAGCCATGCCGAAGAACGGTGCAGATACGCTGTCTCCGAATCATCGATTCGCTGTGTCATGGTCGCTTCATCGTAGGTACCGATCTCGGGGTCGATCTGGTGGATGGTGCTCAGCAAGGTCGGAAGCAACGACGCCTCGTCCTGCGAAGTGCGGACCGCCAGAGCGAAATCGGGATTCGGAACCTGGTTCAGCGGATAATAAACAGCAGGCCATATCTCAGAGTCGAGTGGGCCTTCCTTTATGTCATCGACGATGCCGATAATCTCCCGCGTCGAGTTCGGCGCCAGATCATAGTGGATAATCTTCTTTCCGATGGGATCTTCGTCCGGGAAGTATTGCCTCGCCAAGGCCTGGTTAATGACCACAACCCCCGGCTTGGACGAGTCCTCTGCGTCGCCGAAATAGCGGCCCCGCAATAGCCTCGCCTTCAACGTGGTGAAATATTCGGAGTTTACATCGCGTTCGTTCACCTCATTGTGCTCACCGTGGTATGGCCGGTCGGGAAACCGGATCCAGGTTGTATTGCCATTGAAGCTCACCGGCAGCACGCTGGCGAGAGCGACCGATTGAACGCCCGGCAGCGCCGCGACGCGGCTCGCGACTTGGCGCGCGAGAGCGACCGCCTGTTCGTCTTTGGAATAGTTGGAATCTGGCGCCGCGACCTGCAAGGTTGCCAGATGATCCGGCTGGAACCCCAGATCCACGTGGAGCAAACGGTAAAAGCTCTTCCCCAGCAACCCGGCGCCAGCCAACAACACCACCGCGACGGCGAGTTCCACTACCACCAGATTGGCGCCCAGTCGGCGCCACAAGGTTCCTGCGGAACCGCGGCCGCCGTCTGCGAGTCCTTCGCGCATCTCGGTGGTGACCAGACGCAGACTGGGAGTGATGGCAAACACAGTCGCGGCCAGCAACGCGATAGCCAGCGCAAAAACCACGGCATGCAGATTCAATCCGACTTCGCGCAGGTAGGGCATGCTGAACAGCATGTCTGCGGGAATAAGCCGCATGAGGATTTGCGTCGCCCCGTATGCAAACGCCAATCCGAGGATGGTCCCTCCCGCCACCAGCACCAGACTCTCAGTGATGAACTGAAAAATAAGGCGGGCGCGCGATGCTCCTAGCGCGCCGCGCACTGCGATCTCGCGCTTGCGGCTTTCGCTGCGAACCAACAGCAGACTCGCGACGTTAACGCACCCGATCAACAGCAACAGACCGGCCCCGCCCAGCAGTACCAGCAAAATCGGACGAACGTCCCCGATAATTACTTCCGAAAGAGGCACTACGCTCGCGCCCTGGCCGCGGTTGGAGTCGGGATATTGGATTTCCAACTGGCGGGCGATCGCGGTCATGTTGGCCAACGCCGCCTGGACGGAGACACCGTCTTTGAGTCGTCCGATTCCGTGAAGATCATGGCAGGCCCGCCGTTTCTCACAGACGCCGGACGCTCGCAGTGTCGTCCAGAACTCCGCTCGCCCAGTTGGAGCGAATACAAAGTTCTGCGGCAACACGCCGACGACAGTGTTGGCAATCCCATTCAACATGATCGTCTGGCCAATCACATTCCCGTTTCCGCCAAACCGTTTCTGCCAGGTTGCATAACTTAGAATCACCGCGGGAGGCGCACCCGGCGAATCCTCGCCCGGATAAAAGTCACGGCCCAGCATCGGAGCGATGCCCAGGGTGCGAAAGAACTCATCGCTCACCCGCGTGCCTGCTACCAATTCCGCACCGATGGGAGTACGCAGCGCAAAACCGTTTCCTTCGTAGACGTCCATCGAACTGAGGGTGGTGTTGAGCTTCTTCCAGTCGAGATAGTCGAAATACGAAAGAGCCGCTCGCGGAATCATGGCGATGCTCTCAGTGACGTTCACCAACCGGTCGGGGTTCGGATAAGGTAACGGCTGGAGGAGCGCGGCATCCACGAAGCCGAAGATCGCCACACTCACGCCCACGCCGAGGGTCACCATGAAAATCGCCGTGCCAGCGAAGCCCGGATTCTTCCTCAACTGCCGGAGGGCATATCGAGAATCTTGCATCACGGTCTCGAATCGGAATCCAACGGCATCGACAGTCTCTTCCCGTAGCCGGGCAGAGTTGCCAAATTGGCGCTTGGCGGCATACTTCGCCTCTTCCGGAGTCAGCCCTTTGGATTGCAGCGTTTGTTCTTGCTGTTCGCGATGAAACGCCATCTCTTCTTCCAGTTCGCTGTGAAAGCGTTTCCGTGTGAACAAGATCCACAATTTCTTGAAGAAGCGAATTATGCCGTTCATTCTCGCCCCCTATGCGTCTTGCAATACGCGGCCGATGGCGGCCATCATCTGTTCAAACTGCGAAAGCTCCACGCCCAGCTGTTTGCGCCCCAGCGCTGTCAAAGAGTAATAACGTGCGCGACGGTTGGTTTCTGTTTTCTTCCATTCCGCTTTGACCCAGCGTTGCAGCAGCAACCGCTGGAGCGCCGGGTAGAGCGAGCCTTCTTCGACAGTCAAAACGTCGTCGGAGAGCCGCTTGATGGAAAGCGCAATCCCGTAGCCGTGCAACGGAGCCCGGGCCAGCGTCTTCAGAATAAGCATGTCAAGTGTTCCCGGCAGCAGTTCGGGTTTCTTCGCCATGGCTTGATATATAGATTATCTATGGATAGATTGTCAATGGTGTAAGAAAGCCAACCTCAGGAACCCGGCCGGGGAGCGCAGACTCTATTTCTTAACTCCTTCCAGCCAGTTCACCACCCGAGTGAGGTTGGAGGAATTCTGCACGGGCGCCTGGATCATCACGAAGCGATTGCCGTCGAGTGTGGCCTCGAACAGGCCCGGGCCTACAGGTTGTGTGGAGAACAAAAGTTGCGGCTTGCAAATGTTGGGGTGCGAAAGTGGCGAGATCGTGCGCGCCTCGCGCTCAAAGCGCTCCTTCAGGCTCGGACTGGAAACAAAGTGGTCGGAAAGAACCTTGATGGCCACATCGCGATCGAGGCGGGTATCGCGAGCGCGGTACACCTCACCCATACCGCCTGTGCCTAGCGGGCCAACTACTTCATAAGGACCGAGTTTCGTGCCAGAGGCTATTGTCATCGGTGGGCGCAATTATAGCCACGGAGCGTTCGCCTCGCGGAAGTAGTCAATGAAAAATCGACCCATTCCACGCCACGACACCGACCTCTAAAAAGCCACTCGCAATAGGAATTGAATCTGCCGCGGGGTCCCAGTGCCCACCGGGCCGCTATTTACGCTTGAGATGATGCTGCCGAAGACTCCCGGTCCCGCCGAGAAATCCGCCTGCGGCAGCCCGTACTGCGGATGGTTGAAGATATTGAAGAACTCCGTACGAAACTCAAGGCGTACTCGCTCCGTCAGCGGAATGTGTTTCCCGAGTCCGAAGTCAAACTGCCAGGCACCCGGTCCGCGGGCCAGGTCGCGTGGCGCATTGCCAAACGTACCCGGGACCGGCACTGCGAATGCTGCTGGATTGATCCATTCCGCGATCGTCGAACCGCCCGGGGGCGCGAGCGAAACTCCCGGCACAAGATCCGGGCGCTGATTATTGGTGTTGCCGTCCGGCACATCGGAAGACGAACGATCCAGCGTAACGTTGACCGGAAATCCGGTGCGCGCCACCACCATCGAGGTCAGTTCCCACGAACCCACAAGGCTGCTCCAGAGCCCCGGCTGGTTTACGAACGGCTTGCCCGGCCCGAAAGGAAGTTGGTACACCGCATTGGCGTTGAATACGTGGCGCACGTCCCAGATGCCGTCGGCGCGCTCGCAGGGCTGGCAAGCGACATTTTGAGCCACCAACGAGTCCCCATCGCCACTGCCGTTCGAGCCGTCGTCAATTTCGTGCGCCCACATATAGTTGGCTGAAAGCAGGAAGCCGTTTGTGAAGGAACGCTTCACGGCGAGAGAAAGCCCATTGTAGTTACTATTGTTCCTATTCCCGCGCCAGTCCACTTGACCAAATTGTGGGTAAGGACGAGTTCCGGTGAGCGGATCGACCACGTTCACTTCCGAGAGCGTCAGCAGATGGTGACCCTCGCTCCCCACGTAAGAAACCGTCCCGACAAACTTCGCCGGCAGCGCTTGCTGTAGCGAAAGGCTCCATTGGTTAACGAAGGTATCTTTGCGGCGGCGGTCATCGGCGCGTGGGGAAATCTTTCCGGTCACATCGACCAGGAACGGATCAATCGGAAAGCTCAGATTTGGAATTGTCTTGCTTGAGAGTGAATAACGGGACACCTCGTTCGAGTTGGGCAGGTTCTGGTCATCCAACTGACCATCTTCGTGATACATGCCGAAGCCCGCGCGAATGACCGTGTGCCCGCTCTTGGCAGGCGCATAGGCCAAGGCAATACGCGGATCCACATCGCCGTAATTCGGCCGCCCAAAGCTGGCGCCCACCCCGCAAAAGCCCTGTGGTCCGCAGGTGGCGAAATCAAAGGGATTCGAGCGGCCCTCCACTTCGTGGAAGATGTTGAAGAAACTGTAACGCGCACCCAGGTTCACCGTCAGATTGGGGAACCATTTGAACTCGTCTTGGAGGTAAGCAAAATACTGCGTCTTGCGCAGGCCATTCACCGGCAACGTGTCGGTGAGGCTGGCGGTGCTGACTTGATTGGCGGCAAATGAGTCCGTGGATGAAAATGAAATTGTTCCGCTGGTGCCCGTCCCCTGGTTCATTTGAACGCGGCGAATCTCGATTCCAGCCTTTACGGTGTGACGGCCATTTACCCACGTCACATTGTCGATTCCCGCAAAGGAATTACCGGCGCCAATGCTCACTCGATTGTTGTTCAGAGTGGTGAACCCGGCCACGGAAACTGCATAAAGCAGGCCCGTTTGATTGATATCCGTGGTATTGGCGGTGCTGCGGTTAAAGCCGAATTTGGCCTCGTTTAACAGGTTGGGTGAAAAGATATGCAGCAGTTCGATGCCTGCGTTGACCGGCGAAGAAGTGAGTGCTTGCGTATCCTCCAGATAGGCTCCGGAACTGGCCAGGGGCGCATTGCTCACGGCTTCATCGAGGTTGGCGCGCACAAACATCGTGGTGGCGTCGGAGAAACGATGATCGAGCCGGAACATTCCGGAATCTTCGTGCACAATTTGTCTGCCTTCACCCACGAATTGGGCAATATCTGGACTGATTAGGGTTTTGCCTTCAGGGTAGGCATTTACAATTGGTGCCAAGACCGGCGATTCCGTCAATACCTGCGCACGGAAGGCATCGCTCGGGACAAATCCGGGTAATGTCTGTCCCAGTATCTGCCGATACCCCTCATAAGCGACAAAGAAAAAGGTCTGATCCCGCTGGATGGGGCCGCCTAGCGACGCTCCAAACTGGTTTAAATGGAACGGCGGCTGCTCCGGGTTCAACTTGTCGATCGGCTCTCGGGCATCAAATACGTTGTTGCGGAAAAATTCAAACGCGTTGCCGTGCAACTGATTGGTGCCGGACGGTGAAGTAACCAACAATTGCCCGCCACCGGTTCCCCCTTCTTCCGCAGTCGCCAGCATCGAGTCGACGCGAAACTCCTGGATGGTATCGAGCGGAATTGCCAGCCGAACGTAAGGCTGCTGGGCCTGGTTGATGATGTTGGTAGCGTCGATGCCGTCGTAAGTGAAATTGTTGTCGTCGCGGCCCCGGCCCGCAAAGCGCACCGCGCGTTGATTGCTGCCTCCGGTATCGACTGCGCCCGGCACCAGGGCCGTCAGCGTGGCCCAATTGCGGCCGTTCAAGGGTAATGCTCTTATCTGCGCCTGCTCAATGCGCGTCCCCAACCGGTTCGAGGTCTCGTCTAACTGTTCCGAACTGCTTGAAACCTCGATTTGTTCTTGGCCGCCCGAGACTGCCAGCGTCGCATTGAGCGTACGCGTCTGGTCCACAACCTCTACGACATTTTCGAAGATGAGAGACTGGAATCCGTCGTGGGTATAGGTAACCGTGTAGACGCCCACCGGCAACTCCGGGACATCGTAGGTGCCCCGGGGTGATGATGTGGTTTCCCGCCGCAGCCCGGTCGCGTTTTGCACGGCGACGATACGCGTCTGCGGTAAGACGCGCCCGGAGGGGTCGGTGACCGTGCCAGTCAAGCCGGCGCGGTCTACCTGGGCCGAAGACGACGACACCAGGTAAAGCAACATGCCAAGAAGACCTACGAATCGACCGGGGTTCTTGCGCTTCATGGGGATGTTGAGATTAACCCGCGACAACTATAGTAATCCTCGCCCGCCACTACCAGAGTCGTGGGCGGAAGGCCGTTATGGCTGAGCTTCCGGACATCTAGGATCCGGAAGTCGCCATCGTCTGATCGGTCAATGGCAGCGTAACCGTAAACATTGCACCCCCGCCGGGTCCGGACGCCGCTTCGACATTTCCGTTGTGTTCTCGCAGGATGGCCTTGCAGATGCTCAGGCCCAGCCCCGTGCCGCGTCCCGGGCGCTTCGTAGTGTAGAAAGGATCGAAGATATTGGGCAGAATGTCGGGCGGAATTCCAGGCCCATCATCCTGAAAGACCACCGCCACAGATTTATCCTGCTTTTCCAGCCGGATACGCAGTGTACCCCGGTCGCGCACTTCGCGCATCGCCTGCTCTGAGTTTAAGATCAGATTCAGAAACACCTGCATGAGCTGGTGCGCATCCCCGGTCACGGGAGGAATGGAACTCTCGCGCAGAAAGTCCAC
>Ga0335081_10018021_pt1 | contig 11421 bp, 15 predicted proteins | sample Lox_Sample_35_FD_206713 | JGI IMG/M metagenome (GOLD analysis project Ga0335081, IMG submission 206713) | Soil microbial communities from Loxahatchee National Wildlife Refuge, Florida, United States - Lox_Sample_3.5 | ecosystem: Environmental > Terrestrial > Soil > Wetlands | place: USA... | reverse complement strand
CCTCGTCGCGCACCATTTCGAGGGTGATCCGCCGAGGCGGGTGCTTGATGCCCCTGGCCCAGATTAATTCGTTGACGTCCACGTCGATGCTGACCTGGCGTGCCTTCATGTGCCGGGTGGCAAACTCCCTGATGACGGTGACAGCCTTCTTCGCCCTCCTGTACGGCGGGGCCTCGTAGACTACCCCCAGGGGGACGACGTAGGTCCTCGTAAGTTCCTCCATCTTCTGTTCAGACATGTTCTATCACTTCAGCTTCAGCTTGCGCTGCCTCCAGTGCCTGTGCTTCGGGTTTGACCTGACCGCCCTGTCTGTCCGAACTATGACCCAGGTGGGGACGGACCTCGCAGTCCTACCGGCCTTGGCGAGCCTGTTCTTCTTCGATGTGTCCTTGACCCTTGCCATGCTATATTCGCCTGATCTTGATGTCCCGCTTGGTCCCCTGCAGGGTTGCGAGCATCTGCTTGACCTGGTCGTCGTCGAGGGGCTTGCGCAGCTTGCCTGAGGAGGCGAGCTGGAAGACGTATTCTTCGATGGAGTTGGCGAGGTCTGGCCTGACCATCCTCACGTTGGCGAGGCGCTCCCTGGCCTCGGAGGTGAGCGCCATTCTCAGGGCCCCCTCCCTCATCATCCTCCTTTCAGCTTCTTCTTTGTCGGGCTGCTTCTGGGAAGGCTGCGACATCACTAGGCATACCTCGCGATGGCCTTGGAGTCCTTGCTGAGCGTAGAGAAGATTTCGTTGCTGGCCTTGTCGAGCAGAGCGCGTCCCTTGGGGGAGAGGACCCGCCCCTTGGGGGTCTTAGCCACCAGTTCTGCCTGCTCAAGCTGCTTCAGTATCCTTCGGATGGACGAACCGCCGGCGTCCCTGTGGTGCTTCGGGTTGTAGTGCAGGGCCTTGCTCCCGCCGTAGGTGCGCCTGAGGTCGCCGAGCCCGATGGGGCCGTGGAGGTAGAGCTTGCGCATGAGAGAAGCGGCCCTGGTGAACCACCAGTCTGCGTTGATGGGGGGCCTCTCGGCGTGAGAGCCCGTCTTCACCCACTTCGCCCAGTCGGGCTCCTGGACCGCGGGGAGGGACTTCATCTGCTCCGCTAGGGCGGATATCAGCTTGGCCGATGGGACGTCGTGGGCGCTAACCATTACGTTTCACGAAGCGGAAAACCGAGCCTTCGCCGACTCTATTTAAGGCCTCTTGATGATTTTTCGGTTTACGTGACCGCACTCGGCGCATGTGACCCGGAGGATGGTGGTCCTGCCGTGGCCGAGGCGAACCCGGGCGTTGACCCCCGGGACAAGGAGGCCCTTGCAGCCGTGGCAGGCGAAGCCCCTCAGGGATGGGTCGAGGCGGACGTTGAACTTGAGCTTGACCTTCCTGGCGAGGGCGGCCTGCTCCTTGGCAATCTCAGGGTTGGAGTGAGAGAGGGAGACGGCGGACTCGGTCAGGAATTTGACGAGGGCGGCGGCGTCTTCCTTCGCACCCCTGCGCGGCCTCATGGGCGCGAGGCTATGGCCAAAGGACTTAACGGTGCCGATGGGCGGCGGAGCTTGCGTTGCTGAACGTGGTGTTCGCAGAGTCGGCGCTTGAGCTGGTGCCCAAGGAGATTGCGAGTGCCCCGGCGGTGGTCAGCGACTCGAAGAGGAGGGGGAGGAAGGCGACGGAGATTCTGCTTGACAGGAGCTTCCACCACTCGGCGATGGGGAGGCTGAAGGACTCGGAGAAGAGGGGGAGGCCGGACCTGGTGCACGCGGCTCTGCTGAGCGTGACAGGGACGCCGCTCTATCTTGACGGGAAGGTGAAGGTATTCGTGCACACATACCCGGGACTAGTGCTAGAGATTGCTGAAAAGGTGAGGATACCTAAGAACTACATCAGGTTCAGGGGGCTGATGGAGGAGGCGCTGGTGATGATGCCCGCGGAGGGCCTGGTCGGGGTGCATTCTTTGGGAATCAAGGAACTCGTAAGGAAGAAAATCGTAACAGGTGCTGTACTGGGGCTGTCCGTCCAGGGGAAGGTATCGACCTTCGAGGAGTTGGCTAAGATGGTTGTGAGAGCCAGGGAGTCGTGTGTGGTCATTGGAGGATTCCCCCACGGGCACTTTTCAAGAGAGACACTGTCGGTGCTGGATGAGCTGTTGAGGGTTGATCAAAGGCCCCTGGAGGCCCATGTAGTCGCCTCAAGGGTGGTCTATGAGGCGGAGAAGGCCTCGAATAGGTTGAACGATTAAAAGTGGACGGGGGAGGCTCGGGAGTCGTGCGGTCGTCGTCCAGTCTGGATCGGCGCCGGCCGAGGACAATCTAGGACATCAGCCCTCCAAGCTGGTAACCCGGGTTCAAATCCCGGCGACCGCACATCTGGCACCTCTCTCTCGTTTGTGCCTGTGCCTGCCTGTATGTCTCTCTGCGCGTGTGTCCGTGCGTGTGAGAGAGTCTAAGAGAGGGGAAGGCGGAGTCTGGGAGAGGCGCGCCCTGGAACTCTCTGTGTGAGAGTCTGTCTGAGAGGGTGTGCGTGTGTGTATGGAAAGTAATATTCACACGAGTCAGACTAGCGCCTTAGGTAAGCTAGCATCCCGACGAATGTGGCGAGTGTCGATGGAAAGTCGATTGCGAATGCCTGCTGGATGCTGATTGAGAGGAAGGTTCCCACGATGAGCATAGTGACCCCTACAGCGCCGCTAACAATCAGTGCTATGCCCACAGGTTTCCTGTGAATTCCCAACCATTTCTTCTTGGTTTGGGTCCCTGTCGAGATGGGGTTGGTATTTTGGGTTTGCCTTTCGAACGTACTTCCAGCCAAGAAAGGATCCAAAGAAAGTCGCCCCATTCGCGCCGAGTCGTCGATTCGATGTCTATAGTGTGCTTCGGTGATTTCTACGAACTCGTTCTTCGGTACCTTCTTTATTTCGCGTATCAAGTTCCCGAAACGTCTGTACTCATCAGCATCCAATTTGCTAACTATGCTCCCCTTGACGTATAGAACCCCAGAGTCGGTGAGCTTCCACAGTTTAATCGGGGACTTTCCTGGGCGAGCGCGGCTAATCGTCGTGACTAATCTCTCTCGCTGGAGGAATCTGAGCACGTTAATCAGAGAAGGCGACTGCAGAGAGTTATAGCGGCCGCCCAAGTCATACCGATTGAAGTGGTTGTAGACAGGACCTGTCATGTTCTCCAGATAGTACGCGTACTTACTGACATAGACGTGGGCTATGTCTCCAAGTTCGAACATTAGCAATAGGGCGGCGTCCTCATTTCCAAGCCCTTTGATCCCAGACCAAGGATCCCAATCAGGGGCCAATATCAGGAATCGGGATGAGCCTTAGTGTTATAAATGTTACGAAACTACTGTCCCAGACGTAAAAGACGATTGTTATGGGATAATGCTTATATATGTAACCCGCAAAGTGCGATTCCCGACTTAAATTGACGAACACAGTAATGATTGTGCCAGTAGGTCTGTACGAAGAACGAGTTTGGAGATCAATCACAAGATCAGGAGCCAATCGAATCTACATGGTTCTTGACAACAAACCAGAATACACCGCGGAGGAACTGGTATACAAGGAACTTACCGGGAGAATCAGACAACTGGGCCTAAACGACCTCGACGTCATTAAGAAGCAGGCTGACCTCACCAGCTTTGAGGACATCTATCGTGTCTATACTGAAATAATCGAAAAAGAGAGAACATTAGACTCTACTGTGAGCTTAGTACTTGATGTAACATCTTGTCCCCGAGAAGTGAGCCTTCTGGTGCCAGGTTTAGCCAACACTTATCGAGCAAAGGTCACTCTCGTTCCAGGTAAGGAGAAAATCACCAAGTCGGCAGTTGACGAACAGTATCGCCGGCAGAAGGATGATTCTGGCGCCGATTACAAGGTGTTACCACCTAGCCAAACTGAGTTGTCAGCTGATGAAATCGCTATCTTGAGCAAGTACTACCAACAGGCGATAAGCGGCAGGCGGTATAACTCTGTGAACGATGTCATAAAAGAGATAGGAGAGAACAGAGGAAACAGCTCTCTCACAGACGCAGAGAAGAAACGTTACCTGCGGGTCGTTCGTGAGTTGGAAAGTAGAGAGTTACTTACATCAAGCAACGTCGGCAGAAGCAAGACAATTGATTTGACTGAAATAGGTCGCGGGCTCATTCGGGGTATAACTGGAGCGGACGCGGAGTTAAAGAGAGAAGGGAAGAAACAACTCATAATTCAATCTGGGAACACCTGACCAGACTAGTTAGGCGGCCTGCGTGTATGGAGACAGAATGGTTTCTGCCTCATCCCGGTCTCATTAGTTTCACTGCACTCACATCCACACACTTAATACGCGACTTGTAGCGAAACCATAGAAGCATAATGGAGGCTACGCTGGGGGACCGCAGAATTAGGCATCTTACAGCTCAAGCTTCCCATGTGAAGAATGAAGATGTTGCACGTGAGGCTGCTTACAAAGCATGGCGCACCATAAGGAAGCGAAAAAGGGAACGAGTGGCCAGCAACTCTGTTTCGCTCCTAAAATTCGTAGATGAACAGATGACCCTGCCGCCAGGCGTTGCAGGTGGTAGCTACGGTCTCAATCCTCCCCTGATTAAGCAATCCAAACTCACTTATGTCTCAAAAGGCGGAGTTGGTAAGGAACTATCCGACGGTTGGGTAATCAACTTCTCCATTGGATGCACCTTCGGATGCAGGTTTTGTTACGTCGACGAGATACACAAGAAGTTTAGTTTCAATCGCGCTGGAAGCATAGTATACAATGACTGGGGCTTCTATTTCGCAGTTCCGGAAAACATGGAAAGTCTAATCGAAGCTACTCCATGGGAGAAATGGAGAGGACAGGAAGTAATGTTGTCATCAACCCACGATGCATTCCTCCCTCAACTCCACAAAGTGGCTGGGCGTATTCTAGAAGAAGCCCTGCCCCATGGAGTGAAATTCTGCATCCAGACGAGGTCTCCCTTGGTCGAACGTCATTTCGACTTGATCGGCCAATACAAAAAACTCGTTCGGCTGCAGGTGTCAATTTCGACAATGAATGAGAAGCTGGCGCGGCTTGCTGAGCCTAGAGTGGTGCCTCCTGCCCGCAGAATGGAGATTCTCGAGAAGGCAAAGGACCAAGGTCTCAGGACAGGAGTGATTGTTGCACCAGTGTTTCCTGCTGTAACGGTAAGACCTAATGTCAAGAAGGACTTGGATGACATAGCCTCCCGACTCGCGAAGATTGAACCGGATCACATCTATGGCGAGTCGCTACATGTAAGGGGAATCAATCTTGCATACGTCGAACAAGCCCTGGGTGAGAAGATCACTGTTAACGGGTTTGACAGACAAGCAGAGCAAATGTTCCACTCTGCTATGCGGAAGCAGGGTCTCGAGGGAAGATGGTGGCGAGAATTCTAGACACAGTCAAGACCCCAGCTCGACAATAGGACAGAGTCTTCATGACCACCAACAGAAGAAACGGTTACATAGAAATAAAGCCGCATTGGGGGAAAAAGCACAGGATACTTGGCAAGTACATCAGCGCATGCCTTGTCTTTCAAAAGAACTACGACAATTTCGCCTATGTCGACACCCACGGTGGAAGTGGCCAAGTCTTGCTTGTTGGCAACCTTAGAGACGGTTCTCCGCTCATAGCAGCGAAGGAACTCGGAACATTTCCCTGTTACACTACAGAGATTAACCCGGGGTCATTTCAGCGTCTAGCCGAGTCGACCAGGAGCTTACGGAATGTCAAAGCTGTGCAGGGCGATTGTAATGTCATTGTTCCTGAGATCCTGAAAGAGATAGACTCTCATAGATTTTGCCTTTGCTTTGTTGATCCTGATGGGCTAGTCTATTACGACGGCGGGAAGAAGGTAATGCAGCTAAGAGCCGAGACCGTGGATGCAATAGCTAGGTCTACTGGGCCGAGAACTGAGTTATTACTCAACCTTCCAATCATGCAAATCATGAGGGTCAGAGGATTCGTCGATAGTCTCCCCGACGAACCCAAGGCTCCTGCCATGGAAGAAGACCTAGATGTTTTCTATGGTTGCAGCGATTGGCGAGGCGCTGGAAGCAGAAGAGAACTCCTAGACATCTTCATTGACCGACGCCTATCCCCCTATGGTTTCAAGGGTGCGTTCCTGGTAAGTGATAGTGATAATCGCCCACTCTACTACTTGGTCTACGGTTCACGCAATGGAATTGGAGCAAAGATAATGAAAGCTATCATGTTGAGGGAATACAATCAACTTCTTTTGGATGATTATCCTATGGAAAGATTCTACTTTGACTAATTGTGACTGCACATTCACCGGCTGAAGACCGCCATGGCTAGTCTTGAGAGCCGCGAAGGATGGGACACCTTCTCATGCTCCTCGAACTCCTCGGCTGTGCCCACGACGCAACCGCACTTCGAATATCGGAACAAGCCAGCGGCCCGCCTCTCTCCTTCTAGGCTTTCTTCGTATACCTCTTGATGCTCAGTTTCCATATCAATCTTCTTGTGATAGCATCCCGTATCGCGTCCTTTTCTGTCTGAGTGTGGGCTGAGTCGCTAATCCAAATCAAGGAGACGAGAACATCGCCCTCCCCATATTTCGCGAAGAACAGTGGTGCGACCTTAGTCACGTTGTCCCCCATGGGAATAAGGACGGGTATAGTACAAGGTTCGACATTTCTTTCAACAAGCGTTGCTCTCCTGAAAGTAACAAGCACCCTCCTTCCGAGGGCCAACATGAGATCAACTTGTTGCCCATTGTCTAGGTTTAGAATCTGCAGACCCAACTCCTTCGGTAAGGGAGATTGTTCAAATGGTCTGACCTGCTGGATAGCAACCCCACTTTGCGTAGTTATTGGGAGGTAGATTGGCCGAATCGTGTCCAGTTTTCGAAGCAGCTTGCTGCTGTATGCGTAGTAGCATGGAATGTCAGCAACATTGACGAAGACACCCCCCTCTGACACAAAATCTGTTATCTTATCCAAGGTTGCAAAGGTCTTGAGGTCGCTTTCAGGGTAGGTAGAACCATATGGGTTCAGGATAACTGCATACTTATCGAATCTAGATTTCACTGTGGTAGTCGTCTCGACAACGACTCTGACTCCTCCCGACCTCCCGAACGTTTCTATCGAAGATTTCCACGCACTTGGTTCAACATCTGTCCAAGGATGGTTTTCTTCATTTGCAGCACTCCATTGGACATCAGAAAGAATCCCGATTCTGAGCGGTTCTTTCCATCGGCTCGAGAGATTGTATAGATGATACCAATTCTGTAAGACACCTAGGCCAATCAACAAGAGAAGGGCAATTACAACTGCCAGACTCAATGCGCCCACGGCCTGCAGGCCCGTTGGCAGTATGAGTAAGGTTGGAACGAATCCGAAAAATGCTCCAGCGAGGACAAGAGCCAGTGACTTCAAGTCTACGCTTGGCGAATCAATTCACTCCTAACCCTGCCCTTTTTCTCTACTGCGACGTATCTGGGCTCTCGGTATTTCTGTTCTCTCTTGCAGTCAGGACCGCGCCCATTCAGCCAAAGTATTGTCTAGTCTTGTCATACAACCTAACTGACCCGGTCTCTCTCAGACGTTTCCTTTGATACCACAGAGTGGACTTATTCATCCCAAGCTCCCGGTGCAACTTCGTCAGGATCATCTCTTTCACGGCAACCTTCTCGAACGTCTCTTTGACCCTGACAGGCCCCAAAGCGAACTCCAGGCTCTGGCTCCTGCGAGTCTCTTTGACGAGCCCGACCACCCCATGGAGCCTTGCAGACACGGCAGGCACCTGTTCATTATCAGTGACATGGAGCGATACGCGGTTTGCGGAATATGCCAAAGTACCGTAGAGATACGACCAGGCGAAGTTAGGGACAGATTCGGAAGACGGTTGGAGGGGAGCCGCTAGCTTGTTCATGTGTCCGAAATGTAATGCCATCACCGATACCGCAGAGGAGCTGGATCAGCACACGAGGGTCTCCCACATGAACATGTTCCAAAAATTCGCCAAAAAGGTCTTGAGAGTTTAGTCCCAAGCCAGTTTCGCGGTTCAGCTCTAATGAACTAAGCCTGAGAACAAACTAACCATGAATTCTGATTACTTTGGTAGAGATGTAATGAGAAGCGACTCGTCTCTAGTAGCATAATTTTATAAGGCATAAGCGTATATATGGGTCGATACGTAAGGTCGCGGAAGAGCATGAGCGATGAGCTTGCGGCATGGGTGAAGAAGGAAATGATGTCTGACGACGCTGACGAACTGAACCGGAACAAGGAACGCGCCAGGGAGTATGTCCGGCTCACCTCAGATGGCGGTGTCATCATCACGCGCAGGGGATTGACAGCTCGGCTGGAAATTGCCTTGTTTTACATCGGTCTCGCCTATGCCAAAGTAGCTGGGCTTCGAGAAGATGATGTTGTTTCAAACAAGGAAGTCGTTGATAGGCTAGGCCTCCCCGATGGAACAGTGCACCCCAAGATCAAGGAGCTCCGTGACGGTCACTACATAGAGCAGGTGAAGGATGGCACGCACCGGATTATTCCCAGGCGGATAAGCGAACTGCTGGACGAGGTCGGCAGTTCGAGGCAGGGTTAGGAGAGGAGTTCACATGGGACGATTCAGAATCAGACTCGGTGAAGCGGAAATCGAATATGAAGGAGAAGATTCAACCTCGAAGTATCAAGCCGCGTTAGATTGGGTCAGCGAGACACCTGAACACGAGAGAATCAAAACGCCGGCAAAGTCTGAGAAACAAAACCACATTGAAGAGAAAAACTCGAAAAGGGGCGGGATACGTTCTCCAGTTGTATCGCCTAAGATTGACGAACTGATAGAAGGGGGTTGGTTTGATAGCCACCGATCCATTGATGACACGGTAACGGAACTAAAGCGGCTCGTGGTTCCTGGCACTAACAAGGAAAGTGTGAAGCAAGGGCTGAATAGAAGGGTTGGCAAGACATTGGCTACCGTCATGGACGATGGCGTCCAAGTCTTCTGGGCAGCCAAAAAGAGCGGCAAAGAGAAAGAGTAAGTTCGTCAATTCACTACCCGGGTCCGTGAGGAATACCTGACGGCTCTTTCACTTCTGAGCCACTTTCTCTTCATACATACAGGCACACCCCCTCAGACAGACTCCCTCTCTCCCAGACTCTCCCACACACGCACGGACACACATGCGCACAGAGAGACATACAGGCAGGCACAGGCTCAAACGCGAGAGAGAGCGCACATCTGGCAATCTGCTCGCGATGCACCCGATTCTCTCTTACACGAATGATATGTTTAGATCATGCACTCAGAAAGATTTTGCGTGCGAGGGGCGATCCAGCCAGGCGACGTAATCTCTTACTTCGATATGTGCGCGGAAGAAAGGTCGAGTCTCAGGCGAGGAATGAACTACCAATTGAGACACAAGACTACGGTGATTCTCATGAGCGTCCGACTCGGCGCTCCATACAAAGACAGAGTCGAGGAAAACGGGCGCGTTCTAATCTACGAAGGACAAGATAATCCGCGGCCAGAGGGAGGCAAGACGCCCAAAGAGGTTGATCAGGTTGGGAATAATCCTGATGGCAGCCCCACCCAGAACGGTCTATTTGCGAACGCAGCGAACGGCTACAAGGGGGGAATTAGAGAACCTGAAGTTGTAAAGGTGTACGAGAAGATCAAAACGAGCATTTGGGTCTACAATGGTCTATTCTTGCTAACCGATGCGTGGCAGGAATCGTCAGGAGGAAGAAGCGTATTCAAGTTCAGGCTCGAATTGGCAGATCAAGAAAAGCTGCCTTCAGCTACTACTGCGGTGACTGATCAATCTAGAGTCATCCCTTCTGCGGTAAAACTAGAAGTCTGGCGGAGAGATGGTGGTAAATGCGTAAAATGCAATGTGAAAGATAATCTGCATTTCGACCATATCATTCCCTACTCAAAGGGTGGAACTTCCATGGACGCGAAAAACATCCAATTGCTTTGCGCGCGACATAACCTAGAAAAACGGGACAAAATAGAGTGAGCGACCAGAGAATACTGTGAGCGAACTTGAATCGCTGAATTAGATTCTTAGAAGGGGTCTGTACCCGAATCGACTTCACATTGGGAGTTAAATCGAGCAAACGTCTCCATAGCGTGTCACCAGAGAAAGCGAAACAAAGAATCATCTTCTCGCTCGAAACGCTCGAATTCACAACTGATCAACTTCGACGTATCGAGGAGATCTTGAACGAGTAGGATGGACGAACCTTCTTATCTTGATGGAGGAGCGCTCCCTCATGGACAGCGACACTACACTCGAATCACTCAAACAGAGAGTCGAAAGTTTCAGGGATGAACGTGATTGGCTAAAGTTTCACAATCCAAAGGACCTGAGCATGGCATTGACCATCGAAGCGTCCGAACTGGAGGAACTCTTCTTGTGGAAAGACAAAGACGAATTAGGTCCTCTCTTAATGGACAAGGACCTACTCCAGAAGGTGAAGGAAGAGATGGCTGATATGTGCATCTACTTGTTGAGCCTTTCGAGCGTTCTAAAAATTGATTTGGGCGACTCCATCATTGAGAAATTGGCGAAGAACGCCGCGAAGTATCCAATTGGCAAGTCGAAAGGATCAAGTAAGAAGTACAACGAACTATAGGCGTGAGGCTGTACGCAGGGACCTCGCAGCAGTTCATAGAGGACACATTTCAAAATCAAATAGCAGAGAAACTGAAACTGGCATTCTTCGAATACTATCGTTACCACCCCTCCCAAGGTGAAGTTGGCTCATGGCGCAACTCCCTCCGAGCGATATCGCAGGTCTTCCAATACGCTGGCTTACTCGATCATGGCGTAATCCTTGAATACCAACTGCCGCTCTCTTCAAAGCGGCTCGACTGCCTCATTTGTGGGAGAGACAGGGCGAGGGCTGATAATGCAGTAATCATCGAACTAAAACAATGGGAGAAATGCCAAGTCGCAGATGGGGTAAATGAGGTAACCACGTGGATCGCGGGGGCGCAACGAGAACTCCTCCACCCTTCGGTTCAAGTTGAGGGATACAAGTCGTATCTAGAGAGCACTCACACAGCCTTTCATGAAGGACCTAACCCGGTGATATTGAACGCCTGCGCCTATCTTCACAATTACAATTACTACTCGGAAGATGTGCTCTTCTCCTCGAAATTCGACGGTCCCAGAAATAGATGCCCAATATTCACAGCGGACGACGTTCCTAAGTTGAAAGAACATCTGGTAACAAGACTCGAGAAGGGAGAGGGGACGGAGGTCCTGAAGCGGGTTGAGGCTAGCAAGTACAGGCCTAGCAAGAAACTAATGGAACACGTGAAACGAATGATTCAAGGCAACCCGGTATACATCCTCCTTGATGACCAGCAAGTAGTCTACGACAAAATACTCTCCCTTGCGAAGCAGGGATTCCACGACAAGCAGAAGACGGTAATCGTCGTCAAAG
>Ga0335081_10018020_pt1 | contig 11421 bp, 7 predicted proteins | sample Lox_Sample_35_FD_206713 | JGI IMG/M metagenome (GOLD analysis project Ga0335081, IMG submission 206713) | Soil microbial communities from Loxahatchee National Wildlife Refuge, Florida, United States - Lox_Sample_3.5 | ecosystem: Environmental > Terrestrial > Soil > Wetlands | place: USA: Florida... | reverse complement strand
CGCCGGGTGGCCAGCGCCCGCACCCGCCAGCTCGCCCTCGGCTGCCTGCTGTTCACCGCCACCGCCGCGGTGGTCCTGTTCGTGCCCGACGTCTACGAGTTCTCCTGGCGGTACGAGCTGCCCGCGGCGATCACCCTGGTGCCGGGGGGCGTGCTAGGCATCAGCGCGCTGCTGAGCCTGCGGTACGACCGCGTGGGCCCCCGGCAGGACCGCGCCGGCTTCGGCAAGGACCTGCTGCGCCGGCCGCGGGCGCGTCCGCACCCCAGCGGCGACGCCCCTGGCCAGTGACCGCCCGAGCGCGGCCCGGTCGCGCGAGGAGGCGAAGGTGCGGGCCCAGCGGCGCAGTGTCGAGCCCGCGTACAGCACCCGCTCGGCAGGGGCGAGCGGCGCGCGGGCCCGCAGCAGCCAGATCTTGTTCCGGACCTCGTAGAAGAAGCGCTCCCCGGGGTCGGTGTCGGTGGCGGCGAAGGCCGCGGTCTTGTGCACGGCCACGCTGGCCGGGCAGAGCAGGCCGGTGTTGCCGCGCAGCAGCCGGGTGGTGAACTCGAAGTCGTCGTTCCACAGGAAGTAGTCGGCCTGCGGCAGGCCGCGCTGCCTGCACACCCCGGCATCGACCAGGACGGAGACAAATGATGCCGAACGGATCGGCAGGCAGCCCGCCCTCGCGGCCGCCGCGCGTTCTGCCCTGCTGGCGAAGGGCTTGACGCGGGGGGTGTTCATCGGGTGCGCCCGCCCGTCGGTCCACAGCACGCGGCTGGCCACCACCGCGGGGGGCCGGGCCGGGAGCCGCCCACGGGCCTCGAGCAGCGCGCGCAGGGCGTGCGGCCGCGGCACCGTGTCGTCGTCCATGAGCCAGATGAGGTCCGCGCCGCGGGCCAGCGCCAGCGCCGTTCCGTAGGCGAACCCGCCCGCGCCGCCGGTGTTGCGGGTGAGCCCGGCCAGCGCCGCGGCGGGGTAGTGCGTGCGCACCGCGGCGGCGGTGCCGTCGGTCGAGGCGTTGTCGACCACGATCACGGCATCGGGTGCCCGGCTCTGCGCGTGGACCGCCGCCAGCGCCTCGAGCAGCAACTGCCGCCGGTTGTAGGTGACCACGACCGCGAGCACCACGGGTGGATCCGGCGCCGGCGGGGGAGAGCTCTGGCTCCCGGCCACGTCAGGCGGGTCCCGGCGGGCTGGGGTGATCGTGCGCCCGGCGGCGCTCAAGCGCCCGCCAGGCCAGGATGCGCAGCCTGCGCACGGCCAGGAAGCGGCTGCTGAGCTCGCGCACGGTCCGCTTGAGCCGCGGGGACGAGGCGACGGTTGCCTCGACCCGGCCGGCCAGGCCTGGCGGCCTGCCTGGGCCCCGCTGCGGCTTGGCCGCGGGGTACGCCTTGCGGTACTGGCTGACCACCAGCGCTGCCGCCGACGCCACGGCGGCGTCGAGCACCCGCTCGGCCGGCTGGCCGGCGGGGCTGGCGTAGGGCCCGGTGACCGGCGGCGGCCGCAGCTCGTCGAGGTCGCCGACCAGGTCGTACCCGGAGCTGCCCAGGGCGGCGATGAGCTCCTCCGCTCTGCCCTTGGCCCAGGTGTCCCGGCTGGCGGGCAGCACCAGGCGCCCGTCGCTCGGCCGGGCGGCCAGGGCCTGGTGGGCGAGCGCCTCCTTGACGTTCCACATGTAGAACCAGTCGGGGACCTCGTCGGGAAGGGCCTGGTTCAGCCGCCGCAGGAACTCGATCTCGGGCATTCCGAGCGAGGAGTTCGGCCGGGCGCGGGTGAGGTCGACGCTGCCGGGGTCGATCCCGAGCAGGGACGCGAACCGCTGCCATAGCAGCCCGCTCCCCGCCCCTCGCGGCGGGGTCGTGATGATGTGCACGTGCCCGGCCGGCAGGTGAGCCGACCAGATGCCGAGGATCGCCAGCGTGTCGTGCACGCGCCAGAACCACCAGCGGCGGCGGGCGGGATCTGATGACTCACGGTCGATCACATCGCCGAGCCAGTCCTCCCACCCCCGGTCATTGCGGTGCTTCACGGTCTCCTGCCACTCCGCGGGCAGCAGGGTGGCGATGTCGCGGACGGTGAGGACGACGTGCACCTCGGCCGGCAGCAGCGACCGCACGGCGCGGCCTGCCTGCTCGGCATCCGCGGCCGAGAACAGCTCGTGCGAGATGACCGCGACCTTGCCAGCCTGCTGCGCCTGGCGGGCGAGGATCTCCCACTCGCCGGTCCACGACCCCGCCGGGTCGCCGGCCAGCTTCGTGATGCCGCGCAGGTCCTGGCTGGCACGGAAATGGTCCTGCGGGTGATGGCCGGGCAGCACCACACCGCGCGCGGCGAGCTCGGAACGGTTGCGCCACATGATCTGCTGCAGGAAGGTCGTGCCCGTCTTCGGCTCGCCGATATGCAGGAACACCTTTGGCCGCGGCGGGGTGCCGGGCCGGCCGGCGGAGCCTGCGGACTCGGTGACGGCATGCGCTGCCAACCGGGCACCTCGTGGTCGCTGGGGGATGGCGCCGCCCGTCACAGCGGGCCAGGCGCGGGAAAACCTGCAGCTCACAGTAACCCTGACAACTCTGTGCACACGCGTCCGTAAATCACCGTTCATCAGATGGCCCATCGCCGGACGGGCATTGGTCCGCGGGCGGTCGACCGGCGTCACTACATTCGGCTGGCGCCACCGCGGGCCCCGCTGGCTCCCGGCTCCCGCCGCAGCGCACATCTCCTGTCCACGGAAGGCCATCCACTGCCTATGCACGAGCCGTTCTCGCTCCTGGTCCCGGTGTATGACGGCGACCGTCCCGACCACATCAGGCGGGCGCTGCGCAGCGCGGTCGAGGACCAGACCGTGCGCCCCGACCAGGTGGTCATCGTCCGTGACGGGCCGGTTCGTGACGAGCTCGCGCGGTGCCTGGGCGAGCTCCTGGCGGCCAGCCCGGTTCCGGTGACGTTCGTCCCGCTCCGGCGCAACGTCGGCCTGGGGCCCGCGCTCGACCGGGGGCTGGCCGAGAGCTGGTTCGACGTGATCGCCCGCATGGACGCCGACGATGTGGCGATGCCGCACCGGTTCGAGGTGGAGATGCCGCTGATCGCCAGCGCGGACATCGTCGGGGCCGGCCTGCTCGAGTTCGTGGAGGACACCGACCAGATCGTCGGGCAGCGCGTCCCGCCCGCCGATCCCGCCCGGATCCAGCGGTACGCGCGGATGCACGACCCGTTCAACCACCCGACGGTCGTCTACCGGCGCGATGCCGTGCTGGCGGCGGGCGGCTACGGCGATCTGCCGCTGATGGAGGACTACGCGCTCTTCGCCCGGATGCTCGCCAGCGGCGCCCGGGCGGTCAACGTGGCGGAGCCGCTGGTCTTCTACCGCGTCGGCGCGACGGCCTTCAAACGGCGGGGCGGCACGGAGCTGCTCCGCTCCGAGCTCCGGCTGCAGCGCGAGTTCCTCGCCCGCGGGTTCACCTCACCCGCCGAGTACCTGCGCAACGTGCTGGTCCGCGGCGGTTACCGGCTCGTCCCGTGGCGGCTGCGCCGGGCGGTGTACCGCCCGGTCGTCGCGCTCTACGGCAAGCGCCGGGAGCAGGCGCCGGCACCGCTGGCCCGGACAGCGCCCCCGGAGTGGGGGCAGGAGCAGGAATGGGAGTACGAGGCGTCCTCCGCCGCCGCGTTCTGGCGCGAGCCGGCGAGCGCGTGAACGCCGACCTCATCGTCGTCGGGTCCGGCTTCTTCGGGCTGACCGTCGCCGAGCGCTGCGCGGCCGATCTGGGCCTGCGGGTGCTGGTCGTCGAGCGCCGCCACCACATCGGCGGGAACGCCTACAGCGAGCCGGAGCCGGAGACCGGGATAGAGATCCACCGCTACGGTGCGCACCTGTTCCACACCTCCAGCGCCCGGGTCTGGGAGTACGCCAGCCGGTTCACGGCCTTCACCGGCTATCAGCACCGGGTGTTCACGATCTACAAGGGCCGGGTGTACCCGCTGCCGATCAACCTGGCCACGATCTGCGAGTACTTCGGCGCGGTGATGTCGCCGGACCAGGCGCGGGAGCTGATCGCCGGGCAGGCCGCCGAGGCGGAGCCGGGCCAGGCCGCCAACCTCGAGCAGAAGGCCGTGTCGCTGATCGGGCGGCCGCTGTATGAGGCGTTCATCCGCGGTTACACGTTCAAGCAGTGGCAGACCGACCCGGTGGACCTGCCCGCGGAGATCATCACCCGGCTGCCGGTGCGGTACACGTTCAACAACCGGTACTTCAGCGACACCTTCGAGGGGCTGCCGGCCGACGGCTATACCGCCTGGCTGGCGCGCATGGCCGGCCACCCGAACATCGAGGTGAGGCTGGAAACCGACTTCGCGCAGCTGCGGGCCGACGCGGCGGGCAGCGTGCCGGTGGTCTACACCGGGCCGCTCGACGGCTATTTCGATTACGCAGCGGGGGACCTGGGCTGGCGCACCCTCGACTTCGAGCTGGAGGTCCTCGCCACCGGCGACTTCCAGGGAACGCCGGTCATGAACTACGCGGACGCCGACGTCCCCTTCACCCGTATCCATGAGTTCCGGCACTTCCATCCCGAGCGTGACTGGTACCCGGAGGACAAGACAGTGATCATGCGGGAGTTCTCGCGGTTCGCCGGCCGCGGCGACGAGCCGTACTACCCGATCGCCGCGGCGGCGGACCGGGAGCGGCTGACGACCTACCGGGAGATGGCAAGCCACGAGCCCGGCGTGCTGTTCGGCGGGCGGCTCGGCACCTACAAGTACCTCGACATGCACATGGCGATCGGGTCGGCGCTCAGCATGTACGAGAACCGGCTGCGCCCCTTCTTCACCGGCCGTGAGCCGCTCGCCCGCCTGGGGGACCAGCGTGACTGACACCGGCCGCGGCGGCACCCACGGAGCTGGCCGTGGCCTGCGCGTCGTGCAGCGGGTCGTGTTCCCGGACGACGGCCTCGACGTCGCCCCGCTGTATGTCGAGACCAACCCCGAACGCGGCGCCGCCGAGCTCGCGGCCGAGCTGCTGGCCGAGTCACTCACCGGAAGGAAGGCGGCCACCACCCCCACGCCGGCCGGCAGCGTGGCCGTCGGGGAGACCCAGTCGAGCATCCGCTTCGGCCGCGGCCTGCCCGCCCATCTCACCGGGGTGGCCGGCCCCCGCCGGAGCGCGGCCATCAGCGAGGGGCGCCGCGTCTCGTTCGCGACCTACTTCAACGCGTTCCCGGCGAGCTACTGGCGCCGGTGGACAACCGCCGACCGGGTGACGTTCCGCATCCGCCTCGCGGGCGAGTCGGCCGTGGTGCTGTACCGCTCGGCCGCCAGGGGGCACAGCTTCCCGGTCGAGACGATCCGGGTGGAGACCGACGAGCCGGAAACGATCGAGCGCACGCTGCCGCTCGCGCCGTTCATCGACGGCGGCTGGTACTGGTTCGACATCGTGGCCGGCCCACGCGGGACCACCTTGATCGAGGCGGACTGGGCCGTGCCCGCCCCGCCGGGCCGGGAAACGCCCGGCCGGATCAGCCTCGGCATCACCACGGTCAACCGGCCCGATTTCATGCTCGGCCAGCTGCGTACGCTGGGCGGGGCGGCGGAGCTGCTGGACCTCATCGACGCGGTCTACGTCGTCGACCAGGGCACCGCCCACCTGGCCGGCCACCCGGACTTCGCGGACGCGGCGAAAACGGTCGGCGGCCGGCTGCAGGTGATCACGCAGGACAACCTCGGCGGCTCCGGCGGGTTCTCCCGGGCCATGGATGAGACACTGCGGGCCGGCCAGAGCGACTACCTGCTCATCCTCGACGACGACATCAGCCTCGAGCCCGAGGGCGTGCTGCGGGCCGTCGCATTCGCCGACCTCGCGCGCAGGCCCACGATCGTCGGCGGCCACATGTTCAGCATGTACGACCGGTCGGTGCTGCACGCGTTCGCCGAGGCCGTCACGCCCCGCACCTGGTGGTGGGGCACCGCGCCGAACACCAAGGCCCGGCACGATTTCGGGCGCCGGAACCTGCAGAACACCCCCTGGCTGCACCGGCGCGCCGACTCCGACTACAACGGCTGGTGGATGTGCCTGATCCCGGCGCGGATCATCGGCGAGATAGGCCTGGCGCTGCCGGCGTTCATCAAGTGGGACGACGCGGAATACGCGCTGCGCGCCGGCAAGAGCGGCTACCCCACGGTGTCGATGCCGGGCGTGGCCGCGTGGCACGTCCCCTGGGCGGACAAGAACGACGCCCTGGACTGGCAGGCGTACTACCACCTGCGCAACCGCCTCGTCGTCGCGCTGCTGCACTCGCCGTTCCGCCATGGCGGCAGCCTCATCGCGGAGAGCGCGGAGCGGCAGCTGCAGAACCTGCTGTCGATGCAGTACTCGACCGCCGCCATCCGGCTGCTGGCGATCGAGGATGTGCTGTCCGGGCCGGCTCACCTGCACCGCGACATCCGGTCCAAGCTGGACCGGCTGGCCGGGCTCAGCCGGCAGTTCAGCGACGCGCAGGACGCGGCCGACCTCGACAGCTTCCCCCCGCCCCGGCGGAAGCCGCCGGACAACCTGAAGGAGTCCACCACCCCGACCAGCAAGATCACCTTGCTGGCGAAGGCCGCTGCCGGGACCGCGCGCCAGCTGCGCCCGCCGCGGAAGGGAGCCGGGCAGCGGCCGCAGCTGGCGCTGCCCTATCAGGACGCGTCCTGGTGGGTGCTGGCCAAGCTGGACAGCGCCGTGGTGTCAGCGGCCGACGGCACCAGCGCCGCGTGGTACCGGCGCGACCGGAAGCTGTTCCGCTCGCTCGGGTGGCGCAGCGTGATCCTGCACGCCCGGCTTCGGCGGCGCTGGCCGCGGCTGGCCGCCGACTACCGCGCCGCGGCGGCCGATGTCACCTCGCCAGCCAGGTGGCGGGAGACCTTCGGGGCGCCTGGCGACCACCCGCCCGGTGGGCCGTGAGCCCGGCCCCGGCGCCGCAGCGCGACATGACGCCCGCATCCGCCGGCCCGGCGGGCGGGCCCGCGCCGCCCGCGGCCGCTGGTGCCGGCGGGAGGCGCACGGCGCGATGGGAGGCCGCCGCGGGGGCCTGCGTGCCAGCGGCCATCGCGGCCTCGGCCATGGTGGTGCTCGGGTGGTGGGGGGTAGGGCGCGACGGCTCGATGGGCAACGACGAGGTGGCCACCCGCTGGGCCGCGCTGCTGAGCCTGCGCCAGCTCGTGCACCTGCTCAGCAACGTGGACGCCGTGCACGGCCTGTACTACCTGCTGATGCACGGCTGGATGGCGGTGGGCACCAGCCCGGTGGTCATGCGCATCCCCTCGGTGATCGCGATGGCCGTCGCCGCGGTGCTGATGGTAATCATCGGCAGGCGGCTCACCGGATCGGGCTGGGCGGGCCTGTTCGCCGGGCTGATCATGGTGGTGACACCGAGCATCAGCTTCTACGCGCAGACCGCACGCTCCTACGCGATGGTGTTCGCCTGCGTGCTCGGCTCGACCCTGGCCCTGCTGCACGCCCTGGCGGCCGAGGCCGCTGGCGGGCGCGGCAGCCGGCGCCGGTGGCTGGTGTACGCCGGGCTGGTGGCACTGGGCGGCTACCTGAACGAGATGTCGCTGCTGGTGCTGGCGGCGCACGGGGTCACGGTGCTGCTGGCCGCCTACGGGCGGCCGGTGGCCGAGCGCTGGGCGCGGGCGGCGGCCGGGGGAGCGGCGCTGGCCGCGCCCGTGGTGCTCCTCAGCATCAAGGAGCACGGCGCCATCGGCTGGATCAACCGGCCGGGCCTGACCGACCTGCGGGTCCTGCTCCAGGATTACTTCGGGGCGGAGACCGTGGCCGCCGGCCTCGTCGCCTGCTGCGCCGTGGTCGCGCTGCTGCCCCCGCCCGGCACCTGGCGGCAGACCGGCGCTACGGTTCAGCCCGGCACCGGGCCCGGGGCCGCCTGGTGGCGCAGCGGTGGGGTTTCGCTGCCCTCGGTGGCGGCGCCGCTGCTGGTGCTCCCGGCGGCGATCCTGTTCGGCGAATCGCTCATCGGCCACCCGCTCTACGTCGACCGGTACGTCCTGTACGGCGAGGCGGGTGTGGCCCTGCTGGCCGGTGGCGGCATCTACCGGATCGGGCGGTGGCTGCGCGGCGTGGCCGGGCGGCGGCCGCTCATCTGGGCGCCGGGCGTGATCCTGTGCCTGAGCGTGCTGGTGCTGCAGCTCGCGCCGCAGCACCACGTCCGCAGGCCGGGCAGCCGCCGGTACGACTACGGCGCGCCGTCACGCTATGTGGGAGCGAACGCGCGGCCCGGTGACGGGGTGATTTTCTTCGGGAAGTTCTACCGCAAGGCCAGGCTCGGTTACCCGCGCGACTTCCGGAAGACCAGCGATTTCGCGATGGCCGTCTCGCCGTTGCAGGCCGGCAACTTCCAGGGCCGTGACAAGCCGGCCAGCCTCACGCTCCCGCTCATGCTCCGCTACCGGCGGATCTGGGTGTTCGGTGGCCAGCCCTCACTGCGCTGGCCCCCGGGGCAGCTCAGGGACGAGAGCGCGCTGCTGCTGCACCGCTTCACCCTGGTACGCAAGCGCCAGTTCCACGGCATCCTCGTCACACTCTGGCTGCGGCGCTGAGGCGCCGGGCCCCGCACCCGGCCTGATTGGCAGCTCGCGTTGCTGGCGCCCCCGCGGCCGGTGACCGGTGACGGCGGCACCGGGGCCAGCGCCCGCGGCACCCCGGAGCGCCCGCGGCCCCCCGGAGCGCCCGCGGCACCGCGCCGGCTCCCCGGCGGCACCCGGCCGGCGTCTGGCCCACGACGCGGTCACCGGTCAGGACCGTTACACTGCAGCCTGCCTCCTTCCTGCCGCCGTGAGGGCAGCGGGCAGGCGTAATGAACCCCGGAAGCGAGCGATTATGGCGAAGAACAAGCAGAAAAAGGCTGACAAGAAGGCTGCCAAGGAGGCTTTCAAGGCAGAGAAGAAGGAAGTCAAGAAGGCCGCCAAGGCAGGCAAGAAGGCAGAGAAGAAGGCCGCAGCCGCCGTGAAGACGGTCTCGCAGCTGCCGGAGAAGGCGGTCGCCGCAGTGGGCCAGCAGGGCGCCTCGGCGGCCCGGCGGATCCGCAGCGCCGTGGGCCGTCAGGGCGCTACCGCCGCCCGGCCCACGCGCACGAGCGCGGAGGCGGCCAGGGCCACGGCTGCCGCGCCCAAGGCAGCGGCGGCGCCCAAGGCCCGGGCTGGCGCGTCCAGTACCCATGCTGCCGCGGCCAAGACGACCTCGCCCAGGACCGCGGCGTCCAAGACCGCGGCCGCTGCGTCCAGGAGCACGGCAGCCAGGACCGCGGCGCCCAAGGCAGCGGCGCCCAAGGCAGCGGCGCCCAAGGCAGCGGCGCCCAAGGCAGCGGCGCCCAAGGCAGCGGCCGCGCCCAGGACCCGTGCTGCAGCGGCGAGGGCCACGGCTCCGAAGACCGCTGCCGCCGCGCCCAGAGCCGCGGCGGCGCCCAAGAGCCGGGCGGAGCTGTACGAGATCGCCAAGCAGCGCGACCTGCCGGGCAGGTCCAGGATGAGCCGGGACGAGCTGGCCAAGGCGCTGGGCGAAAAGTAATACCACCTGGCCCCGCCTGCCGTCGGTGCTGACGGCCTGACACGCGATGGCGCGAGTGGTTCTGCTGTGGCCATATTCTGCACCTGCCCCCGCATGGATCTGCCGGAATTGGTGAGGTCAACGGTGCGGATGTAGAGGGTTGGCGGGCATGCTTGAGACTTTGCTGCTGGCAGCGATCGTCGCGGCGCCGGTGGGCTCGGCCACGCTGTTCCTGCCGGCCAGGCAGCGGGCCGGGGCGGGCGGGGCCTGGTCAGCTGTCCGGCGGATTGTGCTGGCCGTGGTGGGCACCGTGGTGCTGGCCGCGCTGGTGGCCGGCGCGCTGAAGCTGCTGGGGGTTTCGCGGCACTACCTGGTGGTCGCGATCGCGGGCGTGGTGCTCGCGAGCCTGATCTGGCTGCCGGTGACGCGGCGGTGGAACGCCCGGGCACACCTGTGCTGGGCGTCGACCGTGTTCCTTTTCGTCGTCTACCTCACCTACGCGCTGGAGTGGACGTTCGACAGCCACCTCGGGCCGGCCAGCACCGCCGGCGGCATGCTGCTGTGGCTGCTCGAGGTCTTCGCGGCGCTCCTGTGCTGTGCCTACCTGTGGGAGATCTGCGACGCGCTGGGCACCGAGCACTGGCGCAGGCGGATAACCCCGCAGGTGACCTTCAGCGCGCAGAGCAGCGAACTTCCCATGGTCAGCCTGCATGTCCCGGCGCACAACGAGCCGCCGGACATGGTCATCGACACCCTCCGCTCGCTCATGCGGCTGGACTATCCCCACTACGAGGTCATCTGCATCGACGACAACACCGACGACGAGCAGCTCTGGCGCCCGGTCGAGGCATGGTGCGCCCGGCACGGCGTCAAGTTCGCCCACCTGGATAACTGGCCGGGATACAAGTCCGGGGCGCTGAACTACGCGCTGAACAAGATGACCGATCCGGGCGCCGGGATCATCGGCGTGGTCGACTCCGACTACCAGATCGAGCCGGGGTTCCTCCGCCGCTGCGCGCCGGCGTTCGCCGACCGCTGGATCGGCTTCGTCCAGTCGCCGCAGGACTACCGGGACTGGCAGAGCGCGCCCTACTACCGGCGGCTGTACTACTCCTACAAGTACTTCTTCGCGGTCTCGCAGCCCTCACGCAACGAGCATGACGGGGCGATCTTCGCCGGCACCATGGGGCTGATCCGGCGGGTCGCGCTGGAGCAGCTCGGCGGCTGGGACGAGTGGTGCATCACCGAGGACGCCGAGCTGTCCCTGCGGCTGCTCCGGGCCGGCTGGCACGGGCTGCACGTGGACCAGTCCTGGGGCCACGGCATCATGCCGCTGACGTTCGAGGCGCTGAAGGGCCAGCGGTACCGGTGGTGCTTTGGCGGCATCCAGATCCTGCGCATGCACTGGCGGTCGCTGCTGCCCGGCCGCGGCAGCAAGGCCAACCACCTGACCACCGCCCAGCGCTGGTCCTACCTGGCGGGCGGGATCCAGTGGTACGGCGACCTGCTCGGCCTGATCTTCTTCGTCTTCCTGCTGGCCGGTGCCGCCAACCTGGCTACCGGCGGGGGTGAGCTGTTCCGCAAGCTGACGCTCTACCTGGTCGCCGCGGTGCCAGTGATGGTCGGGCTCGGGCTGGTCCGCGCGATCACGCTGCTGCGGCGGGGGACGGGCGCATCGTGGCGGGATGCCATCGGCGCCTTCTTCATCTGGCAGTCCACGTCGGTGGTCGTCGCCCGGGCGTCGGTGCTCGGCCTGTTCGCCCGCAGGGCGGCCTTCCTGCGGACCCCGAAGACGAGCGAGCGCGCCAGGTGGTGGGAGGCGCTGCGGGCGAACTGGGCCGAGTCGTCACTGGGCCTGCTCGGCCTGGCCGGCATCGCCGGCGCACTGACCAAGTGGGATCAGCTGAGCGGGC
>Ga0335081_10018019_pt1 | contig 11422 bp, 13 predicted proteins | sample Lox_Sample_35_FD_206713 | JGI IMG/M metagenome (GOLD analysis project Ga0335081, IMG submission 206713) | Soil microbial communities from Loxahatchee National Wildlife Refuge, Florida, United States - Lox_Sample_3.5 | ecosystem: Environmental > Terrestrial > Soil > Wetlands | place: USA... | reverse complement strand
CTGCAAAAGATTGCTAATGGATAGAGCGCGCTTCACGGACCTCTTCGCCAAAATTTATCGTAAAAGGTAGACAAGACCAGGTTAGCAAAGAGTAAAGTCGCTACGGTTAACGCTGCTATTACATGCACCGAGAGATGGTTTATTCCCCTTGCTCTTGTTAGGCGGCGCGCCCGCTTCCGGTGCGATGCAGCTAGGACCGCCGCCCCCGCCGCCGCATCGTCACGGCACGCCGAACGTGGCGATCCGATCGATGCCGCAGACGAAGAGCACGCGCTTCTCGTCGATCTTGGGGTCGCGAAGGCTGTAGGGCCCAGGCTGGCCCGTGTATTTCGTCCAGATGCGATCGAGCTGCTTGGTGACGCGCTCGCCGCCCGTGTCCCACTCCCGCAGCTCCTTCTCCACCGTGCATTTGATCTGCACCCAATGGTAAGGATTCTTGGGATTGACCAGCAGCAGCGTGAGCCGTGGATTCTCGCGGATCCATGCGCATTTCGGCCGGTGCGAGGCAGTGTTGACCAGCACCTTGTCGCCCTCGTAGTCGAACCACATGGGCGTGAGGCTGACGCGGCCATCCCGGCCGATGAGGCCCAGGCTCGCCGTTACGGGCTCATCGAGAAGTTGCTTGTAGATCGGATCGAGATCGGCGAGGCCCTTCGCCTTCCTGCGCTCGCCCACGGCAAACTGGCCTTCCTGCAAGCCCTTCGCGACATGGCGGAAATTAGCGATCGTGAACCCTTCGGTCATGGCTTCCTCCCGCGACGGCGCTCTTGCCCGCCGCCCGACAACGAGGATAGGACGAAACGGAGCGACGCTATAAGTCTCGATTGCGTTTCGCCCGCACCGCGAGCGCCGCCTCGGTTTCTCGCGTCTTTCTGCGTCACGCCGAGGACGCCGTAACCCTCGCTTGCGGCTCTCGGCTCGCCAGCGGTGCGGCAGCCGGCACGCCCGCCCGCGCGAAAGCGATCTGCGCCGTCGTCGCCGCCACGAGAAGGATCCCGGCCACTGGCAGCGCCGAGTGCACCTGCCAAAGCCCGACCAGCAGCGTGCAGAACGCGCCGAAGCTCATCTGCAGGAAACCGTAAAGCGCCGACGCCGCTCCGATGGCGCGGAGATCGACGCCGATCGCGCGCGACGTGGCGAGCGGGCTCGTGAGGCCGCAGCCGATGGCGTAGAGCGCCATCGGCGCCATCATCGTGGCGACGCCGAGGTGACCCCCGAGATCGACCGCGAGCAAGGCGCCGGCGGCGATCATGCCGATGAGCGCGCCCAAGCGCAGCAGGCGCTCGATCGGGACGCGCATCGCGAGGCGGCTCGCGAGCCAGCTGCCCAGCGTGATGCCGAAGAAGAGCGCCATGTAATAGACGCCGATCTCGCCCGGCGGACGATGCAGCAACTCGATGAAGAGAAAGGGCGAGGCCGAGAGGAAGGCATAGATGCTGGTCGACATGCAGGCCCCGCCCGCGGCATAGGCGCGGAAGGAGCGCAAGCCGAGCAATCGGCCATAGACGCTGAGCATCGCCAGCGGATTGGGCAGGGCCGCGCGCAAGCGGTTGGTTTCCGGCAGCGTGGTGACGGTCAGCAGCAAGAGTGCCGCGCCCGCGACGCCCAGCACGGCGAAGATGCCGCGCCAGCCCAGCCAGATCGCCGCCGTGCTGCCGAGGAGCGGCGCGATCGCCGGCGCCACCGTCATCGCCATGACGAGGAGCGCAAGCTGTCGGCCCGCTTGCTCCGGCGTCGCGCCGTCGCGCGCCATGGCGCGTCCCAACACCAGGCCGCCGCAAGCGCCCAGCGCCTGCACCACCCGCGCCGCGATGAGCCAGCCAAGGCTTGGCGCGACCGCCGCCAACAGCGTCGCCGCGAGAAAGACGAGGAGCGCCGCGATCAGCACCGGCCGGCGGCCGAAGCGGTCGGAGATCGGCCCATAGATGAGCTGTCCCGCCGCGAGACCGACGAGATAGACCGTGAGCGTCATTTGCGCGGCGCCGGGCGTCGCTCGGAAGTCGCGCGCAACCGCCGGCAGCACCGGCACGAAGATGTGCATGGCGAGCGTGCCGCTGCAGGCGATCGCCGCGAGCAGCAGCCCGCTGGGCGGGCGCGGGGCGGTCCTCACCGCGACGCCTTTGCTGCAACGGGTTGGTCGAGCGCCGCTTCGATCGCCTGAAAGACGCGGTGGCAGGCTTCGAGATCGGCCGGCTGCACCGCCGCCAGCAAGCGGCGCTGGATCGCATCGCTGATGCGCAGCACGCGCTTCTGCAGCTCGCGCCCCTGGGGCGTCAGGTAAATGCCGTGCGCGCGGCGGTCTTCCTCGTCTTCCCGCCGCTCGACGAAGCCGCGCCGCTCAAGCCCGTCGAGAAGCCGCACCAGCGACGGTCCCTCGATGCCGAGCGCCTGCGCCAGCTCCTTCTGCCGAATGCCCTCGCCGAGCCGCCCGAGATAGGCGAGCGGCCGCCACGTCGCCTCGGTCAAGCCATAGGCCCGCAACTCGGCATCGACCGCCTGCCGCAACCGCCGCGCCATCCACGCCAGCCGGAACCCGAACGTCTGCGCCTGCTCAATCACCCGTCGCGCCATGCCAATAACATAGCTAGCTACCTAATTATTCGCAAGCAAAAAAACCCACTCTCCCCTTGCGGTGGAGGGAGGGTGTAGGGGAAGCCCTCGCCCTATGCCGATCGCTCAATTGTCGTATTGGGCCTCGAGCGTCCCGTCGTTCACGGCGGCGGCCGGCCGCGCCACACTTTCATCATGGTGCCCGAGCCGAAGCGCGCGCAGTAGGTGTGGGCTTCGATAATGCCCACGCCGGCCGCCTCGCCGACGAGACTGCATTGCTCGATCTCGGCAGTCGACAGTTGCTTCGGCGCAGGCGCGAGTGCCACGCTCAACGCCATGAGCGAGCCGCCGAGGAGAACGACGCCGAAAAAGACCACGCGCTGCACAATTAACCATCCCAACGTGCGGTAGCGCTCGAATCGACAAGGGAACGCTCCGCTGTTGCGGAGGTTCGCTCTTCATATATTTTTCACGCGCTGCCGCGGATCACTCCGGGAGCGTCTCGCCGGAACCGCCGAACTCCGCCGGAAAATCCTTGAGCTTCGGCAGGCCGTCGCGCATCGGCAACACCGTCTCGGCATAATTGACGTGGACGCCGGGCGCGAATTTGACCGTGGGCAGCGTCGCCGCGAAGACGTCCACCAAGCCCAGAGGCGGATGATTGGTCATGAGGTGGCCGCCGCATTTCCGGCAGTATTGCCGTTGGCTGACGGGGGTCTTCTGGAACGTCGCGAGATGCTCGGCGCCCGCCGTGACCTTGACCGCGCCGGGCTTCCACAGCGTGAACGCATTGACCGGCCCGCCCGACCACGACCGGCAGGACCGGCAATGGCAATACCCCATGGCCTCCGGCTCGCCCGTCGCTTCCACGTGAACCGCCCCGCAGAAGCATTCGCCCTTGTGCGTCGTCATCGTCCTCTCCTCCCTTTTTGTTGTCTCTCACTCTTCATATCTTCACCGCAAGGCAACCGCTCCCGCAATCCCTCTCCCGCATCGCGGGAGGCTGAGGGCGGCAACTCACGCGAATGCTTCCGGCGCCGCTCCCGCGCCAAGAGTTGCGGGTCGGTCGCGTCAGGTTCTATGGAGCGACCGGCCCCAGCCTTCGGACGGGAGGAGTCGCGTGTGCCAGTTCTGCAGTTCAGGGACCATCGCCGGGCGTCATTCGCGGCGCGGCGTCGTCGGCATGCTCGCCGCCACCGCCGGCTACGCGCTTCTTCGCCCGGCGCTGGCGGCCGAGCCCGCCGCGCCGCCCAAGCCGCAGAACGTCGTGTCGCCGGAGCGGGCGCTCCATCTCCTCATGGCCGGCAACGAGCGCTACGTCGCCGGCGTCGCCCGGCGCCACGATTTCAAGCACGAGCGCGAGGCGCTGACCGCCGGACAGAACCCCTACGCCGCCATACTGGGCTGCGCCGATTCACGCGTCGCCCCGGAATACGCCTTCGACGCCGGCCGCGGCGATCTCTTCGTCTGCCGCGTCGCGGGAAATTTCGCCAATGACGACGTCGTTGCCAGCCTCGAATATGCCGTCGGCGTGCTCAACACCCCCCTCATCATGGTGCTGGGACACGATGCCTGCGGCGCCGTCGGCGCGGCGCTGACGTCGCTCGCGGACAACACGACGCTGCCCGGCCATCTCCCCTCTCTCGTCGCCGGGCTTGCTCCCGCGGTCAGAGCCAGCGACGGCATGCCGGGCGACAGGCTGCGCAACGCCATCCGGCAAAACGTCATCCTCACCGTCGCAAGACTGAAAGCCGCGGCACCGACGATCGCCCCGCTCGTCGATCAGAAGAAGCTCCGCATCGTCGGCGGCGTCTACGGCCTTGCCGACGGCCACGTCGCGCTCGTTGCGTGAGGCGGTGCGTCCTTCTTCCCTTGTGGGAGGGGGCCCCTGCGGCGAAGCAGCATGGAAGGGTGAGGGGGCATTGCCCCCTGCGCTTTTGGCAAGCCATTCATTCGGTTGTCGCCAACTTAATCGTCATCGGGCGCGCGAGCGACCGGCGCTTCGGCGAGGAGAAAGAGGAGGGCTGCAAGCCCAAGATAGGCGGCCGAAAATTGCAGGCAGAGATCCCTGGCCGGGCCGGTGAGCGTCCACGGCAGGTACATGCTGCCATCCTCCAGAGCCGAGTGCACGACGCCGAAGCTCGTCAGCACGGCGAGCACGAGCAAATACACAATCGATCGATTAATGCGCCGGTCGATCAGCTCCGCGAGGAAACCGCCCCAGAGCATGCCGGTGAGAAGGAACCCGTTGCCGAGCGCAACGGTGACGAGGAGCTCGGGCATCTCGTTCCCGGGAAGAGCCAGAAGTTTCTGAAAGGTCTCCGCGGGGACGACGGCGGGATTGTCGAGCTTGATGGTGACGAGCCGCGCGACGGTGGGAAAAAAGGCCAGCGCGGCAGCGCCAAGATGCCGCGACGGCGTGATGCGGAAGGTTTGCGCAACGATGTCCATCGCCACGAACACGAGGATCGGCGCCAGGGCGGCGCGTGGGATAAGGCCGATCAAGAACGAGACGTAACCCAGGACTCCGCCGAGACCGATGAGCACGCCGGTGATGACCGTATAACCCGCTCGGCATCCCATTCTCTTGTAGGCGGGATGGCCGATATAGGGCGTCGACTGCGCGACGCCGCCGCAAATTCCCGCGACGACGGTGGCAATGGCTTCGGCCAAGAGTATTTGGCGCGCGTCATAAGCGTCGCCCGCCGCCCGCGCGCTCTCCGTCACATTGATGCCGCCCACGACGGTCAGCAGGGCGAAGGGAATGGAGAGCGGCAAATAAGCCAGAGCCGGCCTCAATCCGTCCATGAAATCCAAGCTCGGCACCGGCAAATCGAATTGCACTAAGAAGGATGGCGGCGACGCATAGGTACCGCCTGCCCAACCCAGCGGACCTAAGGTGTAGTAGAGGCCGGTGCCGATCAGCACCGCGGCCAGGACGCCGGGCAATCTGCCGGGGAGCCCAATCCCCGCGACGAGCGTATAAAAGATGACGCCCAGCGCCAGCAAGCCGACGACGGGCATGCGGAGAATATCGACGAAGGACAAGAAGCCGATGAATGCCAGCCCGATACCCGCCAGCGAGCCCAAGAGGCCTGCCTGCGGCACGATTTTCTGAACCCAATTGCCGATGAACGACAGACCGATCTTGACGACGCCGATGATGACCATCGTCGCCATGCCGATATACCACGTCATCATCGCCGCATCGTGCTCGGAGAGCCCTTCCGCCTTGAGCCGCAGAAAGGCCGGGCCGAGGATCAAGAGAGCGATGCCGATGGTCGACGGCGTATCCAGTCCGAGCGGCATCGCCGTGATCGTTTGCGCCCGCGTTCTCTTCGCCAGACGGAACGCCATCCCGGTGTAGACGAGATCGCCGAAGAGCACGCCAAACGCCGTTCCCGGAAACATTCTCGAGAAGACGACGTCTGCCGGGAAGCCGAAGACGCCGATGAGAATGCCGGCCAAGTATGACAGAACCGCCAGGTTGTCGAAGGCGAGCGCCCAAAAGCCATTGAGATCGCCAAGGGCGAACCATCTGTAGCGGAAGGAACTCGGCTCCGACATCGCCGCCATTATACCGATTTCTCCCTCTCCCCTTGCGGGAGGGTGAGGGGCCGAACCAATGACCCCGCATTCCCCACGAAAGCGGGGAACCAGGGCAACCGAGGGAGCGCTGGAGTCTAGGTTCCCGCTTTCGCGGGAACGGCGGTCCAATCGTAGTGCCGATTCCGCGTGACCGAAACCGCCCTGGCGATTTATCGCCCAACCAGGAGATAGCTCCCGAAAGCGAGCATCAGGATGCCGCCGGCGCGCGCGATCCACTCTCCTGCCGGAAAGAGCTTCTCGACCAGCACGAAGGCGCCGATGGCGGCCGCCCATAGGAGATTCATCACGCCTTCGGCAAAGAGCAGGCCCATCAGAATCCAGCAGCAGCCCAGGCAATAAAGCCCATGCGCGAGGCCCATCTTGAGAGCGCCGAGGGTGCCCTCCCGCCATCCATTGATGACGAAGTCGAAGGGCGAGCGGCACCGCCTGAGGCAGGCATGTTTGAGCGGCGTCAGCTGATAAACCCCCGCGGCGATGAATAGGGCGCCGCCCAGCACGGGACTCGTCGCCGCCGCCATGGACAGCAGCGCGGCTTGCTGCGACCCCCATTGCGCCAATGTGGCGGCCAGGCTGAAGGCTCCCCACGCCAGCAGATATCCGGCGGCGAAGGCTCCCGTCGAGGCGAAGGGCTGCTCGCGCACTCGTTTGCGCCGGTTCACCGTGGCGAATGTCAGGATCATCGGGGCGGCGCTGGGCAGCATCATGCCCACCATCATCACGCACCACATGACCAGCGTCAGCGCGAGATCCGTCGCCGTCCATGGCGTCGCAGCGGCCGACATCACCATGCCGGGCATGTCCGCCATGCCATCCATCGCCGCCATTCCGGCGGCGAGCGCGTGGAGATAGAGCCAGGCGAGAGCGGTCACGCAGGCGAGAGCGGCAAGAATGACGGCGCGGTCGCGCCGCAACAGGATCTCGAGCAGGAGTGTGCCGCCGACCGGCAAGCGCTAGGCCGCCCAGGTGAAGGGCGCGAAGTGGCCGTTGTTGCCGCGACCGGTCAGGTCCAGATCGAGGCCGAAGGCATGGACGTGCGTCTCTTTCGACCGAGCGAGGGCGAGGCGTCGGTTCGCGGGATGGCTGGTATTGTCGATGTAGAGCGGGTTGCCGGACTTGTTGCGGGACGCCACCCCTTCGATCGCGAAGGAGAGAAGGCCGGGGATGGCGGCGGAGCGCGCGAGCCCCGCCATGGTGAATTCGATCGCCTCGAACGCAACGCCGCGGAAATCGCTCACCAGGTTGTCGCGTATCATTCCCGGCGGGCCGCCGGCCTTGCCGCTCACGATGGCCGCCAGTGCGTCCCGCTGCGCCGCATCGGCCTTCTCGTCGACCACGCCGGCAAAGATCCAGTTGCCGTCGGCCATGACCTTACCCGAGCGGATGACGAGCGCGAACGTCAGCCCGCCGAGATCGACATCGCCGTAGCTCCCCTCGTCGATGCGGTAGACCATGAGGGCCGTGCAGTGGTCATAGGTGGCGGGTCCCTGCGGATTGGTGTAGATGCAAGGGCAGAGATAATCGCAGTTGCAGCTCTCCATGTACTCGCCGGTGAGCTTCCATTTGGGGACGGTCATGATCGGTGTCGCATGTCGTTGTGGAGGGCGGCGGCTTGCCGTTGGGATCGTGGCGCAAAGGCGCGATGGTTTCCAGCGTCATGTATCGCCGCCATTTCCACTCGCCCCTTGTGGAGCGGCGCCGCCGCTCACGCGCTCAGTCGCGCCTGGCGGTAAAGTTAGGGAAAAGGTTGGATCGCCGACCGCGCCGACGTGATCACTTGTCGTGCGTCACCAGGATGTCGGTGGCGTCGAACGCGCCGGCCCAGGGGAAGCCCATCCAGACTTGTACGGCGCCGAACTGTTGAGCAAAAGCAATGGGGATGAGCGGGATGTCGGCGGAGCCCGAGGTGCCGGTGCCGAAGAGCTGGACATGCGCCGTGGGCGACGCGGCCGTGGTATCGAAGCTTACCGCGACGGTGAAGACGTGGTCGTTGGGAAAGGCGCCGAAATAATTGTTGTACTCGTCATTGACGCGGACGACGTTGGTGCCGGGGCTGGGGTAATTGCTGGCGAAGTCGAGATGGAGGAAGCTCTGCGGCTCGGGGGCGACGTTCACCGCCTGGAAGTCGAGGCTCGCGAAGCCGGTGCCGCTCGGGATGTAGAGCGCCGCGAGGAAGGAATATTTGCCGGGACCGCGAACCGCCGAGAGATTGCCCTCCATGCTCGCCACCGCCGATGTGCGCGCCGAGAGGCGGCCGATCTGCACCCATTGGTCGCTGGTCGCATTGGGCGGCGTCGCAACGACCAAGACGCTGCCGGGATCTCCGGCAACGCTCGCCGTGCCCACGGCCTGATTTGGCGCGGGCGGAGCGTCGAGCGCATTCGTGTTGAAGGACGACTGAAAGAGCGTCTCGGTGTTGCAACCCGCCAACAGCATGCCCAAGGTCCAGCAAGCGAGAACCCGCCGATACGCCGATGCCGTCGCGGAAACTGTTCCAGGCATGGCGGCCCTCCTCCTGATGCGACATCACAAACCGCGATGCTATGGGCGCGCCCGGCGTGATCGATGTGAGCAATCTCACAGAACCGCATGACCGTCCCTGCCGCGCTTGATCCAGATCAAGGCTGTTGCCGCAAGCACCGTCGATGCTTCGCGTGGTTGAAGCGCAGCTTTCAGAGGGAGAGAGCCATGAAGCGGAGGTCGACAGACCCGTCAGCGCCGCTGTCCCGGCGCTGCCTCTTCCAGAAGGTCGCCGCCGCCGGCGGCATCGCGATGTTCGGCACCATGGCGAGCGAGGTCGCCTTCGCCAAGGCGACGCAGAAGGCAGTGGGCTATCAGGACACGCCGAAAGGCGAGCAGCGCTGCGACAATTGCTCCCAATTCGAAGCCCCGTCCTCCTGCAAGATCGTCGAGGGCGAGATCAATCCGGCCGGTTGGTGCAGGGTCTACGTAAAGAAGCATGCGAGCGGATAGGCGCAGCCGCGCGAGCGCTCGCTCTTCGCGAGCACCGCGCGCCCCCCGCGACGTTTTGGCATACCCGTTCTTGATCTAGATCAACACGAAACGCCGCGCGTCGCTTTATCAGCGACCTATGGAACTGCTCGATCTCGAGAGCTTTCGGCGCGCGCCCTTCTGCACCGATCCCTTCGACTACCTGGTCGTGCCCGATTTCATTCGGCCGGCGGCCTTGCCCGCGTTGTTGCAGGACTTTCCCCGCATCGGCAAGGCGGGGTTGCTGCCGATCTCGGCGGCACCAGGCGGGCCCGCCTTTCGCCGACTCGTCGCCGAGATCGAAGGAGAGGCGCTGAGCCGCGCCTTTGCCGAGCGGTTCCAATTGCCGCTGTCGCCGCGGCAGATGATGACCACCGTGCGCGGCCATTGCGCGCCCGGTGATGGCCGCATCCACACCGATAGCCGATCGAAGGTGGTGACGGCGCTCCTCTATCTCAACCACGCCTGGGCGGCCGAGGGCGGGCGGCTCCGGCTGCTGCGCGGCCCCGATGACATCGAGGATGTGATCGCCGAAGTCCCGCCGGGCGCCGGCACGCTTGTGGCGTTTCGCCGCAGCGACCGTTCCTATCACGGGCACAAGCCCTACGCCGGGGAAAGGCGCTATGTCATGTTCAATTGGATGGCGAGCCGCGCCGCGGCCCGGCGCGAGGTCTTGCGCCATAGGATCTCCTCGGCGCTGAGCCGGCTCGCGCCGCGGCGCGTGAGCGCGCCATGATCGGCGCCGAAGCCGTGATGCGGCAGTTTCTCGGCGCGCTCGACCGCGCGGCGCTGGAGACGCTGGCATTTCCTCATTGGCTGATCGATGCCCCTTTGCCCGCGGCGGTTCCGCCGGCGACCGCCGCGCTGCCCTTCGCGCCGCCCGCCATCGCCGACAGCTTGGGCAAGCGCGAGACCCACAACAGCACGCGGATCTTCTTCTCCGCCGCGAACCGCTGCCGCTTTCCCGTATGCGCGGCGGTGGCGGCGGCGCTGCAGCACCGAAGCGTGGTCCAGCGGCTCGAGGCGCTTTGCGGCATCAGGCTCGCCGGCGCCTTTCTGCGCATCGAGTATTGCCAGGACAGCAACGGCTTCTGGCTCGAGCCGCACACCGACATCGGCGGCAAGCTTTTCACCATGCTGATCTATCTCTCGACCGATGACGCGTCGGTGAGCTGGGGCACCGATCTCATGACGCGGGACGGCGCGGTCCTGCAACGGGTGCCCTATCGCGCCAATAGCGGCTTCATCTTCGTGCCGGGCAGCGACACCTGGCACGGCTTCCGCAAGCGGCCGATCGCCGGCGTGCGGCGCTCGCTCATCGTCAATTACGTGACGCCGGGATGGCGCTCGCGCCACGAGCTCGCCTATCCCGATTGCGCCGTGGGGTGAGACGATGGAGGCATCGCTCATGCGCCATTTCGAGGATCGGCGCATTCCGCGCTACACCAGCTATCCGACGGCGCCCCATTTCACCGCCGCGATCGGCGAGCGCGAGCACCGCGCCTGGCTTGCCGCGCTCGATCCCGCGGCGTCGGTCTCGCTCTATCTCCACCTGCCGTTCTGTGGCGCGCTCTGCTGGTATTGCGGCTGTCACACCAAGATCGTCAGCCACGAGGAGCCGATCTCCCGCTACGTCGCGGCGCTGGAGCGGGAGATTCTCCGCATCGCCGAGCTTCTACCCGCCACCATGCGCGTCGCCCATTTGCATTGGGGCGGCGGCACGCCGAGCATCATCGGGCCGGAGCGCTTCCGCCGCGTCATGGCGCTGCTGCGGCGCCGCTTCGCCGTTGCCGCCGAGGCCGAGCTCGCGATCGAGATCGATCCGCGCCGCCTCGATCCCGACATGGTGACGGCGCTCGCGGAGGAGGGCATCACGCGCGCGAGCCTTGGCGTCCAGTCCTTCGACCCCATTGTCCAGCACGCGATCAACCGTCTGCAGGGCTTCGCGGTGACCGAGCGCGCCGTCGACCTCTTGCGCGACGCCGGCATCCGGCAGATCAATTTCGATCTGCTCTATGGCCTGCCCCATCAGACCGCCGCTTCCTGCCGCGACACCGCCCGGCGGGCCGCATCGCTGGCACCCGATCGGCTCGCCGTCTTCGGCTACGCCCACGTGCCGGAGATGAAGCGTCACCAGCAGCGTCTCGACGCCGCGGCATTGCCGGGCGCGGCCGAGCGCCATGCCGCGGCCGAAGCGATCGCCGAGGCGCTGAGCGAAGCGGGCTATGTCGCGATCGGCCTCGATCATTTCTCGCGCCCCGCCGACCCGCTCGCC
>Ga0335081_10018018_pt1 | contig 11422 bp, 9 predicted proteins | sample Lox_Sample_35_FD_206713 | JGI IMG/M metagenome (GOLD analysis project Ga0335081, IMG submission 206713) | Soil microbial communities from Loxahatchee National Wildlife Refuge, Florida, United States - Lox_Sample_3.5 | ecosystem: Environmental > Terrestrial > Soil > Wetlands | place: USA: Florida... | reverse complement strand
GCCGGCCCGGCCCGCACCGCCGAACTCGCCGAGCGGACCAGCACCAATCCCCGGTACATCGCCGAGTGGCTGCGCGGCCAGGCGGCCGGCGGCTACGTGGAATACGACCCGGGCACCGACACCTATTCGATGACCGAGGAGCAGACGTTCGCGCTCGCCAACCCGGACGGCGGCGTGTACATCCCCGGGGCTTTCGTGCTCGCCCTCGGCACTCTGAAGGCCGGACCCCGGATCACCGAGGCTTTCCGCACCGGCGCCGGGATGGGCTGGCACGAGCACGACCAGAACGTGTTCACCGGCTGCGAGCAGTTCTTCCGCCCCGGCTACGTCGCCAACCTGATCCCGTCCTGGATCCCGGCACTGGACGATGTGCAGGACAAGCTCCGGGCCGGCGCCAAGGTCGCCGACATCGGCTGCGGGCTCGGCGCGTCCACCATCTTGCTGGCCCAGGAGTATCCGAACTCCCGGTTCACCGGTTCTGACTACCATGACCAGTCGATCGAGGTCGCCCGCAAGCGGGCGGCCGACGCCGGCGTCGGCGACCGGATCAGCTTCGAGGTCACTTCGGCGGCCGATTTCTCCGGCATCGGCTACGACCTGGCCGCCACGTTCGACTGCCTGCACGACATGGGCGATCCGCTCGCCGCGGCCCGGCACATCCGCCAGGCCCTCAAGCCGGATGGCACCTGGCTGGTCGTCGAGCCGTATGCGGCCGACGAGGTGGCCGGCAACCTCAACCCGGTGGGGCGGGTCTACTACAACGCCTCCACTCAGCTCTGCGTGCCGAACGCGCTGTCCCAGCCCGGCGGCTACGCCCTCGGCGCCCAGGCCGGCGAGGCCGCGATCCGGCAGGTGACCGCCGACGCCGGGTTCACCCGCTTCCGGCGCGCCGCCGAAACCCCGTTCAATCTCGTCTACGAGGTGCGCCCGTAGGCTCGCCGTCGGTCCTGGAGGCGCGAGTTGAAACGACATCGATGGACCATCGTGGTTGCCCCAGCGACATCGATGTTCCACCGATGTCGTTGCCCGGCGGGCGTCGGCGCGGATCCGGGCCAAACCGACGGGGCAGACAGGGCTGGCGAGATGCATGAGGCTGGCGGGGCATCTGGGATGGGCGGACCGTAGGCCGAAGGCCAGCGTGGCCCGATCGGAGGCACTTACCGCGGGGTCTTCGGGACGGCGCCGAAGAAGGATTCGGTGAACTCCTGGCTGGCGGCCAGGCGCGCCGGGGTGTCGGCCATCAGCACCTGGCCGCCGCCGAGCACGTAGGTGTAGTCGGAGATGGCCAGCACGGCCCGGGCCCGCTGCTCGACGATGAGCACCGCGGCGCCCGCTTCGGCCAGCGCCAGGACGTGGCTGGCGAGCAGTTCGGTCGCGACCTTCGGGGCCAGGTTGGCGGTGGGCTCGTCCAGCAGGAACACGGCGGGTTCGACCATCAGCACCCGGCCCATGGCCAGCATCTTCCGCTCGCCGCCGCTGAGCCGGCCGGCCCGCCGGGTCAGCATCTGGCCGAGCCGGGGGAACACGCCGACCACGCGCTCGACCCGCGCGCTCACCTCACGGCTGCCCAGCAGGTAGCCGCCCATCTCCAGGTTCTCCCGGACGGTGAGCGGGGCGAAGACGTCGTCGGTCTGCGGCACGTACCCCACCCCGGCCCGCGCGACCTCCTCCGCGGGCAGGCCGGTGATGTCGCGGTTGCCGGCGAACACGCGGCCCGACGACGGCCGGATCACTCCGGCCAGCGCCTTGAGCAGCGTGGATTTGCCGGAACCGTTCGGGCCGACGACCGACGCGACCGCCCCGGGCGCGACCGAGACCGAGACGCCGTGGACGATGTCGCCCGCGCCATACCCGGCCCGGACGTCCACCGCCCGCAGTGCTGGCCGGGGGGACGACCCCTTCCCCCGGGGGGGCTCCACCCTCCCGGACCCCCCTGGCAGACCCCCCCGCTCACGGGGGGCTCCCGCCCCCCGTTCCCCCTGGCCCCGGTCAAGCGCGGGCGGATCAGCCGACAAGGTACGCCTCCACCACCTCGGTACGGGCGCGCAGGGTGGCCATCGTCCCGGTGGCCAGCACGGCACCCTCGGCCATCACGATCACCGGGTCGCAGAACTCGTCCATGATGGCCAGTTCGTGCTCCACCATGAGGATGGTCATACCCTCGGCACACAGCCCGAGCAACTGGGCGCCGATCTGGCGCGCGAGCCGCGGGTGGACCCCGGCCATCGGCTCGTCGAGCAGCAGCATGGCCGGCTCGGTCATCAGCGCGCGCATGATCTCGGTCAGCCGGCGCTGGCCGCCGCTCAGGTCACCCGCGTAGCTATCGGCGTAGCCGGACAGGCCGAACCGGTCCAGCAGCGCTCGCGCCCGGTCGATGGCCGCCTCCTCGTCGCGCCGCCAGTAACGGCGCCCGCGCAGCGCCCCGGCCAGCGAGTCGCCCCGGTTGACCGGCACCGCGCTGAGCAGGTTCTCCATCACGGTGAGCCGCTTGAACTCGCTGGCCAGCTGGAACGTCCGGACCAGGCCGAGCCGGGCGCGGCGGTAAGCGGGCAGGCCGGTGACATCGGCACCGGCGTAGATGACCTGGCCCGAGGTAGCGGGCAAGGTGCCGGCCAGCGTGGCGAGCAGCGTGGATTTGCCGGCGCCGTTGGGGCCGATCAGGCCGGTCAGGGTGCCGCGCCGCACCTCGATGGACACGTCGGCGACCGCGCGCACGCCGCCGAAGTCACGGGTCAGGCCGACCGTCCGCAACACCGGGTCCGCGTCCGGTCCCGCCGCGGAGGATGCCGAACGGGTCATGGGGCGCCCCGCGGCACCCACCACGGATCCGTCCCGGGCGGCGCCATCCGGGTCGGGCGCGTGCCGTGAGCCGTCCAGGGTCACCAGGTCGTTCGGTACCCGGACGGCGGGGCCGGGCGGCGGGCCCGCACCGATGAGCCGGCGTCGCTCCGGCAGCACCCCCTGCGGCCGGAACCACAGGGAGACCACGATCAGCAGGCCGATCGCCAGCCACTGCAGGTCGTCGACCAGGCCGGGCGGCCCGAACGGGGGAATGTACCTGGTGGCCTCCTCGAAGCCGACCGGCACCAGGATCGCGCCGAGCACGGCGCCGCGGTGGTTGCCCGCGCCGCCGATGATCACCGCCGCGAACAGCACGATGGTCTCGGCGTAGCCCCACGCCGACGGCGCCCACAGGTTGATGAACCCGACCAGGATCGCGCCGCTCAGCCCGGCCAGCGCGCCGCCGAGCACGAGCATCGCGGCCCGCAGCGACAGCAGGTTCTTGCCCAGCGAGTCGGCCACGACGTCGTTGTCCCGCATGGCCCGCAGCGACCGCCCGTAGGGTGATTCGGTTACCCGCTGCACCAGCAGGAAAACCGCGCCGGCCAGGACGAGCGTGACCGCCGCGTACAGCCACTGGTAGCCCTGGGACTGCGGGTTGTACTCGCCCTGCAGCGGCGCGGGCACCAGGGAGAGCCCGGCGGCCCCGTTCAGCAGCGGCCGGTAGTTCGTGACCAGCAGGTTGGCCATGACGGCGGTGACGAGCAGCCCGACCGCGGCGAAGTCACCGCGGAGCCGCCGCCCGACCAGGAATGTGAACGGCACCGCGACCAGGCCGCCGACGATGGCCGCGCCGATCCAGGGAACGGGGAACGGCAGGTTCCACCCGCCGACGTAGGACTGGAACGCGCCGTTGGCGGACTGGCTGGGCAGCGACAGGATAGCCGCGGTGTAGGCGCCCGCCGCCTGGAAGATGATGAACGCGAAGTTGGTCACGCCGGCCACGCCGAACTGCTGGCTCAGGCCCAGGCAGGCGATGATATCGACGCCGGCGTAGATCAGCAGGTTGATGGCGTAGAACAGTTGCGCGCTGGTCATCAGGCGGCCGCCCCGAGCACGCCGCCCGGCCGCGCCACCATCACGACCAGCAGCACCACGAAGGCGACCACGTCCTTGTAGGACGGGTTGATGTAGGCCGCGCTGATCTCGGTGGCGAGCCCGATGAGGAGGGCGCCGACCATGGCCCCGTAGGCCTGGCCCGGCCCGCCGAGGAACACGGCCGCGAGGATCACCACCAGGAACAGGTCCGCGCTGGTCGCCCCGAAGCTGCCGTTGTTGATCGCGAAGACGGTGCCGGCGATGCCGCACAGCGCGCCGGTCAGCGCCCAGGTGACGGTCACCACCCGGTCCGTCCTGATGCCGCAGTTGCGGGCCAGCGAGCGGTTCGCCGCGGTGGCCCGCATCGCCTTACCCAGCTTGGTGTAGCGCAGCAGCACGTGCACCCCGGCCATGATCACGACGGACAGCCCGATGATCACCAGCTGGACCGTGGTGAGGATCAGGCCGCCCGCCTTGACCGTCGGCCCCTGGCTTATCGTGTACGACACGTTGGTGCCGCCCACGATGGCCTGCAGGCCGAACTCGATGATGAGCGTCATTCCCAGCGAGACGATCACCATCGTGATCGGCGCCCGGCTCTGGCTGAATGAAGCGGCGCGGCGCTGGAACGGCGTGTAGATCCCCTGGTTGAGCAGGACCGACCCGGCCGCTCCGGCCGCGGCCGCGGCCAGCATGGCGATCCAGACGTCGACCCCGGCCTGGTTGAGCGCGTAGGCGACGAACGCCGACGCGATCATCACCGCGCCGTAGGCGAGGTTGAGCACGTCGGTCACGGCGAACTGCATCGTGAATCCGACGGCCGCGATCGCCAGCACCGCCGCGGTCACCAGGCCGAAGCCGACCGACGCGAGGAACAGGCTCATCGGCGCGTTCTGTCAGGACACCGCACGTAGCTGCGCGGTGCTGATGTTGCCAGCCACCTGCACGGCGCCGGAGGAACTGTAGGTGTCAATCTGGAAGATGCCGGGCGAATCATGGTAGGAGTCGAAGCTGGTCGGGCCGCCGGGACCCTCATACCTGATGGCCTTGCCCTGCTTCAGGGCGGCGGCTCCCGCAGCGAACGAGTTCACGACCACGGCGCCCGCGGTGCCGTTGCCGATCTTGATGATGTACGGCGCGTACACGCTGGGCACCGTCGACTTGGCCTCGATCATCGCCAGCGCGGCCAGGTTGATGCCGTCGTACAGGTGCACGGCGCCCGGCGCGGTCAGGTAGGTGGCGAAGTCGCCGGTGCTGCCGACCTTGCCCTTCTCGGCCATGATCGCGCTGTAGAACGGGGTGTACGCGGGGCCGCTGGTCTCGGTGACCAGGTTGTCGGCGTGGAAGCTGCTCGCCACGGTGGACGCGCCGATGGCCGCGGCCACGGACTTGTACCAGTCCGGGGAGATGTCCGCCGAGGTCCCGATGACCGGGATCATCTTGCCGCCGTTGAGCTGCTTCACCTCGGACAGGAAGGTCGCGTCGGTCGGGCCTAGCGCCTCGGTGAGGATCACGTCCGGGTGCGCGGCGACGATCTTGTCCGCCTCGGTCCGGAACGTGCTCGCGTTCAGGTCGAGCGTCTCGTTCGCCGCCAGCGTCATGCCCGCCTTGCTGATCGAGGCGATGGCCGGCTGGATGAAGGTCTGCGAGCCGATGTCGTTGCCGAACGCCAGCGCGATCCGCTTGTACCCGAGCTGCTGCGCGATCGCGATCATCGCGTAGGACTCGGCCAGGTCCGGCGGGACCAGCCGGTAAAAGTACTGGAAGTGGGTGGAGTCGAACTCGGACTGGCCGGTCATGCAAAACGCCACCATCTTGTCCGCGTTGATGACCGGGACCACGCTGGCTGCCTCGTCGGAGGTGCACCCGATGACCAGGGCCAGGTTCGGCGTGGTGGCGAACATCTGCCTGGTGGCGGGCACCGCGTCCGCCGGGTCGCCCCTGGTGTCGACGCCCTTGCAGGTGAGCTTGCGGCCGAGCACGCCGCCCGCGTTGTTGATCGCCTGGGTGGTGCCGTCGCAGGACACCAGGTACGTGGGGCCGAGCGCGGCGTCCGGGCCGCTGAACGGGGCCAGGTCGGCCACGACGACGGAGGAGCCGCTGGCGGCGGCGGTGCCGCTGGTCGTGGCGCCGCTGCTGCTCGAACTGGAGCTGCAGGCGGCCAGACCCGCCGCCGCTAGCCCCGCCGCGAGCAGCCCGGCCGCGGCGCGGCGCGCGGTCCGCGACCCGGCGGATCCGCCTGATCTTCGTGTTCTGGAGATGGTCATGATGTCCGTCCTCTCTGCGGTGAGAGTTCTGCGGGCGGCCGCGGCTACAGGCCGCCGGAGGAGGGGCCCGGCTGCCACCGCCAGCCGGAGCGGTCGCCCGGCTCGGCGACCACGCGGTTGCGGATGGTGCCCACGCCCTCGATCGTGATCTCGATGACGTCGCCCGGCTGGAGCCAGACCGGCGGCTTGCGGGCGAAACCGACGCCGCCCGGCGTCCCGGTGGCGATGACGTCGCCGGGCCGCAGCGTGGTGAACGAGGAGAAGAACTCCACCGCGCCCGGCACGTCCACGAGCATCTGCGAGGTCCGCGCCGACTGCATGACCTGGCCGTTGAGCACCGTGGTGAGCGCCACGTCGGCGACGTCGACCTCGTCCGGCGTGACGACCTCCGGGCCGATGGGCATGCTGTCGTCGAAGTTCTTCCCCGGCGTCCACTGGGTGCCGGCCCGCTGCCAGTCCCGCGCCGACGCGTCGTTCAGCACGGTGTAACCCGCGATCGCGTCGATCGCCTTGCCGGCCGGGATGTAGCGTCCGCCGGCCCCGATCACGACGCCGAGTTCGCCCTCGTAGTCGAAGGAGCTGGTCAAGGCGGGCTTGACCAGGTCCGCGTACGGGCCCAGGACCGTCTGCTGGCCCCGCACGAACGTGTCCGGCCAGCTGGGCACGGCCCGGCCGCCCTCGAGCGCGTGCTCGCGGTAGTTCAGGCCGAGGCACAGGATGCGCTCCGGTGCGGGCACCGCGGGGCCGAAGTCCTCGGGCCGGTACGCGCGGCCGGCCCGGTGCTGCAGGCCGCGGGCGGCCTCCAGCGCGGCCGGGCCCGCCGCGACGAAGGACCCGAACGCCGCGAACCGCGCCTCGCCGGTCGCCGCCGCGATGTCCACGTACCCTCCACCGTGCGCCCGGACGTGCAGGCGCGGCCCGCTGGCGGTAATGAGGGTGGCGAGTCTCACGAGCCAGACCTCCTCGAGGGTCGCTCGGCTCGGCTCTACCTGGTTCGGCCGCACTCTGCCTGCTCTGGCTGCGCCGGGCCCGCTGCCTAGACCATTTTGGTTGCTTGAGATGATTGGTTTGCAATCGATTGATTGGCTGTATCATAGGCGCGGGACTCCACCTCGGTCAATGCATGACTTTTACCGGAATTGGTGCAAGAATCTTGTGGCATATAATCATTGGTTAGATTGGTTCAGGAGATGGCCGACGACAACTCGGCGGAAGAGCGCAGGGCGCTCGCGGCGCTCATCCTGGCGGAGTCCGAGCGGGACGGCGCGGGCCACGGCAGGCGGCTGCCGACGGAGCGCCAGCTCGCGCTGGATCTCGGGGTCTCCCGCTCGGCCGTACGCCACGCCATGGCCGTGCTCCAGGCCGAGGGGCGCGTCTCCCGCGAGGTGGGCCGGGGCACCTTCCTCCGCGACCCCGGCCCGGAGCCGGCCGCGGGCCGGGGAGCCGGCCCGGCAGACGGCGCTCCTGCCGACGGTGACGGCCCGGCTGGCGGCGCTGACCCGGCATCCGGCGGGCTGACGGGCTCGGCCGACTACGCGCCGGCCGACGTGATGGCGGTCAGGCGCCTGTTCGAGCCCACCGCCATGTCCCTGGTCGTGGCGTGGGCCACGGCCCGCGACTTCGCGGAGATGGACCGCTGCCTGCGCGGCGGCGAGCGGGCGGCCGACTACGACGAGTTCGAGGTCTGGGACGCCGCGCTGCACCGGTCGATCATCGCGGCGACGCGCAGCCCGCTCCTCATCCGGTTGTACTCGGAGGTGGAGCGGGCCAGGCACGGCCGGATGTGGGGGGACCTGAAGCGGCGCAGCGCCTCGGCAGCCCGGCGGGACGAGTACCGGCGGGACCACGAGGAGATCGTGACCGCGCTCCGGCTGCGGGACGCGGACCGGGCCACCACGGCGATGCGCACCCACCTGGCCCGGGTGTCCCGGCACCTCCTCGGCACCGGGTTACCCGGCCAGGCGTGCGCGGCCAGGTGGACCAGCACACCTGCGTGCTGCACAGGATCCAACTCGCTGGACGAACTCCCCTTCCATGTCGCCGTCAAGGGCTTCGACTTCGAGGTTCTCGACCCGCCCGAACTCGTCCCGGTGCTGCGCGCGCTGGCCGGCCGGCTCGCCCGGGCCGCCGATTCGTCCCCGTCCTGACCGGCGCGGCGTTGCTGCTGCGGGAGCGCCGTCGGTGTCGTTAGCATGACTCCGGTAACGGGCTGACGGGTGGTTATCCGGTGAGACGAGGCGAGACCACGACGGCGCGCACGCGCGCGCCCGGCCTGGACGGAGTGCGGGCGCTGGCTGTGCTGGCCGTCATCGGCTTTCACGAAGGCGCCTCGGGGCTGCCGGGAGGCTTCCTCGGCGTAGACATCTTCTTCGTGCTCAGCGGGTTCCTGATCACCAACCTGCTGATCGCCGGCTACGACCGGGACGGCCGCCCGGGCCTGAATGACTTCTGGAGCCGCCGGGCCCGGCGCCTGCTGCCGGCCCTGGCCGTGATGCTGGTGGTGGTCACCGCCGCCGCGGCCATCATCGAGCCCCGTGCCGAGGCTTCGCTGCGCCTAGCGCTGCTGGCCGCGGCCACGTACACGAGCAACTGGTATCAGATCCTGCACCAGGTGCCATACTTCGCCGCATCCGCGCAGTTCAGAGCGCCGCCACCGCTGGATCATCTGTGGTCGCTGGGCATCGAGGAGCAGTTCTATCTCCTCTGGCCGCTCATCCTGCTGTTCGTCATCCTCAGGCTGAGGCGGCCGGGGGCGCGCGTCGCGGTCACGTTGCTCGGCGCCGCGGCGTCAGCGCTAGCCATGACCCTGCTGTACACCCCGGGCAGCGACCCGTCGGCGGTCTACTACGGCACCGGCACGCACGCGTTCGCGCTGCTGATCGGGGCCGCGCTCGCCCTGGCCCGCCCGCTGGCCACGCTGACATCGGTCCCGGCCGAGCAGAGCAGGCGCCTTGACGCGGCCGGCGTCGTCGGGCTCATCGTCCTGGCCTGGGCCATCGGGCACTTCTCCGGTAGCGATCCGGTCGTCTACCCGGTGGGCCTGATTCTCGCCGCCCTCGGTGCGGCGGGCCTGGTCGCCGCGGCGGCCGGCCACGGGGTCATCGCCGCGATCACCAGCTGGGGGCCGCTGCGCTGGGTGGGCATCCGGTCCTACGGGATCTACCTGTGGCACTGGCCGGTGATCGCGCTCGGCGCCGCGCTGGCCGGTTCCGGCTCCGCCTCTCCCTGGCTGTGGCTGCTGGAGATCGGGGTCACGATCGCACTTGCGGCGGCCTCGTGGCGGTTCATCGAGACGCCCATCCTGGAGAACGGCCTGCGGGCGAGTTTCCGGCACTGGTGGCGGGTGCTCGCCGCGGCCATCCACCCGGCGGGCCCGGTCCGCCGGACGGTGCCCGTCATAGCGGCCGCCGCCGCGGCAGCGATCGTCTTCCTGGTGGCCTGTTACGGCATCGCCCGGCCGCCTGCGGCCGCGGCCCCGAGCGGGCTGCTGCGGCAGGTGGCCAACGGCCAGCGGGTGAGCTCGGCCTCGCAGTCGGCCCGGGCGGGCGCACCCAGCTCACCGGCTGCGTCCGGGTCGGCCGCCGCTCCCCGGCCGTCGCCGTCGCACGCCGCTTGCCGCAGCGGGCCGCCACGAGTCTCCGGCGGCCAGGTGACGGCGGTCGGCGACTCCGTCATGCTCGCCTCGGCGTCGGCGCTCGAGGCGGCGATGCCAGGCGTCTACATCGACGCGCAGGTCGGCCGGCAGGTGCAGGCCGGGCTGTCGGTGGTGCAGACCCTGGCTGCCGAGGGCAGCCTCCGCCCGATCGTCGTCGTCGGCCTCGGCACCAACGGGCCCATCAGCACCGGCCAGATCCGCGAGCTGTGGGGGATCATCGGGCCGGACCGGGAACTCGTCCTGGTGAACACGTTCGGCCCGCAACCCTGGGAGCACGAGTCCAACGCGGCGCTCGACGCCGCCGCCCGGTACGGCAAGCACACGGAACTGGCCGACTGGGACCGGGCGATCGCGGGCCATCCCGCCCTGCTCTGGTCCGACGGCATCCACCCGGACCCGGCCGGCGCCCGCCTCTACGCGCGGGTGGTGCTGGCCGCGATACGAGCCGGGCTCCCGTCAGCGTGCTAGGGCGTGTTTCATAAGTGGGCATGTTGATCTGGCATGAGCTGGGCTTTCTCAGTTGTCTCACCGCGACGTCACCACGATCAGTGATCAGGCAAGCCAGTTTGGGCGCACCAGGCCCGTTTCGTAAGCCAAGACGACAAGCTGCGCTCGGTCCCGTACGCCGAGCTTGTTCATGGCCCGGCTCACGTGGGTGCGCACGGTGGCCGGGCTCATGTACAGCTTCCTGGCGATCTCGCCGTTGGTGAGACCGTCGGCGACGAGTGCATCACCTCACGCTCGCGCTGGGTGATCGCATCGAGTTCGGCCGCCGGGTGGGGTTCCTTGGCCCGGCGGGCGAACTCGGCGACCAGCCTGCGGGTCATGCTGGGTGAGATGAGCGAGTCACCTTGCGCCACTACCCGCACTGCCGTCGCGAGGTCGGCCGGCTCGGTGTCTTTCAGGAGAAAGCCGCTCGCGCCGAAGCGCAGGGCGTCGAAGAGATACTCGTCGAGCCCGAACGTGGTGAGTATGACGATGCGCACACCAGCGAGATCCGAGTCGGCGGCGATCTGGCGGGTGGCTTCCAGCCCGTCGAGTCCCGGCATCCGGACGTCCATGAGGATCACGTCGGGCCGGAGCCTTCTGGCCAGGTCCACGGCGCCGGCGCCGTCTGCCGCCTCACCGACGACCTCGATGTCGTCGCGGGCGTCGAGCAACGCCTTGAAACCGGCCCGGACCAGGCTCTGGTCATCGGCGAGCAAGACGCGGATCATGGCGAGGGCCTGACCGGAAGGCGTGCGCTGACCCGGAACCCGCCGCCACGGCAGAACCCGGCGGATAGGTCGCCCCCGAGGGCGGTGGCGCGTTCCCGCATTCCGGTGATCCCGCTCACCGTCCCGATCTCGGACGCCCCATCAGAGGGGGCCGTCCCATCGTCGTCGACCTCGACGTGCATCTCCGTGTCGTCGTGGGTCACTCGCACGGTGACCCGGGCCCGCCCGGCGTGGCGGGCGACGTTGGTCAGCGACTCCTGGATGATGCGGTACGCGGCTAGCTGCACGGCGGCGGGCAACAGCGGCGCCTTTCCGGCGACCTCGACCTGCACGCTGAGGCCGACGGCCCGGGTGAGCTCGATGAGTTCGGGGAGGCGATCGAGCCCGGGGACGGGCGAGCGGGA
>Ga0335081_10018017_pt1 | contig 11422 bp, 9 predicted proteins | sample Lox_Sample_35_FD_206713 | JGI IMG/M metagenome (GOLD analysis project Ga0335081, IMG submission 206713) | Soil microbial communities from Loxahatchee National Wildlife Refuge, Florida, United States - Lox_Sample_3.5 | ecosystem: Environmental > Terrestrial > Soil > Wetlands | place: USA: Florida... | reverse complement strand
CCGGCGCCTTCTCCTCGACCAGGCTCTGGTTCTCCTGGTGTTTCGCGATCGCTTCCTGGATGATGGACTTCATCGTTGGTTCCCGCCCCGTTTGTCAGACGAGCGTCATACGCTCTGGAGTGGAATCTCGAAGTTTCCTACATAAACATTCGCGTTGAGCGGAACCGAACCTCGTGCCGAGCTGACGAACCGGGCGGTTCGCCGTCCCCGAAAGAAGAATTCCCCGGCCGGAGTCGGTCGCCGGCGGCCGGGGGAGAGGGACGAGCGGGCCGCGGGCTTAGGCGACGACCGTCCGTCCGACGGCGGGCATCGGGAAGGCGTCGAGGAATGACCACCACGCGTCGATCGTCCGGCGGGCAGCGCCGTACGTCGCCTCGGCGATCGCCGGCGAGCGCTTCAACTCGTTCGCGATCAGGCCGCGCTCCGCCCGGGAGTGCTCCACGTCGGCGCCGGTGTGCACGCGGAAGAACTCGTGCGTCGCCCGGTCCCGGATCCCGTAGTGGGCGCGCAGTCCGCGGGACTTCTCGGCGGCGACCTCGGGAAAGATCGACTCGTAGGCGTACAGCGCCGCGAGCGCGGGGCCCGGGCCGCGCGCGGCCTCCGTCTCGTACCGGCGCAGCAGGGACCGCGTCGCGTCGAAAGCCGTCGCGCGGCGCGCCGTCCTCCGGGCGAGGCCGATCCCCTGCGCGAAGTCGAGCCAGAGTTCCGGATGGGTCGGCTGGCGACCCTCCTCGTCCACCAGGTTCTCGAGCAGGAGGCGCCGGTCCTCGGCCCGCGTGAGCTGCGCGTACGCGGCGGCGACGTACCGCGGGAAGTTTGACTCGAAGTGGTAGTATTGCCCGGCGTAGGTCCGCAGCGTCGAGAGCGGGAGCTCCCCCTTCGACCACGCCACGTAGAACGGGTGCTTGAGCAAGTGCCGATCCGCCAACAGCCGGTCGATCGTCGCCACGGTCCGGGCCATGCCTTCCCCAGCCCGAGGCGACTTAGAAGCTTTCGACGCGGCGCCCGTGGCGGGTCGACGCCCGCCGCACCGTTAAGTCCGACCCGCCCTCTTGCGTCCCGTGGAGGCGTATTTTCGGTCGATCGAGTCCGAGGTCGATCGGGCGTACGTCGCGGCCGAGGAGGCTCGCGCCGAGGGGATCGATCCCGAAACCGTGCCCGAGATCCCCCGCGCACAGGACATGGCCGCGCGGGTCGAGAAGCTCCTCGCCCATCTTCGCATCGAGGGGGTCGCCGGCGAGATCCGTGAGCTCGCCGCGACGATGCCCCGCGAAGAGGTCGCGGTCACGATCGCTCGCCGGATCGCGGCGGACGCGGCCCGACGGCCGTCCGTCGCGGCCCGGGTCGACGCGGCGATCCGGGTCGGCCTCGCGATCCTGACGGAGGGGATCCTGGTGGCGCCCCTCGAGGGGCTCGCCGAGGTCCACCTGCGGCCCGGCCGCGACGGGGCTCCGTACATCGAGCTGTACTACGCCGGCCCCATCCGCGCCGCGGGGGGCACGGCCCAGGCGCTCAGCGTACTGCTGGCCGACATCGTGCGGCGCGACCTCGGCCTCGCCCGGTTCCGCGCCGAACGGAACGAGATCGAGCGGTACAAGGAGGAGATTCCGCTGTACAAGTACTACCAGCACCTCCAGTACGTGCCGTCCGCTTCCGAGATCGAGCAGGTCGTCGCCCACGTCCCCGTCGCGATCTCGGGGGAATCGACCGAAGGGGACGCGGAGGTCAGCGCTTTCCGGGACCTACCGCGCGTCCCGACGAACGGGATCCGCGGGGGCGCCTGCCTCGTGATCGCGGAGGGGCTCTGCCAGAAGGCCGCCAAGCTGCGAAAGGTCGTCGACAAGCTCGAGCTCGACGGCTGGGAGTTCCTCGGCGAGCTCGGCCACTCGAAGAGCGACGAGGAGGAGGCCCGCGGGCCGAAGTACCTCCAGGACGCCGTCGGGGGCCGTCCCGTGCTCGCGCATCCCGGGCGGCCGGGCGCCTTCCGTCTCGTCTACGGACGCGCGCGGACGAGCGGGCTCGCCTCGTGCGCCGTGAACCCGGCGACGATGGTGATCCTCCAGCATTTCGTCGCGATCGGCACGCAGGTGAAGCTCGAGCTGCCCGGCAAGGCGTCAGCGATGGCCGTCTGCGACACGATCGAGGGCCCGATCGTCGAGCTCGACGACGGGTCGATCACGGCCGTCCACGAGCCGGCCCGGGCGGAGCGGATCCTGCCCCGCGTCCGGCGGATCCTCGACCTCGGGGAGATCCTCGTCGGGGCCGGGGAGTTCCTGGAGAACAATCGCACCCTCGCGCCGGGAGCGTACTCTCCCGACGCGTACCTCGAGGACCTCCGGGCGGCGGGCGTGGACGTCTCCGACGGACCGCCCGCGACGACGCTCGCCGAGGCGATCGATCTGTCGCGGAGGAACGGCGTCCCGCTCGATCCCCGCTGGCTCCTCTTCTGGCACGACCTTCTCTCCGAGGAGGTACGCACGATCGCCGAACACGTCGAGCGCTCCGGTCGATGGAGCGGGGGGGCGCTCCTCCTGCCCGACGATCCGACCCATCGGGGGCTCCTCGACCGCCTCGGGGTCCTCCGCCGCCGCGCCGACCCGTCCACATGGCGTCTCGAGCCCGAGTCGTCCGAAGCGCTGCTCGCGACGCTCGGTCTCGTGTCGGGACCGGAGCGGCTCGACCGGGTCGTCCCGCTGGAACCAGTCGACCCCGATCCGCTCGCGTACGTGAGCCGGCTCGCCGGGGTCGAGATCCGGGCGCGGGGTCCGACGCGCATCGGCGGCCGCGTCGGCCGGCCGGAGAAGGCGTACCACCGGGCGATGCAGCCGAACGTCCACGCGCTCTTTCCGGTCGGGGAAGCGGGGGGTCCGACCCGATCGCTGCCGGAAGCGGCGGGGCGGGCGCCCGGCGGCGTCCGGGTCGAGCTCGGTCTTCGGAAGTGCCCCGCGTGCGGCACGATGAGCGTCTGGACCCGCTGCGGCTGCGGCGCCCATACCGAACCGACCGGCGAGGTCGCCGCCCACTCGGTGCCGATCGCGACACTCTGGCCCGACGCCGTCGCCCGGCTCCGGATCCCCAAGGCCCCGACGGTGAAGGGTGTGAAGGGTTTGCTCTCCCCGGGCAAGGTCCCCGAGCCGATCGAGAAGGGGATCCTGCGGGCGTTCCACCGGATCTCGGTCTATCAGGACGGAACGGCCCGGTTCGACCTCACCAACCTTCCGCTCACGCACTTCCGCCCGAGGGAGATCGGGACCGACATCGCCACCCTGCGTCGGCTCGGCTACGAGCGCGACTGGGCTGGGACCGAGTTGACCGGCCCGGAGCAGATCGTCGAGCTCGCCCCGCAGGACCTGATTGTCTCGCGTTCCTGCGGCGACTACCTGGCCCGCCTCGCCCAGTTCGTCGACGACGAGCTCGTCCGCCTCTACGGTCTCACGCCCTACTACCGGGCCGACCGGCCGTCCGCCCTCGTCGGCGCCCTGGTCGTCGCGCTCGCCCCGCACACCTCCGGCGGGGTCGCGGGGCGGATCATCGGCTTCACGGAGGCGGAGGCGTGCTTCGCCCACCCGGTGTTCCATGCCGCGAAGCGGCGCAACTGCGACGGCGACGAGGACTCCGTCACGCTGCTCCTCGACGCGTTGCTGAACTTCTCCCGGGCGTACCTGCCCGAATCGCGCGGCGCGCTCATGGACAAGCCGCTCGTGCTCACGACCCGGCTCGAGGCGACCGAGGTCGACAAGGAGGCGCAGAACGTCGACGTCGCGAGCCACTACCCCCGGGCGCTGTACCGCGCCGCCGACGACCGGCGGGGGCCGAAGGAGATCGACCCGCTGCTCGACCGCGTCGGGAAGCGGCTCGGGACCGACCGCTCGGTGTCCGACTACGCGTTCACCCACGACACCCAGGGGATCGCCGGCGGGCCGGTCCGCTCCGCGTACCGCGAGGGCCGGCCGATGGCCGAGATGGTGGAGCGGTCGGTGTTCCTCGCCTCGCAGATCCGGGCCGTCGACGTCGCGGAAGCGGTCACGCTCGTGCTGAACGCGCACTTCCTGCCGGACGTGATGGGCAACCTCAAGGGGTACGGCACGCAGAAGTTCCGCTGCCGCACGTGCGGCCTGGCGTACCGCCGGCCCCCGCTGGCGGGGCGGTGCGCCGCGCCGCGCCCCGGGGGTCGGTGCGACGGCGAGCTGCTCTCCACGGTCTACGAGGCGTCGGTCAAGAAGTATCTCCCTCTCGCCCAGCGGCTCGGGGCGATGGACGGGATCACGCCGTACGTCCGCCAGCGGATCCGGGTGCTCGCGGACGCGCTCGGGGTCCTGTTCCCGTCGGCGACCGCGCAGACGACGCTCGACGCCTTCCGGGTCCCGGTGGCCGGCGCTGCGCCCGGCGGGGACACGCCGGCCGGGGCGCCGGCGCTCGGAACGCCCAAATAGACCGCCCCCCCTCGGTCGGCCGGCGGGCTTGTGGGGTAGTCTGGACTATCCTGTTGGCCTTCGAAGCCAACGACCTGGGTTCGAAATCGCGGAACGGCCGCGACGGAACTCCCAGCAAGCCCGTCCCGGCCGCCGGCGACCGCCGCTAGCGGAAGTAGCCGGAGGCAGACGACGGCTCGGGTCGCTTCTCTTCCTCGGGTTTCGCCGCTTCCAGGATGTCGACGGCGAGGAGCGCCGGCACCGGCACGAGGCGGATCCGACCCCGCTCCTCGGCCCCGCCGCCGTCGAGCTCGACCGCGATCGCGTTGTCGCCGCCGATCGACACGAGCCCCCGGAAGATCCCGACCGAGACGAGCGCCTGATCGTCCGGTCCGGCGGAGTGGATGCTGACGCGCGAACCGGCGGTCAGCGCGATCGCCGGCTTTTTGCCGGAGCCCATCGCCCCGCTCACGGCCGCCCCCGGGCGCGCGCGGGGGGGCGCGGGGCGGCGACCGCCGCGGAACGGGCGGGGGCCTCGACTCCGTTCTTGTCGATGAGCGTCTGCAAGTGGTTCACGGTCTCCCGGTACCGCCGGAGGGCGTTCTGGGCGTTCGCTTCGGTGAAGTCCCACGCCTTGGCGAGGTTGCCGTACCGGAGTCGGTAGCCTTTCCGTCCCTTCCCATCGGCCGCCCCTCCGACCTCCTCGAGCAGGTCGAGGGCCTTGAGCTTGTTGATGTGGCGGTAGATCGTGGGCTTCGAGGTGCTGAGGACGTCCGCGAGCTCGTCGGCGTACCAGGGCCGGGCCGGGTCGCGCAACAGGCACTGCCGGACGAGCCGGTAGGCGAGGCTCTGGGCCGTCGGGCCCTCCGCCCCCCGGCCCTCCTCTCCCTCGGGGAGATAGCCGACCATCCGGAGGAACTCCCGCAGCACCTCCTCGAGATCCGGGATCGGGGTGAGAGGGGTGCTGTAACGCAACGCGAGTTCGAATGGCATGCCCGGAGGGAGCCAAATCCCTCCGTCAGATAAGACAGTGGGCGTTTCGCCGGCCCGGACCGGGACGAAACGCTAAGCCGCCGGACCGGGGTAGCCCCGGGATGGCGGAGTTCTCGCTCGTCGCCCCGAGGACGGTCGACGCGGCGATCGCCGAGCTCCGGTCGCACCCCGCCCACGAGGCGGCGGTCCTCGCGGGCGGGACCGACCTCCTCTTCGACCTCGACCACGGTCGCGATCCCCCGCGGACGGTCGTCTCCCTCCGTCACCTCCCGTGGCGGACCCTCGATTGGACCGGCGGCATCCTCACCGTGGGCAGCACGCTGCCGCTCCGTTCGCTCGAGCTCGACCCCGATCTCGCGGCCCGGCTGCCGGCGCTCGCCCAGGCGGTGCGGGCGGTCGGCGGGATCGCCCTTCGGGCGCGGGCGACGCTCGGGGGGAACCTCGGCCGCTCGGCGCCGGCGTCCGATCTCCTGCCGGCGCTCCTGGTCCTCGACGCGGAGGTCGACCTCGTCGGGCCGCAGGGAGATCGGTCCGTGCCGATCGATCGGTTCGTGAAGGCGTCGCGGGAGACGGTGCTCGGACGGGCCGAGCTGATTCGCGCCGTCCGTTTTCCCGAGCCCCGCGCGTCCGCCTACGCCTGGCAGCGAGTCCGCCCGGTCAACGACATCTCGCAGGTCTCCGTCGCCGCGGCGTACTCGCCGGGCGACCACGGCTGGCGGGTCGCGCTCGGGGGGGTTCCGCCCCGGGCGATCCGGGTGGCGGACGCCGAGGAGCCGCTGCGTGGGGCCCGACCGGCCGCCGATCAGGTGGCCCGCGGGGCCGATCGGATCGCGCGGCACCCCGCGCTCGTCGGCGACCGGCGCGCCTCCGACGAGTACCGCCGTCGGCTCGCCTCCGCCCTCTACCATCGCGCCGTCGCGGCGGCCGTCGCTTCGGGGGGCGGTCCGCCATGACGGCGGAACCCGCCTCGTTCCGGGTGAACGGCCGCTCCGTGGCCCTCGACGACGTCCCGGGCGCGGAGCGGCTGCTCGACACGCTCCGCTGGCGGGCCGGGCTCAAGGGGACGAAGGAAGGGTGCCGCACCGGCGACTGCGGGGCGTGCACGGTCCTGGTCGACGGGCGTCCGACGTTGAGCTGCCTCACGCTCTCGCACGAAGCGGAGGGCTCCGCGATCGTGACCGTCGAGGGGATCGAGGACGACCCGGTCGGCCGACACGTCGTCGCCGCGTTCCGCGACACGGCCGCGGTGCAGTGCGGCTACTGCACGCCCGGCTTCGTCGTGGCGCTCACGGGCCTCTTCAAGGAACGGGGCGCGGCGACCCCCGTGCCGACGCTGCTCGACGACCTGGGCGGCAACCTCTGCCGGTGCACGGGGTACGCCGCGATCGCCCGGGCGGTCGCCGCCGCGCGGGAGCGGCTGCGATGAGCGGGCTCGTGCGGCCCGACCTCACGGAGAAGCTCCGGGGCGGCGTCGTGTACGGCACGGACCTCGAGGCGCCGGGGATGCTCTGGGGCGCGTTGGTCCTCGCTCCGCCCGGCGTCGGCCGGATCCACTCCGTCGACCTCTCCGAAGCGAGGGCGCGGCCGGGGGTCGTGGCGATCGGGGCCGCGGACGTCCCCCGTCTCGTGGGCGGCGGGCCGGGCGACGCCGAGCGTCCGCCGTTCCCGACCGAAACGATTCTGTACGCGTCGCAACCGGTCGCGGCCGTCGCCGCGCCCACGCTCGCCGAGGCCCGGGCCGCCGCTCGGCTCGTCCGCCTCCGGGCGGAGGCGTCGACCGCGGTCACGGATCTCGAACGGGTGTTTCCGGAGTGGCCCGGCTCCGGGGCGGGCAATTCGCCGAGCGTGGCGGCGCACGTGCGGGCCCGTCACGGGGACGTCGACGCGGCCCTCGCGCGCGCGTCCACGGTCGTCCGCGAGACGTACCGCACCGCCGGCATCCACCAGGTCGCGCTCGAACCGCACGCGTGCCTCGCGGACGGGGGCCCCGGGGCGTGGCGGGTCCGCACGTCCACGCAAAGCCCGTTCGGAGTGCGGGAGGATGTCGCGTCGATCCTCGGAATCCCCGAGTCGACCCTGACGGTCGAGGGAACGTGGGTGGGCGGAGGGTTCGGCGGCAAGGGCGCCTCCCTCCTCGAGCCGTACGCGCTGCTGCTCGCCGCGGCCTCGGGAAAGCCGGTCCGCCTCGCCCTGACGTACCGGGAGGAGTTCCTGCTCGGCCGGTCGACGCTTCCCGCCGTGATCCGGTTCGAGACCGGCGTCGCCCAGGGTCGGATCGTCGCTCGCCGGGTCCGCCTGCTGCTCGACGTCGGCGCGTCGTTGCCCGGCCGGGATTTCGCGACCGGCTACTCGATCGGATTCCTGCTGGGGCCGTACGACACTCCGGCGTTCGAGGTCGAAGGGTACGCCGTGCGGACCCACAAGCCGCCGTTCGGGCCGCACCGGGCCCCGTTCGCGCCGCAGTGCGCGTTCGCCGTGGAGTCCCATCTGGACGAGGTCGCCCGGGTGGCGGGCCTCGATCCCGTGACGTTCCGGGCCGACCACCTCTGGACGACCGGCGCTTCCACGCCCCTCGGGCAGACCGTCGGGGCGTTCGGATTGCCCGCCGCGCTGGACGCCGCACGTCGGAAGGCCCGTGAGTGGCGGGCGACGATGCCGCCGGGGCGCGGGATCGGCATCGGGCTCGGGTTCTGGTCGACCGGCACCGGCGCCGGGGGCGAGGTCCGCCTCGCCCTCGGTCCCCGGGAGCTGGTCGTCGTCCAGGGCGAGCGGGAGATCGGCAGCGGCAGCGTGCTCGTCGGGGTCGCCGAGGTCGCCGCGCACCGCAGCGGGCTGCCCCGGGGGCGCGTCCGGGTCGAGTACCGAAGCACCGCCCGCGCTCCGTTCGACTCGGGAGTCTTCGGGAGCCGGACGACCGCCGTCCTGGGCCGGGCCGTCGAGGAGGCCGTCGGGGGGCTCCTGTCCGAACTCGCGCGTCGCTGCGGCGTCGCGGGAACGGCGCGGCTCGTGGAGGAGGGGGACGAGCTCGCCGTCGAGGTCGACGGTCGTCGCCGCCCCGTCCGCGAGCTGCTGACCGCCGCCGAACGCGACGGAGAGGGCGTCGTCGCGGAGGGGAAGTTCTACGGGGCCGGCGGGGCGATCGACGAGCGGCGGGTCGAGGTCGGCGCGTTCTACGGCTACTCCGACTTCACCGGCGCCGCCCACGTGGCGCAGGTCGACGTCGACCGGGCCACGGGCGCGGTCCGGGTCGAGCGGTACGCCGCGTTCCACGACGCGGGCACGGTCGTCGACCGACCGACGGCGACCGCCCAGGTCGAAGGCGGGGTCGTGATGGGCCTCGGGACCGCGCTGACGGAGGAAGCGATCTGGACGGACGACGGACGCCTGGCGAATCCCGGCCTCCTCGACTACCGGATCCCGACGCTCGCCGAGGTCCCCCCGATCGAGGTCGAGTTCCTCGAAGGGTTCCTCGGCAGCGGACCTCGCGGCGCGAAGGGACTCGGCGAACCGCCGATCGTCCCCGTGCCGGCGACGATCGCCGCCGCGGTGCGCGACGCATGCGGGGCGCACCTGACGGAACTGCCGCTGTCGCCCGAGCGGGTGGCTCGAGCCCTTAAGCTCGTCTGACCGTCCCCCGGCCGCGATGCCGCTCACCGACCGGGACGTCCGTGCGGTGCTCGCCGGATACCCCCGGGAACCGACCGTTGCGGTCGTCGGCTCCCACTCGGCGCTCGACGTCGCGGACGGCGCCGCGGGGGAGGGGTTCCGGACCCTCGTCCTCGCCCAGGCCGGGCGGGAGGCGACGTACGCGCGCTACTTCCGGACCGTCCGCGGTCCGGACGGCGCGCGTCGCCGCGGGTGCGTCGACGACGTCTGGACGTTCCCGGCGTTCGCCGACATCGCGGCGCCCGCGGCCCAGGAACGGCTGCGGGCGGCGGGCGCGCTCCTGGTCCCGAACCGGGCGCTGAGCTCGTACCTGCCGCTCGCGACGATCGAGGACGACCTGCGCGTGCCGATCGTCGGGAGCCGGGCGCTCCTGCGGATCGAAGAGCGGACCGAGCGGGAGAACTACTACACCCTGCTCGAGAAGGCCGGGATCGCGACGCCCCGGAAGGTCCCCGGCCCCGAGTCGATCGAGCGACTCTCGATCGTGAAGCTCCCCCACGCAACGCGCCGGCTCGAGCGGGGGTTCTTCACCGTCGCGTCGACGGGCGAGTACCGCGAGAAGACCGCCCGGCTGATCGCCGAGGCGACGATCTCGCCCGCCGACCTCGCCGCGGCCCGGATCGAGGAGTACGTCCTCGGGCCGGTGTTCAACTTCAACTTTTTCTTCTCGCCGCTCGTCCCCCGTCCGGAGGGGCTCGAGTTGCTCGGCGTCGACGAGCGCCGCGAGAGCGATCTGGACGGCCTCGTGCGCCTGCCGGCCGCCCAGCAGCTCGAGATGGGCGGCGCGGCCCGCACCCCCCGCTACACGGTCGTGGGCCACGGGACGCTGACGGTCCGGGAGTCGATCCTGGAGGAGGTGTTCCGGCTCGGCGAGCGGTTCGTCGACGCGAGCCGCGACTTCGCGCCCCCCGGGATCCTAGGCCCGTTCTGTCTCCAGACGTGCCTCGACCACGACGGCCGACCGGTCGTCTTCGACGTCGCGGCGCGGATCGGCGGCGGCACGAACGTCCACCTCGCCCTCGGCCACCCGTACGGCAACGCGCTCTGGCGGTCGCCGATGAGCACGGGACGCCGGATCGCCGTCGAGATCCGGCGCGCGATCGCGGACGACCGCCTCGGAGAGATTGTCACATGACGGAAGTTGCGCCGTCGGCGGCGCCCCTCAAGCGGACCCCCCTGATCGAATACCACCGGCGCCACGGGGCCCACCTGGTCCCGTTCGCGGGCTGGGAGATGCCCCTGTACTACGGCGGGATCCTCGAAGAGCACAAGGCGGTCCGCGCCGCGGTCGGCCTCTTCGACGTCTCGCACATGGGCGTGCTGACGGTCGACGGCGCCGGCGCGGCCGCGCTCCTCTCGCGCCGGACGACGGCGAACGTGGAGAAGCTGACCCCGGGCCAGGTGAAGTACGCCTTCCTGCTCGAATCGACCGGACGGATCGTCGACGACCTCCTCGTCAGCCGCCTCGACGCCGGGGATTCGACCGCCCGGCGGTACCTCGTCGTCCCGAACGCGGCCCGCGCCGACGAGATCGAGGAGATCCTTCGCCAGCACCGGACCCCGGACACTGCGATCGCCCGCCGGAACGAGGCGGTCGGCCTGCTCGCGGTCCAGGGGCCGGGCGCCCGCAAGCTGCTCGAGGGGGCGTTCGGATGGACGCTCGGCGGGCTCGGCTTCTACCGGCTCGCGTTCTTCTCGAAGGCGCCCGGCGGACCGGACGCCGCGGGCCGGCTCGGGCTCGAGATCCCCGCCGCGCTCGCGGACCACATCCTCGTGAGCCGGACCGGCTACACCGGGGAGCGGGGCTACGAACTGATCGTCGCGGCGAAGGAGGCGGACGCGATCGCCGAGCGCCTGACCGGCCTCGGCGCGCAGCCGACGGGGCTGGGCGCGCGCGACACCCTCCGGCTCGAGATGGGATACCTCCTCTCCGGCCAGGACTTCCACCGCGACCGGTCCCCCGTCGAGGCCGCCCAGGAGCGGTTCGTCGACTTCGACCACGAGTTCGTCGGCCGCGCGGCGCTCGAGAAGGAGCGGAGCGCGGGCGCGCCGGTCGTCTTCTCGGGGATCGCGACCCAGGTCGCCGGGGCGATTCCGCGCCACGGGACCCCGGTGCTGGCGAACGGGACCCGCATCGCCGAGGCGACGAGCGGGGGGCTCGCTCCGTCCGTCGGCCACGGGATCGCGCTCGCCTACCTGCCGCGCGAGTTCAGCGCCCCCGGCACGCCGCTCGACCTCGAGATCCGCGGCCGTCCGGTGCCGGCGAAGGTCGTCGCGCTGCCGTTCTACCGGGCGCCGCCGACGCGAGCGTAAATAGTCGGTCCGCCCCATCCGGCGAGCGACGATGGCCG
>Ga0335081_10018016_pt1 | contig 11422 bp, 6 predicted proteins | sample Lox_Sample_35_FD_206713 | JGI IMG/M metagenome (GOLD analysis project Ga0335081, IMG submission 206713) | Soil microbial communities from Loxahatchee National Wildlife Refuge, Florida, United States - Lox_Sample_3.5 | ecosystem: Environmental > Terrestrial > Soil > Wetlands | place: USA: Florida... | reverse complement strand
CCCGGCGGCGGAGGCTTCGAGCGATTCGAGGGTTTCCTGGTGCTTCTTGAGCAGCTTGCGGGCCGGGTCGTCGAGCAGGCGGGCGAGGCGAATCATGGCGTCGTCGGATTGCTGCACGGCGGCGCGGTCGGCGGCAAGGCGCTTGCGCTCGGCTGGGTCCTTCAACCTGGTGGAGTGCACGAAGTCTTCAGCGGCCTGCTGCGGAGTCTTGCCGCCGAGGATGGCCTTGAGCGGGGTCTCTTTGTCGCCGAGGGCTTTGAGCTCCACGAGGTACTGGGCGAGCATGACGATCTCGAGAGCATCGTCGATGGGAGCGGGCGCATACAGGGCGGCTTCGAGCGAGGGCAAGGCAGTGTCGCGGTAATCGGGCAAGCGCTGGTCGTTGGGTTTGGCACGCTCTTCGCTGAGGCGCACGACCTGGCGGGCGATGCGGAAGAGAGCGGAGCCCTCGGCGGCGGGCCGCTCGAGGATTTGGTACGGCTTTTCGAAGGGGGCCCAGGTCCGGTAGGCGGCTGCAACATCATCCCAGACCTTGCCGCCATCGGTTCCCAGCTTGGGATCGTGCTCGACGGCGCTGCGCAGGCGCTTCTCGAAAGCCGTCTTGCGAATGAGGATGCGTTCGTCGCGCAGGCCGATCAGCAGGCCGGCGGTGTATTTGTAGCTCATGCCGAGCGAAGAGAGTTCGGCCTGGGCAATGCGGCGGCTGTCGTCGCTCTTGGGAGTGAAGGCGCGCAGGGCGTCGATGCGGGCCGCCAGAAGCTGAACGGTGACGGGTAGAGAGGTGTCGCGATAGAAGGTGAGCTGGGAGCTGGTGTCGAGCCGCGAGGTGGCGCCGGGGCTGCCGGCGACGAACAGCAGGCCGGTGTCTTTGACGCCTTCGGCGCTCCATTTGAAATAGTGCGGAGTGGCGGCGGGCTGGCCGTTTTCGTAGGCGCGGAGGAAGGCGATGTCGAGCTCGTAGCGCTGGTAGGTGAAGACGGCAGCGTCGCCGCCGAAGGTGGTCATGGCGAGCTCGGGCGCGAAGACCAGGCGGAGATCGGTGTAGGGCTTGTACTGGTAGAGGTCGTAGCGCTCGCCGGACGAAAGGCGGACGACGCTGCAGATGTTGCCGGTTTTGGCGGCGCAGGACTTCTCGAGGCGCGCGATGGCGGCGTTGCGCTTTTGGAGCGTGTCGGCGGCTTTTTCGGCGGCGGCTCCCTTGGCAGGTTTGGCGGGCGTCTGGGCGGTTTCCTTCACCTGGGTGGTGACGTCTTCCATGGCGAGCAGGACGGAGGCTTCGAGGCCGGGGCAAGCGGCTTCCTCGGATGCGGCGGCGGCGTAAAAGCCATCCTTGACGTAGTCGTGCTGGGGGGAGCTGAGCCTGGCGATGCAATTGGCGACGGAATCACGGTTGGTGAGGATCAGGCCGCTGGGAGAGACGAACGAGCCGGAGTTGCCGCCGATGCGGAGGGAGGCGAGACGCAGATTGTCCAGGAACTGGCCGGAGACGCCGAAGTTGTGGGCCTTTTTGACCTGGTCTTTAGGGAACTGGTTGAAGAGCCACATGCCCTCATCGGCGGATACGGGCAGAGCGAGGACACAGACAAGAAGGGCGGGGATTCGCATGTGAAGTTCCAGGATATATTGATTCGCGGGAGGGGAGAGGGAAGTTCCGGAGAGCGGGGGCACAAGCTCAAGCTTGTGCGTACTGGCTTGACAAACGCTAATGAATTAGTACTAAATGACTCATATGTTGCGGATTTGGTGTTTGCTGGCGGTTTGCGCGGCCGGGTGCGCGGCACAGGATGAAAAACCGGCGCCGACAATTCCCGATCTTCTCGAGGCCGGACAGGCGAAGTACATGCATGGCGATTACGAAGCCGCGAGGCAATCGTTCCAGCAGGCCTGGGACCTGGCGCAGGCCCTGGCGCCGAGCGATCCCGTTCGTTACGACGTGCTGAAGCGGCTGACTTCAGCGCGCGCGGCGGCGGGGGAGTGGGCGGACGCGGACAACTTCCTGCAACTCGCGATTTCGTGGAGGGAGACGAACACGCCGGACGATCCGAAGATCGCGGACGATGTTTTGCTGTCGGTGGCGTTTGCGCGGGGGGCGAAGGAATTCGAGAGGGCGTTGTGGATCATGGGCCGGGTGCGGTCGCTGCACTCGCGGGCGTACGGCATGAACAGCGTTCCAATCGCGGACGATTTCAGCCGCATCGCGCAGATCTACGCGGAGCTGAAGAAGCCGGAGGAGGCGGTGAACGCGCTCAACGCGGCGCTCAGTATTCGGACGAGCCTGGTTGGGCCGCTCGATCCTTCGCTGGTATACGACCTGGACCGGCTGGGAGGGTTGCAGATTACACTGCGGGCCTACGACCAGGCGGAGGCAACCTACCGGCACGCGCTGGTGATTCGCGAGACGCTTTATGGCAAGCAGCACGCCGATTTGATTGCGACGGTGGACGGCCTGGCCTATGCGTTGTTCGGACAGAAGAAATACGACGAGGCCGAACCCGTCTACAAGCGGCTGCTTTCGCTCTGGATCTTTTCAGTCGGCAACGACACGCATCCGATGGTGGCGATGGCGCTGGACAAGATCGCGGTATTCTACGCGGAGCAGAAGAAGTGGGAGCAGGCGCGGGAGGCGACCACGGAGGCGAATGCGATCCGCGCGTATCTGCTCGCGGACGGGTTGTCCGGGGAAGCCGCGCAACGCCTGGACGAAGGCACGATGGCAGAGGCACTGCCGATTTACCAGCGGGCGTTGAAGATCCTGGACCCGCCAAACCCGGTGTATGACAAGGAACGGGCGGACATCGAGAACATGTCCAAGGAATTGGAGAAAGTGCTCAAGAGGCCGCCGGCGAAAGCGCCGGTGCGGAAGAAATAGGGCTTTCTACGCCTTGACGAATGTGGTCAGGCCGCGGCGGCTGCGCTCGTGGAGCTGGCAGTTCCGGAGCGTATCGGAGAGCGATGCGAGGTCGGGGACGCCGTAGATGTAGAAGTTGGTCAGCTCGGCGTCGGAGGAGAACAGGCGCAGGGCAGACTTTCCGACCAAGCGCATGCCGATCGGCTTATGCAGCTCGAAGTGATCGATGCGGAACAGTTCCAGGTTCTCCTGCACTTTCGAAAAGAGGCCGTGCTCCAGCTTGATGCGCTGGTTGGTGATCTGGTAGTGGGTGCCGGCGCTCTTCAGGTAGTAGCGCAGGGTGACGATCGCGCCAAGGAGTACGAAACCCAGCAGGGCATAAGACAGCGGCGCGCCGGCCACCACAGCGCCGACAGCGATCGCCAGTAGCACGAGATACGGCAGACACTGGCTGACGGAGTAGATCACCGCCGGATGACCGGAGTACAGATCCTTCTCCACCTCGGCTTCCTTCGCGGCGGTGAACGCGGCGAGATCGGTGTTACAGAAACGGCACTTGATGGCTACGGCCTTGATGGTTTCTCCACAGACAGGGCAGGGTTTGGTGTCTCCTTCCATGGCGGCTCCTCCAGTGACCAGATATACACGGTTCGCAGTCCGGACGCAAACGAATCCTCAGGCCTCGGATTTCTTGCGGATCTTGATGTCGAGGCGCTTGATTTTCTGATTCAGGGTGGACAGGGGGACGCTGAGCGATTCGGCGGCTTCGGTCTGGCTCCAGCTGCACTGCTCCAGCCTCTCGAGGATCACGCGGCGTTCGAAGTCCATGACGATTTCGAAGAGCGAGGCATTGGGCGGCAGAGGGGCGCCTTCCCCGCGTTGCAGACGGATGCCGTTGGCTTGCAGGAGGGAATCGGGCAGAACGTCGAGGGGCACTTCGACGTCCTGGGCCAGCACCACGGCGCGCTCCACCACGTTCTCCAACTCGCGCACGTTGCCGGGCCAGGCGTGCTCCATGAGCAATTGCATGGCATCGGGAGTAAAGCGCAGGATGGAGCGGCCGGAGGAATCGAGGAACTTGCCGTTGTCGCGGCAGTACTGCGTGAAGAAATGCTCGATCAGCAGCGGGATGTCTTCCTTGCGCTCGCGGAGAGCGGGCAGCCCGATTTGGATGACGTTGAGGCGGTAGTAGAGATCCTCGCGGAATTTGCCCTGCTTGACGAGCTCGTGCAGATCGGCGTTGGTGGCGGCCAGAATGCGCACGTCAACTTTGATGGGGTCGGTGGAGCCGAGCGGCGTGAAGACGCGCTCTTCGAAGACGCGGAGCAGCTTGATCTGGGTCTCGGGGCCGATGGTGCCAATCTCGTCGAAGAAGATGGTCCCCCCGTCGGCGACCTCGAAGTAACCCTTCTTGGATTGAACGGCGCTGGTGAAAGCGCCTTTGACGTGGCCGAAGAGGGTGGATTCCAGCAGCTCGGGCGGCAGCGATCCGCTGTTGACGGCGACGAACAGGCGATCAGAGCGCGGCGAGTTGGCATGGATAGCTTTGGCGACGAGTTCCTTGCCGGTACCGGTTTCGCCGGTGATCAAGATGGTGGAGCGGCTGGGGGCCACCTGGCCAACGAGATCGAGCATGCGCACCATGCGCTCGCTCTTGCCGATGATGTTGGGGAAGCTGTAGCGCTGCTTGAAGGCGCGCTTGAGGTGGGTGTTTTCGTATTCGAGACGCCGCTTGGCGATCATGCGGTCGATCTCGATGACCAGCTTGTCGTTGTCCCAGGGCTTGGAGAAATAGTCGTTGGCGCCGAGCTTGAGGGCCTTGACGGCGGCTTCCACCGAGCCGTAGGCGGTGATGAGGAAGATGGGGGTTTCGCGGTCGCGCGCGCGCACTTCCTGGAGCACGTCCATGCCGGAGCGGTCGGGCATCATGAGGTCGAGCAGGACGAGGTCGTAGCCGCGGGTCTCCATTTTATGAAGGCCTTCGGCGCCGTTCTGGGCGAGGTCGACGCCGTAGCCTTCGGAGGTGAGGAGGAGCTCGAGGCCCTCGCGGATGTCGGCTTCGTCGTCGACCACCAACACGTTGCCCTTGGTTTCGCGCGCGGCAGCTTGGGGAACGGTCATCTCAAGCGGCATTCACAGGCGTCCTGACCGCGGCCCGGGCGACTGGCAATTCCAGACGGAAGCGGGCGCCTCCACCCGGCTTGTTGGAGACTTCGATGGAGCCGCCATGCTCCTGAATGATACCGTAGGTCACCGAGAGGCCGAGGCCGGTGCCCTTGCGCGCGGCCTTGGTAGTGAAGAACGGATCGTAGATGCGATGGAGGTGCTCGGGGGCGATGCCGTGGCCGGAATCGCTGACTTCGGCTCGGACGCCGGCGCCATCGGACCAGGTGCGGACTTCCAGTGATCCGCCGGCGGACATGGCATCGCGGGCGTTCAGGAACAGATTGAGGAACACCTGCTGGAGCTTGCCGGTGTTGCCGTGCACCGGCGGGAGCTGCGGGTCGAGCTCGGACTTGATCTGGATGCCGGACTTCTGTAACTGGTGATCGAGGAGGGAAAGGGTTTCCTGGATCACGCGGTTGAGGTTCACGTCGCCAAAAGAGGTGCTGGAGGTGCGCGAGAAGTTCAGCAGCGAATTGACGATTTCGCTGGCGCGGAAGGTTTGCTTGGCGATCTTGTCGAGGATCAGGGTCTTCTGCGAGTCCTCGGCCACCTGCTTGGCGAGCATCTGGGCATAGGTGGAGATCACGGCCAGAGGGGTGTTGACCTCGTGAGCCACGCCGGCGGCGAGCAGGCCGATGCTGGAGAGCTTGTCAGCCTGGACGAGACGCTGCTCGAGTTCGGCGCGGTCGGTGACGTCGTCAAAGATGATCAGGCGGCCGATCTGTTCCTGATCGCGTGAGACCAGGGGAGCGATGGCGATATTGAGAGTGGCTTCGCGGAAGCGCGCCGGCAGGACGTTGCCGTTGCCGTTTCCATTGCCGTTGGTGGCGGGCTTGAGGACGAACTTGTAGATGTGGTGGATACCGGTTTCGCCGCGCACGCGGTCGAACTGATCGGCCAGCTCGGCGGGGAACAGCTCGGCCAGCTTGCGGCCCAGGGCGTTGTCGCGGGTGATGCCGCTCAACTGCTCGATCTGGGAATTCCAGCTTTCGACGCGGTCTTCCAGGTCGGCCGCCAGGATTCCCACGTTGATGGATTCGACGATGTTCTCGCTGAATTCCTTGAGCCGCTCGTACTCTTCCACCTTGCGCTGCAGGGACTGGTAGAGGGCGGCATTCTCGATGGCGATGGCTACATAGCCAGTGAGCGTGATCAGCAGCTCGACGTCCACGCTGGAAAGGTACTCGCCATCGTTGGTGCGGCTCACGCCCAGGTAGGCGATGGTCCGGCCGCGGACTTTGCAGGGCAGGTAGTAGGTGAAATCCAGCTCGGAGATGGTGCGGCGCACCGAAGACGGCCAGGAACGCGACACGGCGTCCAGTTGATGGCGCGTACGCTCGAAGAACAGGTAGGATTCGGGCAGCTTCCAATCGAGGAAAGAGAGGTCCAGGTCTTCGCCGCTGGGGTTGGAGAGCCGCGGATTGCTGCCCATAACGGTCTTCAAACGGAAGCGCGGCCCATCGGGCTGTTCGACTGCCAGGAAGAAGCCGAGGTGTTTGATGCCCAGCGTCTCGCGCAGCCGTTCGCCTACCGAAGCCAGCATGGTATCCAGATCCATCTGGGAACCCAACTCGCGGGCGAATTCGACCAGGGTGCGCCGGTAATCGTAGCGGTCGCGATAGAAATACTTGTCGAGCCGCTCCTGAATCCAGTTGCGGATGGGCTGGAACAGGAAGGCGGTGATCAGCATGACGACGATGGGCGAGATGTTGGAGGGATCTTTGATTCTCTTCAGAAACAGGGTGCCGAGGAAGAAGACGATACCGTAGAACGACGCGAGGACGCAGACGGTTGCCAGGGTATAGGCATAGCCGCGGCGGAAAATAACGTCGACGTCCATCAGCCGGTAGCGCACGATGGCGTACGCCAGCGTGAGCGGGATCAGCACCATGAAGAGGACGCTGAGCTGCTGATAGAGGGTGGGGATGGCGCCCATGGCATACGGCAGCGCGTAGAGCACGGCGTATGGCAGAGCACCGCAGAACGCGCCGTTACGCAGCCATTTGAGCTGTTGCCGCACGATGGCGTCTTCAGCCTTATGATGTTCGGCATTGAGAACTACGGCGCCGATCAAATAGATCAGCGGGGGCAGCAGAGTCCAGCCACGGTCCATCAACCAGCGGAGCTCGAGCAGGGGAATGCCGGTTTTCAGGGATCCAGCGGCAACGGCCAGATAGAGCGATACCAGAAGCGCCGCCGGCAGATAGAGAAGCGCCTGGTGAAGAGGCTTCTGGAACCACTTGCGGGGTTCGGGGAAAGTGATGCAGAAATGGAGGAAAACGGTCGGGGCGATCAGCCCGGCGGCCACATTGCCGAAGTAGATGATGGTATCGAAGGTGTCCAGGTAGCCGGTGTAGTGGAAGCAAAAGCCGATGAACGAGAACAGGCAGAGCACGTAGAAATGCTGCGCCTTCTGGGCGCTCATGCGGCGGAAATAGACGAACAGCCCGATCAGGAGGTACGCGATTCCCACCAGGTATTGGTAGATTACGGCGGGATTCTTGGCGACTTCGCCCACGATGACGCTGGGCTGAACGGTCACGCCACCATGGCTGACCACATACCGCGCGGGAAGGAAAGAGGCGATACGGGCAAGCACCTTAGGCACGTCGAGCGCTTCATGGATCGGAACGCCTTCGATGCTTTCGAGCTGGTCGCCTTTGTGGATCCAGTTGCCACCGGGCCCGTGGGGCGCCACGTAGAGGGCTTCGACGTGGCCGGCGCGGTCAACCCAAATCACGCCATCGTCATGGAGATGGAAGTGCTCGTACTGTCCGAAGTTCACAACCGAAGCAACACCGGCAGCGAGTGTCACGATGGTGAGAATCGCGGTGGACAGTTGGAATTTGAGTTCCTGGAACACGACCGTTCCCCTACCTCTTCAGCGAGACCACAATAATCCGCAGGCGAGTGAGCACGTTTGATGCCGCAGCAAATTCGCAAAACTGTATTGAGAATAGCAGGATTATCTTGCACTTACAAACATGACAGGGCTTACAATCCGTTTTTTGGGAGAATTCCACTATGCGGAAGTGTATCGAGTTGTCCACGGGATGTGCAGTTGGGGGGCAGCCGTGCCGGGCAGGCAAGGACTGTGGAAAACGATGACACGAGGGGTGGTGAACGGTGGCAGGTGTGACCAGAATTATCACTGTATTAGGAGTTCTGGGACCATGCTGAATCTTTCGGTAAATGCTGTACACTGGATAGGAAAAGAAACAAAAGGCACACGATGAGAAGGGTGTTATTGTTGGCGCTGCTCGCGGCGCTGCCGCTGTGGTGCGGCGAGGCCGCCGCGGCGCAGGAGAAACAAGGCCCTCCGGCGCAGCAGCCGGAGCAGCAAAAGCCTCCGCAGGAGCAGAAACCGCCGGTAACACTGTCGCCGGTCTTGCCGGTGACGGATCCCAACAAGATCGCGCAACCGGTGCCGCCACCGGCGGGAAAACCAACCGGGAGCACGTCGACTGACTCAATCTATGTCATTGGTCCAGAAGACCAACTTCGCGTCGCGGTATTTGAGGACTCCAAGTTCAACGGCGATGTCACGGTCCGTTCGGACGGGCGCATTTCCCTTCCCCTGATTGGTGAGATCAAGGCGGCGGGACTAACTCCGCAGCAACTGGAGGGCGTAGTCAACGAGGCGTGCGGCAAATACCTGGTATCGCCCCATTCCAGCGTGCAGGTTTTTGCGATTCACAGCAGGAAGATCTATTTCTTTGGCGACGGCATCAAAAACGGCGCGCTGGACTATCCGGTTCCGATGACCGTGCTGGAAGCCATTGCCGCACAGGGCGGATTCAAAGAGTTCGCCAAGAAAAACAAGATTACGATTCTGCGGGACGGCAAGGAAATCCAGAGGGTCAAATACGATCAGGTCATCAAGGGCAGGAGTACGCAGCAGAATATCATCCTGCAGCCCGGCGATCACGTGGTGGTTCCGGGTTAGCAGCGGACTGTGCGACCGCAGTGAGGGGAACCGGCAAGGATTGAAGATTTATGGCAGTGGCACCCCCACAGAACTACGTGAGCGTCTCGCGACGCCCACCCGACATTGAAGACTACATCGACATGCTGCGCCGCTACCGGTCGTGGGTGATCGGGCCTACGTTCGCGGGGCTGGTGATATCGGTGGTGGTGGCGTTTCTGTGGCCGGACACGTTCCGATCGTCGGCCATTATGCAGATTCGGCCGCAGTCGGTGCCGTCCAACATGGTGACCAGCGTGATTTCCGGGCAGATGCAGGAGCGGCTGCAGGCGATGCAGGTGGAGATTCTTGGCCGCGGCTTCCTGACGCAGCTCATTCAGCGGCCGGCCCTGGACCTTTACAAGAGAGAGCGCAATCGTCTGCCGGTGGAAGACATCGCCGAGCGGATGGGAACCAAGGATATCAAGATCAGACTGGTCGGCCCGCCCGGAACCGAGGGGGCGAGCCGCGGCGCCACGGCGTTCAGCATTTCGTTCGAGTACATTGACAAGTACAAGGCCCAGGCGGTGGTGAACGAACTGGTCAACCAGTTCATGACCAAGAATTTCACTCTGCAGCAGGACCGGGCATCGCAAACCAACACGTTTCTGACGGATGAACTGCGGCGCGCCAAGGAAAAGATGGACGCCAAGCAGGCGGAAATTGCCAAATTCACGGCGGAGAACCAGGGCCGCCTGCCGGAGAACTATCAATCCAACCAGATAGACCTCACGTCGAAGGAAAACCAGATTAACGCGCTGGACGAGCAGATCGGCCAGGAGCGGCAGCGGAAGCTGGTGCTGGAGACGCAGTTGGCCGGCTTCAAGGCTCAGGAAGTCGCGGCCCAGAACAACGTGGAACAGACGCAAGTCACGGGCAACGTGTCGGTCAAGAACCAGCGCCTGGTAGACCTGCACCAGCTCATTTCCAACAAGCAACTGGAACTGTCGGCTGCGCTGCGCAAGTACAAGGAAGACTACCCGGACGTTCAGGCGCTGAAGGATCAGATCAAGACACTGCAGGATGCCGCGGATAATCTCGAGAAGGCCGACCTGGCGGCGGCGAGCCAACAGGGCCCGCAGACCAGGGTGACCACCAATCAACAAGTGGCGGCGCAGATCGAAGGGCTAAGGGGACAGGAGCAGCTGACCTTGACCGAGATCACCAACTCGCAGAACGAGATTGACAGGAAGACCAAGCTGCTGGACGACCTGCGAAAGGAACTGCGCGTCACCCAGGACAGACTTGCAGCCAGTCCCGCGATTATCCAGCAGTACAACGCGCTGCAGCAGGACTTTGCTTTGGCGAAGGACGAGTACGATCAGAAGACGCGGAACAAGAACCAGGCCGACAGCGCGCAGAACCTGGAAGAGCACAAGGCTGGAGAGACGCTGGAAGTGATCGAGCCGGCGAACGTTCCGGAGTCGGCGTTCGAGCCGAACCGGCCGGCGATTACGGCGGTGGGCACGCTCATTGGGCTGATGTTGGGGCTGGCCCTGGCGGGGGCCAAGGAAATCAAGAACACATCTTTGAAGAACTTGAAAGACGTTCGGGCATACACCAACTTGCCGGTGCTCAGCAGTATTCCGCTGCTGGAGAACGCCCTGCTGGTGCGCAGGAAGCGGCGGCTGGCGTGGCTGGCGTGGTCAAGCGCGGTGATTGTGGGAAGCATTTTGATGTGCGGCGCGGCGTATTATCACCTTTCAGGCGGGCCGGGACCCAGTTGACGGCAAGCGAGGCACTGGAGAATAGATGAGTCGAGTTCACGATGCTCTGCGCCGGGCGGAACAAGCGGGGAATCCGCCTGCGGAACCGCCGGTGCAACCGGAGCCGCCGATGCAATATCTGCCGGTGACAACCGGTGCGCTACCGGCGGTGAAGCTGAATATTCATCCGGGCCTGCTGCAAGAAGTCACCGTGCTGCCGTTTCAGCCCGCGCCCGAATCGCACCTGCTGGATCTCGGCAGCACGCACGAGACTCCGGCTGAGGAATTCCGCACGCTGCGCACGCGGCTGAATCACCTGCAAACAGTTCAGCCCCTGCACACGGTCGTGGTGACCAGCCCTTCGCCGGCCGAGGGCAAGACGTTTACGGCGGTGAACCTGGCGCTGGCGGAATCGCATCTGGCGGAAAGCTCGGTGCTGCTGGGGGACTTCGATCTGCGCCGGCCCATCATCCACAACCTGTTCCAGATCAGCCGCGCGCCGGGGCTTTCGGACTACCTGACGGGGCAGTGCACCTTCCCGCAGGCGTTGCGGCGGATTGAGGGCATGAACCTGTTCTTGTTGCCAGCGGGCTCGCCGGTGAAGAATCCGCTCGAGCTGCTGAATATGAGGCAGGTGAAGGCGCTGTTCGAAGAATTGCCGCGCAGTTTCAACTGGGCGATTTTCGACACGCCGCCATTGTTGTTCTCGGCCGACGCAAACCTGCTGGCGACGCTGGC
>Ga0335081_10018015_pt1 | contig 11422 bp, 10 predicted proteins | sample Lox_Sample_35_FD_206713 | JGI IMG/M metagenome (GOLD analysis project Ga0335081, IMG submission 206713) | Soil microbial communities from Loxahatchee National Wildlife Refuge, Florida, United States - Lox_Sample_3.5 | ecosystem: Environmental > Terrestrial > Soil > Wetlands | place: USA... | reverse complement strand
AGGGCGAGACGATGGCCGGGTCGGGGGCGTCGCCTTCCGTGAGGGTCCCGCGGGGATGCGCGGCCGCGTAGAGCACCCGGGCGGTGTCCGCGTCCAGCGGCGTGTCGGTGTTGCGGAGCCGGTGCAGCGCGGTGCGCTGGCCGTCGCTCAGGTGCCGGTCGCGGGCTCGTAGCCCCCGGACGGGCGTGCCGGGGGGTGCGGGGTCGGTGTCGATGCGGATTCCAGTGCCGGCCAGGTGCTCGGTGAGGGCGGCCAGCGCGGTGTCCAGCCGTTCCAGGGACCAGCCCAGCGCGTCAGCCAGTGCGGCCGGGGCGATCGGAGGTACGGCGTGTCCGCTGGGCGTGGTCACGGTGACCGCGCCGGGGCCGGCCCGGGCGGCGAGCTGGGCGTGGGTCATCCCGGCCGCGATCCGGGTGTTCACCGACCGCGTCTCCGGGGTCACGGAGGACCGTCCCGAGCTGACCCGGGCGCTGGAGCAGCTGCGCGACGGCGACACGCTGGTGGTCTGGCGGCTGGACCGCCTGGGCCGGTCGCTGCGCCACCTGATCGACGTGGTCACCGGCCTGGCCGGGGACGGGGTGGGGTTCCGGTCGGAGGGCGGCGTTCTGCTCCAGCGTCGACACCCGGGCATACCCGATCAGCTTGCCCACGTCAGCACCGTAGCGATACCCGTGCCCAGCCAGGACCGCGACACGCTGAAAGTGGAACGCGAATCTGAGAACCCGCGACCTGGGCAGACACCGTTCAAGATCAGCTTTCCGGGGTCGTGTCAGAAAGGGCCGGATACGACACGGCAGCCGGGGTTGCCGGTGACCGGCACCACCCGCCTGCGCACACCGCCGCATCAGCTGACCACTGCCCGCCGCGGTAATCCCCGGCGGGCGCCGTGCGGACGGCCATGAAGATCTGCCCAGCGCCGGTCATGAAGCCGGCACCATGGCCATCACAGAGGGTGATCGGATTAGCTGGTCGTCGCGCCGCGAAACCTGCTCCGATCGCTTAATACGAGCGGCGTCGCAACCATGTCGGCAGAGCGCGTGCCCGCGCACCGGTTGTCCGGTTCTGCGCACGCGGGTCGCCAGACGGACACTCTCATCGCATGCATCAGCGGTCGACTCGATCAGGCGCTTCAACGGGCTATCTGCTGTTCCGCAGTCGGTGGTTACTTACGACCATTCGGAGGGGTCGAATGACTCTGGTGTGGCGGCTGCCAGGATTGCAGCGTCTCTATCAGCCCCTGAGGATGCGCGTCCTCGCAGCACAAGGGCTCATCGCGGCCGACCGCAACGTCTCGTGCGGGTGCCGCGATGGCGGGGAGCGCGATGGCGGGGAGGCGGTGAAGATGCCGTTCGTCCGTGAGTGGCCCGAGGTGCGCAGGTTCGCCCGGGCCGGCCGATTCATGGCGCAGTTCACCGGGGCGGAGATGCTGCTGGTGAGTTTCCGCACCGATCCGAAGACGGTCGCTGCGGTCCTCCCGCGGCCACTGCGCCCTGCCGGGGAACCGCTGGCCGCCGCGTTTGTCGCCCGCTATCCCGCGACGAACTTCGGCGTCACCTACCATGAGGGGGCGCTGTTCGTTGCCGCGCAGTACCGCGGCGAACGCGGCTGGTACTGCCTGTCGATGCCGGTGGACAACGACACTGCGATGATCGGCGGCCGCGAGCAGTTCGGGTTCCCGAAGAAGATGGCCGGCCGGATCACGCTGGACCGGGACGGCCCGCACGTTGCTGGAAGCGTCGTCCGCAACGGCGTGGAGCTGTTGCGGATCGAGGGCGAGTTCGCCGATCCGCAGCGCGCCGACGTCCACCTGCTGGGCGTGCCCGCGGCCGACCTGGACGGCCGGCCCTGCGAGAAGGTCGTGTCGTTCCTGTTCAAGTATTTCCCCGCCGCCGACGGGGGCGCATTCGAGCATGCCCCGGAGCTGGTCCGCCAGGTGACTTTGGTCCGGCCGCGGCCCGGGCAGCTGACGGGCGCCGCCAAGCTCGAACTCGTCTCGGCGACGTCCGATCCGCTGGGTGAGATCCCGGTTCGCCAGATCATCGCCGCCGGCTACGGCGCCTTCGACAACACGATGCTGCCGGGCCGGGTGGTTCGCCGGATCTACAACCAGTGGCGCTTCGTGCCGAAGAGCATGTTCAAGAACGACGCGTTCGCCCTTATCGATCCCGGCTCGCTCCCCGCTCTGACCTTCGGCGAGCGGCATGATCAGAAGAAACAGCTGCGCGCCTACTGACCGGCGCGCGCCTTCCCGGGGAGGCCGTGATGCGCGTCCTGCCCATTTCGGCAGACGAGGGCGTTCGCACCCTCGACCGGCACAGACAGGCGGACATATGAACCTGCTCTGCATGCCTGAGCTGATAGCCGCGAAGCTGGCAGCCGCCGCGCCGAACGGCGGCTCGGGAGCGTTAACTAGTCGAGCATTTCTCACGGAGAGTGATGCAGGGGGCTGGTGCACGGTCGGCGACGGCGCTGCGCAGGCTGGGGATAATGGAGCCATGACAGGCGGGGTTGTCCGGTGCGGGCACTGCGGCACCGCTAACCGGGTCCCGGCCGCGGCGGCGGGGACGCCCCGCTGCGGCAAGTGCCATCAGCCGCTGCCGTGGATCGCCGACGCTGACGACGCAACCTTCGCCGAGGTGGCCGAGGCCGCCAAGATCCCGGTCATCGTCGACCTGTGGGCACCGTGGTGCGGGCCCTGCCGCATGGTCAGCCCCGCACTCGAGCAGCTCGCCCGCGACCTGGCAGGCAAGGCCAAGCTGGTCAAGGTGAACGTCGACACATCGCCGCAGATCTCGCAGCGTTTCGGGGTCCAGGCCATCCCGACTTTGCTGGTCCTGCGCCACGGGCAGGTAGCCGCCCGGCAGACCGGCGCCGTCCCCCTGGCCACCCTGCGGACGTGGGTCGACAATGCGCTCGCGGTCGGCTGAGCATTGATGCCGGGTGTTTGCATATGGCGTCAGCGCGCCCGGCGCCTTTTAGGCCGCTCGCGCCTGCCGACAAGCTGAAAACCCCTTACGCTGGCGACCCGATCGCCCAATATTCGCGCGACGATTGTTGAGGGAGTCCAGTGGTGGAGGCGCGCAGATCATCTGTTCGGTACTGGCTAGACGGATTCAATTGAGTACGGCCGAGTGAGGGCTCCGACGGAATCCGGACAGTGATTCCGATCGAATCCGGACACTGATTCCGGAGTTTTCGTACACCTGGCCTGGCTGGTTACGGCGTGGCGACGGCTGCAGGCGCGATGGGGGCGGGACGCTCCCTCGGACATTTCCCAGTCCGAGGAGGCGCCGATGCCCGCCGCACATCCCGCATGCGGCAACGGTCGGCGGCGCCATGGACGTTCGACGCGTCCAGTCGCGCCTTGGCGAGCGTTATCGCACCATGCTGGTCGGCGAGGAGGTGCGGATCGACGCCTCTACCGGCTCTGCCGACGCCTCGCCCACCGGATTGCCGCACCCGCCGCGGCGGCACCGGCAACTGCCCGCAACCGGACGCGTGAGCTCCGCCACCCCGGCCTGCCGCGAAGCGTGGCCAGCACCGGATGGCCAACACACATCTCGTGTCCCCCGGCATCCGGCCGGAACACGACCGGCACGACCATGCGCCCCGCGTTGACCTGGAAGACCATCGGGTCCCCGGCGTCGACCGGATACAGCCGGGCGCCTCCTCTGAGATACGGCACAGGGACCAGAGCCCGGGCCAGGAGATGCCCGTTCCTGGTGACCACCTGGACCTCGCCCCCCAGGAGCGGCCACGTCCGCACGTTAGTGAGCAGGCCGGGAGGCGGCGCATAGTACCCGGCCAGTTCGTGCCACGCCTCCGGGTGTTCCGGCACGCCGGGCCGGGGAAGGCGAGTGGCGGGGTCGGGCAGCCCCAGCTCGGACCGCAGGCACGCCTCAGCCAGCAGGTGCGCCCCGAGCAGGGTGGCCGTGTTCGTAAGCACCACGACCCCCACCCCGTCATCCGGGGCAAGCAGGAGCGCGGAGGCGAAGCCGGGGAGGTTCCCAGCATGCCCGACCACCCGGTGGCCGTCGAAGTCATGCCGGAAGAACGCCAGCCCCATGCCGGGGATCCGGGGATCGGGGCTGAACTGAGGCGACCACATCTCGGCAAGCGTCCCCGGCCGAAGAACGAAACCCTCCTCCCCCGCACCGCCGCGAAGGAGCGCCTCCGCATACCGGGCCATGTCCGACAACGTAGACCGCACGCCGCCGGGCCCCAGCAAGCTGAGGTCATAGTCCCGCACCGCCTGGAGCCGCCCCTTCCTGCGACGGTATCCGGTAGCGGCCGCCTCCGTCACCCGATCGGAGCGGAGGTAGTCGGTCCTGGCCATCTGGAGCGGGTCGAGCACGTGCTCACGCATGTACTCCGGCAGCGGGACGCCCGAGATGTCCTGGAGGAGCTGTCCGGCCACCGCGAACCCGTGGTTGGCGTAGGCCCATTTCGTCCCGGCCGGCACCTCTGGCCGCAGCACGCCGTGGTACAGGGACGCCAGATCGGCACCACGCGAACCCGGCTTGCCGGTCCCGAACGCCGCCGGGTGGATCACATCTGCAAGCCTGGGGATCTCGCCGATCCCGGCCGTGTGGGTCAGCAGGTGCCGAAACGTCACCTCCGGCCACCCAGAGCGCTCGCCGATCCGAAACGCCGTCAGGTAGCCGTTGACGGGGTCGTCCAGCTGGAATCGGCCCGCCTCGTGCAGCTGCATGAGCCCGATGGCGGTCATGGTCTTGGTGACCGAGGCGATGCGAAAGACGGTATCCGGGTCGACCGGCCGCGCCGTCGAGACATCCGCATCCCCGATGCACTGCATAGTAGGAGGCTGCCCAGGCCTCACCACGGCCGCCGCCACGCCGGCAAGGCCGCCGCTGCCGGCGGCCCTGTCAATCAGCGAGCCAATCTCCTCCATGCCTGCATCCTTCTGATCATCACGGTTGGCGCCGGGCAATCTGGAGGCACCGCAACGCAGAACACCCAATCGGGGCCCGCCACAACAAATCTCGATGGCGTCGACCCTTGCCGACCATATCGGCGGATATCGCTCGTCAGACGGCGCGAGGGAGAACACGGCGAATGTGATGGCATCTGTCGTGCTGGGACCAGATCCGCCGCTCGGTCTCAGTTCGAGCTGTCCGGGGGCTGAGCGTCCGGTCGCGTCCTGGGCGCCCTGGGTAGGGTGAGGCGTGCCCATGCCGGAGTACCCGTTCGAGCCGAGGTCGACTGCCTACCTCCGGCCTGGCCAGTTCTGGGGCGTGCCGCTGAGCGACGGACGGTGGGCGTGCGGGCGGGTGCTTGCCGTCAAGACCGGGCCCGACGCGTATTTCCCGGGTAGCAGGCGGACGTTCCTGGCGGCACTGATCGACTGGGAGGGTGATGAGCAGCCGGTCGGGTCGGCCATCGCCGGCCGGCAGGTCCTGGCCCAGGGGTGGGCGCATGTCAGGAGCATCCAGTTGCATGGCCGGGTGATTCTCGGCTGCCGGGACCTCGGGCTGGACGGCATCCGCGGCCTGCGGGCGGTGACCCACCGGGGCGGCAGGACGGTAATGGTCTACGAAGGGGCGACTGCGCTGCGGCCCGCGACACGTGACGAGGCGGCCGCCATGCCGGTGTTCTCAACGTGGGGTCTTAGTGTCATCTCGGTGCTGGCAGAACGCCTGTTCGTCAAGCGCCAGCCACTGGCCCGCGAGGAACCGGCGTGACGTTCCCCGATATGCATCACCGGCGCACGAAGTGCCGGTAGCAGGCATCCGCACCGGCAGATTCCTGCGTGTTACCGGCCGCCCAGCCGGTCGCTGAGCGTGCTCAAGACGCTGAACCCGCAGACTCCATACCGCCGAATAGGTATTGCGAACTGGCTGTGACCTGGCGTGGCCGATCGGCACAGATACGCCATTTATGCGCCGCGCTCGTGCCGATAAGTGAAGGGCGATCCGGGATGAAGATTTTGGAAGATCTGGCCGTGGGTGGATGCTGGATACATGCCCCTCTTATCCTGTTGGGTTGCCGCAGGCACAGTGCCGGCGGTGCGTGATCAGCTATTCGCGTTCCCGCAACACGTAGAGATCACGCTTTTCGATGTCCGCCGCCCGGGCCACCATCTGCGCGACGTCGTTGGATACGTCGATGTTGCGGCCGGAAAGGACGTCGGCCGCTCCCGACGCGAGCTGGACCACCAAGGTTGCCGCCGCTGCCGTGGAGACATCTTCCTGGTGGGCGAAGGCGTCGATGAACCACTGCTCGATGCTGGGTTCGCCGCAGGACAACGCTGACTCGCTGATCGCCGTGCGCACTAGGCCAGGATCGATGGCGAAGACCGAAACGCCGTGCCCGCGGGTCTCGGCGGCGAGGTTCTCACTCAGCCGGTACAACGCGGTCTTGCTCACGACGTACGCCGACAGCATCGGGATCGCCGCAAAGCCGACGCCACTGGAGACGTTGACGATTCGGCCATGGCCCCGGGCGAGCATGCCTGGCAAGACCGCCCGCGCGCAATAAAGGGGCCCGCGCACATTGACCTCCAGCGCCTGCCACCAGTTGTCGGGATCGATCGCCGCCAGCGGGCCCACGGGGCCGAACCGGCCCGCGTTGTTGACCAGGAGAGTTACCGGCCCGATCGTCTCTTCAACCGCGGCGACCATGCGCTCCACCTCCTGGCGGTCGGTGACGTCGCACCGTACCGCCAGCGCGTGCCGCCCGCGGCCCTCGATCTCACCGGCGACACCGGTGACCTCGCCTTGCGAGCGCGCGCAGATGGCCACCGCGGCACCGGCGTCACTCAAGGCCAAGGCGATGGCCCGGCCGATCCCCCGGCCCGCCCCGGTGACCAGCGCGACTTGTCCGTCAAGTCGAACCGGTGGCACGTGCTCCAAAAGGGCCATCGAGGCCTTCCCCGCGCAGATGTCCCCGCAAGGGTGGCTAAACGCGCCGTCGCACCTTGCCCGTAACCGTGCCGATCATCCGCAGCGCCTTGTGTCCCGGATCAGCCGTCGGGTCAAACATGCACGGACAGCCTCCCTGGATGACAGTCACGCCGTGCTCGCGTCCGTAATCCGCTGCCGGCTTGGAGGCACTGCCAGGGCCAAACGGCGGCTGGTGCATCCACACTCGCTTGACGCCGATCTCCTCGCACTCCCGTACGGCCGCATTCGCGGCCTCAGGCCTGGTCCCGATGACGACCCAGTCCATACCGCCGGGTATCGACCTCAGGTCGTGGTGGCAACGATCACCCTCGACCTCGTCGGCGTTCGGGTTGACCGCGAAAACCTGGTAGCCCCGCTGGCGCAGCCGCTGGTAGACGACATTAGCCCCGTGGCTCTGTCCTTTCCGCGAAACTCCCGTCACTGCTACGCGTTTGTTCGCCAAAAACTCAGCGGCGGCGTCCTTCATCTTTGGCATGGCGGGACCTCCTGTGACTTGGCCCGATCAGGCTGTGGCGGACAGATCCGCGGACTGGACTGGGCCGTCCTGGGACGCGGTGACCGTGTCCGCTTGCGCATGTGCGTGGGCCGCTCGTTCGATGTTCCGCTTCAGCACCGCCAGCATGCGCGCCTGCATGATCCAGGAAACCGGAAGCAGGACCCAGTCGGCAGCGAACCGTTCTATCCCGCGAGGGCGGAAAGTCTGGTAACCGCTGACGACCAGGCGAGTCTGCCCGCCGGGCAGCTCGTTGAGCAGGAAACCCCAGATCGCTTCCATGTAGGCTGCGGGCCGTGGCTGGTTCTGGTCAAGCCAGCGGCCTAGCAGATCGGCGTACCCGTACAGGCCGAGGAACCGGTTCGGTTCGAGCACTCGAACCCGGTAGGCATCCAGGCGGCGGCCCAGCGCCCAAAACGACAGCTGATCGCCCACCGCGACGTCTTGCCACTCCGGGTGGACCTCGGTGGCGCTTGGCTGGCCGGCGTTGTCGAGCCGGTCCCAGGAGTACCAGCCCCCGCGGCCCCAGCCCATCTGGACAAGCCACGGCCAGACCTGCTGCGGCGGCGCCTCGATCGTGACCGCCATGGTCGGCGACCGCTTGCCCTCGGGGACCAGCTCAGCGTGCGGATACGCCCCGGCCACCTCCTCGCCGGTGGCCCCCCAGCGCATGAGACGGGGGCGGACCCAGCATCCGTAGACACCTGCCGCCATGCCCGCCCCAACGACGAACTTGCGTACGACTGCCATACCAAAATCGTGAAACGTTGGGAAAGCCCGGTGCCAGGGACGAACGTCACATGTGCATGCCGGTCATCGGGCGAGCACCCGCTAGGGAGCCCGGGGGGCTGGGCGCCGTCGATGGCCTCCGGTGTGCTCCGCGCAGTACCTGGCTATCGCATCATGGCGCTATTCGCGCTCGTGGGATCTCGCGCCTAGGCGCTCTAGGTCCTCGGTCATGCCGTTGGCGAACACCGTGAGGTCTGGAACTAGGTTTGCGTCGGCGACGATGTCGAGGTTCAGCTGGCCGGCGTAGGACAGCGCGCCTACCTGCACGGCGACGTTGCCTTGGACGACACCGATCTGGAACACCTCGAGGATCTTGGCGCCGGCGAAGTACAGGGGCTGTGGGGGGCCGGGGAGGTTGCTCATGAGCAGATTGATCCGCCGCTGCCGGTTCATGGCGGCAATCATCGCGCGCTGCAGCAAACGCGCCGCGGGCTGGTAGGGAGGCAGGCGCTTCCGTTCGGCTGTCGCACGGGCTATCTGCTCCAGCCGCCGGATCGGGTCTTCCTCGGCCACGGGGAGTGGGACGAGCAGGATTCCCACGAGATTCCCCGCCTGTGAGGCGCTCGCCTGTGCGCGGACCGATGCGGCCACCGAGACCTTCAACACCAGCGGGCCCTGGAGCTCTCCGCGGCCCGCCAGCAGCGCGCGTGCTCCGCCTGCGATCGTGCACAGCACCACGTCGTTGACGGTCGCGTGATGGGCGTGTGCGACCTGCCTGGCTTGTTCGAGGTCGGCTCGCACGAGCAGCACGCGGTGCTGGCCGCCGACCGGCCGGTTGAACGACGTGCGCGGAGCCCGGCCCTCGCGCGCGAACTGCAAGCCCTGGCGGAACAACGTCCCAGCTGCGGCGAGGGCACGCCGAGGGTGCCCGAGCTTGTGCACGCCCCGGTGGAAGCCGGTGATTGATCTGCGCAGCGCATCGCCAGCAAGCTCCGAGCGGGTGGGGATGGGCCGCGCGGCCCATGGCCGGCCCTCTTGCTCCGGGGCTTCCGGCGCGGAGTCAAACAGAGTGCCAAGCAGCAGCAACGCTGCAATGCCGTCGGCGAGAACATGGTGGAACCGGATGAGCATCGACACGTGCCCGGCGGGCGCGGTGAGCAGCCAGACCTCCCACAGCGGATGTGCTTGGTCAAACGGCCGGTCGTTCAGCTCCACGCAGGCCGCCAGCAGCGCTTCCTCGCCGCTGGCAGGAACAGGCCGCGTCCTGACGTGCCGGCTGATATCGAAGCTGACGTCATCCACCCAGACCGGGGCACCGAAGCCGAAGCCGGGCCGGTAGAGCCTTTGACGAAGCCGAGGCGCCAGATGCAGACGCTGCCCGATCCGCCCTTTGATCGCCTCCAGGGCGAGCTCTCCCGACCCATCGAGCAGAACGCTGCCTTCGAGGATGGCGAGGGCAGCAACGTTCATGGGCAGGCCATGCCTCTCGATGCGAAGGTTGCTGACATCGAGCGGGGTCAGCCGCTCGAGTACCAGGCGATCAGCATCCATGCGGCCCCGGTGGCCGCGGTGCACCGTCATCCTGTCCCCAGAGTCGCTACGCATCTCGAACCAGTGCTACCCGCTGAGTATCTCCCCGCCGACGGTGCGGGTCAGCAGGTGGCGCACCGTAAGTGTGAAGCTGCGCTTGGCTCGCATTAGCCGGATGGTGCGCAGATACCACGCACCTGCCAGGTGTTTGCATAGGGCTCGCGTGCCTGCCTGGCGGAGACGTCAGTAGTCCGCGACCGGGGCATTTCAGTGAAGGACCTGCGGCGGTAAGCGAAGGGCTTTCGGCCCCATACGGTCGCTGGCGGATGGAGGAGCGTTGATTGGGGCGGAGCCTTCCGGGATTCCCGCCTGCTTGGCTCCAATCCAGCCGTGACCAACCGGTGATGGGCTGCAGGTTCCGCGTCGATTGGAGTCCGCCATGAGTACCAACGGTGGAGCAGCACACCAGGGTGCCAGGGCCCGTGCCGCTGTGATAGCACAGTCGGTGGCGTGCGCCGTGCCGGTGCTGTACGCATTCTGGGTCCGTCCGCGCCTGCTGACCTGGGGCGCCACCGCGGAGGAAGTCGCTACCACCTACCCAGGTGACGAGCTCGTCCCGGACGCGGACAGCTCGGTGTTTACCATGGCGACTACCCTTCCCGCGCCGCCGGAGAAGGTCTGGCCGTGGCTGGTCCAGATGGGCTTCGGCCGGGCCGGCTGGTACAGCTGGGACAGGCTGGACAATGCCGGGAATCCCAGCGCGGACCGCATCGTGCCCGAATGGCAGAGCGTTCAGGTGGGGCAGCGCCTGATCGAGGCCCGCGATGGCCGCAACTGGTTCACCGTTGAACTGGCGGAGCCTAACCGGACCCTGGTGCTACGGACGATCATTGACCTACTCTCTGGGCGCTCCGTCGATCCGAATGGACGGCTGCCGCGGGCCTATGCGGACGGGGTGTGGAGCTTCAACCTGCGGCCTGCCGACGGCGGCCAGACCCGCCTGGTGGCCCGCAGTCGCGGCAAGACCCGCCCGGCTCTGCTCACCCGGCCATTCGGCCTGGCGGTGGGCGACCCGGCGCACTTCATCATGCAGACCCGCCAGTTCCACGGCCTGCGCACCCGCGTGGGCGCGCCAGCCTGACGTTCGCGGCGTACTGCGCGCCGCCGCCGAACATCCATATCTGCGCGCAACGACGGCGACTCTGTCATGCCCCGCTCGCCGCGCCGATCGGCGGGTACGCGCGCGCCCTAAGCCACGTCGGCAGTCACGCTATGTGACCAGGTTGCCTGCGATCCTCGCAGAGCTGTGCCGAATCGTCCACAGATAATTCAGCCGCTGGATGTTCAAATAGCGAGGTCGGTATTCTCTCCAGGTGCAAAACGGACCTATGCCGCATCCTCGCGAAACATGCAGGCTGGCGCGTCGGAAATTCTTCGCCGATTGCCGCTGAGGTGTTGCGAATGTTGCACGTCCGCGTCCAGCGGGGCTCTGAGCAGCGACAACAAGAGGTATCACATGTGGTAAATGCGTTGCAGAACCTCTCCGTGAATCGTTCTAACGCCACGTCACGCAACAGTCTCGGCACCTGGAGAGAAGCGGTAACACCGGCCACCGTGCCTCAGCACGGCCACGCCCTCGCCTGCGCCACCTACCCGCTGATGTTCAGCCGTGCAGCGAACAGCCATAAGACGGTGACGCTTGCCGATGAATAGCTAGAACAGCCAGCCAAATCGCAGCTCGCCACCC
>Ga0335081_10018014_pt1 | contig 11422 bp, 14 predicted proteins | sample Lox_Sample_35_FD_206713 | JGI IMG/M metagenome (GOLD analysis project Ga0335081, IMG submission 206713) | Soil microbial communities from Loxahatchee National Wildlife Refuge, Florida, United States - Lox_Sample_3.5 | ecosystem: Environmental > Terrestrial > Soil > Wetlands | place: USA... | reverse complement strand
CCGAACGGCTCGCCGCGGCCCAGTCCGCCACCCAGAAACTCGTGTCCGAAGCTGAGCAGCGCGCCTCCACCGCTGAGCAGCGCGCGGCCAAGGCCAGCGCCCAGGCCGACCAGACCCGCCGGGACGCCGACCAGCACGCCGGGCAGCTGGTCAGCAACGCGAAGAAGAACGCCGACCAGATCACCGGCCAGGCCAAGGCCCAGGCCGAGCAGCTCCTCGCCGAGGTCAAGGCCGATGCCGAGCGCCGCGGGGCTGCGGTCCAGCGCGAGGTCGACGACCTTACCAGGCAGAAGGACAGCATCGCCGGCCACCTGGCGCAGGTGCGCCAGCTGCTTGGCGGGCAGGCGCCCGGCGCCGATGCGGTGCAGGCGGCACAGACGAAGCCTGCCATCGCCGGTGACTCAGGGCTCGCTGATGGCGCGCGCGGCAATGGATCCGGGGCGGCTCCGCTTGCCCCGTAGAGAATCGAACGATTCCCGACATGATCAACTTCTGCCCGCCGGGCGCCCCGATCACGGCCCGGAAGGTGCCGGAAAACGCGTTGCGAAGCCTGGGTGTTCAGCAAGTACAGGCAGGCCGTTTCCTATACAGCCGCCGCCATGGGGCAGGTTGCAGGTCGACAGCTCGCGGCCCGCTATCGGGGGTGCCGGTAACAACGGACCCGTCAGCACCGCTGTGGCGTCCAGTTTCCTGAACGGCCCTGGTACGCGCCGTGGCACTGGTGGCCGTTAGCGCGGCCGGAACGGGTTATCGGCGTAGCCGGGCCGCTGGCTGATCTCGCCGCGCTGATGGCGCTCGGCCTGCCAGGCATCCCAGGCCCGCTCCAGTTGCGGGGCCGGGGAAGCGGGCAGCCGCCGCCGGGTGCAGAAGGCCCGGAACTCCAGGTCCGGCTCGGCGACCCGGCGCCGCCGTTCGGCCCGCCGGTCAGGGAGGGCAGCCGCCGCGCCGAGGGGCGCTCCATGCGGGCAGGTTACGGCAACCCGCGAAGCCGGCGGGCGTCGACGACGTCGACGACGATCAACGTGCGGCCATCGTCGAGGTAGAAGAGGCCGAGCTTCGGGGTGGGGAGGTACCACAGGGTCCGTTTACGGGTCAGCCGCCCGTAGTTGAACCCCGTCGACGCCATGCGTTCCATCGCCTCGAGGGCATCGCGTGCCGCGGCGGGCATGTACTCAGCAAGTTGCTCGAGCGCATTTAGCGCTCTCGGTTCCCACATGAGCCCGCGAGGCTGGCGGGCCACGTCACCGGGTACGGCGGTCTCGGATGCGCTTCTCGATCCGGTCGCGCGCGATCGCGTGGTCGACAGGCTGGATCTTGCCGCTTTGCAGGTCGGCAACCACCAGCTCCAGGCGCTCCCGCCGCCCATCGATGTCTAGCATGGCCTCGGCCTCGTCGAGGACCCAGTCATCTTCGGCGGATTGGGACATGGTTTGAGAGTATCACCAGGCCATCGCCGGATTCCGGATCACCGCGGGACTGACCTCGGGCACGACGTCGGGGCTTTGCAACGGAACGGCCAGTGGCGATAGCGGGCTGAAGACGTCGGGTTACCGCCGTCTTGCTACTCCATATTGGTCTTTACGGAGTAGCGCCCTGCAGGGAAAACGACCGATTCCGGGACTCATTCCCCAGCCCCGGATCGAGCGGAAGGCGAGGTGGTGCTGGTCAACCTGGACGAGCTCGCCGGGCACTGGACGCTGCTGGACGGCGAGCGGGAGCTGGTCGCCGGGAAACGCGGACCGGCCCGGCTGGGGTTCGCGTTACGCCCGGAGGTAAGGTCTGGCAAGTGCCTGATTCCGGAGTTACCGTGTCGTTACAGGAAGGAGACGGAAGCGCCTCGCGTCTTCCCTCGCTGTGTTTGCACGAACACTAGGCGAGGCGCTTTCGTCTCCGTGTTCTATTCCCGTCTTGAGCAGGTTCAACCGGATGATGACTTGTTCGTGTCGGCGCGTGCTTACTGCCCAGCACTGCGGCTTCCGCAGTCACCGTGGCCGGACCCTCGCACCGTCACCGGGCCCACTCGTACTCGTCGTCCGCGTCCCATCCGGCGTCCCGCTCGCCGCCATCGAGCAGGTCGTTCACCTTGTCCTCGGTGAGTTCCGTCTCGTCCATGGCCCCTCATGATGCCGGCCGCTGGCGGCCGCTTCAAGCGGCCTCGCCGAAGCCGGCCACAGTCAAATTCCCTGCGCCAGTATCGGCGCCCAGTCCCAGGTCCAGAACTTCCAGGTAGAAGTGCGTGAGCGCGGCGCTCATCGTTTCGTCTGGGTCTTTGCGTTGTAGGTTGCCGGGTAGTTGGTCCCGCCGCCCGGAGCGTTCGACCGGCCGGCAATCTCACGGCGGCGCCGTCCCTCCTCGATCCACCCGGGTATCAGCTCCGGGTCCGCCCCGGCATCCCGCCGTTACCCTCCTGACGGCGACGCCAGCGCTCTTCCATCCGCTGCATCATCCGAGCCCGCCCGGTCTGCCCGGGCCTGCGCTTCACGCCCATCGCCGTCTTGGCCCCCGCCCTGGAACGCGCGGGCCGGACCCCGGCCACGTACCGCCGCCAGCTGACCACCGCCCACACCAGGGACAGCAGCACGATCACCACGCCGGCCGCCCCCAGGTAGAGGCGGTGGGTGACCGCCCCGGCCAGCAGCAGGCCAGCGCCAATCACGACCCCGGGCAGGGCCTGCATGAGCTTGCGCTCATAGTGCACCCGCGGATCGATGGCGCGCATGAGACGCCCGAACTCCGGATCATCCCTGCAGAGCGCCTGCTCGATCTCCTGCAGCTGGCGCTGCTCGTCTTCTGGGAGCATGACGCCTCCCAAGAGCAAACCTTGCGCCGAGCACCTGTTCGGTGAGGAACCTTATATATCCCGTTCGCTTTCTGGAGGGTTAGAGACGAAGGTCCTGGCGGCCAGCAGGAAGGTCTCCCTGCGGAGAATTCCCCGGGGACCCCGGCTGCCTCGGCCGGCAGGTCACCCCGCCCGTTCGTGCGTCAATGCGACAGGGCCAGGTTCTGGCTCCAGCCGGGACTGGCCTGCATCGCGTGCGGCTCGGTGTCCTCCTCCACGCTGGTGAGGCGGGCCGAACGCGCGTGAAGCCCGTGCTCGTCCAGAACGGGCCATACCAGGCTCACCGCTGACAGAGCTGCCTGGATGTCCTTCAGGTCGGTCTCGTTCATCTGCGGTGCATCAATGATCAGCTTCATCTCACAACCTTCCTCCTGGGGCAGGGTCACTCACCTGAAGTGAAGCCAGCACGAGGCGAAAGTCACCAAAGCCGCCGGCCCCAGGTCCCTTGAGGTGACGCCACCGGGACCAATGCACACAGGACCGTTCCTGTGAGGCAGGGATGGCAAGGACGCCAGTACGGCGGACGCCCCGGCTCCGGCGCGGCATCGACGCGCCGGGCCGGGCTTCCGAAAGCTCCGGCCCCGGCCCCGGGAGCCTGCTACATCTTGCCCTGCCCTGGTCTCGTTGCTGGCCAGCCCGCCGAGGTTGCGGGCAGCAGCGTTACGCACCCGGCGGACCAGGCTCAAACGAGCCTGGTAGCCGGTGCCATGTCAGAACAGCGGCTCGCTGTCGGCGGAGGGAACACGAGGGCCCCGGCGCGGCGGCCGGGAGGGCGCGTCGGCCTGCAGCGCGGCCTGGACGGCGGCGGCGACGAGCTGCGCGGTCTCCGCGTCGATGGCGATGTTGCGGCGCAGCAGCACGCGGCGGACGACGTGGCCCGCGTGCCGGGGCGGGTCCTGCGGGCTGTCGGCCATGTCAGCTCTCCCTCTTGAGGTAGTCATAGACAGTGGTGCGGTGCACGCCGACGGCCTCGGCGATCTCGGCGACAGTGTGCTGCCTCTTCCCGTCCGGGCCGGTGGCCTGGTACATGCGGCGCACCGTGGCGGACTGCCGGGCGTTCAGCTTGGGCTTGCGGCCGCCGGTGCGGCCGCGCGCCCGGGCGGCGTCCAGGCCCTCGCGGGTGCCCTCGACGATCAGCTCGCGCTGGAACTCATCGATCGCGCCGAGGACATGGAAGACCAGCCGCCCGGGCGGCGTGATGGTGTCGATCTGCTGCTTCAGGACGACCAGGCCGGCGCCGCGGCCGCGCAGCTCATCGGCCAGCGCGAGCAAGGTGCTTCAGCGACCGCATCGCGCGGGACAGGCGGGTGATGACGAAGACGTCGCCCTCGCGCAGGTAGGCCAGGGCCCTGTCGAGCTCGGGGCGGGCGGCGTTCTTGCCCGACGCGGTGTCAGTGAAGATCTTCTCGCACCCGTAGGCGGTCAGGTCATCGTCCTGGCTGTCGTCGTTCTGGCTGCGAGTGGAGACCCGCGCGTACCCGATCTTCGCCATCACGCCGCCCCCGCCCGCCGCACGGGCACGTAGGGCCTGCCCGGCCGGAGCTGCCCGCGGCGGTACCTCGCCGCGAGGTCGGGCCGGGCTGCTGTCATGGCCTTGACTGTAGCGTAAACGGTGATGCCAGCGTGGTCAGGCGGCGTAGTTTTCCCGACATGGTTTCCCGACATGGTGACCTGCGGGGCGTCGTGCGGCGCGGCGCCGGGCGGCGGTGTCGGGGTAACCCTCGATTCCCCACACCCTACGGACGCCAGGTCAGCCCCACAGCCGTGCCGTCTTGTCGTCGCTGGCGGTGGCGAGCAGCCGCCCGTCCGGGCTGAACGCCACACCTCGGACCTAGTCGGTGCGGCCGGTCAGGGTGCGCAGGTGCCCGCCGGTGGCCAGGTCCCACACCCGCGCCGTCATGTCCGCGCTGGCGGTGACCTTGCGACCCCCTCAAGCTTTACGTTGGGGTCGTTTGGCGAGGCTGTCCAGCAATCGTGCTCGATCTGCTTCGGGGTTGTGAGAGACAGCTACCGTTTGGATGCGCTCCAGGGCACCAGCTATTTCCCCGGTTTCTGATGCACCCATCGATGCGGTGAGGGCTACATCTGATGCCGCATCCGCGGCATTCTTTGTGCCCATGGCCACGTCATGCGCATTCTCGATACCGACGGATACTCCCGCCTTCATGCCATTGTCATGGGCTTGTTGCAGGGCGATGCTCACGTCACCGACTTTGATGCTGGCCGGCAGACTACCGCTAATCGCCACGATCGCAAAGATGATCGCTACCGCAAATATGGCAGCGGTAGCGACACCAGAGTAGTTCCTGAACGCGAGCCATCCACCAAAGCCAAGCGCTCCAAACATCACCATCCAGGCGAGGATCCGCGATACACCCTTGACCTCGATCGCGACACGGTCGATCGGCAAGGCCTGTCTAGCCTCCGGAACTCCACCAGTGCTCATTCGGATCCCTCCTCACGGAGACGAGGAGAAGCCCAAGCCGAGCGCCGCCCGGTCCTGCCGAAGCCTGTTGCCTATGACGACCAGTCGGTTGATCGCCGCGGCGGCCGCGGTCACCAGCGCCAGGCTGGCGGTGTCGGCCTGACCCCAGGCGTCGAGCGCCGAGCCGATAACGTCTGTGTCGAGCTCGCCAGGAGACCTGCTCAGCGCGTCGACGAACAGCAGCGCCGCCCGGGTGCGCTCGTCGAACGCTTTATGCGCCGCGTCCGGGTCGAGCAAGTTCTGCAGTTGGTCCGCGGAGATGCCCAGCTTCTCCGCCCTCCGCGCGTGGGTTCTCACGCATCGCCCGCAGCCGTTGATCACCGACGCGCGGAGGAACACCAGCTCGGCGTCGGCCATTGCGAGCGTCACGCGGGGGCTGAGCATCTGGTCGAGGAGGACGGCGGTACCGAGCAGGTCGGGCGCGGCCACGTCCAGGGTCGGATCGGCAGACATCGCGGCCCCCCGCTCACGACCAGAGCCGGGACAGGACGTCGTCGACGACCGCCGCCGGAACGCCAGCCGCCGCCAGCGTGCCGCGGGGGTTGAGCCGCAGCCGGATCTCGAACCACGGATCAGACGACATGCGCGTCTTGATCGTGGCTAGCCACTGTGCGGCCTCGTTCTGGGCCTGGCTCCCAGAACCTGCGGTCCCGGAGGCTCCGGAACCCGCGATCCCGGGGCCCCCGGAACCCCCGGTTCCGGGTGTGATCGAGAAGGGCTGCTGGCGCTCGAACTCTGGAGACGGCGCCCCCACCACGTAGTAATTGGGCACCTGCGTCGGAGGCATTAGCGCCACGATCGCCTGCTGGAACCGCCGGTAGTCGCCCTGGAAGCCGCCGTTCCATACCTGTAGCAGGTTCTGGGTGAATAGCCCGTTCACCGCACCGTCGGCTGAGAGTTGGTTATCCTGGCACCCCGAAATGAGCAATATGTTGGCCTGCACAGGGAGATCTTTCGGAGTATAGGTTCCGATGACGTCATACACCAGCTTGTGTGCCTGGTACGTTTCCTGCTGCCGGTCCACTGGCATGTTCCTGAACTGCGGCTGAGTGTCTTCGGGCACCCCGTACCCTCGGCTGAGCGCTGCGTTTCCGGCCAGCGCATTGGCGTACTGCATATCGCGGGTCACCGTGCCGCTGTGGCAGCTGTCCGAGAGCACGAAGATGCGGACGCCGGCAGCAAACCGGCTCCAAAGCGCGTACAGCTCGTCATCCACGAACAGCCGGTCGAAGAGAACCCAGGTCTGGTTCATGCCGGTTGGCTCGGTGTGCGTGGGGTCAGGGACCTCGGCTCCGTGCCCGGAATAAGTGAGCAGCAGGATGTCGCCGGTCGTGAGGCGGCCCGCCGCAGAGCTGATCGCCGCGATCAGGTTGGCCGAGGTCGCCTGCTCATCGAGCAGTGACTCGGTCGAATAGCCCATGGCCGAGGCGATCTTCTGCATCGCGGCGGCATCGTTGAGGCAACCGGCCAGGCGTCCTTCGAACCCGCCGTAGGCGGTCGGGTCGATGTGGTTGAGGCCGAGGTGGATGGACAGGCCCTGGGGCATTGGGTACTCCTTCGGAGGAGCCGGGAGATTGAGAAGGGGAGGAGCACCCCGCCGCGGCCGCCGACCTTGCAGCAGCCGCGGCGAGGGCAGCCGGGCGGAGGCTGATTAACAGGATCCGCTGAAGCAGCAGACGGAAATGCTGAGACAGCATTGGGTCGTGAGGCATCCGATCGAGAATAGGCAGCGCGGCTGCGCGGCGTCGGGCTGGCCCGGGGGGAGCATCCCTGACGGGCCAATGATGTCGTTGACCGCATCTCCGGGCAGGCCCTCGCCCTCGAGGGTCTGCCGTGGGTCTGCGACCAACTGGGCTGTGAACTGCGGATCCGTCCTGACCCGCTGGGCGATGCGGTCGGCGACCTGACGGGCTTGGCCCATGTCGAGTTCACGCGAGCCGGCCTGCGGCTGTTGGCTCTGGTCGGAGCTCCGGTAAGGAGGCATCAGTGTTTTCTCCCTCTGTTTGGTATGGAATGGTGGACGAGCGGGAAAGCCTGGAGCTCCACCTCCTTCACAGGACGGGGATGGGTGCGCGGACGGCGGCGCACGGCCGGAACCGTGCGGGCGTGAGGACGTGCGGTAGCCGGTGGGGCGCGGCCAGCCGCAGTAGGCACGGGGCGACGCCGGCGTAGCCGACGAGGAAGTCCGGCGAGACGGTCGAGCCGTCCTCGGACGGCCACACCGGCCCGGTCGGACCCTCGACGGCGCAGGTCCGGAGTACCCCGGCCAGCGACATCGCCTCCCGCAAGTGTCGGCGTTCGCCGAAGGCGCGGAAGAGGTCGAGCAGCACCTCGACGTTCCCGGCCAGACCGTGGCACTGAACGGCCGGAGCCCAGCGGGTGCCACGCGCGGTGCTGCGTCCAGCTGCGTTGGCGAGGTCGGCTGCTGCCGGGTGGACGCCGGTGGTGGCGGCGTGCGCCAGGAACCGCGCGATGCCGCCCGCGCCCCGGCACCATAGCGCGGCCGTCGGCGGTCCGCCCTCGGCCTCCGGCCAGTCCAGGCCGCCGACCACCGTCCGTGACGCGACGGCGGTCCGCTCCAGTACCGAGACCGCCGCCGCGGCGAGGTCGGCGCTGCGCTCATCTCCGGTCGCCTCGTAGCAGTCGAGCAGCGCGTCGGCGATGCCGGCCACTCCATGCGCGTAGCCGAGGAAGGACCGCCCGCTGAGCGCGTCATGGCCGGCCGGGATGATCCAGCGGACGTTTCCGGGACCGGTCGCTGCGGCGTCGACCAGCCAGTCGGCTGCCGCAGCCGCGGCGTCCAGCCACCCGGTTTCGTCGGTCGCAGCGGCCAGGAAGAGGCAGAAGCGCAGGCGCCCCGCCGCTCCCGTCATGAGGTCCGGTCCCAAAAACGGTTGCGCGGCGATCCAGCGGCCGCGGGCCTCTGCCATGTGGATCAGATCGTCATCGCCGAGCGCCTGCCCGGCGCGAAGCAAAGCCGTGGCGAGCCCGGCCTCGCCGGCATAGAGACCGGTCAGCGGGCGACCGTACGGCCGCGGCCTGGCCAGTAGTCCCCGAGCCCCCCGTGCCAGGACATCCCGGTGCTCGGGCACGTCCAAGGCGTCGACGATCTCGGCGAGGGCGAGGACTGCGCCTGCGCCGCCGGCGTTGAGGTCCTGCGCCCGGCCGCCACCGCCCGCGGCGTGCGCGCTCGACCAGTGCGGCGTCCCGTCTGATTCCAGCCGCGCGGCGGTACAAAGAGCGTCGCCGATGGCGCTTGCCAGGCGCTGCCAGGCTTCCTCTTGCGCGGGCTCGCCCAGTAGCTGACCATAGGGCACTGCAGGTCCCGGATCCGCCCCGCATTCGCTGAGCGCCTTACGTACGGAGCCCGCAGATGGCGGGAGCGGCGCAAGGCAGTGGGCAACGAGGGCCGCCAGCCGAGGGGGAACCGCAGGGTTGAGCCGGTCGACGGGTCGGCGGAGCAGGTTGGCCGGATCTGGGGCGAGCGATGGCTCCGCGCCGGTGCAGAGGAAGTAGAGCAACGCCCCGAGACCGTGCATGTCGTCAGCCGCTCCGGTGCCGCCGCCCGCGGCCCGGGCGAGGGAGAGGTACCCGCGGGTGCCACTGGGTACTGGCCCCGGATCACCGGCGAGCGGCCGGGCGGCCTCCAAGTCGACAAGGCGGACGACGCCGTCGTCGCCGACGAGAACGTTAGTGGACTTCAGGTCTCCGAAGGCGTAGCCAGCGTGATGCAGCTCGGCGAGCGCCTGGGCGATGCCCGATCCCCACGAGAGGACGTCCGGCAGGGTCGGCAGGCCCCCGACTGATGTCGATTCGAGGACGCAGGCCTCCAGCGTCCGGCCGCCTAGATCGGACATGACCAGACACAGCCCGTCTGGCGTCACGACCAAATCCACCGGTTCCGGTGACCGGCCGAGGGGGGCCAGCTTTGCCAGCATGGCGGCCTCGCCGCGCAGCCGGTCGCAGGCGTCAGCTCCGGTGGGGTCGACCCCGGCCGCACGGTTCGCGGTCTTGAGTACGCGGCGTGCCCCTACCTCGAGGTCGACGGCGAGCAGCACGCGTCCCCGCGGGGACCAGTGCAGGGAGGCCACCGGCAGGTAGCGGCCTGCAACGAGCCGCGCGCCGTCCGTAGGTGCATCCGTGGCGGTTGCCGACCGCGGGAAGGGGTCGTCGACCCAGGCAGGCTGCCGGTATGCGATATCCCGGCGGTCGGGGACCCACTCACCGGCCGGGTCGAGTAGGGCGGGAACGAGCTCGCCGATCGCGGTCTGAACCATCGCGTCGCCGAAGGCACCGTAGCGGTAGGAGACCAGGCTGTCCGGCGCAAACGGCCGATCGGACGGCACCGACGGGCCGCTTAGTCGCGGGTCGGCGGTCGCGTCGTGCAGCGCGGCGGCCAGCTTGACGGCGGCGGCGTCCGAGCCTGGATAGACGGTGAGGAACTTGCCGATCTGCGTTTGTCCGGCTCCGCCGCGGTTGACCTCCTCTAGAACAAGCGGTGTGCCAGCCACCTTGAAGGCCGTCCCCGCACAGCGAAGGACAGGCAGGCACCGGGCCAGCACCTCCTCCGCGCAGAGCACGGTGGCGCTAACGTGCAGCTTCCAGCCTTGGGAAGGGGTGGTTCCGGACGCAGGCTCAGCGGCGGTCCATGGCAGCTCAGGAGGGACGGCCTGGCGAATCCGCCAGGCTGGTATGGCACCAGTGAGGCCGGCCGCGATGACGCGCAGGTAGGCGGAGTCGTCGGCGTCCGGTGTAGACGGCGCAGGGGTGCGTGGTCGAGCGGGGGCGGCGGTTTGCTCAGGGCTAGACATGTCCGCAGTATCGGCAGGGACCTATTACCGCAACATGACTCCGGGCCGGTCGGAATAGTTGTGGAGACATGAACACTCCTTTTCTCGTACTGGCTCGGCCAGGGTATGGATTTAAGCTGGCCGGACGAATTCGGGAAACCCGTGTGAGTAGTCGTTTCCCTAGGTTGTCGGCCACCAGGGGCGCAGACAAATCAGGTACTGGCATCGGACGCCTCCTTGGAGCAGGTCAGGCAGGCTACGTTCTCGAACTGCCCACCGTAACGGTGCGCCATATCACCCAGCAATATTGCGGATAATGCATATGAGCATCGTTCTGGGAGAGTCACAGTGGGATGTTCGTGTGCGTCCCTATTTCCGTGGACAGGCCGTATGCTCCCGCGCCGATATCGGGATCGGCAGCGTGCTAATAGCTGGTCAGACTCCCCCCGACTTGGCGGGGATGCTATGACAGCCCCATGTGGCGGGCGGAAGCACAAGGCGGGCAAGCCTGTGTCAGGCTGAGTCTCGCCGCATGCAGACCTGAAGGACGGGATGGGTAAATCGCTTGCGGCGCAGGACTAAGCGACTTCAGGGTGGCGGCTCGGCTTCGCCTGAGATAACGTCTCGTAGCCAGGCTTGGACGGCACGGACAACTTTCTCAGGGTCGGCAACGGCACGTGGCGTGGCGGAGGCGGCCATCCAGTCGGAGATCACCGTGATGCGCGCGAGGAACTGGCTATCAGCCTCGACCGAGGCGCGGATGACGAAGATACTGGTCCTCCGGGTCGGCCTCGCGTCATAGGGCATCTGCCGATCATCGGGCAGCGGGCATCACTGAGGTGTGTGAGATGCGATCAACGGATGCATGAGCTCATCCATTGCTGTGGTCGGGGCAAGGTTCAGCTCACGGCGGAGCACTCGCTGGTAATCCTGGTAATGTCGCATCGCGGCGCCCCAGTTGCCCTCTGCGAGGTAGACGCGGATGACGACCCGGTGGGCGCTTTCGCGGAATAGCTCGGACCGTGCCGCCACCAGGCTTGCCTCTAGCGCGAGCAGATGCTGGCCGCGGCAGAGCAGCACCTCAGCGGCTGCCTCGAGCGCATGCAAGCGGAGCTGATCCCAGCGCTCCTGCTCCCAGACAACCCAGTCGTCGTACCAGCCCGGCAGCAGACGCGTGGACAGTCGCGAGACGGTTTCAGCATTCACTGCGGGCAACTCGACGTCCTGGCCGACCGGGGCGTCGATGAGCACCCGAGCCTGCTTGGCGACATGCTGTATGTCGACAGCGACTGTATCGGCCAAGGCCAG
>Ga0335081_10018012_pt1 | contig 11423 bp, 9 predicted proteins | sample Lox_Sample_35_FD_206713 | JGI IMG/M metagenome (GOLD analysis project Ga0335081, IMG submission 206713) | Soil microbial communities from Loxahatchee National Wildlife Refuge, Florida, United States - Lox_Sample_3.5 | ecosystem: Environmental > Terrestrial > Soil > Wetlands | place: USA: Florida... | reverse complement strand
CCTCGAACGGCTCCGCCTCCTTCACGACTCCTACTCTCGACTTCACCCAGCCCCACACTCTGGACTTCAGGGCCGTCGTGGAGTATCAGGTGTCCTTCCGTTTCCTTGACGGCCTTGGGGCGAGCCCGGTCCAGCCCAGCATGGTCCAGCTTCGGGTCGGAAACTCTACCGACGACGTCGTGGGTCCTTCGATCTGGCTCGAGAACGGGACTTCATTCACCGTCATGAACGTCACATGGGAAGGGGCGAGCGTGGGACCCGAGCCGCCGCCGTCGTACCAGGTGAAGGCGGCTCCCCTCAATGTCACGCTCCACACCGAGGTCTACCAGGCCTCCCTGAAGGTGGTCGACCTCTTCGGGCTGCCCGTCTCTGGCGCGCAGGTCTCGATGACACTGGCCAACGGGACGACTCTGACCGGCGTGACCGACGGCAAGGGCGTCTTCTCGGCCGGGACCATCCCCGTCGGGACGTACACGGCCAGGGTGACAAGCCTCGGGACGAGCGTCCGGATCTCCGGCGACGCGGCCTCCGGCCCGTCCGTCGCCACGGGGAAGGTCGCCCTCAGCCTTGTCTCCCTCTTTGTGATAGTCGCCGCCGCAGCCGCGGCCGGGTCTGGGGGAGTCTTCCTCCTTCGAATGAGGAAGCGCGGCGCCCCGAACCGGGTGTCCGGACCAAAGTGACAGCCTACCCCCTAAATACGTTCGGGGCTGCAGGGCGAGTTAGAATGAGGGGCAGCGTGAGGTGGGCGGGTGTCTTCACTCTGGCGGTCTCCTCCATGCTCCTCCTGTCCGCCATGGCCCTTCCAGCCGCAGGCGCGGCCTCCAGCACGTCGACGACCAGCACGACCTCATCGAGCCCCTCGCAGACGGCGAGCGCGAAGGCCGCCTCGCTCGTCCTCTCGGTCATACCCCCCAAGCTGCCGGCCGACGGGGGCTCCTATCCGGCGGTCGTGGTGTCCCTCCAGAGCGCCGGCGGCGCGGCTTCCCTGGCCCTGAACGACACCGTCGTGTTCCTCACCTCGTCGCAGGAGGGAGTGGGCTCGGTCCCGCCCAAGATAACGATCCCCGTGGGGGCCGGGTTCGCCATAGCGAACTTCACGACCAGCACCACCCCCGGGTCCACCTCCGTCTCCGCGTCCTCTGTCGGCCTCGGTGCCGCCTCCGCGCAGGTCACGACAGTCACTCCCAGCGGGTTCCCCACCAGGCTGGGCGTCATCCCCGTGCCCGGCTCGCAGCTGGTCAATCCCACGAGCCAGGGGATTGTCCTCGTGGAGACGCTCGATTCGGCCGGACTCCCAGCGAAGGCGAGCTCCCCCATAGAGGTCTCGCTCACCTCCTCTAGCAACAACGTCGTGAGCCTCCCCTCGAGCACCCTGACGGTGGAAAGCGGGTCGGTGCTCTCCTCGGCCGTCTACGCGGTCGGATCGTCTCCCGGAAGCGCCACCATAACGGGCTCCGCCTCGGGGTTCAACTCGGGGTCGGGCGAGGTCTCCGTCCAGTGGGCGTCGCCGTTCGCGCTCGCGATCTTCGCCCAGCCTGACCCGATCTCGACCTCGACCGCAGGGCGCCTCGTCGTGACGCTCACGGACGCGCAAGGCAACCCGTCCCCCGCGTCCGCCCCGATCAAGGTCTCGATCTCCTCCTCAAACACGAGCGTAGTGGCGTCCGCCCTCACGACCACCATAGAGGCCGGGCAGATCTACTCCGTCGCCGCGTTCACTTCGGGGCCGAACCCCGGGGACGCCAACCTGACGGCTTCCTCGCCCGGCCTCCAGTCGGACTTTGCCGTCGTGACGGTGGAGCAGCCCGCCTCGCCCGTGAAGATGACGATTCTGGCCGCGCCAAACCCCGTCCTAGCGGACGCGGGCATGTATGGCTCGGTGGTGGTGGCGCTCACCGACGCCAGCGGCAACCCCGCGGTCGCCCCGTCCGGCGTGTCTGTCACCCTTACCTCTTCCAACTCTGCCGTCGGAGACATCGGAGAGAGCCTCATCATCCCGTCAGGCTCGAGCTACGCGGTAGCGACGTTCACCTCCACATTCTCCGTCGGGAGCACGTTCATCACCGCCATCGCACAGAACCTGCAGTCCGCAACCTTCACGGTGAACAGCTACGGGCCCGTCCCGACCAGGCTGGTCGCCCGGGCGGTGCCCTCTACCCTCCCGGCGGACGGAGGGGAGTACTCGGCGCTGGAGGTGACCCTCGAGAGCGCTGCCGGGATCCCGGCGGTCGCGCCAGTCGACACCCAAGTCCAGCTCGCCAGCTCCGGCACGGCCATAGTGACTGTGAACTCCACGGTCGTCATCCCCGCCGGACAGAGCTACGTCCTGACCCCGGTCACCACCACGATGTCTCCGGGGACCGCCAACGTCACAGCGGCCTCCTCCGGGTTCGAGTCGTCTTCCACCGGGTTCACCACAGCCAGTCCGGCGCCATCCCAGCTCGGATTCTACGCGGCACCCGCCAACGGCATCCAGCCCCTCGGCAAGGGCGATGACGCCATCGTGGCCGTGCAGCTGCAGGACTCTGGCTCCTCGCCCGCCCAGGCGCGCCAGGACACCCAGGTCGTGGTCACGAGCTCGAACAGCAGCGTGATAGCGACCCCAATCCACTTCGACATCCTCTCCGGATCGGACTATGCCTGGGCGATGGTGAACACCTCGGCGCCCGGTTCGACGGTCCTCACGGCCTCTACGAGCGGGCTCGCCTCGGCGAGCTCGAGCCTTTCAGACTCCTCCCCGCCCGTAACCATCACCCTCGCCAGCTCCGCCCCCGAGGTGGCGATCGGGACCCCCGCAACCGTGCAGCTCCAGATACAGGTCTTGGGCTCCCCGCTGAGCGGGGCGAACGTGACCTTCACGGCGTCATCGGGGACCATGACCGCGCCGAGCGGCGTCACGGACTCGAGCGGGAGCTTCACCGACACGTTCGTCCCGGCTCAGAAGGGCGTCGCGATAGTGACCGCGCTGGTCCAGGACTCCCTCGTCGGCAACCTGACCGCCAGCACAAACGTCTTCGTCACGGCTCACGGTGCGTCCGGAGCAGGGGCGTCCGCTTCCAAGGGCCTGGGAGCGCTCGGCTCGGCGCTCGTGGTGGTGCTGGTCATAGTCGTCGTGGTCCTCATAGCGCTCGCAGGGAGGAGGGTACTCAAGAGCAGGCGGACACCCGGCGAGGAAGACGGAAGCGAGGACGGCGCTCCGCCCGCCGATTTCGAGAAGTAGACTTATCAAGTGGACGTCCCGTTTGCGGCGCAGTTGGACGAACGGGCTCAAAGGCTCCTCGTGCAGTATGGCCTTTCTGAAAGGGAGTCCCTCGTCTACCTCAGCCTGCTCGCCAACGGGAAGCAGAGCGCGGGGGAGATCGCAAAGGCGGTCCAGATCCGGAGGATGGAGGCCTACAGGATAATCAAGAGGCTGGCAGACTCCGCGATCGTAGAAGCCGCGCCAGGCAACCCCGTAAAGTACACGGCGGTGCCGATAGAGCAGGTCGTCGCCATGATGATGGACCGGCAGATGAAGAAGCTAGACGAGATGGAGAGGGGGCGGGCAGAGGTCGTGTCCCTAGGGAGGATGATGGCGCTCCAACCGGCCTCTGAGCGGGAGGAGTACAGCTTCAAGATGGTCCAGGGCCGGGAGCAGATCTACGGCCAGGTCCTCAGGATGGTGGCTGGCTCCCAATCGAACCTGGACATGGTCCTGACGCGCAACGACCTCATGCAGCTCCACATCCTCGGCCTGGCCGAAAGTCTCAGGGATGCAAAGAAGCGCGGCGTGAAGGCGAGGGTGATCAGCGTGTGCGACCACCAGACGACCGAGGCCTCGGAGGCGGTGATGCGCGCAGCCGAGCTCAGGCACTCGGAGGACTTCGTGAAGAGCAGGATCGTCGTCTCGGACGGGGTGCAGGTGCTCGTCTCGCTGGTGCTCGACGACGTCGCCGGGAGGAAGAACGACAGGGACGTCGCCATCTGGACCAACAGCGGCGACTACGCCGGGACCATGCTCCCGATGTTCGGGAAGGCCTTCGCCGGGAGCTTGGATGCGCGCGAGAGGCTGCGCGAGCTGAAGACGGGGAGGAGGGCAGGGGAGAGGGCCAAGGCCATGATCGACATCGTGAAGGCCTCGCTTCCGCTGGAGGGGTGGGGCGTGGAGGTCCCCGGGCGCCTTAGGGGCATCTCCGGGGCTGACTATGACGTTTCGGTCCTCCTCGATCTCGGAGGGAAGCGCTTCGCGGTAGACGTCGTCATGGGGAACGACGAAGCCTCCGCCAGAGATGAGATGATCGCCGCGATAATGAAAGGCATCGAGATCAAGTCCCCGCGTCTGGTCGTCATCGGCTCCCCGTTCAGCGGGGACGACCTCCAGAGGCTCGCCAACCTGGTCGGGGTGGTCCTCATAGACGGCGCCGACCCGGTCGCCGCCGTCGCGAAGCTCCGGAAGGTCGTCTCCGGCTAGGTCGTCTGATACCCCACCGTGATGAGGATGAACTCGTGAAGGGCATTGGTCATCGACCTTATCCCTTCGATCTCTTCATCGCGCATCCTCAGGAAGGGAAGGGTGAAGAGGACGGAGACCGTGGTCACGGGGACCTTGTCGCTCCCGACCACCGAGAGCCTGATCCTCTTGTAGGCCTCCTCGAAGGAGAACGTGTAGAGGTTCTTCCTCTTCGCCCCCTTCTCGAAGAGGAGCGACTGGTCCTCCTCGTGCGTAAACCTGTACTTGAACCCCGTGAGATACTTGATGCAAAGGTCCCTCACGTCGCTCCGCCTAGCGTCTATCGTGAAGGTCTCAATATGCTCGGCCATGGAGACGAAACGCCCTCTCTCGCAATATAACGGGGGTGAACAACTTGTTCTCCACCCGCAGCGCTCGCACGCACGAGACGGACCGCTCACCGCGCACAGGCGCTCGTGCACCCTCGTCGGGAGCGCCCAAACCGAGCAGTCCGTACCCCCTGCAGTTACACAGTCTTTTAAATAGTAAAGGGGTCATCTTTTCGTAAAATCTTTGAGGCTCCCGAAGGGGTGGCTCCTGGGGCTAACAGTGGTTGTGTTGGCCGACCTATTGATCGGCTATCTGACCGTGGAGAGTCTCAACTCGTTCACCGGTGCCCACAGCCACCTGCCCATCTCCTCCTTCTTCGTAGACTCTGCCGGGCTCGCCCCGGCGGTCGCGGGGTCGCTATTGGCTGCGGTCCTGGTCGCCTTCGCGGGGGCGTTCGTCCTCTGGCTGTGGAGGTACTCTCCCGAGGCCATTTCCAAGCATCTGGGCATCGGCAGGAGCGAAGACAAGATCGCGCTCGACCTGAGCGCGACGCCCGAGAACGAGCTGGCGAAGTTCACCCCGGAGGCCATCGCCAAGTTCCTCGGCGTCACTCGGACGCCGAAGACGCCCGTAGCCGAGCGGGCGGCAAACCCCCAGCGCGGTGCGATGAAGGTGGGCGAGCTCCAGCTCGCCGAGAACACCGAGACCAAGCCCTTCGTGGAGGTCGTCCAATTGGAGGAATATCCCCTCAAGATATACGCCGCGGTCACAAAGGAGGAAGGCCGCGAGGGCTACACCTACGCGGTCATAGAGCCCTCACTGTCTGCGGCCGAGAAGGTCCGGCTCGCCGACCTGAAGAAGCTACTCGTGGACGAGCTCGACGTCGACCTTCGGAGCATCCAGACGCCCGACAAGGCAGAGCGCTACCTCTCGACGAAGATGAGAGAGCTGGCGAAGAAGTACGGATACAAGATCCAGCCGCCGGCCATGACGAAGCTGCTCTACTACCTCAACCGCGACTTCATCCATCTCGGCAAGATCGAGCCCCTCATGAGGGACAAGCTCATCGAGGACATCAGCTGCGACGGCGCCGGCATCCCGATCTACATCTGGTACCGCGACTACGAGTCGATCCCCACCAACATCGTCTTCGAGACCGACGACGAGCTCGACACCTACGTCTCCAAGCTCGCGTACTCTGCCGGAAAGCACGTCTCCCTGGCGGAGCCCATCGTCGACGCTTCGCTCCCTGACGGGAGCAGGCTCCACCTCACCTTCGGGAAGGAGGTGACCCAGAAGGGGAGCACCTTCACGATAAGGAAGTTCAGGACCGACCCTCTCACCATCGTCGACCTGATAAGATACAACACCCTCAGCTCGGACGTCGCGGCCTACCTCTGGTACCTGATCGAGAAGAAGCTCGCCCTCCTCATCGCGGGAGGGACGGCCTCTGGCAAGACGACCACGCTGAACGCCCTCTCCATGTTCATCGAGCCGGGCGAGAAGATAGTCTCAGTCGAGGACACCCCCGAGCTCAACCTCCCGCACGAGAACTGGATCCAGTCCGTGACGAGGGGCGTCGGGACGCCCGGCGAGATCACGATGTTCGACCTCCTGAAGGCCTCCCTCAGGCAGCGGCCCGACGTCATCATAGTGGGGGAGGTCAGGGGCGAGGAGGCCTTCACGCTCCTCCAGTCCATCGCGACGGGCCACGGAGGGCTGGGCACCATCCACGCGGACTCTGTCGAGGCCACCATCAACAGGCTCACGACCGAGCCGATGAACATCCCTCGAAGCCTGGTCGGGACGACCCTCGACTGCATCGTGATGCAGCTGAAGCTGAGGCTCTCGGACCGGTCGGTGCGCAGGGTCGTCGCGGTCACGGAGGTGGTGGGCCACGACCGCAGGACGGACGAGATCATCCTCAACGACGCCTTCAACTGGGACCCGGTGGGCGACAGGTTCGCCTTCACGGGCAGGAGCAAGCTCTTCGACAAGATCACCCAGAAGTACGGCACAAGGCCCGAAGAGATCCGCCGGGACATCGACGGCAGGCGGGTCTTCCTCGACTGGATGGCGGCGAAGAACATCAGGGGACACACGGAGGTGTCCAACCAGGTCAGGGAGTTCTACGCAGGGCCCTACGCGGTCATCAACAAGGCCCGGGTCGAGCTGGAGGGCTTGAAGGCTTGACGGCCAAGACCAGCCCGTCCGGGCGCTTCTGGGGGGCCTCCTACATCCTCATGCAGCCCTACCTCAAGCGCTTCGACACCTACTTCACGGAGCTCGGCCCACAGCTCTCGAAGGCGGGCCTGAGGATAACCTACAAGGCCTACGTGGCGGGCATGGTCGTGGCTTCGCTCGTGGGCGTGCTTGCGGGAGCGCTCGCGGGGGTGGTCTTCGCCGTCTCCTTGGACACCGCGCTCGTCGCGCGCGTCGCCCTGCCGTTCGGCCTCGCCATCCTTGGGGGCGCGGCGACCTTCGGGGCCTTCTACATCTACCCGCAGTTCGTCGCGGGGTCGCGCGGAAGGAAGCTCGACTCGCAGCTCTCGTACACCGCCGGGCACATGGCGGTCCTCGCCTCCGCGGGGATAACGCCCGAGAAGATGTTCCACTCGCTCGCCGAGGAAGGCTCCACCGACGTCGTCAACCAGGAAGCCAAGATGATAGTCAGGGACATGACCCTGCTGGGGATGGACCTAGAGCACGCCCTCCAGGCGGAGGAGAAGAGGTCCCCCTCGGAGGCCTTCGCGGACTTCCTCGACGGATTCATCTCCGCATCGAGGACCGGAGGGGAAGTCAAGGAGTACCTCCTCAGGTCCGCGTCGTCGCTGATGCTCGACAAGCGCCTGAAGGCCCGCTCTATCGGCGAGTCGGTGGGCTTCGTGGCTGAGCTCTACACCATCCTCCTCGTGGTCACTCCGCTGCTCCTCCTGATCATGTTCTCGGTCATAGGGATCGTGTCGGGGAGCGTGGGGGGCATCGGCATCCTCACGCTCATCTACCTGATCACCTACGCGCTCGTGCCGCTGGGGGGCCTGGCGGTCCTGGTGGTCGCCGACTCCACGATAAGCAAGGAGCTGTCCTAGATGAGGCTCAGAGAGCTGCACTCCAGGAGGCCGCTGATGTACGGGATAACGGCGGCCTGCGCAGCCGTGGCGGCCGGGGCGCTCGTCGTGGCTGGCGACGTCTTCGGCGTGCCACTGCCATTCCCCGTGGTCACCATGGCAATCCTGGCGGCCATAGGGTGCTTCGTCTTCCCCGGCCTCGCGGAGAGGTCTTACAACAGGTGGCGCACAAAGATTGACGACAACATCCCGAACATGCTCGCCGACGTCGCGGCGAACGTCCGGAGCGGCTTCAACATAACCCGCTCGCTGGAGCTGGCGGCCGACACCGACTACGGCCCGCTCACCGAGCAGCTGAAGATCGACAAGATACAGCTCTCCTGGGGCCGCACCTTCGCCCAGGTAATGCAGGACCAAGAGAGGCGGGTGGACTCCCAGCTCGCGAAGCGCACCTTCGCCTCCCTCGCCCAGGCGAGCGTCTCCGGGGCGACCACCCAGGACGTCCTCGACGCGATCCAGCGCCACACGACGGAGCTGCACCAGATCGACAGGGAGACCAAGAACGCGCTGCGGCCTTACGTCGCGACCATCTACATCGCCGTCGGGATATTCCTCGCCATCTCGGTGGTCCTCATCGACACCTTCTTCACGCAGATATTCGCCTCCCAGGCCAAGGTCGGCCAGGGAGCGAGCATCTTCGCGGGCCTCGGAGGGCTGAACATCAAGGCCCTGAAGCAGGCGTTCCTCCAGATGGGCTTGATGGAGTCGGTCTTCGGCGGCCTGGGCGCCGGGAAGCTCGGAGAGGCCTCCTTCGCGGCCGGATTCAAGCACGTGATCATCCTCGCGGTGCTGAACATCGTCGTCTTCACCATCTTCGTGAGTTGAGACAAGAGATGCAAGTGTCCTCCGAGAACAGGTCCGGCCGGCAGAAGCTCCTGAGCGACCCCAAGACAAGGGAGCTCCTCCGCCGGCTGATCATCGACAAGAAGTCCCTCGAGCCGGAGGTGGGCCAGGACGGGCTCATCCACTACCTCACCGCGGAGCAGGTGATAGGCGACGCCAAGGCCACGGAGGCTTGGATAGACGAGATGACGAATGACGGGCTTCTCAAGAAGGGAGCCTACAAGGAGCTGGTGACGTGCCCGGTGCACCTGAGGGCAGACCCCCAGGTCCAGCTCGAGTGCGCAAAGTGCAAGGCGAGGAAGATGAGGAAGACCACCCTCGTCGAGCACCTCTACTGCGGCTACATCGACGCCGACTCGAAGTTCGACCAGGGCGGCTTCCTGGTCTGCCCCAACTGCAAGCGGCCCATACACCGCGCAGACGAGCTGCGAAGCTCGGGAGGGTGGTACGAGTGCCAGAACTGCCTCACCAAGACGAGCGTCCCGAAGGTCGTCTTCACGTGCAGGGACGGCGACGAGTTCAGCGCGAACGACCTCAGACTCGCCGCCGTGTACACCTACGCCGTGGAGGACTCGGTGGTGGCGCAGCTCAAGAACGCCCTCATACTCGCCCCCGCCCTCGTCGAGCTCCTCTCCTCGGCGGGCTTCACCGTGATGTCGCCCGCGACCCTCCAGGGCCGCTCGGGGACCAGCCACACCGTCGACGTCTACGGAGAGAAGACCGGCGAGCAGGGGACCGAGACCAACGACGTCGCGATCCAGATTGCGGTGGACGCCGCCGCGGTGGAGCCCAGCGCCGTGATCTCGTTCTTCGCCAAGACCTACGACCTGAGGCCCAAGCTCGCCATCCTCATCACCATACCCTCGGCCTCGGAGGCCGCCAAGCAGATCAACGAGGGGTACGGAATCACCCTGGTGGAGGACGCCGACGGATCCTCCGCGGTGCAGAAGGTGAAGGCCCTGCTCGAGTCGGCGGGCAAGGCCAAGACCCAGTAGGCGGGCAGGATGAAGTTCGAGAGCAGAAACGGGGCGGGTCGGAGCTGGCATCAGAGGCGCCGGGCCGTCAGCGAGATTGTCACGGTCCTCCTCCTGGTCGCCATCGTGGTCAGCATGGGGCTCGTCGTGCTCGCCTTCGCGAGCGGCACCCTGGGCGGGCTTGGAGGCAGCTTCGGCGCCCTCGCATCGAACCAGGGGAACGCCGTCGCTGAGAACTTCGTGGTGGAGCAGGCCGCGTTCTGCCTGACGTCATCGTGCGCCGCCACGTGCTCCCCCGCGTGCACGCTCGGCGCCAGCCTCTACGTCAGGAACGTCGGGACGATCTCCTCCACGCTCGTCTCGGTGTACATCGTGGACCAGTCAGTCAACGCCTTCGTCAAGCAAGTCGCGATAAGCCAGACACTGGGCGTCGGCGCCCTCGTAGACATCCCGCAGACCACCCTCTTCTTCACACCCTCGCAAGGGCACACCTATTCGTTCAAGGTGACCTCGTCGCTCGGAAACAGCGTGACCTTCAATGAGATGGCGAACTAGCGAACTTCCCCGTTCTCTCCGGGCCAACCGGCGAGCAAATGCGAAGCATCTGGAGCGTCACGCGATAAGCGAAGTCGTCTCGACGCTCATGATGGTCGCCATCGTCGTCGCCCTGGGGGTGCTCGCATTCACCTTCGCCAGCAGCGGGCTGAGCACTCTCACCGGGGGCTTTACGAACCTCATCACGAACCAGGGGAAGGCCGTCGACGAGCACTTCGTCGTCGAGCAAGTCAGCTTCACCTTTTCGACCCCTACCACAGGAGGAGCGGACGTCTACGTGAGGAACGTGGGGACGATCGCCTCGACCCTGGTTTCCGTTTATGTCGTGGACCAGACGACCGGGGCCTTCGTCGCGCAGTTCCCCTTGACGACCGCCCAAGGGACGCTGGACGCGGGGTCAGTCATCGACATCTCGCACAGCGTACTGGCCTTTCCAGCTTCCACCCTCGCCCACGGCCAAACCTACTCCTTCACCGTGACGTCCAACCTGGGCGACAGCGTGACCTTTGCCGCGAGGGCGACCTAAAGATGAGAACCCACCAAGAGCGTCGCGGGATAAGCGAGATAGTCGGAGTCCTCCTGATGCTGGCCATAGTGGTGACCTTGGGGGTGCTGATCTACACGTTCGCCAGCGGCGGGATGAACGGCCTGAGCGAGAACTACGCGGCCGCCATGTCGGGGAAGGAGAACGCGCTCTCACAGAAGTTCGCGGTCGAGCAGGTCGCGTTCGCATTCACCGGGACGCTGTCCCCAGACGGCTCGAGCACGAACGAGGCCGGTGGCGCTTCCAGCTCCATCGCCACCACCTTGTCAACCGCCGACATCGACGACGTGGTCGTGGCCTACGTCAGCCCGGCCGACACGGGGGCCGCCGCACCCCCCGCGGTCTCCGGCATCTCCGGAGGCGGCCTGACCTGGAACCACAGGGTCTCCACCTCGACGGAGACCTACACGGAGCACTACGTCCCGATCACCCTCAGCAACGGCCAGACCTCGGCCACCCCGACATCGTTCCAGCAGATGGTGACCTGGGACCCGGCGACCTACGCCGCCTATGAAGCCTCCGACCTCGGGAACGTCAGGTTCTGTGCCGACGACGGGTGCGTCACACCGCTCTACGCATGGCTCGAGTCCTGCACGGCGTCCTGCGGCACTGGCGCCACG
>Ga0335081_10018011_pt1 | contig 11423 bp, 8 predicted proteins | sample Lox_Sample_35_FD_206713 | JGI IMG/M metagenome (GOLD analysis project Ga0335081, IMG submission 206713) | Soil microbial communities from Loxahatchee National Wildlife Refuge, Florida, United States - Lox_Sample_3.5 | ecosystem: Environmental > Terrestrial > Soil > Wetlands | place: USA: Florida... | reverse complement strand
CATCTCTGTGCGGTAGTCGAAGTTCGCCGGCAGCGTTCCCACGAACCGGAATCCGGTGGTGTGCTGGTCGAGGTGTCCGGGTTTGCCCTCCTCGGTCGCCACTCCGCTCTCCAGGTGCCATAGCTCGTAAGGTTCCAGAATCGAGCGGGGAATCCAATCCTTGATGGTTCCGTACACGCCGTATAGAGGATTGCCTGGATTATGGTGGTCGAGCACGCCGTCCCGCACAATGACAACGGAAGCCGCGAACGTGTCCACCTGGATCTTGCCCTGCCGGAATGTCGCGCGTACTCCATCAAAGCTCCGCGAGACATTGCTCCACCAGGATTCTCCAATCAGCCGTGCATTGCCGAAGTTCAACTCCTGGCGTCCGGCACGCACCGAAAACCCGCTCTCCTCCGTGTTGCCCAGCTCGACGTATGCCCTGCGCAAATCGAACGTGTTCTGGTTCGGCGGCAGCGCCGGGCTCTTGCCCCATACGCGCGCATCCTGCGCTTCGGCAAATAGCCGAAGCCAGGAGACCGGCCGGATCTGGATCCCCAGACGAAGCCGGTGTAAATCATAGTCATCGGTCGCGTTGGGCTTGAAACCTCCGCCGCTATACCCCTCAAACCGCTCGCGCAGCTCGCCGGTAAGGCGTAACCAGCGGGGCAGCAGGGTATTGAACTGCTCGGAAAGCGATCCATTGGGATCCGGCCTGTCTCGCCGGCCGACGGTTTCGGGATAGGGATTTGCGCCGGTCGTGATGGGCGCGCGAGCCGGTTCCTTCACGGCTGGCGGGTTGCCGTCCCGCGAGGAACCGGTGTCGTCGGCGCAAGCTGGTCCGGCCAGCACCACACTCACCGCAAGCAGGATTACCGGCCTTGTCCGCAAAGCCCTGAACCGCTTCAGCCAGTTGCCCTGTGTCCCGGAACAGCGACTTATCCCCAATCGGCCAGTATAGACTCCGGCGCTTTCCCGCTCCAATTTCGATGTTGGCGCGTCTAGGACTTCCGACGGTCCGCACCTTTGCTTTCAGCAGATTAGACGGATTCTCCGCACCGTTACTTCTGGCCGGGCGGCCGCGCCTCCAAGTATCGGCAGACGGTTCCACCGCATACGGCAACAAAACGGCCGAAATACCACAATCCGGGTATCGCGACCTTTTGCCCACGTTCCTATACTGGCTCTGAACATGATCCAGTCCTGGCGTTGGGCAGGGCCTTGCATCGCGTTGGCGGCGATGGCTTTGACAGGAGCTGCGCAAGCGCGAAACCGCCCGCGTGAGGTGGCGCCGGAACCGCCCTCCGCTTTCCGTACCTCTTCCGACCTCGTGCTCATCAACGCCAGCGTCATGGATCGGGCCGGGCGTCCGGTGAACGGCCTGGATGCCACACAGTTTCACGTCCTCGAAGGCGGAGTCGAGCAGAAGATCGTTTCGTTCAACCAGGGCGATATGCCGGTATCCATCGTGCTGGTTGTCGATACCAGCCGGAGCATGCGAAGGCTGACAGGCCGAAGCGCCGAGGCAGTATCCTCGCTGCTCAAAACCTCCAATCCTGAAGACGAATATGCGGTGGTCGAATTTGCCGACCGTCCATCACTGGCGGCAGACTGGACCCGCGACACCAGCCAGGTAACCGATCGGCTTATGCACGCCGAGGCCCACGGGAGCACGGCGTTGCTTGACGCGGTTATATTCGCCGGCAAAGTTGCCCGGCGGGCCGCGAATGAGCGCCGGATCCTGATCGTGATCTCTGACGGCATCGATAACCACAGCCGGCGTTCGATCGCCGGCGTGAAGCGATACCTGCTCGAGGCGAACGTGCAGGTATACGCTATCGACACCGTGAATGAGGAGAACCTTTGGGCCACCCCCTGGGACGCCGACGGACCGGCGCTGTTGGAAACCATTTGTCAGGCCGGTGGCGGCCGGCGGATCGAGGTCGAGCGGTATACGAACCTCCCCCAGGCCGTCGATGATGTGGCCCGTGAAATCCGCAATCAGTACATTCTGGGCTATCAACCCGCCTCACTCCGCAGCCCGGGCAAGTATCACCACGTTGAACTGAGAGTGTCGCACCCGCCAGGTTTTGAGCAGATTTCGGTCTCCTGGCGTCATGGTTATTACGAGCCTCGGAACTGATGTGGACGGGTGAGGCCAACCGTCGGTCAGCCGGATAGCCGAAAGAGCCGGAGCAACAGCACAGTAATTTCAGCAAACAGGACCGCAACCACCAGCATTGCGAATGCGGACATGCGCGGCCCTTCGTCTTCAGTCATCAGCGAATCTCGATTCCGCGGGCGACCCGCCTCCATGTGCGGGTTACTGCGCGCAGTCTTAGGGCCCCTGGGATGCTGATACGGCCTTGTTCCGCGCCATCTGGCAAACATCCGCCAGCGTTGTGTTGTCGAGAATTCGGGCGGCCGCAGCCCGAATCTCGAGCATTAGCAGCCGCGTTCCGCATTCTTCCAGCGCGATGCATTCCTCGCACGGACGAAACTCGGTTTCGCTGGCACAAGGCAATGGCGCCAGTGATCCGTCGATCAAACGAACAATGGATCCAATGGTGATCTGGCTGGGCGGCCTGCCTAGCTGGTAGCCGCCCCCTCTGCCGGTCTTGCTCTTGACAGCCCCACCGGATTTCAGAGTCAACAGAATCTGTGCTAGAAATTTCCTGGGTATCCTGCCCCGCTCGGCCAGGGCCGAAATCAGTATGGGCCCCTGGCCGTGGTTTGCTGCCAGTAAACATAGGGCCCTCAGAGAATACTGAGTCTTTTTTGAAACGATTCTCATTCTGCGCCCTTCCGTCAAAGTTGCGGTTCCGGCCGTCTCTGCCCGGCATCTGATTTCGCGGCGAACCGCGCCGTGGTTAGCGAATTCTGACGCCGTCCAGGAAGTGCACGACGAAGTAGGGATAGGTATACGCCGCGCCCTTCGTCACGCTCGCCAGGAAAGAGCCGGGCATGAGATGGCCGATGCCCGCGCCGATGTGTACTTGACGGTTCAGCTCATACCAACCGTAAACGTCGACCTCCTCGCCGACATGTGTTCCCGATTTTCCGGTCGTGTCACGAGCGATCGAGCTCCCGGAGGTGTTGTAGATTCCGTCCGCGGCGTTCGCCAGGTCGAAATCCAGGTATTGGCCGGTCAGCGTCAGCCGGCGATGCAACCGGACCGTTGCGCCCCCGCGGTAGGCAATGATGTTCTGCCAGCCGAACTGATCCGTGATGCCGAACCGGTCGTGCGCATTCGGGTACATGGTGTCGAACGTGTTGCGAACTCCGTCTTTCGGGTTCTTGTCACCGGAGCCGTAGTCGTAGCCGCCGAAAATCCGTGGCTTCCCGTGCAGCGAGGCGAACTGATAGCCGGCGCCGAACGTCGTCGCCCAGGCGCTGATGCTGTTCGCTCCGGCCGAGCCGCGTTCCGCGATCCATTCCGCCCGGTAGTCGAAATTATGGAGACGGCTGCCGCGAATGCGAAAACCATACGCCCTTTCGTCGAGCCTCCCCTTGGATTTTGAATTTTCCACCGTGACGCTGGGCGCCACCCGCCACAGGGTGAACGGCTCGATCACGGACTTGGGGATGATCCGGTCGATGCCTCCATAGAGGCCATAGATGTTGTTGCCTTCCTGATGATGGCTGATACCGGGATCCAGCGGGTTGACAACGGATGCCGCGAAGATTCCCAGCCGGTAGCGATCCACATGAATGTTGGTGACCACGGCGTCGAACGAGCGGCCCTGGTTGCGCCATTCCGAGTTGCCGATGATGGTGTTGTTATAGTCGATGAGCTGGCGGCCGACGCGAATACTGATCGGCTGCGTTTCCGAGTTGCCGAACTCGGCATAGGCCTGCTTGAGGTCCCACCTGACCTGATTGGGCGGCCCGTAGGGCGGGTTCTGTGCAATCGGGCGTGCGTCCTGGAGCTGCGCGACAACCCGGAACCAACTGGCCGGCGAAACGATCATGCCGAACCGAAAGCGGTTCAAGCCGTACGCATCATCGTTGCCCGGCTTGAAACTGCCGCCGCTGTAACCCTCAACCCGAAGACGCTCCTCGAGCCCGAATTGCAGCCATCGGGGCAATTGCTGATTGAGGAGTCCCACGGGCCCCGAATCAGGCAAATCATACCCCCCGGTATCCGGCGTGGGCTGCCCGGCGATGGCGCCCACCGGACTAACCACCGTATCCGACGGCCGCCCGCCCCCGGCGGGACCCGGAGCCACCTGTGCCCACATACCGGCTGTAAACAGAAGAACAGCGCCTGCCGCGAACAGACTGCGTCCTCCCAGGGTCTTGTGAAACAAAATTTTGGTCCAATTTCTTCCGTTCGGCGAATAGACACACTTCTCCATGGCGCTTTCCTCCAGCGTTTTTTGAATTTGACTAACCTTCTAAATCAACTACTTGCGCGTCTCCGGAAGACGCACCGCGCGGCCCATAGACGCTGCTGCTGCGCTGCGATTCCGGCGGCGGCCTGAGCCATTCATATGTACACACTTCTCCTCCGAGCTTCCAGACATCCGATTGCCTTGTCCCTACTTCTTCAGTTCTTCCAGGAAAATTCGCGCGTTCGACAACGTGACAAACACGTCATCCTGCGGCGCTACAGCCCTCTCTCGAAAGCGGCTATGCGGCATCTCCACCTGCAAGGCTTCTCCACTCTCCGCCAGAAGTTCGATCCGCACCGATGCCCCGGCCGATTGAATCCTCATGACTCGCGCTTTCAGGCCGGGCTTTCCGTTCTGCTCGCGGTTCAGGTCCAGATCGAACGGACGCACAAAGAGCCGCGCCCCGCGCCCGTCTGGAACCTGGCGGTCCGCGTGGTCCAGCACCAGGGAGCCGAATACCGCCTTGCCGGACTCGATGCGGCCGTGGAACAGGTTCACGTTGCCCAAAAAATCCATCACAAACTCCGAGGAGGGATGATGGTAAACCTCGTTCGGGGTGCCGTCCTGTTCAATGCGCCCGTCCCGCATCACCACGACCCGGTCCGCGACTTCGAGCGCTTCCTCCTGATCGTGCGTCACGAACAGGCTGGTCACATGGATCTCGTCGTGTAAGCGCCGCAACCAGCGCCTGAGAGCGTGCCGGACCTTGGCGTCCAGTGCGCCGAACGGTTCGTCCAGCAGCAGCACGCGCGGTTCGATCGCCAGGGCGCGGGCCAGAGCGACGCGCTGCCGCTGTCCTCCGGAAAGTTGCGAGGGGAACCGCCCGGCCAGGCTTTCCAAGTGGATCAATTGAAGCAGTTCGCTCACCTTCTGGCGGATTTCCGCTTCCGAAGGACGCGAGCGCCGGGGCCGCACGCGCAACCCGAACGCGATATTGTCGAACACGTTCATGTTGCGGAATAGCGCGTAGTGCTGGAACACGAAGCCCACGCGGCGCTGGCCGGCGCGGCTGGCCGTGACATCCTCGTCATTGAATAGAATGGCGCCGGCCGGGTTCGGATCGGGCTCTTCGAGCCCCGCGATGATGCGGAGAAGCGTCGTTTTGCCGCTGCCGGAAGGACCCAGCAGCGCTACCAGCTCGCCATCGTTCACCTTCAGGCTGACATTGCGGAGCGCACGAAAATCCCCAAAGGTTTTTGAGATGCTCCTGGCTTCAATGCTCATGCGAGTTGATCCTCCGCGCCCAGCCCCACGGCGGACGGCGCCGCTTGCAGGCGTCTTTCCAGCAAAGCCTTGGCGGCCAGCGTGGCCAGTGCCAGCAGAGCCAGCAGGCTCGCCACCGAAAATGCGGCGACGAAATTGTACTCGTTGTACAGAATCTCCACGTGCAGCGGCATGGTGTTGGTCTTGCCGCGTATGTGGCCGGACACGACCGATACCGCGCCGTACTCTCCCATGGCGCGGGCGTTGCACAAGATGACGCCATAGAGCAGCGCCCACTTCACGTTCGGCAGGGTCACGCGCCAGAAGGTCTGGAATCCCGACGCGCCCAGGGAAATGGCGGCCTGCTCTTCGTCGGTGTCCTGCTCCTGCATCAGCGGGATCAGCTCCCGCGCCACAAACGGAAAGGTCACGAAAACCGTAGCCAGGACGATCCCCGGCACCGCGAAGATGATTTGCAAGTGATGCGCCATGAGCCAGGGACCGAACCACCCTTGCATGCCAAACAGCAGTACATAGATCAACCCGGAAATGACGGGCGAGACGGCGAAGGGCAGGTCGATCAACGTGATCAGGATGCTTTTGCCCTTGAACTCGAATTTGGCAATGGCCCAGGAGGCGAATAGGCCGAACATCAGGTTGCAAGGAACGGCAATGCCGGCGCTGACCAGCGTGAGCACGATCGCCGAGCGCGCGGCTGGATCGTTGAAGCTCGCGAAGTAAGCGCTGACGCCTTTCCGGAAAGCTTCCAGAAACACCGTGAGCAACGGAAGGAACAGGAAGACGCCGAGGAAGAGCACGGCGACGGCGATCAGCAAGGCGCGCAGCCAGACCGGATCCCGGCGTCCCATCGAATCAGCGGGGCTCATGCAGCCTCCCGTCCCAGGCGGTTGCTGAACCACCACTGCACCAGGTTGATCGACAGCATCAGCGCGAAGGAGGCTACGAGCAGCACGACCGCGATGGCTGTGGCGCCGGCGTAGTCGAACTGCTCCAGCTTAGCCACGATCAACAGCGAAGAAATTTCGGTGCGCATGGGCATGTTGCCGGAGATAAAGACCACCGAGCCGTACTCTCCCAGCGCGCGGGCGAAGGCCATCGATGCGCCCGTGAGCATCGCGGGCAGCAGGAATGGAAGGATGACCCGCGAAAAGGTCTGAAACCGGCCCGCGCCCAAAGTGGCTGCGGCCTCTTCCATGCCGGCATCCAGATCCTGAATGGCCGGCTGAAGAGTGCGCACCACGAAAGGCAGCCCGATAAAGGTTTGAGCAATGGCCACACCCAGAGGCGAGAAAGCGGTCTGGATGCCCCACAGATCGAACCACCGTCCGATCCAGCCGGTTTTGGCGTACAACGCTGTCAGAGCAATGCCCGACACTGCGGTCGGCAAGGCAAAAGGCAGATCCACCGCCGCATCCAGAATCCGGCGACCCGGGAAACGGTAGCGCACCAAGGTCCAAGCGACCACGAAACCGAAGATGGCGTTAACCAGCGCGCCTACCAAAGACGTGCCGAATGTGAGCCGGTAAGAAGCCACCGCGCGCGGGTCGGTAATGGTGCCCCAGAACTGCGCCCATGTGGTGGTCGCGGTCTTCAGAAACAGCGCCGAGAGCGGGATCAACACGATCAGGCTGAGATACAACACGGTGATCCCCAGCGTGAGCCCGAACCCGGGAAGAACACTGTGATTCTTGAAGCGAAACAGGCGCATGCTCATTTCTTCCCGGGCTGATAGATCTGATCGAAGACACCGCCGTCGCCGAAATGGGTCTTCTGCGCTTTCTGCCACCCGCCGAAGACATCGTCCACGGTGAACAGGTTGATCTTGGCAAACCGGCTTTCGTGTTTTCGGGCGACGTCCTGGAGCCTCGGACGGTAAAAATTCCGCGCCGCGATCTCCTGCCCTTCCGGGGAATAGAGATAACGCAGATACTCTTCGGCAGCCCGCCGCGTTCCACGCCGGTCGGCAACCGTGTCCACCAGGGTTACCGGCGGCTCAGCCAAAATGCTTGTAGGCGGCGCGACCATCTCGAACTTGTCTGCGCCGAATTCCTTGATGGCGAGGAAAGCCTCGTTCTCCCAAGCCAGCAACACATCGCCCAGGCCGTGCTGGACGAAGGTAGTGGTCGATCCGCGGGCGCCCGAGTCCAGCACCGGAACCCGGCGAAACAGTTCGGTGACAAACGCCCTCGCCTTTTTCTCGTCTCCCCCGGGCGCCTTGAGCGCGACGCCCCAGGCCGCCAGATAATTCCAGCGCGCTCCGCCGGAAGTCTTGGGGTTGGGCGTAATGACCGTAACTCCGGGGTGCAGCAGATCCGGCCAATCGCGAATGGCCTTCGGATTCCCTTTGCGAACCAAAAACACGATCGTGGATGTGTACGGAGCGCTGTTGTGCGGCAGGCGCGTCTGCCAGTTTTGCGGCAGCAGCTTGGCCCGCTCGGCGATGGCATCGATATCGTATGCCAGGGCCAGCGTGACGACATCCGCTTCCAGTCCGTCGATGACCGACCGGGCCTGCTTTCCCGAGCCGCCATGCGACATTTCGACGTTGATTTCCCCGCCCCCGATCTCCTTCCAATGCTTGGCAAAGGCGGCGTTGTACTCCTGGTACAGCTCGCGCGTCGGATCGTAGGATACGTTCCGCAAGGTCGTCACGGCGGGCAGGCGTGAAGATGAAGCCGGCGTGCATCCACAGATGACGATGGCAAAAACCATCAGGCACATTGCCTTAGCAGTCAAAGTCGGGGGCTCCAGAACGCGAATCTCGAATAAATCCATATGTCTAGTATTCAAGTAGAATTAATCACGTTTGTGCTCATTGTCAAGGGATTAATGCTAAAGACCGGATGTGGAGGATTGGGTACTAAGCGGTACCCTTTTGGCGGTGTATCTCGGTTCTCGTTTTAGAACCAACTACTTAGAGCGATTGGAGGAACCTAATTTGTGATTCTCGTAGGCTGGCTGGACGGCAATGCCGTTGTCGCTGAGGATCAGACCAGTGGCCCGCTGGAGCGCGGCGCGGGCCTTTCCGTAGGCGCTTTTGGCGGCCACCTCGGTGGACCGCGCCTGAGCCAGCAGGCTTTCGTACTGAATGACGAAAAAGCTCGTCGAGGCTCCCACTTCGAATTTCGCCTGCTCCGCCGCGAGGGATTCCTCTTGCAGGAGCCTCGCCTGTACGGCAGCTTCATAAGAAGAGCGGGCGCGGCGCATGGCAATCAGAGCGTCTTCAACTTCCAGCCGCGCCTGATTCTGCAACTGGCGCATGCGAATCTGCGATTGCCGCAGTTGGATTTCATCGCGCGCCAGATCGGCTTCGGCGATGCGGTTGCGGAGGGGGATGGTCACCTGCACGCCGACGCCGTAAGTGGGAAACTTGCGGGTGAAGATCTGATCCAGCGCGGTGCCGAAACCACCCGCCAGTGACCCATCCGGCGCCGGCGCGAACGGGTTCAGGGCCCCGGCTAAACCGTTGTTCTGCGCGGTGCCGACCAGATCCACCTCGGGCCGCACAGCGTTGCGCGATCCTTTCAACCCGATTTCGGAGTTCTCGATCTGCAAGCCTGCCTGGAGGAGATCCGGACGGTGCTCGATGGCTTCGGAGAGCAGGTCCTGAATGGGCCGGATCTCCTCTTTTTCGGGGATGCTGAGAGAATCGGTAGGGATGATCCGGGCCGCTTGCACCTGCGTGTCCTGATTGCCGGTTTTTGTGAGGACGTTCTTCAGAATCGCCTCCTGTTCCTCCAGCAGCCCCCGCGAGTTGATCAGGTCCTGGCGGCTCGAAAAAACCGCGGCGTTGGCGCGGGTCATCTCCACACGGGCCAGCGTTCCCTCCTCCACCTGCGCCTGAGTATCGGTGAAGAGCTTCTGTGTCAAAGCCAGCGACTCTTCCTTGACCTTCACATCTTCGTAAAGCGCCACCAGGTCCGTGTACAGGCGGACAACGCCGTAGACGGTGGCGATGAGCTGCTGCTCGAATAGCAGGCTCGTGATTTTCTGATTGTTATAGGCAATCTGAATGAAACGGCGGTTCAGGCTCGGGCCAAACCCGCGCCATAACGGCTGTGTGACGGTCAGGCCAAGACTCGATCCCGTAAAAGGATTGTAGTTGTTGAACAGGGAGTTGGCCGACTCATGGCTATTGTTGAACGCGAGGTTCACCTGCGTGCCTGTGCTGAAGCCCTCTGCGATGCCCACATTCGCGTTCGCGGTATTCGAAACCAGTACGCTCGTGCCGGCGGCATTGAAATTGATTTGAGGGGCGGACTGGTGAGTCCAATTCAACTGGCCTATCAGCGCGGGATCGAAAACAGTGACCGGCGTGCCGTTCGACTGCGGAATGGTGCCCTGGACCGAAAGGTTGGTCTGGACCTCGCCCAGGACTCCCAGTTCGAGCGGGTTGGTAGCCACGGCGGTTCCAGGCGTTACGCTGGAGGCGCTCGCCGGATTCGTAACCAGCGGGCTCAAGGGGCCGCCAACCCCCGCCGGGGCTTCGGCGAGAATGAACGGCACACCGCGGAGCGTCCCTCCTCCCCGGGCGCGAAGCACGTCTGTATCCGCGGCAGGAATGCTAAATCGTTGAAGCTCTATATCGAGATTGTTCTCGATCGCCAGCGCGAGGGCGTCCGAAAGCGAGAGGTACAGATTGCCGGAGCGAATCAGATCGTGAATGCGAGGCGAGTTATTGAAATCCACCGCCCGGATGCGCGGCGAGGTGCGCGGCAAACCGAGCGGCGGAATCGTAGGGCCTGAGGGCGGTATCTGCGGAGGGGCGGCGCTCGCGGAACCCGTACCCAGCAAGAACGCCAACCAGAGGCTGAAGCCCGCCTTACAGGATGGCGCGCCCATCCTCAGCGCGAACCTCGGGCGGTGGATTTTCCAGTGTTCTCCTGGAGCAAGACCGGATTCACCTTCACTCCTTCGCGCACCACATCTCCCGGGTTCACGACCACCTCCTGATCTGCCTGCAAACCGGAAACGACTTCGATTTTATCGCCGTAGTCGCGGCCGAGTTCAATGCGCTGAAAGTGGATCGTGTTGTCCGGCCCCAGCATGGCAACCTGCGTGCCGTCGGGACGCACCACCAGCGTGTCTCCGGGGATGAGCAGGGACCGGCCGTTGCCGGGCACGGTCAAATCCACCTGCGCGTACATTCCCGGCAACAGTATCTCACTGCGATTCGGAACTTGCACCTCCACGAGCAGCGTGCGCGTCGCAGGATCCAAAGCGTTGGAGGTGCGGGTCACGGCGCCCTCGAACTGCTTGCCCGGCAGATCGGAAATCAGGATACGCGCGGTCTGGCCGAGGTGTACGGCGTCCGCATCCGCCTGCGGGACATTGAGAAACGTTCGCAGCAGGTTGGTCTGCGCGATGCGAAACAGCAGCGTGCTGCTCTCCGTGATCAGCGCACCCACATCGATGTTGCGCAGCGTAATGACGCCGGAAAACGGCGCTCGCACCAGCCTGTAACTCTGAAGATCCGTCAACCGCGCGACATTCGCTTCGGCCGCCGAGACACTGTTCCGCGCGGCTGCCAGGGCCTTCTCAAGCGCCTGTACATTAGCGGTCTGCGCCTGGTATTGCGCTTGATACGTGTCATTTTCCTGGCGGGAAACCACGCCCTTACTCTCCAGGTTTTTCCATCGCTGCGCGGTCACGCCCGCCAGTTCTTCGTTCGTTTTCCCCTGCTGGAGATTTGCGGCAGCCTGTTCCAGCGAAGACTGCGCCTGCTGGACCGCCGCCTTCGCCTGCCGGACCTGCTGGTCCAGCTCAGGAGCGTCGATTTCCGCCAGAAGCTGCCCCGCCTGTACGCGGTCACCGATGTCGGCG
>Ga0335081_10018010_pt1 | contig 11425 bp, 7 predicted proteins | sample Lox_Sample_35_FD_206713 | JGI IMG/M metagenome (GOLD analysis project Ga0335081, IMG submission 206713) | Soil microbial communities from Loxahatchee National Wildlife Refuge, Florida, United States - Lox_Sample_3.5 | ecosystem: Environmental > Terrestrial > Soil > Wetlands | place: USA: Florida... | reverse complement strand
CCGGCAAACCCAAGGTGGTGATGGTGAATGCCCGTTTCGCCCGGCGCCACTTTGACAGCCCTCAGAATGCAATCGGCAAGATGTTGCAACACGGCAACCGCCAGGAGACCAGCTATCTGGAAATCATTGGCGTGGTTGGCGATTCCAGGCACGTCGATATGCGTACCGACGTGCAGGAAACGCTTTATCGGGCTGCCTATCAGCTTCCCGATCCCGGTTTCCTGCAGTTTTACGTTCGCACGTGGCAATCGCCTGACGCGGCCGCGACGACGATTTCCGCAGCCATGCGCCAGCTCGATCCCAACCTGGTAGTGGACAGTCTGCGGACCATGGACGAACAGATTGCTCAAAGCCTGTCCAATGACCGCCTCATCGCCATGCTGGCGGTCAGCTTTGGAGCGCTGGCAACGTTGATGGCTGCCGTCGGGCTCTACGGCGTGCTGGCCTATGCAACCGCGCAGCGCACGCGCGAGATCGGAATTCGCATGGCTCTGGGCGCCCGCCGTCGCGCCGTGATGCGCCTGGTAATTGCGGATGTTGCTGCCCTGGCGGGAATCAGCGTCCTTGTCACACTGCCGGTCGCGTTCCTGCTGTGCCGGCTGCTGCGTAGCCAGTTATACAACGTCAGCCCCGCTGATCCGACTGTAATGGCGAGCGGCGTGCTGCTGGTCGCGCTGGTGGTTGCGGTGGCTGCACTGTTGCCCGCGCGCCGCGCGGCTTCCGTAGAGCCGATGCAGGCGCTGAGGACAGAGTAGAAGAACATGAATCGGATCTCGCAGGACCTTCGCTACGGAGTGCGGCTGTTGCGCAAGTCGCCGGGCTTCGCCCTGGTTGCGGTGTTGACGCTCGCACTTGGTATTGGAGCCAATACCGCGGTCTTCAGCGTGGTGAACGCAGTTCTGCTGCGTCCGCTTCCCTACCCGCATCCCGAACGGCTGATGCTGGTTTCGGAAACCGAGACCCAGGCGGGCAACGAAGAACTGGGCGTCGCAGCGCAGGAGTATCTGGACTATCGGGACCAGAACCGCAGCTTCACCAGCGTGGCGGCCTTCGAGAGCGTAGGCTTCAATCTCACCGGCGAGGGCCGGCCGCTGCGGGTTCGGGCCGCACGAATGTCAGCCTCGGCTTTCCCTACGCTTGGCGTCTGGCCGGTGATGGGGCGCGCCTTCACCGCCGGCGAGGACCGCTCCGGCTCTGACAACGTGGTAGAGCTCTCGTATTCCCTCTGGCAGAACCAGTATCACGCCGATTCCCACATTGTGGGACTCACCATCCGGCTGGATGAGAAGCCGTACACCGTGGTCGGCATCATGCCGCCATCGTTTCACTTCCCATTTGATGGCAAGCCGTTCTCCGAAATGGCCGACCTCTGGCTGCCCATCGGTTTCTCCGCCGAAGTACTCGCGCCGCAAAACCGGTTGATGGAATTCGGCGTCGGCCTGATCGGACGCCTGAAGCCCGGAGTTGCGCGGCAGCAGGCGCAACAGGACGTGCTGCACATTGCCGGCATCTTTCAGCAACAGCACCCCGACAGCTACTCGGCGAACGTTCGTGTCGTGCCGCATGTTCATGCCTTCTCGGCTTACACCGTCGAGAAGGCGCGCCCGCTGGTGCTGCTGCTTTCCGCCGCCGTGATTTGTGTGTTGCTCATTGCCTGCGCCAATGTTGCCAATCTGCTGCTGGCCAGAGCCAGCGTTCGCAGCCGCGAAATGGCGATTCGCAGCGCCATGGGTGCGGGCCGCACTGCTTTGTTGCGCCAGTGCCTTGTCGAAAGCTCACTCCTGTCATTCCTGGGCGCCTGCGCAGGGGTCGTGCTGGCCGTAGCCTGCGTTGCCGGACTGCGTGACTTCGGACCTGCTTCCGTTCCCCGCCTGCATGAAGTCACCATCGATCCCATCGCATTGCTGTTCACACTCGGCCTGTCGGTCGTAACCACCGTCTTTTTTGGTTTTCTACCCGCGTGGCGGCTGTCGCATGTCGCTCCACAGGCCTTCCTGAAGGACTTCGCGCAGACGGGGGCCTCGCGCAGCAGCCAGCGGCTGCAAGACCTGGTTGCGACCGCTGAAATTGCCGTTGCGCTGGTCTTGCTGATCGGCGGAAGCCTGCTGCTTCGCAGCTTCATGCGCGTGCTCGAGACGCCGCTCGGCTTCGATCCCAAAGACGTGTTCGTGGCGCGGACCATCTTCGATACTAATCGCTACCCCGACCCGGTGAAGCGCATGGCGGTCCAGAAAGAGCTGCTTTCGCGCCTGGAAAATCTCCCCGGAGTGACGGCGGTGGCCGCCGCCAGCCATCTTCCGCTCAGCGACGATCGCGGCATCGGTTTCAGGCTGGAGCATGCCGCCCCTGACGACTTCCACTTCGCCCAGAACTCGCTGGTGACGCCGGGATATTTCCGCGCCATGGGAATCGGCATTGGCGAGGGCCGCACCTTTACCGAACAGGACAGCCCGCAATCGCCGCTGGTCGCGATCATCAGCGAAACCATGGCACGCGATTACTTCCATGGGCAAGATCCGGTCGGCCAGCGCTTCTACTGGGGAGACCGCGGGCCTTTCGCCATCGTCGGCGTGGCGCAGGATGTGCATATCTCGGCGCTGGACGCTGACCCTCCGGCCATGATCTACATGCCGATGTTCCAGCTGCAGACCTGGACCGCCGGGCATACAGCCTTTCTGCTGCGGACCGCTCGCGCCAGCCAGAACCTGCTGCCCGAAATCCAGCGGCAGGTGTGGTCGGTGGATAGGGAGCTTCCGCTCTACAGGAGTATGACCCTCGCAGAACTGGTTTCCGACTCTCTGGCGCAGAGACGCTTTACCGTGCTGCTGCTGGCCACGTTCGCGGGCGTCGCGCTGCTGCTGGCTGCGATCGGCCTGTTCGGCGTGATTTCCTATCTGGTATCGCAGCATCAGCGCGACATGGCCCTGCGAATGGCCCTGGGAGCCGATCGTGGCGACATTCACCGCATGGTGCTCAGGCGCGGGGTGATGCTCGGCCTGAGCGGTTGCATAATCGGCCTGGGACTGTCTCTAGTCGGCTCGCGTCTGCTGACCAGCAGCCTGTACCACGTCAGCCGCTTCGATCCAGCGACGCTGATCGCTGTACCGGTACTGCTTCTCGCGGTGGTTTGTCTGGCGGTCTATCTGCCGGCAAAACGCGCCGCCTCGGTCGATCCCATGCAGGCGCTGCGAACGGAGTGACGACGGAGGTTATCCCCATGCGCTTCATGTTGCGGGAGCTGCGCCTGGCGTTGCGAAGGCTCCGCCATTCGCCGGGCTTCGCGCTGGCCGCCGTGCTGATGCTCGCGCTCGGCATTGGAGCGACAGTCACCATCTTCAGCGTCGTCAATGGTGTGCTGCTCAAGCCGATGCCTTACGCCAGATCGCAGCAGCTGGTCGACGTTCGCGAGGTGGTCGAGGAGTGGAGCGGCATGTATCCTTCGCTCCCCGCGAATCCAAATCACTTCGAAAAATGGCGGCAGCGTACGACCGCCTTTTCCGGGTGGGCACTGCTGCAGTTGCGCAGGGCTGATCTCTCGGTGGATGGTTCGGCAACGATCATTCCGACGGCGCATACCTCCATCGAACTCTTCTCCTTATTGGGCGTGCAGCCGATGCTTGGCCGCGCCTTCACGCCCGATGAGATGCAGCAGGGTCACGATCATGTAGTGGTGCTCACCAGCCGCATCTGGCACAACCGCTTTGGCTCAGATCCGCAGATTGCCGGCAAAACCATTCATCTGGATGGTTACCCCTACACCGTCGCCGGAGTCCTGCCCGGCAACTTCGAGCTTCCGTCGAATGGCCTGGGGTTGCTGCGCCAGGATGAGCAGAAAGGGGTTGATCTGTTTGTGCCGCTGGTGATTCCTGCCGAATATCTGAAGGAAGACGTGGGCGAGTTCAATTACCAGGCGCTCGGGCGCCTCAAAGCGGGCGTGTCGCTCCGGCAGGCCAGTGCGCAGCTCGATACCGTCGAATCCGACATTACGAACCACATCTCGCACGACGCTAAAGTACATCTGCGCGTGCAGGTGCTTCCGTTCAAGGAGACGGTGGTTGGCGGCTACACGCGTGGATTGTGGCTGCTGTTCGCCGCCGTAGGATGCGTTCTGCTGATCGTGTGCATCAACCTGGCGAACCTGCAGTTGGTGCGTGGAATTCTTCGCTCGCGCGAGACCGCGGTCCGTGCTGCTTTAGGGGCCGGCCACGCCGACCTGCTGGGCCATTGCATCGCGGAAAGCGTGCTCCTGGCTTTGGCTGGAGGCGCGCTGGGCGTTCTTCTGTGCTCGCTTGGCCTGCACCTGCTGCCGCATCTGGTTCCGAGTGCCCTGCCGCGCAGCGGCGACATCGGGATGGACGGCGCTGTATTGGGCTTCGCGCTCATCGCGACTACTCTCACCGTGCTGCTGGCGGGAGTGCTGCCCGGGCTGCGCTCGATCTCGGTCGATCCGCAGTCGGTGCTGCAGGGCGGGAGCGGCCGCGCTGCCGGAAGCCACCGCAGCGGCCGGTTGCGCGCTGCGCTGGTGGGCGCGGAAGTGTTGTGTAGCACGGCGCTGCTGCTGGTCGCCGCACTGCTGGCCAGGAGTTTTGTCCGGCTGATGAGCGTCGATCGCGGCTTTCAGACGCAACACATTCTCACGCTGCGCGTGCATTTGCCTAAAGGGCAATACGAAAAAGACCAACCGCGCAACCGGTTCTACGATCAGGCGCTGGAGCAGCTGGCGCGGTTGCCGGGGATTGAGTCCGCCGGTTTTTCCAGCGCGCCGCTGATGAATGGCGAAACCTGGATCGACCTGCTGACCCCGCTGCCGGCGCCCGCAACCCAGTTCTTGCGGGACCGCACTCAGGCGAACATTCGCTGGGCAAGCCCCGGGTTTCTGCCTACCATGGGCATTCGGCTGGTTGCCGGACGAATGTTCGGCGAGCAGGACCGGCCGGGCGGTTACGTGGCGGTGCTGTCGGAGTCGGCTGCCCGCAAGCTCTGGCCGGGTCAGGACGCGGTCGGCCGCCACTTTCGAACCGGCCAGGACAAAGAGTGCACGGTGGTTGGCGTCATCGCCGATGCCCGCAGCGAAGATCTAAGCGCCGCGCCCGTCGCGATTGTCTATTACCCGTACTGGCAGGCGCCGCAACTCTCCAACTTTTTCGCCGTGCGGACGGCGCAAGATCCCGAAGCGCTGACTTCGTTGGTGCGTAGCACAATCCACCAGATCGAACCGGAAACGGCGCTCACCGACATGCAGACCATGGACGAAGTGGTCGGATCGTCAGTCGCGCAGCGGCGATTCGAGTTCGGCCTTCTGATGGCATTTGCCGCAGCCGCGCTGCTGCTGGCCGCGCTGGGGCTCTACGGCGTGCTCTCCTATTCGGTGGCAGAGCGAACGCGCGAGATGGGAGTACGCATTGCCCTGGGCGCACCGCGCCAGGCGTTGTACCTGCTGGTGTTCCGCCAGGCCGCATTGCCGGTGCTCGGCGGCCTGGCGGCAGGGCTGGTTGTGGCCTGGCTCAGTGGAAACCTCATCGCGAGCCTCCTGTTTCGGGTAAAGCCGTACGATGCGCCTTCAGCTCTACTGGTCGTTCTGGTGATTGCGGCAACCGCCGCGGGCGCCTGTTACTGGCCGGCACGGCGCGCGGCACACGTTGAACCGATGCAGGCGCTCAGGACGGAGTAGCAGGCTTTACCCGAGCGGATACAACAATGCGGAGAGCGATCCAGTGTCCTGAATCATGAATCTGTCGAATAACCATGCGGCCAGAATAAGGGCATCTGGTGAACCTCAGGAGCTAAAGCCCCGTTCCTGTAAAGCGGTTTCGGCCCGGCTGAAGCCGAGCCCTTTCAAAATGCCGTTATCTTACGAACGAATTTTCGACTCAGGACAGCAGTTGTCGGTTGCTGAGTGCTAATTGCCGGTTAACAGCATGACTGATTTTCGTTACGCTCTACGCCAGTTACGCAAATCGCCGCTCTTTACCCTGGTTGCGGCTCTCACGCTGACCCTGGGAATCGGGGCGAACACCGCGATTTTCACCCTCTTCGACCAGGTGATGATTCGCAGTCTTCCGGTGAGTCATCCCGAACAACTGGTGCGGTTGCGCTACACCGGCGAAAGTCCCGGGCATACGAATACCTACGGCGGCGACGACGCGGACTTCTTCTCGTATCCCATGTACCGCGACCTGCGCGACCGCAACAGCGTCTTCAGCGGACTGGTGGCCAACGACGAGCAGACGGTGGGGGTCGAGTGGAACAACCGCTCCGAGGTGGCCGATGCCGAACTGGTCTCAGGCAACTACTTTCAGGTGCTCGGATTGCAGCCGGCCATGGGCCGCCTGCTGCTTCCCTCCGACGACCTGCCCGCCAGCAGTCCCGCAGTCGTGCTCAGCTTTAATTACTGGAAGACCGGGTTTGGCTCCGATCCGCGTGTAATGGGCCAGACGCTGGAGATCAACGCGCATCCGTTTACCATCGTTGGCGTCACCTTGCCGGAGTTTCACAGCGTGGTTGCCGGCGCGACGCCGAAGGTCTTCGTGCCGGTTTCGGCAAAGAACACTATCACGCCGCGCTGGCAGGACCTGGAGAACCGCGAGTCGCATTGGCTGACCCTCGCCGGCCGGCTGAAGCCCGGCGAGAACCGGCGACAGGCGCAGGCGGGGCTCGAGCCTTTATGGCACTCGCTGCGCGCAGAAGAGCTGAAGCTGTTAGGCTACCATTCCCAGCGTACCCGCCGGCTGTTCCTCGACGACTCTCATATTCTGCTGCTGGACAACGCTCGCGGCTTTTCGCCATTGCGCGACGAGCAACTGGGCACGCCGTTGCTCATCGTGATGGGAATGGTGGGACTGCTGCTGCTGATGGCGTGTATCAACGTCTCAAGCCTGCTGCTGGTGCGCGCCGCCGGACGAGCGCGGGAGATGTCCGTGCGCTACGCGATGGGTGCGGGACGCCGGCACATCGTGCGCCAATTGCTGCTGGAAGGGGTGCTGCTCGGCCTGCTCGGGGGCACGTTCGGTCTGGCCATGGCTCCCGCGGTGGCGGGCGCGCTGGTGCGCCTGCTGTTTACCGATCCTGCGGCGACGGTGCCGCTCTCGACGCAGCCCGATATGCGGGTTCTGGTATTCAACTTCGGGATTGCACTGGCGGCCAGCATTCTGTTCAGCCTGGCGCCTGCGCTGCGCTTCCTGCGCCCCGACCTGGTCAACTCGCTGAAGCAGCAGACGGGCACGGCATCGGGCGGGCCGCTGCGCTTCCGGCGCATCTCGGTGGGCGCCCAGATTGGCGTGAGCCTGCTGCTGCTGATCGGCGCAGGCCTGTTTGTGCGCACCCTGCGCAACCTGCGCGCGGTGGATGTGGGCTTCGTGAGCGATCACATGGTCAGCTTCGAAGTGAATGGACGCCTGGCAGGATACGAAAGCGCACAGCTTCAGCCGCTCAATCGCCGCATTCTGGATACCCTTGCCGCCCTGCCGGGGGTCCGTGCCGTGGCGGCCACCAACGATCCTGATCTGACCGGCAACGAGGAAACCGGCAATGTTTCCATCGCGGGCTACAGGGAAAGCGAAGCGGAAGATATGCGGGTGGAGGAGCCCTGGGTCACGCCAGAGTATTTCGCGACCATGAGCGTTCCGGTGCTGGCCGGCAGGCCCTTCAGCAGCCACGACGTTTCCGGCCAGAACAATGTTGCGATGGTTAACGCCAGCTTTGCGCGCCACTACTTCGGCAATGCGCAAGGCGCGATCGGGCGCGTTCTCAAGTTCGGCTCCGGAGCGCAGAGCAGGTACGACACCGAGATTGTCGGAGTGGTGGGCGACACACGACACACCGCCATTCGCGACCCGGTGCGCCGCACGGTATATCGTCCGTTGCTGCAAAGCCCGGAGCTCAACGGGGCCACATACCTGGTGCGCACGTGGCAGGCGCCACAGACCACCGAGAGCGAAATACGCACGGCGATGCAGCAGCTTGACTCCAGGCTGGTGCTCAATAACCTGCAAACGGTTGACGAGCAGATAGCCAATGGGCTGGCCAATGAGCGGCTCATCGCCCTGCTGTCGGTCAGCTTCGGCATTCTCGCCGTGGTGCTGGCCGCGATCGGCCTGTATGGAGTGCTGACCTACTCCACCGCGCAACGCACACGCGAAATCGGTATACGCATGGCCATGGGGGCGCAGCGCGCCGGCGTGATGCGACTGGTCCTGCGCGACGTGCTATGGATTGCCGGAATAAGTATCGCGGTGACGCTCCCGCTTTCGCTGCTGCTGGGATGGATGCTGCGAACCGAGCTGTATGGAGTGGGGGCGGCCGATCCCCCCAGCCTGCTGGCGGGAACGCTGCTGGTCACAACGGTAGCAATGCTCTCGGCGCTGCTGCCCGCCCGGCGCGCGGCTTCCATCGAGCCGATGCAGGCGCTGAGGACGGAGTAGCCAGGAGCACCCCGGCCGATCGCCGGACTAAACCGCAAAAATTCATCCGCCCGGGTGCTATGGCCTGGCGGGCTCGGAAGGTTGCGAGGCCTTCAGTTTGGCCAGCGCGTGGTCCACACGCGACTTGAAATCGCCCGCGTCGTTCTGGAACACTCCGCTGAAGCTGGTCTGGGTCTGCATCTCGCAATTCGTACCTTTGGGCTCCAGGCGGACGGAGATGGTTCGCGAGTGGATTGCACCGCTAATGTTGAACGCAGAAGTCATCTGGGCGTTGTCAAGCACTACGGGAGTGTAGTACCCGGAATTCTTGACGGTTTCCTGGACCGCATCCCACAGCTGGCTGCAGGGAACGGAATAAGTGTCATTGTGCGTCTTGCCGAACGCGGGTACCGCAACAATAAGCGAAATCAGAGCCACAACCGCAGATCGCATCATGGCATGCCTCCCGGTAAGCATGTGAATCAGATTGTTCAGGTTTTTGTTTGCCGGGAGCAGCATACATCCGGCACGTGAGCGGCCCGGCGGTGCGATGAAGATTTTGTCGCGGGCAATCCCGAAAGAGGAATGATTCAGGCCGGCTTGGCTCCGTTTCCGCAACAGACGCAGAAGAAGCCAGAGCTGTCTGTGAGGCGGCCTGTGGGAGAGTCCGGCTTGCGGTGTTACTCCCCCGCTGCCTGGCGGTCCGCCAGCAGCAGAGCCTGCGCCTGGCTTACCCGTCCTGCCGGAATGGAGCGGTCGCCGGCGCGCAGACGCCGGAGCGCATCCTTTTTATCAGCAGCGACGACCAGCCACAGAATTCGCCGCGCCCGGTTGAGAACGGGATAGGTCATCGTCATCCGCCGATGGCCTTCATACACGCCGGTCACCGCGACGTCAGCATCGGTAATGTCGAGCACGGGATCGTTGGGCACCAGTGACGCCGTGTGGCCGTCGGGGCCAATGCCCAGGTGCGCGAGATCGAGCACCGGCGGCCTTCCTGCCACCGCTTCCAGCGCCTGCGCGTATTCTTTCGCCGCGGCTTGCAGATCGTGGGATTCGACCGGCATGGGGTAGATCTGCTCCGGCGGAATGGGAACGTGCTCCAGCAGGCTGGCGCGCAGATGGGTGTAGTTGCGATCGGGATCGCCGGCGGGCGCCACCCGCTCGTCGATCTGGAAGACATGCACACTGGGCCAGGGAACATTCTCATGGGCCAGATCGGCCAGCATCAGCCACGGACTCCTGCCACCGCTAACCGCCATGACGAAGCGGCCGCGGGCAGCAACCGCCGCCCGGGCGTCGGCGGCAATGATGGTTGCCGCGCGTTGCGCCAGCGAGTCGCCGTCAGCGAGGAGCTCAACCTGCATCACTTTGGCTTCCCGGCTGCCTTCTCCAGATGCCCGCCGAACTCGTAGCGCATCGCCGAGAGCAGCCTGTCGGCGAAACCGGCCAGACCGCGCGAGCTGAAACGCTCATACAGCGCCGTGGTCAACACCGGGGCGGGCACGCCTTCGTCGATGGCGGCTTTGATGGTCCAGCGCCCTTCGCCGGAGTCGGAGACCCGTCCGCCGAATTTGGAAAGCTGCGGGTCCTCGAGCAGCGCCGCAGCGGTCAGGTCCAGCAGCCATGAGGCGATGACGCTGCCGCGCCGCCACACCTCGGTCACATCGCGCAGATTGAAATCGTACTGGTAGAGCTCGGGATCGCGCAGCGGCGTGGTTTCGGCATCGATCTCGCCCTTCTGCCTGCCGATGCCGGCGGACTGCAGCACGTTCAGGCCTTCGGCGTAAGCGGCCATCAGGCCGTACTCGATGCCGTTGTGCACCATCTTGACGAAATGCCCGCCGCCGTTGCCGCCGCAGTGCAGATAACCCTCCTCTGCCGTGCCGCCAATCTTCTCGCGGCCGGGGGTCCGGGCGATGTCGCCGCGGCCGGGAGCGAGCGCCCGGAAGATGGGGTCGAGGTGCTGCACCGCCGCCTGCGGGCCGCCGATCATCATGCAATAGCCGCGTTCCAGTCCCCAGACTCCGCCGCTGGTGCCGACATCGACGTAATGGATTCCCTTCGGCGCAAGCTGCTGCGCGCGGCGGATGTCGTCGATGTAATACGAGTTGCCGCCATCAATCAGGATGTCGCCGGCTTCGAGGCAGGGAAGGATGCCGGCAATGGTTTCGTCCACCGCGCCGGCCGGGACCATCAGCCAGACGGAACGCGGCTTGCCGAGCCTCGAGGCAAAGTCCTGCAACGACGATGAGCCGGTTGCTTTCTCCTTCACCAGCTCTTCCACCGCTTTGGGAAACATGTCGAAGACGACGCAATCATGCCCGGCGCGCATAAGACGGCGCACCATGTTGGCGCCCATGCGTCCCAGACCGACCATCCCGAGTTGCATGCTTTCTCCTTGCCGGCCAGCGCCTGCTGAAACCACGGCAGCTCGTTCAATCGCCCTCGGTCAGCACCATGCTCTTCGACTCGATCACCTTCAGCAGCGCGTTCCACGAATCGGAAAATGCTTTCGCTCCTTCTTCCTGTAAGCGCTGCGCGAGGGCGTCAATGTCAACGCCGGCCCGGGCGAACTCAGCCAGCACCTGCTCGGCGTCGCCGCCGTCGGGCGGCAGGACGGCTCCGATCTCGCCGTGCTCCGCCAGCGCCATCAGCGTAGCCTCCGGCATGGTGTTCACGGTGTTGGGCGCGGCCAGCGCCTTGATGTAGAGGATGTCCGAGGCCTGCGGGTCCTTGGTGCCCGTGCTGGCCCACAGCAGCCGCTGCGGATTGTAGCCGGCGTTTACGATCGCGCTGAAGCGCGGCGTGGCGAGCAGATCGCAATATGCCTTGTAGGCGCGGCCGGCGATGGCAATGCCCAGCCTGGCGCGCAGCTCATCCGGCACCTTGTTCAGCACCGCAACGTCCCAACGGCTGACGAAGAGCGAAGCCACGGACCCGACTTTGGTATCCAGTCCTGCGGCGATGCGACGCTCGACGCCGCGGGCTTTTCCGCGAATCTAAGTGCCGTGACCTGCAGCGGA
>Ga0335081_10018008_pt1 | contig 11426 bp, 10 predicted proteins | sample Lox_Sample_35_FD_206713 | JGI IMG/M metagenome (GOLD analysis project Ga0335081, IMG submission 206713) | Soil microbial communities from Loxahatchee National Wildlife Refuge, Florida, United States - Lox_Sample_3.5 | ecosystem: Environmental > Terrestrial > Soil > Wetlands | place: USA... | reverse complement strand
CGTGTGATCTATCAAGACGTTGTACCCGGGGGAGCAGCCCGGCTGATGGGGGGAGCGTAACCGAGACTACCATGCGGACGATGGAAGTTGTAATGCTCGAGCCAGGGCGAGAGATGCTGATCGCGTTCCTCCGAGTTGAGGTAATGGCGAACGTAGGCCCACTCGCGCAGGGCGGTTTGGATGAAGCGTTCGGCTTTGCCGTTGGTGCGCGGAGTGTAAGGCCGGGTGAAGCGGTGCTGGATGCCGAGTTGGAGGCAGGCAGCGCGGAAGTGTCGGGAGCGATAGCAGGAGCCGTTGTCGGTGAGCAGGCGGCGGATGGAGATGCCGTGCTGGGCGTAGAAGGCGACGGCGGCGTGCAGGAAGGCGATGGCGGTTTGGGATTGCTGGTTGGGCAGCATGCGGGAGAAGGCGAGGCGGGAGTGATCGTCGATGGCGACGTGCAAAGCCTGCCAGCCGGCGAACTGAGGGCGGCCGCGCCGACGGCCGTCGCCCCGAAGGGAGACCTGCTGATAGCGGGTCATGCCCTTGATGTCGAGATGGAGCAGATCGCCGGGAGCGGGATGCTCGTAGCGCACCACCGGCGGAGCGGGATGCAGATGACGCCAGCGGTTCAACTGAGCGCGCTGCAGGATGCGGCTGACGGTGGCGGGGCTGAGGCCGGTGACTTGCGCGATGTGATAGGCGGGGTGCAACTGGCGACGCAGGCCGATGACCTGAGCGATCCGCTCCGACGAGGTTCGGCGCGGGCTATGGAGGGGCCGCGAGGAACGATCCCGCAAGCCGGGCGCCCCCAGGGTGCGATAGCGGTGGACCCACTTGGCGGCGGTCTTTCGGCTGACGTTAAAGGCGGCTGCAGCCGCCTTCAACGTCACCCTGTCGATCATGATCTTGTGGGCTAAAGTCCCTCGACTACGAAAGGTAAGTCGGGCATTCTGGTGAAGGTCCATTCGTGCCACTCCTTTGAAGCGGATTGGTCAGCACCATCAGCTTCTCCGGTGTTGCTCGAATGGACTATTCACTTCTCGGGAACAACGTGTTGAAAGATCACAGGTACCCCTCGGTCTCCGCGCGCGGACCGATTGGGCCGTCCTATCGCGAGGCGAAGGGCGGGGGTGTTCCTTTCAACTTTCCACCCGGTGTCAACCACTATCTCTCACATCGGCGGAGCCCCTTCCCAGGTTCGCGCCCAAAACCGGGACGCGAACCCGGGCACCGGCAAGGAGACTTAACTCCCCGCCGGTGGCCCACTCAAGCCCGGTTTTGGCTTGAATGGGGGATATCCGGTCCCGGAAATATCGGGGAGGGCAACAACGACAGCAGGTCCCTCGACTGTGCCAGGCGATACGTGAGCGAATCGCCTAGCTCCGCTCGGGATGACAAACTTGGAAGATTGGGTGCAGGCGTGGTGGCTGACGCGACGGCGTCACGCAGTTGTGATCGCCTACCCTAGCGTGAAAGAAACGCGATCAATTCGTAGTACCCACCCTTCGAAAAGCGTGAAGGGTGGGGCAACCCTCAGTTAGGGTAGGGCAAAGGTGGGCCAGCCCCCGGTCCTGGGCGCTAACCTGGGAGTAGGAAGCTTCCGATCGCAGTGTCGGACCAGTTCCGATTTGCTGGGTGTGCCACGCACCACTAGAATGGCTGCCTTCAACTAGTCAGAAAATCCGTTTCAACAGAGGCGACAAATTATGAAGACGAGAACTATCGTTTTGACAGCGGCGCTGTGCTTCGTTGCGCTGGCAATGGCCTTCGCCAGCAACCCGAATATGGGGACATGGAAGCTGAATGAGGCCAAGTCGAAGATCCCGGCAATGGCGCCGAAGAACAATACAGTTGTCTACGAGGCCGCAGGTGACGACATCAAAGTCACGGTGGATGGCATTAATAGCGAGGGTAAGCCCACTCATAATGAGTGGACGGGAAGATTCGACGGGAAAGATTACCCCCTCACCGGCGATGCGAGCGCAGACACGCGATCGTACAAAACGGTGAATGACCATACAACCGACTTAACCAACAAGAAAGACGGCAAGGTTACTCTCACTGGCCGGATCGTCATCTCGGCCGACGGCAAGAGCCGTACCGTCACGGTGAGTGGAACCGATCCCAAAGGCAAGAAGGTGAAGTACAGCGCGGCGTACGACAAGCAGTAGGGGTTAGTTGGGCGGACACTCCCCACTCAAGCCAAAAGCAGGCTTGAGTGGGCCACTCTTCAAACTGGTTCCAGCACCACTTCCCTCACCCACGCTTCAATCGTCTCCCGCACTTCTTTAAGGCGGCCCTCAAAGAAGTGATCGGCGCCCTCGATCAGCACCAGCTTTTTGGGATCAGGCAGTGCGTCCACCATCGCCTGCAGCTTCGCCTTGGGGCCAAACTGATCGCGCGTCCCGCTGACAAACAACTTCGGTTTCGCGCAGGTCGCCAGGAAATCAAAGTTGTACGGGCGCTCATCCACCGGCAGGATCGGCGTCCCCAGACCGATCATCGCCTTCACGCGGTCGTCCGGGCACGCGACGCGCAGACCAACGGCCGCGCCGAACGAGAATCCCGCAAAGAGCAGAGGGAGCGGAAACTCGCGCTCCATCCAGTCGAGCGCCGCCCGGACGTCTTCGGTTTCGCCGATCCCCTCGGCGTGCTCGCCCTCGCTCAGCCCGGCGCCGCGAAAATTGAAGCGCAGCACGGGAAATCCGAAGCCGTTCAGCGCCTTCATAGTGTGAAAGACGACCTTGTTGTGCAGCGTCCCGCCATAAAGAGGATGCGGATGGCACACCACGGCGCCATGAGTGGCGTTGGGTGCGCCCGCGTTGAGCAAAGCTTCCAGCCGGCCAGCCGGGCCTTCGAGGAACAGCGACCTGATCTGGGAATTCGGGTTCGTCATGGGTGTGAGATCAGAAATCGAAACAAGGCACCAGATTACACCGCGCCGGGATTCCGGGACCCGCCATTACGCTGCGCGCTGTCATCGTTTATTCTCTCTGACATGGACGTCGTCGCCTTCACGCGCGCCATGGTCGACATCGAGTCGATCACCGGCAACGAACACACGGTCGGAGAATTCCTGCTTGCCGAACTCACCCGCCGCGGCTGGCAGGCCCGGAAAATGCCGGTCGAGGGCGACCGTTTCAACGTCTACGCGTCGGCAGCGGGGGCGGCGGCCGCTCCTGCCATCGTTTTTTCCACGCACATGGACACGGTGCCGCCGTTCATTCCGTCGTCTGAAGATTCCGGTCGCGTGTATGGGCGCGGGTCGTGCGATGCGAAGGGGATCATTGCGACCCAGGTCGCCGCGGCGGAAAAACTCCGAGAGGAAGGCCTTCGTGTCGGACTTCTTTTCCTGGTCGGGGAGGAGCGCGATAGCCAAGGTGCGCGGGTAGCCAACCAGCAGCCTGTCGGCAGCCGGTTTCTCATCAACGGCGAGCCCACCGAGAACGGCATCGCTCTCGCCTCGAAAGGAACGTTGCGGGTGCAGATCGTTGCCGAGGGCCGCATGGCGCATTCGGCTTACCCCGAACTGGGCGAGTCGGCCATCGATAAGCTGCTGGAGGCATTGCAACGGCTGCGCGCCATGAAGCTGCCGACAAACCGCGACGTTGGCCCCAGCACGCTCAACATCGGCCTGATCGAGGGCGGGCGCGCGCCGAACGTCATTCCCGACCACGCCCAGGCCGAGCTGCTATATCGCCTGGTCGGTCCAGCCGACGAACTTCGGCACGCGATCGGGACGACGGTCCAGGGGCTCGCCCGCGCGGACTTCGGCCTGGAGATCCCGTTCATGCGCCTGCGCACGGTCGACGGCCTGCCCACGATGGTTGCGGCTTTCACGACGGACATCCCAACGCTAACCAATTGGGGAGAGCCGGTTCTGATCGGTCCCGGGTCGATTCATGTCGCGCATACCCCGGGAGAGTACGTGGAGAAGACGCAGCTCGCGGAGGCCGTCGAGCTGTATTGCCGGATCACGAAGCAGTTGGTGCCAGGCTCCCTCGGGGGCTAAAGCCCTCCTCTTTAGCAGCAGCAGGCGGCACGGCTGAAGCCGTGCCCTCCCGTGGCGTGCGGGATAACGCCCAACCAGCGGCTAGAGCCACGCCTCACTTCTCGCCTTACGACATCGCTGGTGATGCCCCGATACGAACCGCGTTGCTTGCTTATTTGTCTAACGATTTGACCCTTCGTCGGCCCCGCGCTCATCCAACACGGGATAGACTTAAGCCCGATAAACTTAACCATGACCACCCGAACCCTGAACTCGCTCGCCAAGGCATCTTCTTCTTATTTGCGGTCTGCCATGCACCAGCCCATTCGCTGGTACGAGTGGGGCGAGGAGGCCTTCGCCGCCGCGCAGCGCGACAACAAGCCCATCCTGCTCGACATCGGTGCAGTCTGGTGCCACTGGTGTCATGTCATGGACCGCGAGTCTTACGACGACCCGGCGGTCGCCCAAATCGTCAACCACAACTTCATCGCGGTAAAGGTCGACCGCGACGAGCGCCCCGATATCGACAGCCGCTACCAGGTGGCCGTCAGCTCCATCAGCGGCCAGGGTGGATGGCCTCTCACCGCGTTCCTCACCCCCGACGGCAAGCCGTTTTATGGCGGCACCTACTTTCCGCCCGATGAGCAGTACGGCCGGCCCAGCTTCAAGCGCGTCCTGCTCTCCATCGCGAACACCTATCGCGAGAAAAACGGCGACGTCGTTGAGCAGGCCAAGATGGTTGAAGGCGCAATTGCACACGCTGAATCTTTCGCGGGACGCGGTGGAGAATTTTCCCTAAAGGTGATCGACGCCATCGTTGAGTCCGCTATCGGCATGTTCGATCCCCGCAATGGTGGCTTCGGCCAGGCTCCCAAGTTCCCGCACCCGTCCATGCTCGATCTCTTAATCGAACGCTACGCCCGCACCGGCGACGAGGAGTTGCGGAACGTCATCGTCACAACTCTGGATCACATGGCGAACGGCGGCGTTTACGACCAGCTTGCCGGCGGCTTTCATCGTTATTCGGTCGACGAACGCTGGGTGGTACCGCACTTCGAGAAGATGTGCTACGACAACTCCGAACTGCTGAAGAACTACGTCCACGCTTATCAGGCCACGGGCACGCAGTTCTACGCGGATGTCGCGCGCGACATCGTCCGCTGGATGGACGACTGGCTCAGCGAGCGGGAGCACGGCGGCTTCTACGCCTCCCAGGACGCCGACATCTCCATGGATGATGACGGCGACTACTTCACATGGACCCTTGACGAAACGAAAGCCGTGCTCAGCGAGGAGGAAGCCCAGGTCGCGGCGCTCCGCTATGACATCAACGAAGTCGGTGAGATGCACCACAATCCGGCGAAGAACGTGCTTTTCGTTCGCCTCCCTTTGGAAGCCATCGCGGACCGGTTGAAAAAGTCGCTAGAAGAAGCGCGAGCCATACTCGACTCGGCCAAGGCGAAAATGTACGCCGCCCGCTTGCAGCGGCCCACGCCCTACGTTGACAAGACGGTTTACGTCGGCTGGAATTCGCTTTGCATTTCCGCGTATCTCGAAGCTGCCAAGGCGCTGAGCCTCGACCAGGCTCGCCGTTTCGCTCTAAGGTCCCTCGATCGCATGCTGTCGGAGGGCTGGTCGCCAGCAACCGGACTCCGCCACGTCATCGCTTATTCCGATCCGCAAGCCGAGACCCGCCACGTTGCGGGCACTCTGGACGACTACGCCTTCACCGTGATCGCCTGCCTCGACGCCTACGAAGCCACCACGGATATCAGCTATCTCAAGTTTGCCCGCAGCATCGCCGACCTGATGGTGTCAAAACTCTATGACGCAACTTCCGGCGGCTTCTTCGACACGGATCAAACGGCCATCAGCCCGCTCGGCGTGCTCTCCACTCGACGCAAGCCCTTTCAGGACTCTCCTACTCCGGCGGGTAACTCCGTCGCCGCCATTGCACTGCTTCGGCTGTACGCGTACACCAACGATGCTGCCGACCGCGAACGGGCTGAACAGACCCTGGAAGTCTTCGCCGGCGTCGCCGGACAATATGGAATGTTCGGGGCCACCTATGGCCTGGCTGGGATTCATTTCTCCCGGCCGCACACTCAGGTCATCATTCTTGGCGAGGGTGAATCCGCCGAAGAACTCTATTCCGCCGCTACCCGCTCTTTCGCGCTGACCAAATCCGTCATCCAGTTCCCGCCCAACGAAGCCGTCGCGGCGAACCTGCCACCGGCGCTTGCCGAATTGATCCCCAATTTCCCAGCGCCGGTTGCCGGCGAAAGCGTGGCCCTGGTCTGCTCAGGTTTCAGCTGCCTGCCTCCGGTCAGAGACGTTTCGAGCCTGGAGCGCACTCTTGAGGAAATCGAAAGGAAAAAACCCTAAGCCGACTTGGCCTGGGCACCGGGAAGGCGATTCGTTCAAATGGCGATTGGTTGGGGCAAAAAGATAGGGCTGATTTTTGGTCTTTCCTTCAGCCCTGCAAGAAGCAGTAATCAAACTCTGGGGGAGGTGTTACGAACAGGTTACTTTAGTGACCTTGTCGTCCACCCCTCAGAGGGTGCAATTTGGTCCTCTCTTGGGTGGGCACACCGGAATCGGTCCACCGTCCTGGGTCGGAATCCTAGGGGCGGCAACCGCCTGGTACGTGCCCACTATTCCAAGCAGCAGGATCAGCATCCTGGCTGCACGTTTCATGGGTTCTCTCCTTTGTAAGGGCCCCCCTCATTGGCAGGAACTCTCACGGGGCGGATTATACCGAGCGCGTGTTCGCCGCTTAATCGTCATTATTCTGACGTGCCTAACCTATTGTGAAATCAAGAACTCGCTTCTCGGCGCGAACAAAGGGTCAGCCTCATTTTCTTAATATTATCTGTGGTTTAGGAGGATTTAATGATAAATCGGTTTAATAGGCGGGGCGCTGGAAGAGCGGCGGTCTGATAGCTCTGAATTTTACGAAATCCGAACAGAACTTCCCGCAAGGGGAATTCGCGAGGTTGAGCCCCGCTCGCGGATACTAAACCCAGCGAGGAAACTCACAACGGTCGCACGAGCGTTTCGCTAGCTCTTTTGATCGCGCAGCTTGGAGCGAACCAGATCTTCCACCAGATCCATCAAGCTGGGCGCGCTGCGCTCTCGTGCGATCGGATCGGCATCTTTGGCGCCGCTCTCGACATCCTTCTCCCGCATTTCCTGCAGGAGCCAGCGAATCTGCCGGACATGTTCGGCGGTCTGCTTGATCTCGCCCAGCAATTCCACCTTCAAGACGCGCAAGAGAGGGCGCTGGCCATCGATGATGCCCTGCGTCGTCATCTCGCTGAGTTCCGCATGCGCCGCCTGCAACTCTTCAACCAGCGCACTGATTTCCACACCGCTGTGAGTCACGTCAACATCCTTCTGGGGAGAAGAAAAATCTCGGCAGAACTCCTAGGTCTTCGACCGCAGCTCTCGCGAGCCAAAACCTGCCGCGAAAGCTTTCGCCTTCGCGGAGGGCGGTAGTTCCGGCTCCGCCATCGCCGCCGGCGCACCATTGGTTCGGGAAAGAGCACGGTCCACCATGCTTTCGAACAACGGGATCAGAGAGTCGGGCGTCGCGGGATGGGTGATGTCGGTCAAACTCTGCTCCCAGCGCTGCGACTGGAACAGCGTCGTCGAAGCCTCGCGCGCCGGACTCTTGCGCATGAAGTAAGCGAACCACACCAGGATCGCCACGTTGTAGGCCCCCATGTTGAGCAGATCCAGGTTCTGCTGCGAAACGAATCCCCCCACGCGGAAAGCGACCAGGGCGAGTTCGATGCTGGCGAACCCGCCAAATCCCAGAGAAATCCCGAAGCTATGCTGCTTCCATGAAATGCCCAGATAGCGTGAGAACACCAGAAGGAACAGCACCAGTCCGCACTGGATCATGCGCACGCACCGCTGGGTGGTGAGCGTGGCCTGGATCAGGGGCGACTGCTGCCCGCTCGGACTCGAAATCGCTACCACGATGGCCACCAGCAACATCACCAGGCCCGCCCAACGGAAGAGCACCGTGCCCAGATCCTTCAGGGTGTGGTAGGGGCGGAACACGTCGAGGAAGACCTCATGAATCACCTTGAATCCCAAGAGCACACTCATCGCGGAACCGATCCAGTATGCGTAGAAGAAAAGCCCATAATTGCCTGAGCGATAAATGGGATAGGTAACGCCGAAGATCACGAGCTGGGCCATCACGTACGTGAAAAAGACCGGGAAGGTCCGGTGCAGCTTGCGATGCAACATGGCCGTGGCGACAGTCGCCTGCAGGACCGGGTGCCCGAACCAGAGCACGTTATAAGCGAGATTGGTGGGTGAACTCATCCTCAGCTCTAACCTTGCAGCTTGGGGCTAAGCTCCTCTATTTAGAGGCTTCCGCCCACTCCTTTGGTGAATCTACGATAAACAGATGTGCACGATCGATCAATGAACCAAGGTAACCTTAGTAATTGGTTACCAAGGTCGCTCCCTAACCGTCTGACTGGCTTGAACCTTCAAGGTCGTCTCGCCACGACGGGCCCGAGATAGAGGCAAGCCAGCAAAACGCCGGATGACGACTGTTCGAGGGCTCGAAAACCGAAGTCAACCGACACTATGCCCCAGAACTGCCTGGCGGTCGCTCCCCTAAAACTCCGGGGTCGAGTGAATGTACGCGCGCATCATGCGGACCTCGTCGTCCTTCTCGTCCAGATCGCGCAGGATCATGTCGCGCAGGGAAACGATTCCCACCAGATGCTTACCCTCGCATATGGGCAGGTGGCGAAATCCGTGCCGCCGCATTAACGTCATGCAGGTTTCGAGAGTTTCCTGTGGACCCACGGTAAGCGGATCGTCGGTCATGACCTCGCCGACGAGCGTGCGGGCTGGATCGCGTCCTGCCACAACGACTCTTTTCATCAGGTCGCGTTCGGAAAACACGCCGACCAGCAGCCCATCCCGTAACACGGGTACGGCGCCGATATCACGGTCTACCATCGCCTGGGCGACGTCGAGAACAGTTTGATTGATATCCGCGCGGTAAGTGTCCTGGTGGCTCACCAGGTCGAAGATACATGCCATCCTGCACCTCCTGAACTCCGGATTGGGGAGGGTGCGAAACTCACCCGTTGGGCATCGGGCGAGAGAAACCAGATCTAACGGGCGAAGTATATGACGAAACCTGCACTGGTCAAAGAAGAAAGGAACTTGTCCGGAAAACCGAACACGCCTACCGTAAGCCTCGCATTTGCAACTTGACGTCGGCTCCAACGCGAAGCAGCCTAACCGATGTGAAAGGGCTTCCCGGCCAAGGAGGTCGTGGAAGGCAAAGAGCCAGAACCGAGTATTACGAAGTATGAGCTAGAAGCCAATCAAAGCTAGCAAGCTTCCTACTGCGACTCGTCCAGGTAGAACATGTCGAGAACCCGCTGGTTGGGATCGTTTACCAGAATCACGCGGCCGTTGTAGAGCACGCGCTCCATCTCCCTGGGGAGTTGTGGAAGCTGTTGTTCGCAGGCCAACGGCAACGCCTGCGCTTTCACTTGGAGGTCACTGGGGAAGGTCCCCCCGATGCGGAGCTGACGCTCGTTGCCGGAAGGCAGATCCTCACGCTGCAAGATTCCAGAGGGAAGTTCGGATGCGTGTTCATTCACGCAATTGCGAATCACGCGCCGGTCACGAGCGGTAAAGGCATTTTCCAGACCATTGGTTGCCGGAGCGGCTGTTTTGCTCGCATCGGACTTCGCTGCGGCATCTTCCACTGGCTGGATCGAACCGGTTTGGGCTTCGCTTGCCGGGGACTGTGCCGGCTTCGCGTTCGCGGGCTCGCTGTTCTCGCTCGATGCGCTAATGGCCGCGGACTGCCCAGTCACGAAGGTCAGCACAGCTTCCGACTCCACGACTGCTTCCTTCTTGCCGGTCGCAGCCGCTCCGGCAGTTCCGGCGCCGGCGCCCGCAATCGTTCCGATCGCGGCTCCCTTCCCTCCGCCGGCAATCGCGCCGATCACCGCGCCCAGGGCAGCACCACCGCCGATTTTGGTGGCATTACTCTTGGAGTGCGATTCGCCTTTGATCATCAACGGCTGGGTTTCTAGCGACGAGGCCCGGTTCCCTGACGCAATCGTGGCCAGCACCAGATCCAGTTCGCCAGGCTCGCTCAACCGCCCGGAGGTGTGCACATCCGAAACCTTCCCCGTCACATCCGCGCCCTTGGGATAGACCTCTTTGCCTGACACCTGAATCGGCTCTTCCAGCGTCCCATGAAACACGTCGCCGATCTGCGCCTTGGAACTATTCAGGCTGTCGATCATGCGCACCCGGATGGTTGTGCCCATGGGCAGCTCGGTAACTTTCTGCCCGAGAGCCTCGACGGCAAGCACTGCCATGAGGGCGACTAGACCGGTAACAAGATGATTCTTGCGAAGCATATTTCCTCACTCCTGGAATGATTCAGGCTACGGCTGGTCCCGCTTCTCAATCGGATGCGCTCCAACCGGTTTTCGCTGCACAACCCTGTTGGCGGGCGGGCTTCCAGCGCGGCCTTCCTCGATAAAAAGCAGATACGAGCAAGCCCACAAAGCTGTAGGGATGGTGCCGTGCGTCCGCGTGGTCAGGATAACGTTATAGTCATCGGAGTGCTTGAGCGTGTCAATCACCGATTGGCCCGGCTTGGGCTCGACCTGGGCCAGGTAGGCAAGAAATGGATGCAGGTCGACTCCGGAGAAATCCTGCGTGACGAAGGACACTTCGGTGTGCGTCGAGGCAAAATGCCAGGCAAGTGAAGCCGCCAACGTTACCGCACGCTCGTAGGCGCCGGATGAAACCGCCCCCGGGGCGGGATTGTCGAACACGATGCGGAGCTTGCGCTCGTCTTCTCGGCTGAACTCGCGTAGCTTCAGCGAGCCCGATTTCGCCGTCGCCTTCCAGTCCAGATAGCGCGCGGAATCTTCCGGCATGTATTCGCGAATGCGGTACAAGTCGTGCCCGCGTCCGCGCACGAAGCTCTCGAACTCGCCGGTGATGAGCGGCAGCACTTCCAGCAATTCGTCGGTCTCCAGCACCGGCGGGTACACGATCAGTTCGCGCACCAGTGGCACCATGCGGGTTTTGGTCAGAAACGCGAAGGGAAAGCGCGTGGCCAGGCCAAAACTATCCTGATGATAGAGTCCCCGGCGGTCGAACTTCATCTCGAGGTCGGCTGCCAGCTCCTGCCGCGCCGGCACAAACGGAAAATAGACCAGCCCGCTAAAGATGGCGGGAGCAGCCGGAGCTCCGGGCACCCGGCGCACCCGCCAGTCCCGCACTTGCATCCATTGCCGCTCTCGCGGACGGCGCGGCGGAATTCCGAACGTAGCCGGCTCCAGGCGCCACTGCTTACTCTTGCGGGCCTTCGCAGGCACCACCCGGATCGAAAATGCCGGGAGCCTCAATCCTGCGTTTTTCACCACGATTCTTCCCAGCA
>Ga0335081_10018007_pt1 | contig 11427 bp, 10 predicted proteins | sample Lox_Sample_35_FD_206713 | JGI IMG/M metagenome (GOLD analysis project Ga0335081, IMG submission 206713) | Soil microbial communities from Loxahatchee National Wildlife Refuge, Florida, United States - Lox_Sample_3.5 | ecosystem: Environmental > Terrestrial > Soil > Wetlands | place: USA... | reverse complement strand
ATCCTGAAAGATGACCGAAATAAAGGCTTCGCGTTTCTCGATGCGAATACGCAGCGTCCCCTGGTTTCGCAACTCCCGCATGGCCTGCTCGGAGTTCAGGATCAGATTCAGGAAGACCTGCATGAGCTGGTGCGCGTCTCCGCTGACGGCGGGAAGCGACGCTTCTCGCAGAAAATCCACCGTGATGTTGCTCTTGCGCAAAGAGTAGGCGTGGAGGTGCAGCGTCCTCTGCACCAGTTCTCCGAGTTCGATCGGGCCTCTGCCGGGGGCCGGAGGGCGCGAGAAGTACATCAGGTTCTGCACGATTTCGGCGGCGCGCCTCGCCTGCTGCTGCATCATCTGCAGTTGTTTCTTAACAGCTTCGCTGGAATCGCTATCCTGCAGCAATTCACTCACCCCAAGGATAGTAGTCAGCGGATTATTCAGCTCATGGGCAAAACCGCCGATCATTTGTCCCATGGCAGCCAGGCGCTCGCTCTGGATGACCTGCTGCTCGAGCTTCTTTTCCACGGTGATATCCCGCACGGAGATGATCACGCCGCTCAGCTTGTTCTCCGCGTCGAAAAGCGGACTGGCGGAAGCGCGCATGGTCCTCCAGTTTCCATCACGATGCCGCGCGCGATATTCGCACGCGCCGAACATCTTGCGCCCGGAGCTCACTTCGCGGAAAAGAGACAGAAACTCCGGGGAGTGGTCCTGCTCCTCCTCGACTTTTTTCCCCAGAAGGTCCTCTGGACGGTGGCCCAGGAGATCACGAATGCGCGAGCTGACGAAGCTGTAGCGCTCGTTCAAGTCCACTACCAGGATGAGGTCGGGGAAGCTTTCCAGGAGGTAGCGCTGGAATTCTTCCTGGCGGCGCAGCACTTTCTCCATCTCCCGCCGTTCGGTAACGTCGACGAGCGTGCCCTGATAGCGCACAATCTTGCCGGCCGGGTCCCATACCGCGCGCGAAGTATCCAGGAATGTGGCCAGTTTGCCGTCCTTGCAGCGCAGCGTGACCTCGCGCGTCCGCACTCCGCCACGGTCATCGGCGCTGCGTCCCAGCGCCGGCGCCTGGTTGGGATCGGAGTTCAAGCCACTGGGATCCAGAGCGAGTAATTCCGGTTTGCTTGCGTATCCCAGCACCTGTACGAGCGCGGCGTTGCAGTCCAGCAGCTTGCCTTCCGGAGTGCAGAAGTAGATACCCTCCTGCAACGTTTCGAACAACTCGGTGAAGCGGCGCTCCTTCTCATGCTCCTCGGTAACATCCCGCGCCAGCCCGCTGATGCCGACGACCTCGTCGCCTTTTACGATCGCATTCAACACGCAATCGAAATACATGGTGCGTGAGCCGCGTTTCAGCCGCGCTCTGACGACGCTTGACCATCGCCGCTGCTCGAGAAACCAACCCAGGCCGGAAGCCAGATCTTCGTTCTTCGGTTCCTCCAGAAATTCGCTGGCCTTGTGGCCGACGATGTCGGCATAAGGCACCCCCAGCAATTCCGTTACACGCCGGTTCACCGTCCGCAGAGTCCCGTCGAGCGAGCAGGCGAAGGCAATATCGTCAAAAGAGTCAATGAGTTCCTTGAAACTACGCTGCGAACGCTGGATGACTTGTCCCAGATGATCGAGTTGCTCATCTGTGGGGGTGGTTACCCGTTCCTGCAGGCCGCGCACAAGGTCTTTCAGTTCCGCGACCCGCTTCTTGCGCCCGTAGGCGAAGCCTGCAAAGGCCAACGCCACGCCGAGAACGGCCAAAGACAGATAGCCCAGGTGAAAGGGAAGATTCTCCAGGCGTTCCCACAGCACCGCAGCCAGGCCCGTTGCCAGCAGGACCAGAAACAGGAGAGCTATCCGCCAAAGCCAGGCTTCTTCCTTCTCCAGCGTGCCTGGAGTCCGCGCCGGACGCTCGGATTGGTTTTCTTTGGACATTTTCCTGACGTGCGCCCCGGCTCGCGCCGTTATTGAAGGCTCGGCGGAGACTATGCAGTCGAATGTAGAGCATGGCGGAGAGGCACACAACCTGAGCGTGTTGGGTAACTTGGTTCACAAGTTCAGATCTGTGTCTGTTCAGTTGTCACCACGCCGATGTGATGGTGGTCACGCTGATATTCGGGATTTCGGGCGTATGACTGTGGGCGGGACAGGAGTTCCGGCACGTCAAGCGTAGTTCATGCTCTACAAGACACTTAGCGCCGCAGTGTATGGCATTGACGCCAACATCATTGAAGTGGAAGTGGACGTGTCCGGCATCAAGACCAACGAAGACCGCTTCCATACGGTCGGTTTGCCGGACGCGGCTGTCCGCGAGAGCCGGGACCGGGTTCGATCCGCTCTGAAAAACTGCGGCTATGACATCCCCCCAACCCATATCACCATCAACCTGGCGCCGGCGGACATCCGCAAGGAGGGTTCCGGTTTCGACTTGCCCATGGCTCTTGGAATTCTGGGCGCCTACGGGGGCCTGAACAAGAAGGAAGTGCCCGACTGCCTGTTTGTCGGCGAACTCTCACTCGATGGCGGCATCCGGGGCGTGCGCGGTGCTCTGCCGATTGCCATCGAAGCTCGGGGCAGGAAAATTTCCCGACTGCTGGTGCCGGAAGTAAACGCCAAAGAGGCGGCGATGGTCGGAGGAGTGGAAGTCTACCCTGTGCGCTCGCTGCTGGACGTGATCCACTTCGTCAACACTGGCAACGGCATCGCGCCTCTGCACGTGGATGGCGGCGCAATGCTCAGCGAGTCGCAACAGTTCCTCGTAGATTTCAAGGACGTACGCGGCCAGCAAACTGCCAAGCGCGCATTGGAAGTTGCCTGCGCCGGAGGACACAACATCCTCATGATCGGTCCTCCTGGGTCGGGCAAAACAATGCTGGCCAAGCGGATGCCTACCATCCTGCCGCCCCTGACGTTTGAAGAGGCCCTGGAAACCACCAAGATTCATAGCGTGGCGGGCGTTCTCGATGCGGGCGCCGGCCTGGTGGGAGTACGACCGTTTCGCTCGCCCCATCACACTATCTCTGACGCAGGACTGATTGGGGGCGGGGCGGTGCCGCGCCCGGGCGAAGTTTCGCTGGCTCACAATGGCGTCCTGTTCCTCGACGAGTTACCGGAATTTCCGCGCAACGTCCTGGAAGTAATGCGCCAGCCGCTTGAGGATGGCACGGTCTGCATCGCACGGGCAGCAATGTCGCTCACTTTTCCGGCGCGCTTCATGCTGGCTGCGGCCATGAATCCTTGTCCTTGTGGTTATTTCAACGATCGTTCCCGCGAATGCCACTGCACCTCGCCCATGATTCAGCGTTATATGTCGAAGATTTCCGGGCCTTTACTGGACCGGATTGACATCCACATCGATGTGCCGGCGGTGAACTACAAGGAAATGCGCTCCGACTGCGAACCCGAGAGTTCACAGATCATCCGTGAGCGCGTCATGCGCGCCCGCGCGACGCAGTTGCAGCGCTTTGCTTCCTCCGCCCGGCACCGGCTTTATAGCAATGCCCAGATGGCTCCGCGCCACATTCGTTCATTTTGCGAGCTTTCCGGCGATTGCGAGCGCCTGCTGGAACGGGCTATGGTGCAACAGGGGCTGACCGCCCGCGCCCATGACCGAATTCTCAAGGTTGCACGGACAATCGCGGATCTTGAAGGCGTAGTCGCCATGGAGCCCAAGCACATTGCCGAGGCCATCCAGTACAGGACGCTCGACCGGACATTTTGGGCTTGAGTTAACTGCCTGTAAGTCAATGACATGGACTTGTGGCAGGCGATCTTGCGAGTATCCGCGACCCGCTTTGGGGAGCGGCCAAAAGGCACCGCAAGAAAGACTTGACGGAACGTTCTTTCTGACGTAGGGTATACCGTTCCGAGGGCTAATTCAGCCAGTTGGCCGTCTGAAACGCCTCCGCCGACAAGGCCTAATCCAGATACTGAGAAACTTTCGGGCTGGGCGGAGCATCTATACCAGTTAAGAGAGCTTTCCCGTACAACCCACCTAAATTGAGCAACTTAGGATTCTGCTCGGGGTTTGGGCCGGGTCGACTGCGCGGGATGTAACGGGAGCCTCAGATCGGGGAGGGGACAATCATCATGCGTTCTGATCGTGTCTTTGACGCTTTACATACTTTGCGCAACCGTTATATGCTCTGTCAGCTTGCTTCCAAGGCTACCCGCAAGTTCCACAAGCCCAATACCAGAATCCAGGAAACGATGAACGAGGTGTTGGACAAGATCGCAGGCTCGGAGCGGGAGCTGGTTTTGTCAGAGCCAGAAAATTTTGCCGAGGCACAACGGCGGGCGGCTTAAGACCCGTCCCGCCGCCAGCCCGCAGATGGGGTTCTTCTCTTTTCGCGTACCTTCCTTTGAAAATCTCCTCGCAGGTGAACGATGACCATTGCAGAACTTAAGGAAAAAAACATCACTGAGCTGACCAAGATCGCCCGATCTCTGGATCTGCCCGGGGCCAGCGGTCTGCGCAAACAGGACTTGATCTTCAAGATCCTGCAGGCGCAGAGTGAAAAAGAAGGCCATATCTTTGCCGAGGGCGTACTGGAAATTCTGCCCGACGGCTATGGCTTTCTGCGCTCGCCCGACTACAACTACTTGCCCGGCCCGGACGATATTTATGTCTCCCCGTCGCAGATTCGCAAGTTCGACCTGAAGACAGGCGACACCATCAGCGGGCAGGTACGGCCTCCGCATGAGGGGGAAAAGTACTTCGCACTGGTCAAGATTGAAGCGGTCAACTTCGAATCGCCGGACGAGGCGCGCAACAAGATCCTGTTCGACAACCTGACGCCCTTGTATCCGCAGGAGCGGATCAAGCTTGAAACCGTGCGCGAGAACGTCAGCGCGCGAGTGATGGACCTGCTCACGCCGCTGGGCAAGGGCCAACGCGGCCTCATCGTTTCTCCGCCGCGCGCCGGCAAGACCATGCTGCTGCAGAATGTGGCCAACTCCATCACCACCAATCACCCTGAAGTGGTTCTGATGGTGCTGCTTATTGACGAACGCCCGGAAGAAGTCACGGACATGCAGCGCTCGGTCAAGGGCGAAGTGATCTCTTCGACCTTCGACGAACCGGCCGCCCGCCACGTGCAAGTTGCCGAAATGGTGATCGAGAAGGCGAAACGCCTGGTGGAACACAAGCGCGATGTGGTCATCCTGCTGGATTCGATCACCCGCCTGGCGCGGGCCTACAACACGATTGTTCCTCCCAGCGGCAAGGTGCTCTCCGGCGGTGTGGATTCCAATGCGCTGCAGCGGCCCAAGCGCTTCTTCGGGTCAGCCCGCAATATCGAAGAAGGCGGATCGCTGACCATCATTGCCACCGCACTGATCGATACCGGGTCCCGCATGGATGACGTGATCTTTGAAGAATTCAAGGGTACGGGCAACTCGGAAATCATTCTCGACCGCAAGCTGGTCGACAAACGCACGTTCCCGGCCATCGATATTCAACGCTCCGGCACCCGAAAAGAGGAATTGCTGATCCCGAAGGACGATCTGAGCCGGATTTGGGTTCTCCGCAAAGTACTGAACCCCCTGTCGCCCGTTGAAGCTATGGAACTGCTGATCGACAAGTTGACCAAAACCAAGTCGAATGGGGAGTTCCTGGCCAACATGAGCTCGCTGTAAGCAGGCATCCGGGAAACACAGGCACAGGCCGAGCGTCTGTGCCTTTTGTTTGTGGATCTGTGTACCAAAGTACCATGGTACAATCCGAGCATGGCTGAGCGTAGCTTGATCGTCGAGCGGGTGCAGACTGGCGTACGCATGGAGAAGCGCCTGTTAAAGGTCCTGAAGGCGTTCGCGGAATACAAGGACATGACGCTGGGGGACCTGCTGGAGGGGATCGTCCTGCACGTCTTTGAAGGACGTCAGCCCTTCAGCCGTGATTCCCTAGAGCGAATCGCCGCATTGAGGAAGTTCTATGGCCTGGAATTGCGCGCTGATGCCAGTCATCGTTTGCAAGAAAAGTCCGCCGCGCCTGCGCCCGGTCATGCTAAGCGAGGGGAAAAAACTTCGAAACGGAGTTCGGTATGAAAGACGATGCCCACAAACTTGCGCAAACCGGCCTGCAATGGTCGTTAGGGCTGGTCCTGATCTATGAGTGTTCCCGCTTTCTGTTTTCGGCGGAGACCACCGGCGTCGTCCGGAAAATGCATGTGCACCCGCTCCTGCTCAGCATCATTGCGGCAGTCGAACTGCTGGGAGCGGTCCTGTTCCTGATACCGCAGGCAATTGCAGTTGGAAGCCGTCTGCTGTTGGCGACGTTTGGTGTGGCGGCCATAATCCACATCCTGCATGGCCAGCCTGATATCGGCTATTTGATTATCTACGCACTGGCGGTTCTGACAGTCGTGACTGGTAAGTAGGGAATAAGGCGTAGGCTAGGACTGGTTTCCACTCTGGTCTACGACATAGACCTTGCCCGGACCCGGCGTCTGAATGCGGTTCTTCTCAAACGTCTCTTTGATCCGGCGGCGCAACTCGCGGCTTACGGCATATTGCTTGTTGGGGCGAGTCTTGACCAAAACCAGGTATTCCGCCTCATCATTACCTACCCGCTCAATTCCCGGAACCTCAATATCGCTGACGATGTCATCGGCGTATAGCGGATCATGGCGGATATCCTTGCCCAGTTCCTTAAGTAATTGAATGATGCGGTCGCTCGGTTCACGATAGGCGACGATCACCCGCAACGTTAGCTGTGACCAGTCTCGCGTGGTGTTCGACACGATGGTGACCTGGCTGTTGGGCACGGTGTGCAACGTGCCGTCATCATCCCGCAGAACCGTGCGGCGCAAGGTCATTTCCTCGACGGCGCCCTTTACGCCGGCGATGCGGACCGTGTCCCCGAGATCGTACTGGTTCTCCAGCAGGATGAAGAAGCCGTTGATGAAATCGTGTACCAGCGTCTGCGCTCCAAAGCCAATGGCCAAGCCGGCGATCCCGGCGCTCGCGAGCAGCGGCTCCAGGCGCAATCCCAACTGTCCCAACACCGTGAGCGCGGCGATCGCGACAATCGCGAATATCCCCACGCTGGTAATCACGCTGGTGAGGGTACGCACCTGCCTGGCACGAGTACTGGAAGTAATGCCGGCGGCTTCCAGGGCGGAAACCCGGCGGGTTATGGTGCGCAACAGCCAGACCAGAACAGCCGACACCAGGACCACGAGCGCGATCTTGGGGAAGTCGTGGCGCAGAAACGTCATCGTGTCTTCACGCCAGTCGTGGAACAGTTCGGGCAGGCTCGCGGGTTCAGGGATGAACATACGATTCACGTTCCGGCGCGATTATAACAAGCAGTGAAACTCTCGCACTGGCAAGCCCGTATAATTTCGAGGAGTCTGTTTGTCGAGGTGCCTGTGGCCAAGCCATCCGTTTCCACTATTGTTTTCGCATTGTTGCTGGGATTTGTGTTGCCCGGTGTGTGCTGGGCACAGGTTCACGACCATCCGCATACGGAAATTGCACAGCCCCCTCCGGAAGATGAGGAGCACGCAAGAATAGAGCGTGAAAGGCAGAAGCAAGCGAACCTGGAGCGGCAGCACCAACTCAAGCGCGACACCGACGAACTGTTCAAGCTGGCGACGGAGCTGAAGCAGTACGTCGACAAGACGAACGAAAATGTTCTGTCTCTTGAAGTCATCCATAAAGCGGACGAGATCGAAAAGCTCGCCCACAGTGTCAGGGAAAAGATGAAGGGCAACTAGCAGGCGTTGCCTGCTATGTCCTGGATAGTAGATCCCCCGCGAACATTAGCAACCGGAAGAGATCTGTATTCTTGCATGCAACAAGCTCGACCGCGCTACAATTGCAACTGGGTTTCACTACTCCGAGGAGGTGTCGTAGCATGCCGCTGCCCCAGACGGAATCTCCGGGAAGATTGCAGGCCGAGCTTATGTCGCGGGGCCTGCGGATGACGCACCAGCGGCGCACCATTCTGAGTATCGTGGAGACCGCCAAGCAGCATCTCGATGCCAGCCAGATCCTGCGCCGGGCGCGCAAACTGGATCCCAGTGTGGACCGGGTCACCGTGTACCGGACGCTGAAACTGCTGAAACGCCATGGCCTGGTGGATGAACTCGACCTGATGCACATGCAGGGAGAGAAGCATTACTATGAGCGCCGCCCTCAACGCGACCACATCCACATGGCTTGCCTGCGCTGCGGCAAGATCATGGAGTTCGAAAGCGATCTTTTCGACCGTCTGAAAGGGCAGATCCAGCGCGATTGCCAGTTCCACATCGCCGTCACTCGTCTCGAGGTCGGGGGCTACTGCAAGCAGTGCCGCACCTCCGCGCCCGCCTAACCGGCGCGTTGCATCTGGTTGCAACAATTCCGACACAAAAAATATTGTCACGGTCTTGACCGGCCTCAGCGCCACAAATACCATGGATGTTGTTTCATCACATGCAACTGAGTTGCAACTAAGATAATCATGCGATTTGGGAAACTTATTACGCTGACCGTCATGCTGACTGCGACCTGCGCCAGTGCGCAGGAACGCCCCTATTTTGTGACTTATTCCCATGAGATGGAGGAGCCCGGCAGCCTGGAAACGGAGTTTCTCAGTGTCACCGGCGCTCCTCCCGGCGGCAACCGTTTCTTCGGGGCGACCGTCGAGTTTGAGTATGGCGCGACGGCCTGGTGGACTTCAGAGCTGTATCTCGACGGCCAGTCCACCCAGAATGACAGCACTATTTTCACCGGGTTCCGCTGGGAGAACCGCTTCCGCCCGCTGATGCGTGAGCATTGGATCAATCCAGTCCTTTATGTGGAGTTTGAGGACACCAGCGCCGACAAGGCACTGCGCGAGATCGTGGGGCACGACGGAGTTCCGGACTTTGCCGACTCGAATGCCGAAGCCCGCCAGGACAAGGAACGCGAACTGGAACTTAAGCTGATTCTGGGAAGCAATTTCCATGGCTGGAATGTCAGCGAGAACATTATTGCCGAGAAGAATCTTTCGAACGAGCCCTGGGAGTTCGGATACGCGGTAGCCGCCAGCCGTCCGCTAGCCCTGGCCGCCAGTGCGCGCGATTGCACGTTTTGTCCGGAACGGTTCCAGGCAGGGATTGAGATGTATGGAGGACTCGGCGATCGTTACAGCTTCGGAATTCACGACACCTCGCACTATCTCGGCCCGACTCTCAACTGGGCGGCGCCGAATGGAATAACAATTTCGTTCTCGCCGCAGTTTGGCCTGAACGACTACAGCCTGCCTCGGCTTTACCGGTTCGGTTTTTCTTACGAAATCAGCCAAATCTTCAGCCACCTTCACAGGCAGAGCGGAGAGACCAAGTGATGCGCAAAATGCGTTTCGCGCCTTCCCTGCTGATACTGCTGCTGGGCTTGACTGGTCTGGCCCCGGGAGCCGCCGACGGCACGTGGCTCTACTCGGTTCCCACGCACGAACATGACAAAGCCAATCCATTTGCCGGCCGGCCAGAAGCGGTCGCCGCGGGAAGAAGGATTTTCGAGGACCGCTGCGCGGGCTGCCACGGCAAGAATGCCGAAGGACACAAGAAGCGCCCGCCATTGAAGAGCGAGCGCGTGCAGCTGCAGGCAACCGAAGGCGACCTGCACTGGCTGCTGGTGAACGGAAATCTGTGGAAGGGGATGCCCTCGTGGTCCAAGCTTCCCGATCCACAGATCTGGCAGGTTGTCAGCTACCTGAAATCACTGAAACAGTAATCTCAGGCGCCCTCGATTCCGATCCGCATGCCGTAGAACGAGCGATACACGAAGAACACCGAAATCAGGAAGAAGGCCGCTGCCAGCAAATGGCTTAGCGTGCCGCCCGCCTCCATCGTCAATTTCACCGCCAGCTCCACCGCCAACAGGCCGAAGAGAGTGGTGAACTTGATGACCGGGTTCATGGCTACCGAGGAAGTGTCCTTGAACGGATCGCCGACCGTGTCACCAACCACCGTGGCGGCGTGCAGTTCAGTGCCTTTTTGCTTCAACTCAACCTCGACGATTTTCTTGGCGTTGTCCCATGCCGCGCCGGCGTTCGCCATGAAGATCGCCTGGTAGAGACCGAATATCGCAATCGAAATCAGATAGCCAATGAAGAAGAATGGCTCGATGAACGCAAACGTCAGAGTGCCGAAGAACACCGCCAGGAAGATGTTCAGCATTCCCTTCTGCGCATAGCGGGTACAGATTTCTACGACTTTCTTGCTGTCCGCCACCGAGGCTTTTTCCACTCCCTCCAGCTTGATGTTCTTCTTGATGAACTCTACCGCGCGGTACGCTCCGGTGGTCACGGCCTGGGTGGAAGCGCCGGTGAACCAATAGATCATTGCCCCGCCCGTGATCAGCCCAAGGAAGAAGGGCGCGTGCAGCAACGAAAGGTTCTGCACGTTTTCTGTCAGTCCATTGGTCAAGGCCATGATGATCGAGAAGATCATCGTGGTCGCACCCACGACTGCAGTTCCGATGAGCACGGGTTTGGCGGTCGCCTTAAACGTGTTGCCCGCGCCATCGTTGGCCTCCAGCAGGTCTTTTGCGCGATCGAAGTTTACGTCGAGGTTGAAATCTTTCTTGATCTCTGCCTTCACGTTGGGAACCGCTTCGATCAGCGAAAGCTCGTAAACCGATTGTGCATTGTCGGTCACCGGGCCGTAGGAGTCCACGGCGATCGTGACCGGTCCCATGCCCAGGAAGCCGAACGCAACCAGACCAAAGGCGAACACGGCCGGGGCAGCCATCAAGGCGCCGAGGCCTTCCAGGCTGAAGTAGTAGGAAATGGACATCAGCGCGACCATTGCCAGACCCAGCCAGTAGCCGGAGAAGTTGCCGGCCACGAATCCGGACAGGATGCCGAGCGACGCGCCGCCTTCCTTCGCTGAAGTCACGACTTCGTTGACGTGACGCGATTCCGTCGAGGTGAATACCTTGACCAGTTCCGGAATAATGGCACCGGCAAGCGTTCCGCAGGAGATGATGGAAGCCAGTTTCCACCACAGCGTAGTGTCGCCGCCGAGGTCGGGCACGATCAACGAGGAGATGAGATAGGTGAGCGCTATGGAGACGACGGAAGTGATCCATACCAACCAGGTCAATGGCGCTTCGAAGTTCATCTCGGCCGCGTGCGCATACTTGGCCTTGGCCAGTACGCCATTGATGAAATAGGCCGCCGCGCTCGAAACCAACATGGCGATGCGCATCACGAAAATCCATACCAGCAATTGAACCTGGATAGTGGGATCCTTGACCGCCAGCAGAATGAAAGTGATGAGCGCGACGCCGGTCACGCCGTAGGTTTCAAAACCGTCAGCCGAAGGACCGACGGAATCTCCCGCATTGTCGCCGGTGCAGTCGGCGATCACGCCGGGGTTACGGGCGTCGTCTTCCTTGATTTTGAAGACGATCTTCATCAGGTCAGAGCCGATATCGGCAATCTTGGTGAAGATACCGCCCGCGATACGCAGCGCTGCG
>Ga0335081_10018006_pt1 | contig 11427 bp, 10 predicted proteins | sample Lox_Sample_35_FD_206713 | JGI IMG/M metagenome (GOLD analysis project Ga0335081, IMG submission 206713) | Soil microbial communities from Loxahatchee National Wildlife Refuge, Florida, United States - Lox_Sample_3.5 | ecosystem: Environmental > Terrestrial > Soil > Wetlands | place: USA... | reverse complement strand
GTCGGCAAACAGGATTGCGCGCTGAACGGTTTGCAAGCTTCCTACCTGGCAGGTCTTCTTGTAAGCGCGATACTACCCGATGCGCTACACGGCCAACGGCGGCGCGAGGTCGCCGGGGGCGTCGATATCGCGGATCACCCCGGGGTCGCCGCAGGGGATCTTCACCAGCACCGCGGCGTGGCGCTCGAGCAGCGCGCGCGCGCCCTCGTCGCCATCCAGCGCTTCAAGCTCGGCGCGGTACCGCCCGGCGATGCCGACCGGATGACCGCGGCGGCTACGAAAGTACGGCGCCGCCAGCGGCGCGCCGGCGCCGAGCGCATCGCACACCGCTGCGATCGTGCTCGGGCGCACGAACGGCATGTCGCCCAGCGCGACGACGTAGCCGCCTGCCTCGCCCGCCGCACGCGCGCCGCAGGCCAGGCTCGCGCCCATGCCGCGCTCGGCCTGCCGGCACCGCACCACCTCGCAGCCTTCGCTGGCCAGCGCGCGCGCCGTGTCGTCAGCGCCGGGACGTACCACCGCGATCACGCGTGCGAGCCGGGTCCTGAGGTGGCGCGCCGACTGGACCGCTATCGGCACGCCGTGCGGCAAACGGTGGCGCAGCTTGTCCGAGCCGAAGCGCGAGCCCGAACCGGCAGCGAGCAGCAGTCCGACGAGGTCCAGGGTCAGGCTTTCTGCGGTGCGACTTCGCAGGCCGAGGGCGCGAAGCGGCTAGCATCCTTCGCTCCCCAGTCGGGGCTGGCGACGCCGTGGCGCGCAGCGGTCATCTCGGCCAGGATCGCGACTGCGATCTCGGGCGGTGTCTTGGAACCGATGTACAGGCCGACGGGTCCGCGCAGGCGGGCGATTTCCTCCTCCGAAAGGTCGAATTCGCGCAGGCGCTTGCGGCGTGCGTCGTTGTTCTTCTTCGAGCCGATCGCGCCGACGTAGAACGCGGCCGACTTCAGCGCCTCGAGCAGCGCCATGTCGTCGAGCTTCGGGTCGTGCGTCAGCGCAACCACGGCGCTGTGACCGTCGAGGTTCAGCCCTGCGATCACGTCATCAGGCATGCCGCGGTCGAGCGCCACAGCGGAAAGGTTCCAACTGTCGGCATATTCCTCGCGCGGGTCGACCACGATGACGTGGTAGTCGAGCATGCGTGCCATTTCGGACAGGTAGCGCGTGAGCTGCCCGGCGCCGATCAGCACCAGGCGCCAGCGCGGACCGTGCACCGTGGTCAGCACCTTGCCGTCGAATTCGAGCGCGTCCTGCCACTGGCCCGGTTCGAGCGTGACCCGGCCGCTGTCCATCTCCAGGCGCCGGCGCACCAGCTGCTGCCGGGAAATCGTCTGCAGCAGCTCGCCGATGCCGCTCGCCTCGCTTAGCGGCTCGAGCACCAGCTGCAAGGTGCCGCCGCAGGGCAGCCCCCAGCGGGTCGCCTCCTCGTTCGTGACCCCGTAGGTCATCAGCTGCGGGCGCTCCGCCGCCACCGCCCTTGCGCGCACTTTCTCGACCAAGTCGTCCTCGACGCAGCCGCCGGACACCGAGCCGGCGATCTGTCCGTCGTCGCGGATCGCGACCAAGGCCCCGACCGGGCGCGGTGCCGATCCCCAGGTTTTCACGATCGTCCCGAGCGTCGCGCGGCGACCGGCCTTGCGCCAGTCCTCGGCGCTGCGCAGCACTTCGATGTCGACGCTGTCCATGTCTTTCTCCCGCAGGCAGGCTAGAAGGGGATTTTATGCCCTTATGGTTGCGGTGCCGGAGGAAAAATCAAGCTCACCCGGCAGCCTCGCCCCCCGGCCCGCGGCGTTCCGATCTCGACCTCCGCGCCGTGCAGGCCGGCGATCTCGCGCACGATCGCGAGCCCCAGCCCGCTGCCGGTACCCGTGGTGCCGGGGATCCGGTAAAAACGCTCTAAAACCCGCTCCCGCTCCGCCGGCGGAATCCCCGGCCCGTCGTCCTCGACTTCGAGTATGGGTCGACGGTCCTCGGCGCGCACCGTGGTGTGCACGGTCACATGGCCGCCCGGGGGCGTGTGCTCGAGGCTGTTGTGCACCAGGTTCGCCAGCGCCTCGCGCAGCAGGAAGGCGTCGCCGCGAACCCGCGCCTCCGCCAGATCGAAGCCGAGATCGAGATCGCGCTCCATGGCGCGGTGCACCCATTCGTCGGCAGCGCCCTGTACCAGCTGCCTGAGGTCGGTTGCGCCTAGGCCCGCGGCGAACCCCCCGCCCGGCTCGGCGCGCGCCAGCGCGAGAAGCTGATTGGCGAGGCGCGCGGTGCGCACCGTCGCAAGGTGCACCTGCTCGAGCTCGGCGCGGCAGCCCTCCGGAACCGGCTGAGCGAGCGCGAGCTCGGTGTGCGCCTGCAGGCCGGCGAGCGGCGTGCGCAGCTGGTGCGCGGCGTTGGCGAGGAAGCGCTGCTGGTTCTGGTTCGCTTGCGCGACCTCCTCCAGCAGCGCGTTCAGCGCGTTGACCAGGGGTTTCGTCTCCTCCGGTGCGGCCGCAGCCTGGACCGGACGCAGGTCGCGCGGCGAGCGCCGCTTGATTTCCTCGGACAGCAGGTCGAGCGGCTCGAGCCCGCGCTTGACCCCGAACCAGACGATCAGCAGGGTGGCGAGCGCGATCAGCACCGTAGGCACCAGGCTAGAGAGCACGATGTAGCGCAGCAGCCGCTCGCGCTTGTTGGTCGTCTCGGCCACCTGCACCAAGCAGCGCTTGCCGTCGCACGGCACCAGCACCGCCACGATGCGCAGGTCCTTGCCCGCATATATGCCGTCGTAGGCGATGATGTGATCCTGCGGCGTCTTGTCTGGCGGCGGCGGCGGCAGGCCCTGGTCGCCGGCGATATGGCCGCCGTCGGGCGCGGCGACGTGGAAATAGATCGCGTCGTAGCGGTCGGTGCGCAGCACGCGCTCCGCCGCATCCGGCAGGTCGAGCGAGTATTTGCCGCCGTTGATCTGGATCCGGTCGCCCAGCGCCAGCCCGACGTCGATCAGCGCCTGGTCGTAGGCCGCAGTGGCCGGCTCGATGGTCGGGTAATACGCGATCACCGTTGCGAGCGCGAGCAGCGCGGCGACCGGCGGCAGCAGTTGCCGCAGGAGCTGGCCCCGCAGGCTCTGCACGCTCATTTCAGACTGCCTTGTGCTCCTCGAGCATGTAACCGAAGCCGCGCACGGTGCGGATGCGAATTCCCGCCGGCTCGAGCTTGGCGCGCAGGCGCGAGACGTAAACCTCGATCGCGTTCAAGGACAGCTCTTCGCCCCAGTTCGCCACCGCCTGGATGATGACTTCCTTCGACACCACGCGCTCGACCTTGGCGAGCAGCACTTCGAGCACCGCCCATTCGCGCCCCGCCAGCTCGAGCGGCTCGCCGTTGAGGAACGCGCGCCGCGCAACCGTATCGAGCAGCAGCGGACCATGCACCACCTTGGGCCCGGCCTGGGCCTGGCTGCGGCGAATCAGGGCCCGCACCCGCGCCGCGAGCTCGGACATGGCGAACGGCTTGGCGACGTAGTCGTCGGCACCGAGGTCGAGGCCGTGCACCCGGTCGTCGATCTCGTCGCGCGCGGTCAGCAACAGGACCGGAACGCGTTCGGCCTGCGCGCGCAGCCGCCGCAGTACCTCGAACCCGTCCATTCCCGGCAGGCCGACGTCGAGCATCACCAGGTCGAAGCGCTCCTGCTCGGCAGCAAGGATCGCCTGTTCGCCGCGCGCCACGACGTCCACCGCATAGCCCTCGGACTCGAGGATGCGGGCGACTCCGCGAGCGAGCGCGGCGTCGTCTTCTACAATCATGATGCGCATGGCGGGGCAGGGGCAAAGCGGCTGCAGGGCCGCTATTCTGCCACGCCCCGCGCGTCACCCCGCGCTGCGCTGGTGATGCTCCAGCAGCATGTAGCCGAAGCCGCGCACCGTGCGGATGCGGATTCCCGCCGGCTCGAGCTTGGCGCGCAGGCGCGAGACGTAGACCTCGATCGCGTTCAGCGATAGATCGTCGCTGAGGCCGGCGACCGCCTCGATGATCGCCTCCTTGGAAACGGTACGCTCGACGCGCTCGAGCAGCACCTGCAGCACCGACCATTCCCGCGCAGCCATCTCGAGCGGCTCGCCGTTGAGCCACGCACGGCGCGCCGCGGTGTCGAGCACCAGCGGGCCGTGCACGATGCGCGGCCCGACCTGTCCCCGGCCGCGCCGGCCGAGCGCACGCACCCGCGCCGCGAGCTCGGGCAGGGCGAACGGCTTCGGCATGTAATCGTCTGCGCCGAGGTCGAGCCCGCGCACCCGGTCGTCGACCGCATCGCGCGCGGTAAGGATCAGCACCGGCAGCGCGTAGCCGCCGGCACGCAGCCGGCGCAGCACCTCGAAGCCGTCGATCCCGGGCAGACCGATGTCGAGCACCAGCAAGTCGTAGGGCTCGCTGCGAATGCGCTCCAGCGCCTCCTCGCCGTTGCCGGCGGCGGTGACGTCGTAGCCTTCGTTCGCCAGGGCGCGCATCAGCCCGGTGGCGAGCGAGGTGTCGTCCTCGACGATCAACAGCCGCACCGCGGGCATTGCACCGGCCCGAGGCGCGGCGGAGGCCTGGTTCGTGGGCTGGGCTTGGGCAAAGGTCATGGTCGATCCGGTGGAAAGGGGAAGCCGCTACGGTATTCCGCGCGCCTTGCCGGCTCCTTAAGCCCTGCTGTCAACCGGCTGACCGGGGCGCGAAGTCACTCCCGCAGTGCAACATTGCCGACCCCGGAGCGCTTCGCTACGATGTGCCCCGTCTGTCAGTCACGCCACGGTCGCGCCCCAGACGCACAATCCACGCCAGCAAGAGGCCGGCCGGGCGATTCCTGGGCACCAAAGAACCACTCCCGAAGGAGGCAACATGGCAGTGAAAGTATCCATGAAGGTCAACGGCAAGCCCGTTTCGGCCGAGGTCGAGGCGCGCACCCTGCTGGTGACGTTCATCCGCGAGCAGCTGCGCCTCACCGGCACGCACGTCGGCTGCGATACCGCCCAGTGCGGCGCGTGCACGGTGCAGATGAACGGCAAGGCGGTCAAGTCGTGCTCGATTCTGGCGATGCAGGCGGAGGGGGCAGAGGTGCTGACCATCGAAGGGGTGGCCAAGGCCGACGGCACGCTGCATCCGATGCAGGCGGCGTTCAAGGAGCACCACGGCCTGCAGTGCGGCTTCTGCACCCCGGGAATGGTGATGAATGCGATCGACTTCGCCAAGAGCCATCCCGGCGCGAGCGAGAAGGAGGTGCGCGAGGCGCTCGAGGGTAACCTGTGCCGCTGCACCGGCTACCACAACATCGTCAAGGCGATCATGGCCGGTTCCAAAGCCATGGCCGCCGCCAAGTAACGAACACCCAGGAGACCCAGCCATGGCCGCATCCCTGATCGGCGCTCGGGTCGAGCGCAAAGAGGACTACCGTTTCCTCACCGGCGCCGGGCAGTACACCGACGACATCGCTCTGCCCGGACAGACTTACGCCGCGTTCGTGCGCTCGCCGCACGCGCACGCCAGGATCAAGTCGATCAAGAAGGACAAGGCGCTCAAGGCGCCGGGCGTGCTGGCGGTCTATACCGGCGAGGACCTCGCCGGCGCCAAGGTCGGCGGGCTGCCCTGCGGCTGGCTGATCACCGGCACTGACGGCCAGCCGATGAAGGAGCCGCCGCATCCCCCGCTTGCGCAGGGCAAGGCGCGCTACGTCGGCGACCACGTCGCGGTGGTGATCGCGCAAAGCCAGGAGGCGGCGCGCGACGCTGCCGAGCTGGTCGCGGTCGACTACGAGGTGCTGCCCGCGGTGGTCGATGCATCGAAAGCGACGCGCAAGGGCGCGCCAGCGCTGCACGACATCGCCCCGGACAACAAGTGCTACACCTGGGCGCTGGGCGACAAAGCCGCCGTCGACGCCGCGTTCGCCAAGGCCGCGCACGTGACCAAGCTCGAGTTCATCAACAACCGGCTCATTCCCAACGCGATCGAGCCGCGCGCGGCGAACGCGACCTATTCCCGCGCCGACGACAGCTACACGCTATACGTCGCGAGCCAGAACCCGCACGTCGAGCGGCTGCTGATGACCGCATTCGTGCTCGGGCTGCCCGAGCACAAGGTGCGCGTAGTGGCGCCCGACGTGGGCGGCGGCTTCGGCTCCAAGATCTATCTCTACGCCGAGGACGTGGTGGTCACCTGGGCTTCGCGCCAGCTCGGCCGTCCGGTGAAGTGGACCGCCGAGCGCAGCGAATCTTTCGTCTCCGACGCCCACGGCCGCGACCACCACACGCTGGCCGAGCTGGCGCTGAACAAGGACGGCAAGTTCCTCGCCATGCGGGTGCAAACCACCGCCAACATGGGTGCCTACCTGTCGACCTTCGCCTCGTGCATCCCGACCATCCTGTACGCCACGCTGCTCGCCGGGCAGTACACCACGCCGGCGATCTACTGCGAGGTGACGGCGGTATTCACCAACACCGCGCCGGTAGACGCCTATCGCGGGGCGGGCCGCCCTGAGGCGACCTACGTGGTCGAGCGCCTGGTCGAGACCGCGGCGCGCGAGCTGAAGCTCGACCCGGCCGAGATCCGGCGGCGCAACTTCATCAAGAGCTTCCCCTACCAGACCCCGGTCGCGCTGATGTACGACACCGGCGATTACGAGGCGACGCTCGGCGCGGTCATGAAGATGGCAGACGTCGCCGGGTTCCCGAAGAGAAGGGAGGAGGCCGCCAAGCGAGGCAAGCTGCGCGGACTTGGATATGCAACGTACATCGAAGCCTGCGGCCTCGCGCCTTCGAACGTCGCCGGGGCGCTCGGCGCGCGCGCCGGGCTGTACGAGGCGGGCGAGATCCGCGTCCACCCGACCGGCAGCGTGACCGTGTTCACCGGCTCGCACTCGCACGGCCAGGGCCACGAGACGACTTTCGCCCAGGTGGTGGCCGACAAGCTCGGCCTGCCGCTCGAGAACGTCGCCATCGTGCACGGCGACACCTCGAAGATCCTGTTCGGCATGGGCACCTACGGCTCGCGCTCGATCGCCGTGGGCGGCACCGCGATCGTCAAGGCGCTGGACAAGGTCATCGCCAAGGGCAAGAAGATCGCCGCCCACCTGATGGAGGCCGCCGAGAGCGACATCGAGTACGACAAGGGCGTGTTCAAGGTCGCCGGCACCGACAAGCAGAAAATGTTCGGCGAGGTGGCGTTCGCGGCGTACGTGCCGCACAACTATCCGCTGGACAAGCTCGAGCCGGGCCTGAACGAGAACGCCTTCTACGACCCGACCAACTTCACGTTTCCGGCCGGCAGCTACGTGTGCGAGGTCGAGATCGACCCGGACACCGGCGTCACCAAGGTGGAGCGGTTCTCCGCGGTGGACGACTTCGGCAAGATCATCAACCCGATGATCGTCGAGGGCCAGGTGCACGGCGGGCTGACGCAAGGCATCGGCCAGGCGCTGACCGAGAACTGCCGCTACGACCCGGAGAGCGGGCAGCTGGTCACCGGCTCGTTCGGCGACTACTGCATCCCGCGCGCGGACGACGTGCCTTCGTACCAGCTCGACACGCGCGAAACGCCGTGCACCCACAACCCGCTCGGGGTCAAGGGCTGCGGCGAGGCCGGCGCGATCGGCGCCCCGGCCGCGGTGATGAACGCGATCACCGATGCGCTCGGCGTGAAGGACCTGCCGATGCCGGCCACCGCCGAGAGCGTCTGGCAGGCGATTCGCGCCAACAGGAAAGCAGCCTAGGAAGGAACAAAGGAGAACACCATGCATGCATTCGACTACCACCGCCCATCCTCGCTCGCCGACGCGTCCAAGCTGGCGGGCAAAGGCGCCGACGCCAAGCTGCTTGCCGGCGGCCAGAGCCTGGTGCAGGCGATGAAGCTGCGCCTCGCCGCGCCGAGCGACCTGGTCGACCTTAACGCGATCGCCGAGCTGCGCGGCATCAAGGCGGACGGCAAGACCGTTAGCGTCGGCGCAATGGCGCGCCACGCCGAGGTCGCCGCGTCGGCCGAGGTGAAGAAGGCGATTCCCGCGCTCGCCGCGCTGGCCGCAATGATCGGCGACCGGCAGGTACGCAACCAGGGCACGATAGGAGGGTCGCTGGCCAACAACGACCCGGCCGCCGACTATCCCGCGGCGGTGCTCGGCCTGGGCGCGACCGTGGTCACCAACAAGAGGAAGATCGCGGCCGATCAGTTCTTCAAGGGCATGTTCGAGACCGCGCTGCAGGCAGGCGAGATCATCGCGCAAGTGGTGTTTCCCGTCCCCAAGCGCGCGGCGTACATGAAGTTCAAGAACCCGGCCTCGCGTTTCGCGATCGTGGGCGTATTCGTCGCCGATACCGGCAGCGGCGTGCGCGTCGCGGTGACCGGCGCCGGGCCGAGCGTTTTCCGCCAGAGCGAGATGGAAAAAGCGCTCGGCGCGAAGTTCGCGCCCGAGTCGGTCACAGGGGTCAAGGTCAAGGCCGACGGACTCAACAGCGACCTGCACGCCAGCGCCGAATACCGTGCTCATCTGGTCGGCGTGATGGCCAAGCGCGCGGTCGAGGCGGCGCTCAAGTAACCCGCGCCCGTGCGCGCGCAAACGGCCCGCCCCGGCGGGCCGTTTCTTTTCTACAATGTCGCTTTTGCAGGACGCCCCGCCATGCCTCGCCCGCTTCCCAAATCGATCGACGAAACCCAGGCGCTGCTGACCTCCTCCGACTACGTCGCCGAGCGCAGCCTGGCCACGGCGCTGTACCTGGCGCTGGCGATGCAGCGGCCGCTGTTCCTCGAAGGCGAGGCCGGCGTGGGCAAAACCGAGATCGCCAAGGTGATCGCGCAGGCGCTCGGACGCGAGCTGATCCGCCTGCAGTGCTACGAGGGCCTCGACATCGCGCAGGCAGCCTACGAGTGGAACTACTCGCGCCAGATGATCGAGATCCGGCTCGCCGAGGCCGCAGGCGAGAAGTCCAAGGAGAAGCTGGCGCAGGACATCTTCTCCGAGCGCTTCCTGGTCAAGCGCCCGCTCGCGCGCGCGCTCGAAGGCAAGCCCGGCGGCGCGCCGGTGCTGCTGATCGACGAGCTCGACCGCACTGACGAACCGTTCGAGGCCTACCTGCTCGAGGTGCTGTCGGACTGGCAGATCTCGATCCCGGAGACCGGCACGCTGCGCGCCACCGAGCCCCCGATCGTGGTAATCACCTCGAACCGCACGCGCGAAATCCACGACGCGGTCAAGCGACGCTGCTTCTACCACTGGGTCGACTACCCCGACGCCGCGCGCGAGCTCGAGATCCTCAGGCGCAAGGCGCCGAAAGCCTCCGCCGGCCTGTCCAGCGAAGTGGTGGCGTTCGTGCAGCGGCTGCGTGGGGTCGAGCTGTTCAAGCTGCCGGGCGTCGCCGAGACGATCGACTGGGCCAACTGCCTGGTCGCGCTCGACCGTATCGCGCTCGACCCGGAAACGGTCAACAACACGCTCGGCGTGCTGCTCAAGTACCAGGACGACATCGAAAAGATCGCCGGCGACGAAGCCACGCGCCTGATAGCCGAATCCAAGGCCGCGGCCACGGCCTGATTCCGAGGCCATGCGGGTACCGACTTTCCTCAGCCGGCTGTGGGGCGCCGCGGAGCGCGCAGCGGGAGGCGCAGGCGCGCACAAGGCGATCGCGCACTGCCGCGCGCTGCTGTCCGAGCGCGGCGAAGCCGCGGGCACGGCGCTCGCGCGCCAGGCTCTCGAGGCCTGCCTCGCGCTCGATCGCGACCAGCGCGATGCGATGTTCGACGCGCTGACGCGCGATTTCTCCCCCGATCCGGAGCGAGTCGGCAAGGCCGCCGACGCCTATCGCCGCGAGCCGGGCCCGGCGACGCTCGTCCGCCTGCAGGAAGCGGCCGAGCCGCCGCGCCAGGAGCTGTTCCGGCGCCTGAACATGGCCCCGGGCGGCACCGCCGCGGTGGTCGAGCTGCGGCGCCGGCTGCTGCGCGGGCTGCGCGCACACCCGGAGTGGGCGGCGCTCGACTTCGACCTGCTGCACCTGCTGCGCTCGTGGTTCAACCGCGGCTTTCTGGTGCTGGAACGCGTCGATTGGCGCACCTCCGCCATGGTGCTGGAGAAACTGATCGCGTACGAGGCGGTGCATGAAATCAAGGGTTGGCCCGACCTGCGCCGGCGCCTGGAGGCGGACCGGCGCTGCTTCGCCTTCTTTCACCCCGCGCTGCCCGACGAGCCGCTGATCTTCATCGAGGTCGCGCTCGAGCGCGAAATGTCGAGCCGGGTGCAGCCCTTGCTCGACGTCGACGCGCCCGTCGGCGACCCGGGCCAGGCCCGCTGCGCCGTGTTCTACTCGATCACCAACTGCCAGGATGGCCTGCGCGGGATCTCGTTCGGCAACTTCCTGATCAAGCAGGTCGCGGTCGAGCTGCAGCGCGAGCTGCCGCACCTGCGCAGCTTCGCCACGCTGTCGCCGCTGCCCGGATTCAGGCAGTGGCTCGAGCGCCAGCACGTCGCGGGCATCGAGGCGCTGGCGCAGCCGGGCTGGCAGCAGGCGAATGCGGCCGACCCGCTGCCCGCGCTGCTGCAGCGGCTGTGCGCTTACTACCTGCTGCATGCCAAGCAGGGCAGCCAGCCGCTCGACCCGGTAGCGCGCTTTCACCTCGGAAACGGCGCGCGCCTGGAGCGCATCAACTGGCTCGGCGACAGTTCCGACAATGGAATCGCGCGCGCGGCGGGCCTGATGGTCAATTACGTCTACCGGCTGGACGAGGTCGAGCGCAACCACGAGCTGTTCGTGAACGAGAACCGCGTCATCGCTTCGCGCGAGGTCGAGCACCTGGCGCGCGAGTCTGCGCTCTCGGCCGCGGCGGTCGTGATCGCCAAGGCCTGACATGCTGCCCGGCCTCGAGATCGACGCGACGGGTCCGGGAGCGGGGCGCCTGGCGGAAAACGTGATGCACTTCGCGCGCCTGCTGCGGGCCGCCGGTCTGCGCATCGGCCCCGACCGGGTGATCGACTGCGTGCGCGCGCTCGAGATCGCGGGCGCCGCCCGCCGCGACGACTGGTACTGGACCATGTCGAGCGTGCTGCTCTCGCGCGAGGAACAGCGCCCCATCTTCGACCAGGCCTTTCGCATCTTCTGGCGCGACCCGAAGCTGATGGAAAAGATGATGCAGCTGCTGCTGCCCAAGACCTACGGCCGCGCCGGCAAGGACGAGGAGCAGCAGTCGCAGCGCCTGACCGATGCGCTGTTCGCCAACCGGAAGCACGAGGCGCGCGAGCGCGAAGAGCAGGAGATCGAGCTCGACGCCAAGCTCACCTTTTCCACCAGCGAGGTTCTGCAGCGCATGGACTTCGACACCATGTCTGCGGCCGAGCTGGCCGAGGCGAAGAAGATGATCGCCCAGCTGCGCCTGCCGCTGCCCGAGATCCGCACCCGGCGCCAGGCCCCGAGCGCGCGCGGGCGGCGCATCGACCTGCGCGCCACGCTG
>Ga0335081_10018005_pt1 | contig 11428 bp, 8 predicted proteins | sample Lox_Sample_35_FD_206713 | JGI IMG/M metagenome (GOLD analysis project Ga0335081, IMG submission 206713) | Soil microbial communities from Loxahatchee National Wildlife Refuge, Florida, United States - Lox_Sample_3.5 | ecosystem: Environmental > Terrestrial > Soil > Wetlands | place: USA: Florida... | reverse complement strand
CCATCTGCATCAAGAGCCTCGGCGACATCGCGCTCGAGCGCTCAGACCACGACGCCGCGCGCAAGGCCTACGAGCAGGCGCTGCCGCTCTACCGCCAGGTCGGCGACATCCTCGGCGAGGCCAACTGCATCGAGCGCCTCGGCGACATCGCGCTCGCGCGCTCCGACCACGACGCCGCGCGCAAGGCCTACGAGCAGGCGCTGCCGCTCTACCGCCAGGTCGGCCAAATCCTCGGCGAGGCCAACTGCATCCAGCGCCTCGGCGACATCGCGCTCGAGCGCTCCGACCACGACGCCGCGCGCGAGGCGTTTCTGTCGGCGCTGAAGATGTATGAGCGCATCTCGGACCCTTACAGCATCGGCCACGCGCACCGACGGCTCGCCCGCCTCTCAGAAGAAAAGGAGCGCGAGCAGCACATTGCCGCCGCCAAGGCGGCATGGACGTCGATCGGGCGCGAGGATCTGATCAAGTTGCTGCCCGACTCTTAGATACCTTGGACGCTGCGCGCCCTGAATTGAATCGCCGAGGCGGCCAATTCATCGGTTTGCTGGGCGCACCAGCCGCGCGCCGTGCAGCGTCGCCAGCGTCAGCACGACGAGCGCCATGCCCTGATGCGCGAGCGCGAGGCCAAGCGGCGCCACATAGAGCAGCGTCAGAATTCCGAGCGCCGCCTGCAGCGTCACGGCGAGCGTGACCACGACGGCGCCGGTCGCGGCCGGTCCCTTCGCCCGCACCGCGTCGAAGGCGTGCAGCAACGCGACGATCAGCACCGTGTAGGCCAGCATGCGGTGATCGAACTGGACCGTCAGCGTGTTCTCGAAGAAATTCCGCCACAGCGGCTGATCGAAGAAGAGACGCGCGGCGGCCGGAATGAACGCGCCGTCGATCTGCGGCCAGGTGTTGTAGATGAGCCCGGCGCGCAGGCCGGCGGTGAGCGCGCCAAGATAGATCTGCGCGAGCACCAGGACCAGCAGCGCGATCGCACCGATCCGCAACCGCGGCGCGGCCGCAGGCGCGCGCCGCTCGCGCAGGCCCTCCGCGGTCCACAGGATCGCAACGTAGATGAGGCACGCGAGCGTCAGGTGGAGCGCGAGGCGATATTGCGACACCTCGGTGCGGTCGGCGAGGCCGGACGCGACCATCCACCAGCCGACCACGCCCTGGAAGGCACCGAGGCCGAAGATCGTCCATAGCCGCCCGCGCAGGCCGGGCTCGACATAGCCGCGCCACAGGAACCAGAGGAACGGCAGCAGGAAGACCGCGCCGATCACGCGGCCGAGCAGCCGGTGCGTCCATTCCCACCAGAAGATGGTCTTGAACTCGGAAAGCGTCATGCCGCGGTTGATCGACTGGTACTGCGGGATCGCCTTGTACTTGTCGAACTCAGCGATCCAGGCGCCTTGCGACAGCGGCGGCAGCACGCCGCTGACCGGGTGCCATTCGGTGATCGACAGGCCGGATTCGGTCAGCCGCGTCGCGCCGCCGACCAGCACCATGGCGAAGATCAGCGCCGCGACGGCGACGAGCCAGAGGCGGATCGCGCGCGCATGTCGGCCCTGGCCGGCATGCGCATCATACTGCCGATCTCGGGTAAACCCGAGATCGGTGCGGATGGCGTGGATCGAGGTCGGCTCTCGCATGTTGGATGCTTGCGTGGCGGCCGGCGGACCATATACACGTCCGGCGCCGCGCCGCAACGCGTGGCGACGATGTGACTCACGCAGAACGGTCACGGATCGAGATTGCTTCGTCGCGCTTCGCGCTCCTCGCAATGACGGGATGATTGCATGCCCATCCGCCTGCGCAAGCTGATCGGCACCGTCGCGCTGCTCGCGCTGGTGATCGTGTGGGCGCTGGTCGCCATGGCGCTCGCGCAACCCGTGCTCGCCACCGGGAACCAGCTCGCCGAGGCGATCTACTACGTGCTCGCCGGGATCGGCTGGGTGCTGCCGGCGATGCCGCTCATTTCGTGGATGTCGAAGCCGGACAGGGAAAGCGAATAGACTTTCTTCGTCATGCGCGGGCTTGTCCCGCGCATCCACGTCTTAGTACGTCACCAAGAAAGACGTGGATGGCCGGGACAGGCCCGGCCATGACGAGGTGGCTACGCCGCATCCACCCGCTTGAACCCGTTCCACAGGGCGGTCGCGGCGCCGGACATCAGCACCGGGATGTAGCGCGTGTCCTGGAACATGCCGTTGAGCGAGATGCGCGGCAGCGCGGTGAGATGCTCGGCGTGCTCGGCGAACAGCACGCCCGGGCGCGTCGTCACCGCGGTCTTGAAGCCGAGCTCGGCGGCGATGCGGAACTCGCGCGGGCCGGCGGTGGTCGGATCGCCGAACGGATAGGCCAAATGCTCGGGCGCCTTGCCGAGCGCGGCCTCGATCACGCTGCGGCCGAGTTTCAGCTCGTTGCGCACCTGCCCGTCGGACGCCTTCGCCAGCATCACGTGATTGACCGTATGCGCCCCGATGGTGACCAGCGGGTCGCGCGCGAGCGCGCCGATCTCGCCCCAGTCCATGCACAGCTCGGCGCAGAGCTTCGCCAGGTCGATGCCGTGGCGCGCCGCGAGGTCGCTCACGGTATCGAGCAGCGTCTTCTCGGACGGCAGCCCGCGCAGCCACCAATAGAGCGTCTCGAACACCTCGCGCTTCGCGCCGACGCCCGGGCAGACGACGTGGCGCGCCTGCCCGTCCATGATCAGCGAAAAGCGGTCGTTGCGCGCGATCACCTGCTCGAGCGCGAGCCACCACAATTTCCCGAGCCGGTCCGCGAACCCCGTCGCCACATAGACCGCGAACGGCACGCCCGCCGCCTTGAGGATCGGATAGGCCCACTGCTTGTTGTCGCGGTAGCCGTCGTCGAACGTGAAGCAGGCGAAGCGGCGGCCAAAATCGCGCGCGACGAGCCGCCGATGCATCTCGTCGAGCGAGATCAGGTCGACCTTGGCGCGGCGCAGGCGGCGGATGACGCGATCGAGGAATTCGGGCGTGACCTCGAGCTGCGCGTTCGGCTGAAAGCGCTCGCGCCGCGCCGGCCGCACGTGGTGCAGCATCAGGATCGCGCCGATGCCGCCGAGGAACGGCCGCATCAGCATGTGCGCGCCGCTGAAATAGAGCGTCTCGAGCCCGGCGCGAACGATGGTGTGCTTTGTGCTCATCGTCGATGATTCATGATCGACAGGTCATGGCCGCCGCTTGGCGATTTCCGACGCCGCGCGCGGCAGGCCGAGCGGCTCGTGCTGCGGGTGCCAGCTGCGCCACTCCGTCTTGAGCGTGGTGACGAGCGCGCGCGGGACGGCGAACAGCATCAGCGTCTTCGCCATGCCGGCCCAGGCGCGCCACTGCGTCGGCTCGAGATACTTGATCTGGATCGCCAGGCGATCGAGCAGCTGGCGCTGGCGCTTCGACACCGAAATGCCCCCGGTCGAGATGCGATAGTCGACCAGGATGTCGGGCACGTTGGCGACGATCGCGTGCGAGATCGCCCGGCGCAGGAACTCGTAGTCCTCGGCCGCCGGATAGTCGAGCGAATAGGGCGCGAGATCGGCGAGCGCCGCGCCGCGGAACATCCAGGTCGGGTGGACGAAGCAGTTGTTGAAGTAGAGCGCCCGCCGGATGTCGTCCTGCGCGAGCGGCGGCACGTAGTACATCACCATGGCGCCGCTGCGGTCGTCGATGAAGCGCGCGCCGCTGCCGACCAGCGCGACGTCCGGGTGGCGTTCGAGGAACGCGATCTGGGTCGCGAAGCGATGCGGATAGGAGACGTCGTCGGCGTCCATGCGCGCGACGTATTTGTAGTTGCGCGGCAGGATGTGCGTAAGCCCGACATTGAGCGCGGCCGCAAGCCCGTGGTTGTGCGGCAGGCGGATCACCGTGACGTTCGCCCGCGCGCCGATCACCTGCTCGACCGGAACCGCGCTGGCGTCGTCGATCAAAAAAAGCTCGCACGCGACCGTGCTCGCCAGGATGCTGTCCACCGCGGCGCGCAGCGTCTTTTCCGCGTTGTAGGCGGCCATCAGAACCGCGACTTCGGCGGACATCGTTAACCCTCGGACGGCGGCAGTGGACCGGCGCCGTTATAGCCAACCATTCGTTGACTTTTCTTTGCGAACCTGCCGGTCCGCACTGAGCATTTGGCGGTCAGGAATAGCTTTTTTCCGGCCGGAAATGCGACCAGATCGAGATTCACGGTTAACGCCCCGGTGACCACGATGCCGTCAGTCGATGTTGCGCTGCGCCGGGCCGAGGTTGCGGCCGCGCCGGCATCGCGCGATGTCGGCATCGCCCGCATCGATATCTTCGACGACATCGCCGCCGCGGCGCCCGCCTGGGACCGCCTCGCCGACGGCGCGATCGCGACCCCGTTCGGCCGGCGCGACTGGATCGAACTGTGGCAGCGCCATATCGGCGAACGCAGCGGCACCCGTCCGCTCATCGCGGTCGCGCGCGATGCGCGCGACGAGCCGCTCTTTCTCCTCCCCCTCGCGGCCCGCATCCACCGCCTGTTCACGGTCGCGCACTATTTCGGCGGCCGCCATTCGCAGCTCAACATGGGCCTGTGGCGGCCCGATGTCGCGGCGGCGCTCACCGCCGCGGATCTCGCCGGCGCCTTCGCGACCATCGCGCAGCGCGGCGACGTCGATCTCTTTCTCCTGCTCAACCAGCCCGCCACCTGGGACGGGCGGCGCAATCCGCTCGCGCTGCTCGCCCACCAGCCCTCGCCCGACGACGTCTTCCGCGTCGACTTTGCGGGCGAGCGCGGCGACGACGTGATCAAGTCGCGCCTCAAGCCGGCGCTGCGCGGCATCCTCAAGAGCAAGGAGAAGAAGCTCGCAAAACTGGCGGGCTACCGCTATTTCCGCGCCGCCAGCGCCGACGAGGCCGAGCGCCTGCTCGCCGCGTTCCTCATCCAGAAGGCCGCGCATCTCAAGGCGCAGGGCGTGCGCAATGCGTTTGCGGCGGCGGGCGTCGCCGATTTCCTGCGCGCCGCTACGGTCGACGCGCTCGCGGCCGGCGCGCCGGTGATCGAGCTGCACGCGATCGAGGGCGACGGCGAGGTGCTCGCCGTCATGGGCGGCGTCGCCAACCCGGCGCGCTTCTCCTGCATGTTCAATTCCTACACGCTCGGCGACCACGCGCGCTGGAGCCCCGGCCTGATCCTGATCCAGCACATGCTGCGCCACTGCGCCGACCGCGCCATCGCGAGCTTCGACCTCGGCGCCGGCTTTGCGCCCTACAAGCGCTATTTCTGCAAGACCATCGACCCGCTGTTCGACACCATGCTCGCCTTCTCGGAGCGCGGCCACATCGCCGCCGCGGTGTGCCGCACCGGATTAGCCGGCAAGCGCTGGATCAAGTCGACCGGCCCGCTATGGGCCGTGGTGCGCGCGGCGCGCCGGATCACGTCGCGGTAGCCACGGTCATTGCGAGGCGCGCGCAGCGCGCCGAAGCAAACTCGACCCGCAAATGCATGCGCAAGCGGAGCGAGATTGCTTCGCTGCGCTCGCAATGACGGCGGGCTTCGGCGTGCTGCGCACGCCCCGCAATGACGGCGCGGGTTACGCCGCGACCGCCGCTGCGGCGCTGGCGGCGCCGTCGAGGACGGCGATCTCGCCGTAGCCGGCGGCGGCGAGGCGGTCGCGCGCGACCTGCGTCGCCGGCGCGGCCTCGTCCGTCGTGACCAGCACGGCGCGCGGGGCGAGGCGGGCGAACCGCTCGACCGGCGCCTCGTGGGTCGCGCCGGCGTCGATCATCACGTGGTCATAGGCGCGCGCCAGCGCCTCGATGAAGGTCGCGAGGCGCTGCGACGCGACGATCGCGGGGCCGTCGGCGCCGATCCGCCCGGCATTGACGAGGTGCACGCGCGAGAGCTTGTCGCGCGTGATCACGTCGCCGAACGAGGCCATGCCGCGGGCGATCTCGGCGACACCCGGCGCGCGCGGATCGGCGGCGATCGCCGCGAGGTTGGGCGCGCCGACCGCAAGGTCGATCAGCACCACGCGCGCGTTGCGCGCAAGCGCGCGCGCGAGCGTCACGGCGCTGAGCGTCGTGCCGACATGGCGCGAGACGCCGTACACCGCGATGCGCCGCCCGCCCTCGCCGGCCGCGCGCAGGTTCGCGGCGAGCTCGTCGATCGCGCGCAACGGCACGCCGAGCGCCGGATGCGTCACGGTCCGGCTGAGCGGCGAGTCGGCGAGCACGACGTCGACGGCGGCCGTGGGCGGCGGCGGCACCGCCGCCGCAGCGAGCACCATGGGCACCGCAGGCACCACGGGCACCACCGGCAGCGCGGGCGACTGCCGCATCAGCTCGCCGGTCGTCACGAAGCCGGTGGAGATGACCAGCGTCGCCAGCATCGCGACCAGGATGGTCGGCAGCTTCTTGGGAAAATACGGCGTGTTGCTCACCACCGCCTGCGAGATGATGCGCGTGTCGGGCGGCGCATTGCCGATCGTGTCGCGCGCCGTCGCCTCGCGATACTTGGCGAGATAGGATTCGAGCAGGTCGCGCAGCGATTTCGCCTCGCGATCGAGGGCGCCGAGCTGCACGCCCTGCTCGTTGGTGGTCACGGCCTGGCGCTTGAGCTCGTCGAGGTTCTGGCGCAGCGCGGTGACGCGGCCGGCGGCGATCTGCGCGTCGTTCTCGAACGAGCGCGCGACCTTCTCGGCCTCGGCGCGAATCTGGCGATCGAGATCGGCGATCTGCGCCTTCAATTCGCGGATGCGCGGATGGTTGTCGAGCAGCGTCGCCGACTGCTCGGCAAGCTGCGCTTGCAGCGTCACGCGCTGCTCGGACAGCCGCCGGATCAGCTCGGAATTGAGCACGTCGGACGCCTCGATCTCGTCGCCGCGCTTGAGCATGTCGCGGATGATGCGCGCGCGCGTCTGCGCGTCCACCTCCTGGCCGCGGGCGAGCGCGAGCTGCGAATTGAACTCGCCGAGCTGCTGGCTCGACAGGTTGGTGTTGTTGGTGCCGAGAAAGAGGTTGGTGTGGCCGCGGAACGCCTCGGCTTTGGCCTCGGCCTCGGCGACGCGCGGGCGCAGCTTGTCGATCTGGGTCTGCAGCCATGCGGCCGCCGCCGTGGTCTGCTGCTGGCGCGCTTGCTGCTGCAGCTCGAGATAGCCGTCGGCGACCGCGTTGGCGGCGCGCGCCGCGAGCTTCGGATCGGACGAGGTGAACTCGATCGTGAACACGCGCGAGCGATCGAGCGGGAACGCGGTGAGCCGATCGAAATAGCTGTCGAGCACGCGCTCCTCGGCGGTCTGGCGCAGCGGGTTGCGCACGAGCCCGGTCAGGATCAGCGCGTATTTCCACGGCGGAATGCCCTTGAGAACCGGGTCGAACTCGGGGTTCTGGTTGAGCTTGAGCTGCTTGATCACCTTGAGCGCGAGCTCGCGCGAGAGCACGAGCTGCACCTGGCTGGTGAGCGCCAATTCGTCGGCCGGGCCGCGATCGGTCGTCAGCTTGTCGACGTCGGGGCGCAGGAAGATGTTCTCCCGCCCGTCGAACAGGACCGTAGTCGAGGACTTGTATTCCGGCGTGATCACGTGCACCGCGACCGCGGCGAGCGCCGTCACCACGATGGTCGGAATGATGATCGCCCGCTTGCGCCGCCACAGCGCGCGGCCGAGCGCGCGCACATCGAGCTCGCCGTCCGGCTCGACCGCCGCGCGGTCGGGCGGCGCAGGCGGCGGGGACTCGGCACGCTTTCGCTTGAAGAACATCACCGCAACTCCAACTCGCGTACGACTCGATACGCACGCCGGCACCCCTATGGCGCGATGACACCCGATTATGGTTTCCGCCGCGTTAACGGGGCCGGCACGGCGCCTGCGCCCCTTCTCCCCCTTCAGGGGGAGAAGGTCGGGATGAGGGGGCGCCTCCGCAAACTCCGACGCAGCGACTCGCGGAGAGGCCCCCTCACCCCAACCCTCTCCCCCTGAAGGGGGAGAGGGAGCGCGAGCACTGTGCGTGAGAACGCCCTGCCCTTCAGCGATCCCCGCAGCACTTCCTTAACGGCGGCGGTGCTTAATTGACGCGATTTTTCAACATCCTGCGCCAGTGCGGCGCGGCGGCCATCCAGGTTCATGCGTATGGCGGGCGCAAGTCTGCGGATCTTTCACGTCGTGCGCGCCCCGATCGGCGGCATCTTCCGCCATATCGTCGATCTCGCGACCGCGCAGGCGGCGGCCGGCCACGCGGTCGGCATCGTGTGCAATTCGCTCGAGGGCGGCGCCTTCGAGGACGACGTGATCGCCCGCATCGCGCCGCGCCTCGCCTTCGGGGTGCGGCGCTTTCCGATGCGCCGGCAGGTATCGCCGTCGGATCTGCGCGCGACGCGCGGCCTGCTGCGTCACCTCGGCGCGCTTGCGCCCGACATCGTGCACGGCCATGGCTCGAAGGGCGGCATCTATGGCCGGCTGATCGGCACCTGGCTCAACCGCACCCGGCCGGTCGGCCGCGTCTACAGCCCGCATGGCGGCAGCCTGCACTATGCCGAGACCTCGCTCGAGGGCCGCATCTATTTCACGGTCGAGCGCCTGTTTCAGCGCATGACCGACGCGATCGTGCATGTCAGCGCCTACGAGGCCGAGACCTATCGCCGCAAGGTCGGCGCGCCGCGCTGCGAAGCGGTGGTGATCCGCAACGGGCTGCGCCCCGACGAATACGAGCCGGTCGTGGCGAACGCCGATGCGCGCGACCTCCTCTATCTCGGCATGCTGCGCAGCCTCAAGGGCATCGACGTGTTTCTCGACGCGCTGGCCCGGCTCAGGACCGAGCACGGCCGCGTCGCCACCGCGCACGTGATCGGCCAGACCGACGATCTCGCCGGCTACGCGGCGATGGCGCGGTCGCTCGGCATCGCCGAGCAGGTCGCGTTCCATCTGCCCAAGCCGACGCGCGAGGCCTTCGCGATGGCGCGCGCGCTCGTCGTGCCGTCGCGCGCCGAGTCGATGCCCTACGTCGTGCTCGAGGCGATCGCGGCCGCCCTGCCGCTCGTCGCGACGCGGGTCGGCGGCATCCCTGAAATTCTCGGCCCGCGCGCCGACGAGCTGGTGCCGCCCGGCGATGCGGCGGCGCTCGCCGCCGCGATCGACCACCTGCTCGCCGATCCGGCGCGCGCCGCGCACGATGCGCAGGCGCGGCGCGAATGGCTCGAGCCGCGCTTCCACATCGACGTGATGCAGGCGCAGGTCGGCAAGCTCTACCGCATGATCCTCGACGCGAAGAGCGGGCCGCGCCGCGTGCCGGAGATGGAAGCGCCGGCGACGGTGCCGTGGTTGCCCCTCGACGAAGACCGTAGGGTGAGCACGGCGCAAGGCACGGCCGCGCCGCGTGGGCAAAATCGCACGCAAGTCGGGCCTGCCCCACTTGCGCATATTGATGCCGATCTCGGGCAAGCCCGAGATCGGGACGCCGTGCCCACGCGCGTCGAATGAGCAGGCGATTTTGCCCACCCTACGGCTGACATGCCGCAAGCAAGCCGTGGATGCCCGCATTCGCGGGCATGACGGCGCAGGAGTCATCCAATCGCGCGAATTCGATTCAAGCTTTAGCGACTGCCTTCTTTGCCTGTCATCGCATGCGCTTGCTCGATTGCCCGCTTGCGCGACGCCGCGCTTGCGCGCGGCGCATTAACCAATCACCGCCGCGGCGCGCGGCCGAATAGCTCGAATATTTACCATGAATTTACTCTTTCGAGACGAAATCCGGCTAGATCACCATGTGTTGCGGGTTGATCCCGTGTGGCCTTGCGGTCACGGCGGAGCGTTATTGGTTAACGATGATCAGGGGCCTCGATACTCCTGCGATCCGGGCTGACAGCGCGCAGAGCGCCGCCGCCTCCGCGGTCGCGGCGGTGCGGCGGCGGGCCAATGCGCGCGAGCTCTCCCCGCTGGCGCGTGCGATCGCGGCCGAGCCGGTGTCGCAGATGATCTCGCCGGTGGTGCTCGCCGGCATCGTGCGCGCATCCGAGTTCGTGCTCATCGCCGCCGTCGGCGCCGCGGTCTACGCCTATACGACCTATCCGATCGAGGGCTTCGAGTGGCGCTACGTGCTCGCCGACCTCGCGATCGCGACCGCCGCGATCGCGGCGTTCCAGATGTTCGACATCTACTCGACGGCGGCGTTCCGCACCCACGTGCATCAGCTCAGCCGCCTCGGCATCGCGTGGACCATCGTCTTCCTGATCGCGCTCGCGCTCGCGTTCTTCATCAAGTTCGAGGACACGTTCTCGCGCGCCTGGGCGGGCGGCTGGTACGTCGCCGGCCTCTTCGCGCTGTTTGCCGACCGGCTGGTGCTCACCTCGCTGGTGCGCCGCTGGGCGCGCAGCGGGCGGCTGGTGCGCCGCGTGATCATCGTCGGCGGCGGGCGCGAGGGCGAGTCGCTCGTGCGCGCGCTCGAGCACGAGGCCGACTCGGACCTGCGCATCTGCGGCGTCTTTGACGACCGCGGCGGCGACCGCAGCCCGGAAGTGGTCGCCGGCATCCCTAAGCTCGGCACCGTCGACGACCTCGTCGAGTTCACGCGCCGCACCCGGGTCGACCTCATCCTCGTGTCGCTGCCGCTCACCGCCGAAGAGCGCGTGCTGCACATGGTGCGCAAATTGTGGGTGCTGCCGGTCGACGTGCGGCTCGCGGCGCACATGAGCAAATTGCGCTTTCGCCCGCGCGCCTATTCCTACATCGGCAACGTGCCGGTGCTCGACATCTTCGACAAGCCGATCGCCGACTGGAACATGGTGATGAAGACCGTGTTCGACCGCGTGGTCGGCGCGCTGATCCTCCTCGGCATGCTGCCCGTGATGGCGATCACGGCGCTCGCCATCAAGCTCGACAGCCGCGGGCCGGTGTTCTTCCGCCAGCGCCGGCTCGGCTTCAACAACGAGGTGATCGAGGTCTTCAAGTTCCGCTCGCTGCGGCACGAGGACGCCGATCCGACGGCGAGCAAGGTAGTGACCCGTGACGATCCGCGCGTCACCCGCGTCGGACGCTTCATCCGCAAGACCTCGATCGACGAGCTGCCGCAGCTCCTCAACGTGCTGCGCGGCGAGCTCTCCCTGGTCGGCCCGCGCCCGCACGCGGTCGAGGCGAACACCGCGAACAAGCTGTGGGAAGAGGTGGTCGACGGCTACTTCGCGCGCCACCGCGTGCGCCCCGGCATCACGGGCTGGGCGCAGATCAATGGCTGGCGCGGCGAGGTCAACACGCCCGAGAAGCTGCAGCACCGCGTCGAGCACGACCTCTACTACATCGAGAACTGGTCGCTGCTGTTCGACCTCTACATCCTGATGCGCACGCCGTTCGCGCTGCTGCGCGCCGAAAACGCCTACTGATGGCCTTTGCGTCACCCGCCGCGCAGCTTCGGCCGCTGGGCAGCGCGGGCGCGCCGCCGCTGATCGACCGGCTGCGCCTCGCATCGCTCTG
>Ga0335081_10018004_pt1 | contig 11429 bp, 12 predicted proteins | sample Lox_Sample_35_FD_206713 | JGI IMG/M metagenome (GOLD analysis project Ga0335081, IMG submission 206713) | Soil microbial communities from Loxahatchee National Wildlife Refuge, Florida, United States - Lox_Sample_3.5 | ecosystem: Environmental > Terrestrial > Soil > Wetlands | place: USA... | reverse complement strand
TCCAGCTCGCGCTGCAGGAATACATCCGGCGCCATGCGGCCAGCGGAGATACCTTTGGCCTCGGCATTCAAGAGCGTGGCATAGGCCAGGCTGTCGGAGGAGTACACGAACTGCTCCAGCAACGCCCGCAGTTCGGGAGCGGCCACATGATCGGTGGAAAGATTGCCTCCGCTGGCCACCTGGATGGATGCCGCCAAGTTGGCCAGAATGGCCCGCAAATTACTCTGCCGCTGCGAGATGTCGTCGGCCAGCGTGCGAGTAATGGTGTTTTCCAGCAGCATCTCATTGGTCTTGAGGCGGTCGCGGTTCGTTCCCACCACCATGCTGCTGTAGAAATACAGCGGCACCACGCTGATGACGGTAAGCACGGCCAGCATCAGGTAGAGGATGGGAATCCGCGACGGGATCAGAGATTTGACCGAGAATTTCACGTTCCTGCCCGGATTGTACCGTGTGTGCTGGGGCTGATTTCGGGTTGAAACTGCGCCGGTAAGTTACGAAGGTGACCGACCAATTGGGGAAGGTGGGAGATTTGTAATTGGTAATTTGCAATTTGAAAAGTCGGGGCCAGCCGCGAACTTCACAAATCACAAATTACAAATTACAAATTACAAATTTTCTCCCTTTCCCGGCCTGGTCATGAGCTCATGAATGGCGTCACGCGGAGCTTTGCCGTTGTGCAGGATGGCATGCATCTGCTGGGTAATCGGCATCTCGACCTTCAACTTGCAGGCAAGGTCTACCGCGGCATTGGTGGTGAGCACACCTTCAGCCACCATGCCATGCATGCCCGCGATGATCTCCGGCAGCTTGCGCCCGCGCCCGAGTTCCACGCCGACAGTTCGGTTGCGCGAGAGGCCGCCGGTGCAGGTGAGCACCAGGTCGCCCATGCCGGAGAGTCCGGCCATGGTGTCGCGACGCGCGCCGCTGGCTGCCGCGAGCCGGGTTATCTCAGCCAGTCCGCGGGTGATGAGCGCGGCCACGCTGTTGTGGCCGAGCCCCAGCCCGTCGCACACCCCGGCGGCGATGGCGATGATGTTCTTCAGCGCCCCGCCCATCTCCACGCCGGTCACATCGTCGTTGGTGTAGACGCGGAAGCTGGGATCGCTGAAATCGGCCTGCACCCGCTGTGCCAGGCCGGCGTCGCTGGAGGCAATGGTGATGGCGGTGGGATCGCCGCGCGCCACCTCCTGCGCGAACGAAGGCCCGCTCAGCGCGCCGATGCGGGGATTGAAACCGTCCGGCGCCCGCCCGCCCAGCACTTCCCTGATTACCTCGGTGACGCGCAGCAGGGTCTCGTTCTCCAGGCCCTTGGTGGCGCTGACAAAGAGCATCTCGGCGCCGAGGTGCGGTACCATCTCGTGAAGGACGCGGCGCACATGGTGCGAAGGCATAACGCTGACCACGATCTCCGCGCCGCGCAGGGCCTCCTGCAGGCTGTTGGTAGCGCATACGGGTTCGGGAATGCGCTGCCCGCGAAGGAAAAGTTCGTTTTCGTGCCGCCGGTTGATGGTGTCGCAAACGTCCTTTTCGAACACCCACATCCGAACACGATGTGTGCCTTTGCGCCCCAGCACAACGGCCAGGCCCGTGCCCCAGGCGCCCCCGCCGATGATGGCGATCTCGCTCACGCTCGCGTCCTCTTCAGGGCGAAGCGGCTTTCGCTCCCCGCCAGCAGGCGGCGAATGTTTTCGTGGTGTTTCGCGATAATGAGCACGGCGATCGCGCACATGGCGGCGAGAATGGCCAGGGACGAGTGGTAGTCGCCCATCTCATAGGCGATGAGCGGGAAGGCGGCGGCGACCACGATCGATCCCAAGGAAACGTAGCGAAATGCCACGACCAGGGCTACAAAAAGGGCAACCGCGATCAACAGCGTCTTGGGCGCGATCGCCAGAAATACGCCCACGCTCGTGGCTACTCCCTTGCCGCCCCGAAAATTCAGCCAGATGGGAAACATGTGGCCCATGACGGCGGCGATCGCGGCAATTGCGACAAACGTATAAACGGAAGGATGGCGGAGCGTATGAGTTGCGATGGCCGCCAGGTAGGTTCCTGCGACTGCGGCAAGCAGGCCCTTGGCCGCGTCGAAGAATAACGTAAGTGCGCCTAAGGCCGGCGATGAGCGCGCGACGTTGGTGGCTCCGATGTTACCGCTGCCCGTATCGCGCACATCCTGTCCGCGGAAGATCCGGACCAGGATGTAGCCGAAGGGGATCGAACCCAACAGGTAGGCGATCACGGCGGTGGCGATGTATAAGGACATGACTCGTTCAAAAGACCGGTGAAGAGCACTCCCCAAGCATGTCCTTCACCCGTCTGTCCAACCTATCCTGCGCGCTTGAAATACTGCACGGCGCGCTCGTGCTTCTCGGCCGCAGCGCGTGAATCGAACGTCCCCAGGTTCTTTCGGCGACCGGTTTTCGAGTCCTGTTTGCGCGAGTACAGCCTAAACTTGCCGGACTTCAACTTGCGAATCATGGCATCCTCCTGACCCTCAGATGCCTGCCCGCAACGGATAGCTTTCCAGCTTCGTATATTGCGCGCCTTGCGATGACAATCTGCTCTCGTACAGGAAGAACTCGCGCGGGCTCATTGTACCGAAGGCGGGCGCGGGCAAGGCAGCCAACTTCTCCTGCAGGCGCCTGAAACTCAGGTTGTTGAGGTCGGAGGGGACACGCTGCGGCCGGCCTGAGCCAGTGCGTGCCAGGGTGAGGTGCGGCGTGAATGCGCGCTTCTCGCTCTCGATCCCGAGCGTGGACGTTTTCGCATCGACCGCTGCGGCGAGCCCCGCCAGCTCTGGTCCGGCTTCGATGCCGATCCAGAACACGCGCGCGGATTTTGGGGCAGGGAAGAAGCCGGTCGCCGAAAATGTGACCGGCGAAGGCTGGCCGCGAACCCCGGCCAGCGCGGATTTCAGCTCGCCGAGCCGCTCCGGCGGCCACTCGCCGATGAACTTGAGCGTGACGTGGAGCGACTCAGCGGTCACCCAGCGCGCATCGGGCGCAAAGCCGCGCACGCCCTCGATGAATTGCGCGATCCGGGCGCGAATCGTGGGATCGATGTCGAGGGCTATAAAGAGTCGCATACGATTGAGTCATTGAGCGATTGAGTCATTGAGTCATCGGTTCCGGGGGCCAATGATTCAATGACTAAATCACCCAATGGCACAATTCACATCAGCTTTCTTCTCACCAGATCCAGCGCCTGCCTTGTGGCCCAGCGGCGCACACGCTCGCGGTCGCCGATGTACTTGCGCTCCACGACTTCGGTCTCTTTGCCGTCGGCGAGAGCGTGGAAGACGAGGCCAACGGGCTTCTCTTCAGTCCCGCCGGTGGGGCCGGCGACTCCGGTGACTCCTACGCCGAAGCTGGAGTGCGAGCGGCAACGGATGCCCTCCGCCAGCGCCGCCGCTACCTCTTTGCTGACCGCGCCATGCTTCTCAATCAGCGCCGGCGGCACATCCGCCATTTTCGTCTTCATCTCGTTCGAGTAAACGACAGCGCCGCCGACGAAATACCGCGAGCTGCCGCTGACTGACGTCAGGTACTCGGCGATCATGCCCCCGGTGCAGGATTCAGCCACCGCAACGGTGCTGCCGCGCATCTGCAGCAAATAGCCGACAATCTGCTCCAGCGATTCGCCGCCCGTCGAGAAGACGGTATCGCCCAGCTCATTTTCGATCTCCGCGGCCAGCTCATTCACACGCTGCTGCGCCGACGCGAGCGAGTTTCCGCGCGAGCGCAGGTGGAGCTGGATTTCGCCGGCATCGGCCAGAATGGTAGTCTGCACGTCCTCATACTTCTTGTAGATAGGGGCAATGCGCGCATCGCAGGTCGATTCCGGCACCATTGCCACCTTTATGATGCGTGTCGCGATGAATGCCGGCGGCAGCGCGGTCCGCAGCCGCTCCATCACCTGCTTCTCGAACATCAGTTTCAGTTCCCAGGGCGGGCCGGGCAGAAGCAGAATGATCTTCTTGTGGCCCTCGTATTCACCCTCGATCCACTGGCCGGGAGCGGTACCCTTTTCATTGGGCAGGACGGCTGCTCCCGCGATCACATCGCACTGGCGCTCGTTGTTTTCCGGCATCTTGCGGCGGAGCGCGGCGAAGCGGGCATAAAGCGCAGCCACCAGGTCGGGATCGCGGCTTAGATCGAGGCGCAGCGCGGCGGCAACCGCCTCGCGCGTGAGGTCATCCTCGGTCGGGCCAAGCCCGCCCATGAAAATGAGCAGATCCGCGCGGCCGAGCGCCGTCTTGGCCACCTGCACCAGGTGCGCGCGCTTGTCCCCGACGACTGTCTTGAAGGCCACCTCAACTCCAAGCTGATTGAGATGCTCAGTCAGGTAAAGGGAGTTGGTGTCCTGGCGGTAGGGAGTCAGCAGCTCCGAGCCGATAGCGATGATCTCAGCATCCACGAAGAGAGTCTAGCATCCGCTCGGCAGACCCCAGCTTTCGGCCACGCTTTATGGAAGGGACCCTGTGTGCAAACGCCAAACCCGCGGCCATTACTGAGGCGTGGGTGCCGGAATAGACGCATCACGGAGCGTATCGGCTATATGCTTCGCCAAGGAATATGTGGCCTTCAGGTTCTCGCCGAACAGACGCACTGTACCCTGAACGTCTTTCTCCACCAATACATTGCCCTTGCGAGATGCAATCTTCATGTGCACCTGAACCTTGGTCGCACCTTTTACAGTGGTCACTGCGCGCTCGGTCTGGTTCCCGCGCTCGAAATTCAGCAGCGTCATTCGCACAGTAAGCAAATGAGGGACGCTCTCCGCCTGACGGTCACCGCTGCGGTAAACATGCTGGAATGTGCCCGCCTTGGCCAACTGCTCAAGCAGGTCTTCGTAGATTGCCAGGGTGAAGTCCGGCGGCAGTTGGCCTTCTTCCGCTTGCACGGGCTCGACCTGTATCGACCATGCGAGCGTTTCAGCGCCCAATCCGCGGGGGACAAGACCGACACAGATCAGGCATAACAACAACGCTGATCCAGCGATACGCCGCAGAGTCAAAGGGAGCACGCGAGTTGGATTCATTACTTGTTGCCTCCGTCGTCCTTCTTTTCGGGTTGACTCTCCACCGGCATGGAGGTGCGAGCCCCCAACGCCACAAGCTGCTTTTTCAGCGTATCTGCCTGGCCCACTGGCATGGAGAAGATGACCCCATGAAGCCCGCCGTTACTATCACGATATGCGATCGTCAGGCTGTCTACCTTTTCGCGGGAAAACAGGCTGAGCACTCGGCCGCCACCGTAGGGCACACCTATCTTCGCCACCGTCAGGACTTTGCCACCGGTCTGATGGCTGTCTTGGGAGGTAAGAACATCTTCTATGGACGCTATGGCAACCGTAGTGTGAGCGCTTTTCGCCTCAAACTTAAGCCCGCTCGCCTGAACCGTGAGGGTGCCGTGGTGGTTGCGCTTCACGCCCTCCAATCCGAGGACGTGCACGACGCGGACACCAGCTGCCGCGGTGGGGGTAGATGTGGTCGTAGTCTCAGAGGCTTGCCCGCAAGTGTAAGTGAAGAACAACAAGAATGCGAGAATGCACAACATGAGCTTGGGGCGTGCGCTTGACATGGATTTTCCTTTTGAGAAGCTCCGCAAACCTACTCCGGAAACGGCGCAGTGTCAATCGAGCATTGATTGGGCGAGAATGGGCGCAGCGGGAGAGTGTTCCCATCCCGGGTGGAAAGCCTTGCGGCGAGGCGGATGTTGGGATCCGCAAAGGTTACCGTTGACCATCCTGAAGGGTCTGAATAACATTTCATCCCTACTGTAATGGCATCGAATGCCGCCACGCGCTCTGAAGCGACGTTTCACGATACATTTCGAGCGATCCACTCCATTGCCAAGAAGCTTCTTCAGCGATGCGCCGGCGGAACCCGCACACCCTTAGCAAAACTGCTGCTGCATACGCTGGAGAACCAAGGCAGCTCGGAGTATCCCTTCGTCCTTACGTTTGCATTCTGCAGACGATTTCAGGATGCGCAACGGGTCAAACGGATGGCGGCGGCCGTGCACCTGTTGCAGACCTCGACGCTAGTCACCGACGACATTTTCGACCACGCCGACCGCCGCTATCACCGCCAGACGATCTGCCGAAAGTACGGCGCCAGCCATGCCGTCCTCGCCGCGGAAATCATGCAATCCGTCGCCCTGGAATGCATAGCGGAGGAGCTACAGAGGCCGGGCTTCAGCAACCAGGGCCTGGTTTCGGCGCTGCTGCAGCGGGTGGTGAAAGAGTTGTATGTGGGGCAGTACCTGGACGTCCACTACACAGGAAACGTCGGCATCACGGTGCCGGACTATTACCGCGTTATCGCACTGGGCGCCGGCAACTTCCTGGCCCATCTGGCGCAATGCGGAGGCTTGCTGGCTGACAAGCCAGACGCGGAAGTGAAACACCTCAGAAAATTCGGCTACCACTACGGCATGGCCCTGTTTATCACGGACGACATGCTGGACCTCATGCATCCGCCTGGAAAAACAGGGAAAAACTTCGCGACTGATTTGCGGCAGCGTCGGATACGTCTCCCGATGCTGCTGGCCCTCGAATTGGGCAGCCGGGCGGCAAGGCGCCGTCTGCGGCGCTTCTTGACGGGAGCTGAGCCGTCGGCTGAGGACATACGGCATGCGGCGGCGCTGATTCGAGAAACAGGTTCCCTCGAGGCATGCAGGGGGATAGCGAGCCGCCACCTGACAAAATCCCGCAAGGCCCTTAGTGGCGTGAAATCAAGAATGACTCGAGAGAACCTGGGATGGCTCGTCGACAGCCTGCTGCGAGCCCAGGGCCTGGAGGATGCTTCCTAGGTTGGCTGCCCGACGGAGCCTACTTGCCCTTCTTCTTCCCTCCACCCTTCTTCTTGCCCCCGCCGCCGCCCTTCTTGCCACCACCCCCGCCGCCATTACCATCTCCGCGATGAACCATGGTGATCTCCTTTCATGAGAACAGGGAAGATAAGGGAAACAGAGAAGGGAAGTCAAAGGCTTTTCCCCGATTCAGCGAGCAGAGGGGAGGCCGATGCGGCTCAGCAGTTCGCGGCCTCTGGCCTGTGCGCGCATGAAGTCGAATTCAGGCGCAGTATTGAAATAGAAAATGTCGGCATCGCGCTCCTCAAAAGCCTTCTCCAACCAGCGAAACGACTCCTCGCCGTTTCCGAGGTGGGCGTAAATCGAGGCCAGGGAGTATGTGGAAGCGTCGTAGCCCTGCTTCGCGCCCGCCTGGACGCGGCGTGTGGCGAGGGCCAGTCGCGCGCGCCAGTATCCCTTGATGCCGGATTCGGAAAAGCCCTGGCGCAACGCGGCTACGAGAGCGATGCTTTCATCGGTGCTCAAACCCGCCAGCCGCGCCGATATTTCATCTTCCGCAATGGCGGCATCGACCATGCCTTTGCCCAGATAGGCATCGCGCAGCTTGCTGTGGGCAAGGTAAAAATTGCGGTCGAATCCGATCGCCTTCTTGAGCCACTCGATGGCTTCGTCATAGCGGCGGCTCAGCAGGAACACGTCGCCATAAAGAGTGTTCATGAGCGGAGAAACGGGATCGACCTGCTGGGCCTTCTTGATCTCCGCCAGTGCGCGCTCGAAATCGCCAATGTAGACGTAGTATTCCGCCAGCCATTGACGGGCCGTCGAATAGTTTGGATTCAAGGCAAGCGCGCGCTGGAACTCGCGATCCGCACCGGCAAAGTCCCACTCATCGTCGACCAGGATGGCGGCGAGCGAGGTATGAGCCTCAGACAAATTGTCATCCAGTTCGAGCGCCTTTAAGGCAGCAGCTTTGGCCCGGGCATGGTACTGGCGCGGGGAAGCATTGCCGTAGACCCACAGAACATGGTACGCATCGGCGAGGCCGCTGTAGGCCAAGGCGTACTTTGGATCCTTATCCACCGCCTGCTGAAAGTATTGGATGCTCTTCTCTATGTCCTCCCCGGTCCGCCGGTTCCAGTAATAGCGGCCTTTGAGATAAGCCTCATAGGCCGCTGGATCCACCGGCCGGGCGCTGGCAAGCTGTGCCCGCTCCTGGGGTTGAAGAGTGACCTTGATCTCACCAACAATGGCGCTGGCCACGTCGCTCTGAAGCGACAGCACGTCTCGTACGTCGCCCTGATAACTGTTGGACCAGAGAGTTTTGTCCGTAGCCCCCTGGATAAGCTCGGCGGTGATCCGAACCCGGTCTCCGGAACGCAGCACTGAGCCCTCGATTACAGCATCGACGCCGAGTTCGTTAGCGATCTGCGGCAGCGCTTTCTGAGCGCCCTTGTAGCGCATTGCAGAAGTTCGCGAAATGACCCGCAGCGCGCCGACCTTGGCCAGCTCGTTGATAAGCTCTTCGGTCATCCCATCCGCGAAGTACGCCTGTTCCGGATCATGCGAAAGATTCTCCAGCGGTAAAACTGCAATGGACTGTATCTGCCTGGCGCCGGTCTTCCTCGGCCGCCACCAAAGCCAACCTGTAGCCACTGCGGCCGCCAGGATGCCGACTGCCAGCGCGGCCGGCCATCGGGCTCGTCGCGGACGCGGGGGAATGGCCTGCGAAGTTACTCCCGCCGAGATGCCGGCGCTCAGCCGCTCCAGGTCTACCAGCAATTCCCTGGCCGACTGGTACCGGCGCTCGGGATGCTTGTCCAGCGCCTTCAGAATGACGGCCTCGACTCCGGAAGAGATCTGTGGGTTAAGCGAACGCGGCAGGGGAGGCTCGGTGTGCAGGATTTGCTCGACCAGCATCGGGCCGGTCTGCGGAAATGGCCGGTGTCCGGTCGCCATCTCGTAAAGGACGGCGCCGGCGGCATAAACGTCGGTACGCTCGTCTAGAGTGTCATCCCTTACCTGCTCGGGCGCCATGTAGGGCAGTGTGCCCTCGACCGAACTCGCCCCGGTGAGGGTCGCCGTATCCACACTGCCGGCGAATTGCGCGAGAGACTTAGCCAGCCCGAAATCGAGGATCTTCAATCTTCCATCCGGCGTGACCATCAGATTGCCGGGTTTCAGATCGCGGTGGATGAGGTGAGCCGCATGTGCTGCGACCAGTCCTTGGGCAAGTTGCATGCCCAAACGGAGGACATCCTTTTCCGGCAGGGGACCCGCCAGGAGCTTTTGGTTCAGCGTGACTCCTGGAACCAGTTCCATCACCAGGAAGTCGGTGCCCTCGTGAGAGACGAAGTCGTGCAAGGTGGCGATGTTGGGATGGTTCAATCGAGAGATCGCCTGTGCTTCGGTCCGCAGGCGTTTGCGGGCAGGGTCGTCCTGCAACGCGGCTTGTGGCAAGACTTTCAGGGCGACATCGCGATCCAGGTGCTCGTCATGTGCGGCGTAAACTACCCCCATTCCGCCGGCGCCGATCTTTGCCACGACACGGTAGCGTCCTAGATGTTGCCCGACCATTAGGCTGTCGATGGTAGGCGGCTTGAGCCATAAAAGGCAACTGGCTGGGAAATGCCGGGCGCAGCGCGGGAGCACCACCAGACCTATGGCGCGCCCGAAGGGACTCGAACCCCTAACCTACGGCTCCGGAGGCCGTCGCTCTATCCATTGAGCTACGGGCGCGCGCTGGCAGCCATTATAACGTTTGCTGGCGGGAGCACCAGCCGGCTTCCAAGCCGGTTGACATTGGCCACGATTAAGCATACGGTAGGGGCGGAGCGAGCAGCGTTCCCACTCCTCTTTCAGATCTTCTGAGCTAAGTCAGACCTATCTGAAGACGTTCTCCTTAGCGTAACCGCGGCGCCGAAAGACGGGCGCCCAGGGTGCCTCCCAGGATTTAACGAGCCAAAGCGACCGGGCGCCGCGTCTGTGGACTCCGTGTTGCATTGGATTTCCGGCCAAGTTCGCCGCAGGGCATCGGAAAGGAAAGCATGAAAAAGATCTTCGTCGGCAACCTCTCGTTTAGTACGAATGAATCAGAGCTTCGGTCGCTTTTCGAGCCTTATGGCAGCGTGGAGAGCGTGTTGGTAGTGACGGACCGCAATACCGGCCGGTCGCGTGGCTTCGCTTTCGTCGAAATGGCGGACAGCGGCGCAGCCGACCAGGCAATCACGGCGCTCAATGGCAAAGACATGGGAGGCCGAACGCTGACCGTGAACGAAGCCCGACCCAAGATGGACCGCGGCGGCGGCCCGCGCGGTGGTGGTCGGCGCGATGACTACCGCGGCCATGCCCGCCAGCCGCGGGAGCCTCGCTGGTAGTTTTTCCGGCTACGACCCCACCAGCACCATCGGCATGGTTGGGGTGGCGGATCCGCCTTCTGGTTCGATCGTTACAGCGAAGGTGCTGGCTTCCACGCCCGGCGACATAGGCGGCATCATCACCATGGCGTTGCCATCGCGATCTGGCTTGAACATGCCGGCCGGCAGCGGCCGGTTGCCACGCATGGGCACCAACCACAGCTCGTAGGTCTTTTGCGGCGCGAGTTGCGCCAGATTGCTGGCCATGAACACCAGGGCGCCATTACCCGCCATATAGATGGCTTTCCCCGCAGGCTGCGGCTTCGACTGCGCCGCTACTAGCGTGACGTGCTTGGCGCTGGGATCGGTGAGCAGTACCAGTAGGTGCTTGGCTTCTTCCAATGTGGCCTGGTTCTGAGCGGCATCTGACTTCAACGCCTCGATGCGATCCCGATAGCGCGCATTCTCACGCCATAACAGGATTGCGAAAATCGCCAGCACCAGCGAAGCAAACACAGGCGCCAGGGTCCACCAGCGACGCCGCACCAGAATTGCCCGCGGTGAGCGTGGTTCGTGCCCGATGGCTTTCAGCAGCCGCTGGCGAGCCCGTTGCGGAGGAGCCGGTCCGGACGCAGAGAGCGCCAGCAACGCCATGTCGCCCTGGAGTCGCGCCAGTTCCTGGCGGCAGGCGGCACACTCTTCAAGATGAGCATCTAGATCTGCCGCTGTCTCGCCCGCCAGCGACCCCAGGGCGTAGAGCGCCAAGTCGTCCGCGAATTGCTCGTGCGTGGTCATGTATTGCTGGCCAAACGCGGGCGTGGGGAGCCAGCGTTCAAAGCCCGGCGCAACGCTTCCAGCGCGGTGCGGATACGGGTCTTTATGGTACCCAGCGGCTCTCCCGTCTCCGCCGCTATCTCAGTGTGTGTCATACCTTGAAAGAAAGCCATCTCCAGGGCCGCGCGCTGCTTCGCGGGCATGGCGCGGAGGCTCGCGCGCACCGTCTCTGCGGCGCGAGCACGCTCAGCCGCGCCCTCCAGATCGCTCTCGATCGCAATTACCACGTCTTCCAGGTCGGTCTGCGGCCGCCGCTTCCGGAGAGCGTCAATAGCTCTGTGACGGGCGATCACGGCTAGCCATGGTCCGAGGCTGCCGCGGCGCGCGTCAAAGCTCGCGGGGTGTCGCCATAACTGCATGAACACTTCCTGTAGAACGTCTTCGGCCGCGCCCGTATCGGTGAGCACTCGCAGCGCCACCGAGT
>Ga0335081_10018003_pt1 | contig 11429 bp, 9 predicted proteins | sample Lox_Sample_35_FD_206713 | JGI IMG/M metagenome (GOLD analysis project Ga0335081, IMG submission 206713) | Soil microbial communities from Loxahatchee National Wildlife Refuge, Florida, United States - Lox_Sample_3.5 | ecosystem: Environmental > Terrestrial > Soil > Wetlands | place: USA: Florida... | reverse complement strand
TGATCGTTTCGTTCGCGTTCGCTTTACTGGCCTGCACGATAAGCGTAGCCCAGAGCGACATGAAGCAAGACACCACCCAACAGAACAGCATGAAGTCTGACAAGCCGATGAAGACTAGCGTCATGGGAAAGATCAGTGACGACGGCAAGACTTTCGTGAGCGACAAGGATGGCAAGAGCTGGACCATCGACAATCCGGATGCTGTGAAAGGCCACGAAGGCCATCACGTCATCTTGAAGGCAAGCGTCGATCCCGACAAGAATGAGGTGCACGTAATGTCGCTGAAGATGGCCAAGAACAGCATGAGCAAAGACGACATGCAGAAGTAACCGGAGCAATGCTCTGGGAACGGGGCTGGCGATGAGCCGGCCCTTGCCCTTGAAGAAAACGACGCTTCTGCCGGTGAGGTCTCCTGATGATTCGAAAACTGAAGTCTGGCGAATATCGCTTGTACTCACGCAAGAAAAATCTCAAGACAGGCAAGCGCCGGAATCTTGGGACGTTCAAGACCGGAAGTGCGGCGGCGGCGCACGAGAAGGCGGTTCAATACTTCAAGCACCACTAATCTGTACCTTCCCGGGAACACCCAGACATTGGGTTCGGATTCGTGAACATTTACTTACATTCCTGAGTCTCTTCCCGGGCAGGCCTTCCGACAAACCCCCGGGCACAGTTTTTGCATCACAGAGCCACCCATGTTCAAGCCTGAGAACTGGCTCCTGGCTGCCGCGATTCTTTGGGTAAGCCTGTTTTGCGCGCCGAATCAGGCTCACTCGCAGAACACAGACGCAGGCTTGCCCGACAGTCCGTCGCATAGCGCGGGATGGCCCGACACAGAAAACGGCTCTCCTTCGGCTCGAGAAGTAACTTGGAAGACCTTGCCAGGAGATTTTCTCAAAGATCAAAAAGCGATTTGGTTGTTTCCCACTCAACTGGCAAAGGGGCACCATTGGCTGCCGGCGCTTGCCATCGTTGGCGGGACGGCGGGACTCATTGTCGCTGATCCCCACGTGATGCCGTATTTTCGTTCGCACGCGCGGAACCTGGATGATCTCAACGACACCTTCGACGCTCCGATCACGACCGGTGAAGTAATCGTTCTCCCTGCCAGCCTCCTGTTGGCGGGCTATGCGCGCCATGACCAGTACCAGGTGAGCACGGCATTGCTCGCCGGGGAAGCGTACGCGGACAGCGCCATCGTCGATCTCGCGATCAAGGCGGTGACTCGCCGCAAGCGTCCCGCGGACGTTCCCCCCGGTGCACCCTTCAACGATACATTTTTTAGTGGCGGCAAATCTCCTTTCAAGGGAAGCGCATTCCCCTCCGGGCACGCGGCGGGCGCGTTTTCGGTGGCCACGGTGATAGCCACGCGCTACCAGACTCATCGCTGGGTGCCGTGGCTGGTGTACGGTTTTGCCGCTGCTGTCAGTTGTTCGCGGATCACCACCAGCGCTCACTTCCCGTCCGACGTGTTTCTGGGCGCAGCCCTCGGCTATACCATCACCCGCTTTCAGGTGTTGCGACCACGCTGAGAGGCACTTGCTGCCGCAATTGTCACTCCGCGCTTTCAGCCAGATCATTGATGTCGTTCGCCTTTGGCTGAGCGAAAACCGTGCAACCGGTGTCGAACCTGCGACATCAGATACGCCTGACCTTGCTCCACGACTGGCGCAACGCAACGCCTATGTAGCTGGAACCCAACCGCTTGAGCTCTGCCCCGATGATCTTTGACTACGGGAAAAGCCGTCGCGGCGGGCATTCCTTTGTTGGATTGACGCCTTTGCGCTCCCACAGCGGGAACCAAAATAACCTGCACGAATGACCAGCGAACGCCCACACCGAGCCTCCTCCTTTACCGCCTTTGTGTTTCTCTTGATATTGGCCCTCTCCACCCCCACACGCTGCACAGGCTACAGCGTTTTCACTCACCAGCAACTGATCGATCTTGCATGGAATGATTCCATTCGCCCGCTGTTGCTCAGCCGGTTTCCGCAAGCCACCGACGAGGATCTGCGCGTGGCTCACGCCTATGCCTACGGCGGATGCATCATCCAGGACTTGGGCTATTACCCGTTCAGCCACGAGTTCTTCAGCAACCTCACCCATTACGTGCGCTCTGGTGATTTTGTCCTCAGCCTGTTGCACGAGGCGCGCGACATTAACGAATATGCTTTCGGCCTGGGCGCCCTTTCCCACTACATCGGCGACTCCGTTGGACATCATGACGCGGTGAATCCGGCGACTGCGATCGCCTTCCCCAATCTCGGGCAGAAATATGGCTCGATCGTGACGTACCAGGAGGATCCCCACGCACATGTGCGCACGGAGTTTGGCTTTGATATTGATCAAATCACAGCGCATCGCTTTGCTCCGCAGCGCTACCTGGATGTCATCGGTTTCAAGGTGCCGCGCCGCCTGCTGCGCGTGGCCTTCCGTGAGACCTACGGGCTGGAGCTTCGCGAAGTTCTAGGCCGGGAGTTTCCCGCCGTGCGCAGTTATCGATCTTCGGCGCGAAGATTTATTCCCTTGCTCGCCTATTCCGAGACCGTGATCCATAAGCATCACTTCAAGCAGGACGCCCCTGGTGCGGATTTCGATGCCTACATGGACCGGATTTCTCGCGCCGACTATCAGAAGCACTTTGCGGTCGCCTATCGGGGGCCGGGAATCGGCGCCCACCTACTCGCCATAATCATTCGGATCCTTCCCAGGATCGGTGCCCTCTCCTACCTCGCCATCAAAGATCCCATCCCTGAGACGGAACAACTGTACGTCGCCAGTGTCAATCGCTCCGAGGACGATTATTCTCACCGCCTTGAACAGCTCGCGTCCGGGGGTGCTTCACCGCTGAACCTGCCCAACCGCGATCTCGATACCGGCGAGTTGGTCAAGCCCGGCGCTTACCAGCGAACGGACGAGACATACGCGGAGCTACTGCACCGAATTACAGCCCGTCCCCAGCGAGCCGTGCGGTACGGCGTCAAGCGCGACATCCTCGCCTATTACGCTGACCCCACCGCTCCGATCGTTACCCGGAAACACGAGAAGGCGTGGAAGCGGGTGCAGGCAGAGCTGGAAAAGCTGAAGCAGATGCCGGTCGCGGGACGTGAAGAGGTTGGGGCCGGTCAAGAATAAGGATGCTTTGATCATTGCCGGCGCTCTGCCGCCTTCTCTTTTACGGCCAGCGTCATCTTGCTGCGTGAATGCACGGCTTTTTTACGCGGCGCGAGGAGTTCGCGAAATCCGTCATCCAACCTACTCAGCTCGATTGCATCAGAGACAGCGGAGGTCAAAACATGAATCAAAACGATGCCACGAATGTTGTCGAAGAACTCATCGACACCTGCGAGAACGGAGTAAAGGGATACAAAGACGCTGCGGAGAATACGAAGCGCTCCGATCTCAAGGCTCTCTTCCTGGAGCAGAGCTCCGAACGCGCCCAGTTCGTACGCGAACTCCAGGCCGCACTTACGAAACTGGGTCAGACCGCGAAAAAAGAATCGGGATCTGTCGGAGGCGCAATTCACCGTGCCTGGATCGACACGAAGGTCACCCTCGGTGGCGGAGACCACGCTATTCTGGAGTCCATCGAAAGCGGCGAAGATAAAGCGAAAGAAGCGTACGAGAAGGCGCTCAGTGCCCCCTCCTTACCTCCGGAAACCGCCGATTTGATTCGCCGGCAGGCGCAGCGCATCCTGACTGTGCACGACCGAGTCAGAAGTTTAAGGGACGGATTCGCCGCCTAGTCAAACATCCATACACTGACAGCCGGAGAGCAATCTCTCCGGCGTTGTCTCTGGCTTCCGCGGGGGATCAGATGCCCCCGAGCGCGAATGCCAGGCAGAACTGAGTGCCGGAATTGGATTCGCTCTTGATCTTCTTCTCCGGTTTACGCTCTGGAGTTTCGCCGAAAAAGGTGTCCCCCTCGAGGAGCTGATCGATAGCGCGGACAAGATCACGAGCCGCTTGAGATTTCAAGACGAAGCCCTGCGCACCTGCGCCTCGAACCTCGGCCGTGAGCCTTTCCGATTCGTGCATGGTGAACATGAGCACCCGGCAGTCGATGTCCAACTTGGCAATCTCCACGGCGGCTTGCAATCCGTTCATCTCCGGCATGGAAATGTCGAGCACGGCGACATCGGGCTTCAACCTCCTGACTATCTCGAAGGCATCCCGGCCGTTCCTGGCTTCACCGCAGATTTCCCAGCCGCGTCTGGACCTGGCCACAAGAGTACGAATGCCCTCGAGAACAATTTCGTGATCGTCGGCAATTACAATTCTCACGCCCATTGAGATATCTCCAGGCCCCAGTGACTGGGGATTCTAAACTAGGCCGACTTACTGGTCAGCGCGAACGGCTCGTGTACCGGAACACTCGCTGTCACGACCGTCCCTGTGTCGGTGGATTGGACCTCGAGCGTGCCACCCACCTGACGCATGCGTTCATTCATCCCACGCAATCCAACCCCCAGGGATCCCACCCAGTCCTCACCGGACTGCTCAGACAGGTTCGATGGGATTCCTCTACCACAATCCTTGACCTCCATGACCACTCTCCCGTTGTTCGTGTAAAGACGAACGCTGGCCGTGGAGCTTCCCGAATGGCGATGGACGTTGGTGATGCTCTCCTGGAGGACCCGAAAGAGAGCGAGCTCGACGTTGCGATCGAGGCGACTCAAGTGGGAGTCGACCTCAAAGTTGGTCCGGATGCTGCTGCGCTTCGTAAATCCGTCGAGATACCACGGGATGGCAGACTTCAGCCCCATTTCCTCCAGCATGGGCGGATATAAAAGGTAGGAGATGGTGCGAACCTCTTTGAGCGAATCGTCGGCCAGCCGAATGCACTGCGCAATCTGTTCGCTGGCGTCTTCCGGGCGGGAGCCAGGCGCGGATTCCAAAGACTCCAGGTTCATTTTCAACACTGCCAGATACTGACCCAGACTGTCATGCAGATCTCTGCCGATGCGTCTTCGCTCCTCGTCCTGGGTGCGCAAGAGATGAACGGAAAGTTGGCGCAGCGACTTCTCCGAGCTCGCCAGCCTCGCCTCGGCCGACTTCCTTTCTGCCACCTCGTTTGACAGTTCGACGTTCGCGCGCCGAAGAGCCTCCTGCACCCGCATTTTCTCCGTGAAATCCCGGGTAACCTTGGCAAAACCGATGGCCTCGCCGTTTTGGTCCCGTATGGCGGTGAGAACTACGCTGGCCCAAAAGCGCGAGCCATCTTTGCGAACTCGCCAGCCTTCTTCCTCAAAGCGGCCATCCCGGATCGCATCCCTCAGCTCGATCGCGGGCTTGGTTGCGCGTTCTTCTTCGGGATAAAAGCAGGAGAAGTGTTTGCCTATGATCTCCGCTGCCGTATAGCCATTAAGCCGTTCTGCACTCTTGTTCCAACTGCTGACCCGCCCCTCGGCGTCCAAGGTGAAAATTGCGTAGTCGGCCACTGCCTCGACAAACAAGCGGAACCGCTCATCCGCCTGGCGTAGCGACATCTCGCGGGCATACGCTTCCTGTGCGGCTTGTTCCGCCCGCACCCGAGCTTGCAGCTCGGCACTCAGAAAACGATGGTAGAGATAGAGCAGAAAAAGCGCGAGGACAAAACTCAAGACCACGATCGAGGTGGTCAGGACAAAGCCTCGGCCCGCGGCTCGTCTTCGTCGCTCCAGCAGTCGTGCCTCTTCGGTTCGAAAACCTTCCGCGGCTGTGGCGCTCTTCGTGGCCAGATCCAGATTCTGCCGCATGACCGCCTGCAGGTCGACAGCCTTGCCCTGTTTCTGCTGCGCGATCGATTCTTCCCAAGCTTGAATCCGATTACGAATCACCGATTCCAGCTGTTCGCAGTTGGCGACTTGGGTCGGGTTGTCTTGAGTCAATTCCCGAAGCCGGATCATCTTCGCCGTCACCTGGGAAAGAGCTCCGTGATAGTCAGCCAGGTCTGAATCGCCGCCGCTGATCAGGTAGGAGGCTCGCTCGCGAGCGGCAGTGTTGAGATCTGCCTCCAGGTCACCGACCGTCGCCCGTACCTCCTGGGTGTGGCTCATCCAACGCTCACTTCTCGCGAAGTAGGAAAACGAGAAATAAGTAGCGACGCCACATAAACAAAGCAGCACCATCGCGGACAGGTACACTGCGCGAGCTTTGGCCTGCGCCGAGGTCAGCGAAACGCCAGTCGACCGATTATCGTTTGCCATTCGAGGTGCAAGGCGTCCAGATGTGGAAACCATACTCTTACAAACCCGGCCAAATCTCAAGCTGACCTGCCATGCATGTTCCCGCAAAAGTCGCTATAGCAAAGGGTTTTCGCCCGAACTCCCAGGAAATGCAGGGATTGGAGCCCGGCGGGGGAGGAGGAAAGAAAGCCGCACGCTACCAGCTCACTTCGGGAACGGAACGGCTCGAGACGGCGGCTGGTCACCCCAGGACGCTAGCGACAAGTGGCACGCCGATTGGACGCGGTAAATACTGCAAAGGGATGGGCGGCATGCAGCAGGGCTGGTCGGTACCTCGCCCGGCCCACATCGGAGGGTGTCGGAAGAATCAGGTCCACGATCATTTGCTAAGCGGCGAACTCCTGCCCTAACGCATCATGCCAGTCCCGCGCAGTGCGACAGGGGTGGGCGATCGCACCCACCCCTTCGTTGAACCTGAGGGCTTATTGCTGGCATGAGGAGCTCACCATCTGCAGATCGGTGACTTTCATGTGCCCGTGTTCGGCGTTGTCTTTCTTCATACCTGTATCGTGGGCCGCGTCCTTAGCGTCTTCTTTCAGATTGTGGGCAGTTGAGTTTGAGACCACTCCGGTCGCACTTACCGTATGCCCCACATGTTCGGATAGTGCAACCGTGCTGCTGCTCACCTCCCAGCTACTTCCGTCGCTCGCCCTCAGAGCATACTCGTTGCCGTTTCCGCTCTTGGTGAGACAACCGGTGACGGTCCTGGTGTCCGCCTTCGACTTGGAGTCACTGCTGTCTTGCGCCAATGCCAGGCATGTGGTGAAAATTGTCAGAATTAGACACAGCATGAGTCGGTTCATCGTAAGTTTCATCTCTTCCTCCACGAGTTCAAACCTGCCTCGTTCGCGAGTGAGATGCGGGGCAGCCGAAGCCAGGCTATACAGGGAACCCTGTAGCGAAGGATGTAAGACCCAGCGTGCCCGCGAAACGTGAAAAAACGGCGGGGACGCCGACGCCAACACGATATTTGTGTGAGGAACTCCACCATCCTGGACAGCCTCTCCCCGGAAAAATTCACTCGTATGTCCGGAAATTCGTACAACATGTTCCGCCATCAGTTACAGCCTCCAGCGGATACGAAAATTCGATCGTTTCTGTAATTGTTTTGAGGGAGCCGTGAAGGCTTTGCGCCCGGTGCATCCCTGACCGCGACGCGCTTGTGAATGAACGAACCGTTTAAGGAGAGTGCATGTACACGATTTTGATCATTGTCCTGGTTTTGCTCTTGGTTGGTGCCTTGCCCACGTGGCCGTACAGCACCGGTTGGGGATATTACCCGAGCGGCGGTGTGGGCCTGGTGGTGTTGATTTTAATAATCCTGCTCTTGATGGGTCGTCTCTGAGCCGCAGGCGATCGAACGACGGGAGGCTCTCGGTGAGCCATCACTCCATCCGGATCCGGAGCAGGTCCGCAAGCGTGCGCGCGTCGGCAATCCAGGCACTGGCTACTTCGTCGCCGGCGGCGGCTTTTGGCTGTTCCTGACTGAGCACGGTTTTAAGAGGCACGAAGCAGAGGTTCTGCACCTCTGAAAGATTGACCGGGAACGGAAGCTGCAGGGCAAAACTCAACAAGGCATTGAGTGCCCGCACCTTCTCGGGGGAAGAGGGATCTGCGGCAAAAGAGCGAGCCGACTCCTCCAACTGTTTTCGCACGACAAATTCATGGGCCGCGCCATCGACGTTCACATTCACTTCCTTGGCGGCGACCACGACCCTGCGCGCATGCTCGCGCTCTCCCGCGATCAAGGACTGCTGCAATTCACTGTTCAGCGCGGCTTCCGCCAAAGTCCGGAAGAGCTTCGGCTGTTCCACGTGCAGATCGGCGAGGAACCGCATCAGCGGCGCGTATTCACCGTATTGCTGGCGGACGAGCATCTCGGCCTGTGCCAGGGTCGATTGCAGGACAATCTGCAGGATCTTGCGCTGGTCGTCGCGGAACAGTGACTTCAGCGAGTAGAGATTGTGGTCGAAGCTGCTGTCGAGCAGGCGCAGAACGTCGGCGGAATCGCCGTGGTTGAACGCCTCGGCGAGGGCAGCGGCGGCTTGCGCGAAGGCCGCCGGGTCGGGGAACTCGCGCACTCCTCCACTTACGTTGTAGTCGCCAAAATTCAGAACGCAGAATCCTAAGCTCGAGTTTTCTCCGGTGATACGCGAGGTGAACCGGGCGCGGCCCGTCACCAATTTCATTTTGCCGGTCTCGGCCAAGGCGAAGTCTTCGCGATCCACCGTGTAGCTGTAAATCTGCGCGTGATCGCCGTAAGGCTCAAAGACTGAGCGAATGGCATAGTGCGCGGCCAGTTTGGGCAAGTCCACCACCGCCGGCTTGACGAACTTCTCATAAATGGTTGCACCATCTTTGTGCTCAGGGAGATTGCTGTGGGCGTCCGCAAGATGGGCCAGGAATTGCGACTCCAGTTCGGGAGACTGAAAAACCTCCATGGCCAACTGCAAAGCCCGTCCGGCATAGTCAATGACCTGGACGGTCTCAATGCCCGATAGTTCGTCGAAGAACCAGCCACAGCTGGTGTACATCAGCATGGCGTGCCGCTGCATTTCGAGCAGCTTCAAGGCAGCGATACGTTCCTGCGGCTCGAATGGGTGGCTGGCGTGTTTTGCAAAGTAGCGTTGAACGCTTTCCTCGGAGCGGTCAAGGATCACCTCGATGTAGTCACTGCGCGCTGCCCACGGATCCTTGAGCAGGGTTTTGGCGCGTTCCTCAAAGCAAGGCGCCAGCGTGTCGCGCAACCAGTCCAGCGCGGCCCGCAGCGGCGCTCGCCATTCCTGATTCCAGTCTCCGTGGCCGCCGGAGTTGCAGCCGCAGTTGCTCCGCCAGCGTTCCACGCCATGCACGCAGCTCCAGGAACTGTTCTCAAAAATCTCCACCTGGTGCGTCGCGGGATGCTTCTCCAGAAACTCTCCGTAGTTGGTGATCTTGGCCAGGTTGCCAGACTCAATATGGTCCAGCGCATAGGAAAGGGCCATCTCGCCAAAGTGATGATGATGACCGTAACTTTCTCCGTCGGTTGCAATATGAAGCAACTGCGGCCAGTCGCGCGTGTCCGAAAAGCCGCTGATCAGGCGGTTCGCAAAACTCACGCCGTTATTCAGCAGGCCTTCGAAAGCGACGGCCCGCGCGATGGGCCCGTCATAAAAGAAGAGATTCATGCGGCGTCGCGATGGCAAACGGATGAGGTAGGCCCGCGTGGGATCGATGCGATCGCCGCTCACATCCTTCCAGGTTCGCCCGCCGATCTTGCGGACCTTGCTGGCCTGGCGCGGCGCCAGGATCGTGTACTTGATGCCGAGTTCGGCGAGAACTTCCAGAGTTTCCAGGTCGACCGCGGTTTCGGGAAGCCACATTCCTTCCGGCATCCGGCCGAAGCGATGCTGGAAATCGCGCAAGCCCCAAATCGCCTGGGTACGCTTGTCGCGCGCATTCGCCAGCGGCATGATCATGTGGTTGTAGGCCTGCGCGATGGCGTTGCCATGACCGCCAAAATGCAATTGGCTCTGTTTGTCGGCATCGAGAATGGAGCTGTATACGTGCGGCGCCCTGTCTTGCAGCCACGACAACAGCGTGGGCCCAAAGTTGAAGCTGATTTGCGAGTAATTATTGACAATGCGAGCGATGCGATTGTCGGTGTCCAGAATGCGGGAAAAGGCGTTCGGCCCATAGCATTCGGCGGTGATCCGCTCGTTCCAGTCATGGTATGGGTAGGCGGAATCTTGCAGTTCGACATACTCCAGCGAAGGATTCTCGCGCGGCGGCTGATAAAAGTGCCCGTGCACGCAAACGTATCTCATGAGTTCTCCCTGCTGAAGAGACTTGCCGAGTGGGGAGCAACGCTCAACGTCGTCCACCCGCTGGAGTCCAGCAGCGGGGGCAGCGAACTGCCGGGGCCGGACCATACCGGATCGGTGGAATCCAGCAGGCGCTTCCAACGGCCATGGGAAAGTACTGGAGGGATGTCTGCTGGCCGATCCTCGAAATTGAAGATCGCGCACAACTGGTGTTGACCCGATCCTCGCTTCACCACCAGAAGCTTCGGCTCTTCAGATGACATGGTCTCAATAGTCTCCTTGCTTGGTTCCCGATGAGCAACCATGGTGCGGCGAAGCCTGATCAGTTCCTGATAAAAATTGCGCAGAGTACCCTGCCTCGCGGTCACCTCTTCGAAAGCATGCACCTTAGATGACAGGAAAGTGCTTTCGGATTGCGGATCCGGAGACTCACCCTTCCAGGCAAATTTGGCAAATTCGGCGCGCCGGCCTTCGCGAACTGCTTGGGCCAGATCCGGGTCCTCGTGGCTGGTGAAATACAAGAAAGGATTGGTTTCGCCGAACTCTTCCCCCATGAAGAGGAGAGGCAAGAACGGGGAAAGCAGGACGACCGCCGCCGAAAGCTTCAGCGCCTCAAAATTCAAAAGAGCGGACGACCGCTCGCCCAGCAGCCGGTTGCCCACCTGGTCATGATTCTGTGAGCACACCACGTGCGCGCTCGCCGGCATGGTGACCGCAGAGTTGCCATGGCGCTGCTTGCGATGCGCGGAATACTGCCCTTCATATACGAACCCTGACCGGTATGCCTTGGCGAGATTGGCAACGCGTCCAAAATCCTCGTAGTAGCCGTCCTTTTCGCCGGTCTGAAGGCCGTGCAGGGAATGGTGAAAATCATCGCTCCACTGCGCGTGCATGCCATCGCCTCCCAGGCTCCTGGATTGCACCACGCGAAAGTCATTCAGATCGCTCTCCGCGATGAGGTGAATCTTTCGATTCTGAGTCCGCGCCAAATCGTCTACCGACTGCGAAAGACACATCAGAAAAGGCCGCGCATTCCGATCGACAATTCCGTGCACGGCGTCCAGTCGCAGGGCATCCACGCGAAACTCATCGAGCCACTGCAAGGCATTCTCAGTGAAGTAGCGAACCACGTGATCGCTGTATTCGCCGTCAAAGTTGATGGCCGCTCCCCAGGGCGTGCGGTAGCGATCGGTGAAATAAGGGCCAAACTCGCCCAGGTAGTTCCCCTCCGGACCGAGATGGTTGTAGACCACATCGAGCACAACTGCGAGCCCTATTCCGTGGCAGGCGTCAATCAGCCGCTTCAGAGCCAGCGCTCCGCCGTATGCATGATGCGCGGCGAATGGATAGACACCGTCGTAGCCCCAGTTTCTGTCGCCCGGAAATTCAGCAACCGGCA
>Ga0335081_10018002_pt1 | contig 11430 bp, 7 predicted proteins | sample Lox_Sample_35_FD_206713 | JGI IMG/M metagenome (GOLD analysis project Ga0335081, IMG submission 206713) | Soil microbial communities from Loxahatchee National Wildlife Refuge, Florida, United States - Lox_Sample_3.5 | ecosystem: Environmental > Terrestrial > Soil > Wetlands | place: USA: Florida... | reverse complement strand
GCGGGTATGTTTCATCAACATCAAAGTCGTGAGCTTGCCTTTGAACTTCCTTTGTGTTAACAAAGGGAATTAAAAGAATTGGGGCATCCATGATTCCGCCAATTTGAGCAGGCAGGTATACGCGCGAAAAGTTCAGGAGGGTATCCAAAGCAAGCATTATGGCATCTTCGTCTCCGTCGCAGTCTCGACGTTTAGCTGAGTGCCAAATAGGATGAGCGTATATCACGTTACGGTCTGTGTAGCCAATAATGCGCCCCATTATACAAGCGCATGTGTGAGGAGCCAAACCAAAAACCAAATGCCCAATAAGATCTTCAGGCTTCTTAACGTTGTAATAAGGCGGAAGCTTGTAAACTCTTACCAGAAGATCGTCAATAAAAGCGGCAATCTGAATAAAATAATCTCCTGCTCGCCATGGAATCACGATATCCTGAATCTTAAGTTCACAAACTTGTACAGGATCGACTAAACTTATGCCGTGCGTATCTGAGCAATAGCCTAGTTGCCTGATCTTATCAAGGGGTACGCCGACCTCAGCAGGAGTAAAATGCGTTAAAGGAGCATTGGTGGCGTCAAAACGGATAGTACCATCTTTGTAAACTGATAAGTCATATCTTGCTCGTAAAATCCCTTTTTCGATAATCTCTGGAGTCTTATCCTTGTTAGTTAAGCCTTTGACACCTCTTAGAATTTTTGGGGCAGGATAACCAAGCGACTTACAGGCGTTACCAACAACCTCTTTAAAGTTAACAGCTTGTCGCTGATACTGAATAGCGTCAGTTTTACAAGTGGGACAAGAACCACCTTCTTTTAAGGCTCTGCCGCAACGAGGACAACAACTCTCTGGCACCGTATTACATCCACAATCGGAGCATTTTACCTTCAGTGTGTAAGCTTTACAAGTAGGACACTTTCGCTTAGCCATCTCAACAAACACAGGACCTTGTTTTGCCGCTTCCAAAAGGTCTCTATGCATTCCGCCTGCAAGGCTTACAGGAAAAAGAACATGAACAGCAGGTCTCATATCGCGCTTTTTTGCTTTCTCGGGACGCCCCATCCTGCCGCCAACATACGTTGGTGCTTTATCCTTAATTTGAACGACTGAAAGAATATTAACCGCTTCCAACACAGTCGTGGCTTGTGTGATATCAACCGTTTTAGAATTACCAATACCAAGACAAAGCGCTAAAGTAGCTGCATATTCACCCTCTAACAAAATCTTACAATCAATTAATTTATGCGGAACAAGGATTCTTCTCAACAATCTCGTAGCGTTTTCGTTAAGTGGACCCAAAATTTTGCAAGCAACACCATCAGCAAATAGAATTTCACAAGAATTTACCCACTTTCTCAGCAACTCAACATCTTGAACATCGGACAAGCTTGACCAAAAGAGAGTGTATCGCGGGTGCAACGGCACATTCAATTGCAAGCAGAGAACCACAGCTTCCTTAAAAGTTGGTTTATTCCTAAAAGGATCTGCAATAAAACTATCTAGTCGCGCTAATGAGATCTCAATATTTTCTGCAGTCTTCTGACAATCTGAACCGAATTTTCCTGCAATAGCTCTTTGAACATCTTTAATCCACCATTCTTCAACGTAGCCTGAAGGTGGAAGTCCTTTGTTAGAATACAGAAAATCCCCAAAACTAATCAGAATGTCACCCAAAAAAAGGATTTTTTGAATTTTACCTTTTACTTCACAAAAATTCTCTAATGTTACTCGAACTACGGAGTTATCCTTTAGCAAAACAACTGGAGGTTCAATAGAATCTACGGGTAAAGTAACACAACCTTTGCCAGGAAGCTCTAGACGCATTTGAGTTCCTGCAGCAAGAAAATTCTCCAACACATGCATTGTGGCAGGATGTATACCTACAGCCGAAAGGCCGGTGTTGCGTGCTCTGCCATATCTTAGCCTGAAACCGCCCCGCCTCGATGGAAAAGCAAAAATTGGACGCCCTGCAATCACATCGTCCATAAATCCTCCGGATTTCTTCTCTGATTTCTTTTTGAATTCTCTTAGCCAATCCCATCCTTGGAAACCTAATTTTTCAATTATGACATATACTTTTTGTGCGCGACCAACAATGCCATCGTTAACTACCCTAAGCGCGCCGCCTCTTACTCTGTTTGTTTCTACCCTAGGAAGGTTTCGGTAAGAGGAGACTTCTACGGGATCAGATTCGGTTCCTGTGCATTCAACTGGAATTAGATTTAATGCTTTTTTAAGTTCATCATCTGGAATATGATATTGGAAACGTCCAACTGAACGTTCATATAATCGTAATTCCTCGATAAAACGGGAGACTTCTTCTTCTGTAGGTTTATACTTATCCAGACCTAGCTGACGCCGTACAAAATCGCCCACAACTAGGGTTAACGCTTGATCTGTTCCACCTGCTGATCTTATTGGACCAGCAAAATATATGGCTAAATAGCGGGTTTTGTCGGCGTTAGCTTTTATTTTAACTTGAGCTATACCCTGAATCGGCGCTGCAGTTAAACCTTCAGTGAAAATTGCCAAGGCAGTTCGAATCGCTTGTTCAGCAGCTCCTTCAGGATCCATAGCACCGAATTTACCTAAGACAATTTCTTCAGCAACTTTAAATGCTATTTCTTCTCTTGGGATTTTAGTACTTAAATCCCTAATGCTAAGCGCTACTTTTTTGGGACCTACTAGACCTTCTACTAGGTCAGCAATATCTTGTGCTATAATACACTCTGTCTTTAACGAAGGATCTAACCCTTTTAATCTAGCGCTGTCGCTTATAGAATACAGTTCTTTAAGGGCATTTTCCATTGTTTCAACGTAATTTCGATAGCCTTTGCTGATATTCAAGATGCAACGTCTCTTGGCAAGATATATAGCAAAGGGTTATTTTGGCTTTCTAAAAACTAAGCAAAAAGACAGTAGAGAACAACTGAGCTAAATTTTAGTAGCTCTGATTGCTCCAATGATTTCAGAAACTCGTTGTTTTGCATCGGAAGTCTCAGTTACATTACCTGTGACGATAATGTCTGCGCCGGCTGATGCAGCAGCTATTGCTTGTTCTTTAGTTCTAATTCCCCCACCTACTATTAATGGAATTTCGAGTAAGTGTTTGACTGCACGAATCATTTCGGGAGGTACAGGAGTTACTGCTCCAGAACCTCCTTCTAGATAAATAAAACGCATTCCAAGGTACTGGCCAGCAAGAGCATGAGCAGCTGCAAGCTCAGGTTTATTGTAGGGTACTGATATTGCTTTTCCTACAATACCTGCAGTGCCGCCATCGCCTACTATTATGTAGCCCATGGAAATAGGCTCTAAACCATATCTTTTAACAAGCGGGGCTCCTAGAATCTGGGCGCCCATAAGAAAGTAAGGATCTACTGAATTTAGAAGAGACATAAACCAAATTGCATCTGCATAGCTACTTATTCCTGTAATGTTGTTTGGAAAAAGGATTGTAGGAAGTTTCACTGAGGATTTGATTGATTTTACGACTTCATCAAGGTGGATTTGAGAAGCAAATGTTGAGCCCCCGATCATTATGGCGGCTGTTCCGCTGTTTTTGGAGTTCTCAGCAATTTGGGCAGCTTGTTGAATTGTTACTTTTTCTGGGTCGATTAAAGTTATATGAATTGAGCCTTCAACTTTTATTTTTTCGAGCAAGTATTTTTCGGTCGGCCCTAGCATAACAATAATCCTTCGATTATTCTTTCTTAATGTTTGTCACAGGAGTTTTTTTAAGGGAAGCATAAACTCGGTCTGTTAACATGCAATAGACGTCGACTTCACCTTGCGCATGCTTAACTGGGAACTCTTCCTTAAGACCACAACTACTACATTGAGCAACTGCGTGACTATCTTCCCTGAATAATTCGACTTTAACTGTTTCTTTTCCGCACGTTGGGCACGAGAAGAATTTTGGCAAACGTTTCTTTGGAATATGAACAACTTTTTTCCTTCTTCGCCCCAAACATAACAGCCTTCAAATTTATGATAATGGTCAATTAATATTTATCCTTGCCCTTAAATACTTGCCTACAAACTCAAGATTATGAGGCTGAGTGAAAGTCAATTGAAATTAGCGCTTTCGTTATTAGACATAGATTTTTCCGAAGCAGAAAAAAGAATTTGCCGTTTCATAAAGGAGTACGTTGAAAACGCAGGATCCAAGGGAATAGTACTTGGTTTATCAGGTGGAATTGACAGCGGGACGATAGCTGCTCTATCAAGCCGTGCAATAGGCGGCGGCAATGTACTTGGACTTATGCTGCCTGAAGAAGAAAATTTTAGTCAAAAGGACATTGAAGATGCAAAACTTGTAGCTGAAAAATTCAATTTACAAACACAAATCTGTGACATGTCATCTGTTCTAAGTTGCCTATATAAGTCCATACCGGTGTTTGACCCAAACGATAGGCTATGTAAAGGCAACTTAAAGGCTAGGACAAGAATGATTTACCTTTACTATTACGCTAACAAGTTTAACAAAATTGTTTGTGGCAGTTCCGATAAATCGGAAACGATGATGGGATACTTTACCAAATGGGGAGATGTCGCCGCAGATATAACGCCAATTATGGATCTATACAAAACACAAATTCGCAAACTTGCAATCCATTTGGGAATCCCCAAGGAGCTCGTCTTAAAGCCTTCTACTCCAGCCCTGTGGCCAAACCAGACAGCGGAAAACGAGCTGGGCATTAAGTACGAAACCTTAGATCTTATACTTTATGGATTAGAAAAGTTCATGAAAACTATTGAGATTGCCAATCAATTAAACATTCAGAAAACTATTGTTGACGCAGTTAAGAATAGATGGCTAGCAAATGAACATAAAAGAAAAATGCCGCTACCCCCTAAAATCGGGTATAGAACTGTAGGAAACGATTTTAGGCTTCCCAGACATACCTATTGAAAGTGGAAACATAATGAAAGATAAAATCAATCTTGCCCTCGCTCAAATAAGCAGCAAACGAGAAAACAAAGAAGCAAATCTTCAAAAAATAGAGGACCTAACTTTTAAGGCCAAAGAGCAGGGAGCTGATATTATTATTTTTCCAGAGCTTTCATTATCTGGCTATGTAGTTAGAGACCAAGTTTACGAGTTAGCAGAAACTATTCCAGGACCTACTGTTGAGAAACTGGAGAAGTTGGCAAAAAAAACCGGGATGCATGTTATTTGTGGAATGCCTGAGTTAAGCGAGAAAACACAAGCAACATGTTTTAACACAGCCGTTTTAGTTGGACCTCAAGGTTTAGTTGGCAAATACCGCAAAATGTATCTACCTACGCATAGTGTGTTTGAAGAAAAAAGGTATTTCCGGCCAGGTTACCAAACAGCAGCATTTCAAACAGAATTAGGCAATATTGGCCTGTGCATCTGTTATGATATTTTCTTTCCGGAAGTACTAAGACTAACCCGTTTGAAAGGAGCACAATTAATTGTCTGCATATCAGCGTCGCCAGCAGTCCGTCGAAGCTATTTTGAAACCCTGACTTGTGCAAGAGCTATTGAAAATACAGCGTTCCTTGCTTACGTAAACCTGGCGGGGGTTCAAGATGGATTGCAATTTTGGGGAGGGAGCAGATTGGTTAGCCCTTCTGGAGATGTTCTTGCTAAAGCTAAGTATGATGAAGAAGACTTTGTCATTTGTGAGGTAGATTATGGAGATCTGCGTACTGCAGAAACCTTCATTCCCACATTGAAGGATTTACGGCCTGAACTATTTGATAAATTAAAAGAGTCTTCAGAGCTTCTTTAGATATCCAAATGGAATTGAGAATCACGCTGACATCACATACTTATCACGTGGTGTGATATCAAAGGTATTTTGCCCTAAATTACAATGCTTATAACGTGATCGGTGACGTCACAACATGCTCTAAAAGACATTTCGCATCGCCAATTAATTTCTCCTTGAAGTATGTCTGAAAGCAACTAGCTACAAAAAGTGTGTTTTAGAAATGGGCACACAAAACAACTAAATAAGCAAAAAGAACTTTCTAACGGGTAATTAGAATTATATTGTTCCGTTAAAATTACTATATAACTTTTTGTGAAAGATTGAATAATTTTGCCTTTTATTTGTTAACTGTACATATTATTGGATTAAAAGCAAAAATACGCCAGCACTTGTCTTATTTTTGCATATTGACAGTTATTTGATCTCTTAATAGTATCAAAAACTAGTGATTTCGTTCGGATAAGCTTTAAAAATAAGAGGTAGTATACAAAAGCGTATCCATTCAGATATATGGCGGAAGTGCAGAATTGAAGCTCAAAGACGGAGTTCAAGCCTGGTTAAATGGTGCACTAGGTGACCCTATTGTTAAAATTCTGGCTAAAAACAGCCAATTAACCAAAACCCAACTTGAAACGCTTTTAATAGATATTTTAGCCGAAAATATTGCAGGTAAACAGCTAAAGTACGATGAAAAAGCCAACCTGCGGTTAACTAAGGCTAAAATAAGCCGCGGAGCTTTTAATAGGACTTTAAAACAGTCTAAGGAAAACGTCATAAAGTCGATTTATACAGTACTACTTTTAGGCTATTTGGGGGTATTTGACAGCACAACTCTTGACCCATATCTCGAAATAGCTAATAAACTGAATGAATATGTTGAAGCACACCAAGAGAAACCTGAGAAAGAAGAAGAACTAAAAGACCATCTAAAACTCATAGAAATCATCCGCCAGGAGCTTGAATCGAGCCTAAAACGCCTCTCCAGCCCATCAGAAGAGAGTTTGTGACGTCACAAATCACAGAATTAAAGGCTATTTCTAATCGTAAAATAGTACACTAGAAGGTAAGATAATAAATGTTTTCTTTAAGCGTTAAATAATAAAATAGGCTTGAATTTAGCCGTTTCAGATCATTCATTCAAGTGGAATAATAGTGCGAAAAGATGCGTGATATGTGATATCATGATCAACATGAATTTACGTCACCAAAAGCCTTAAAAAGTCCATGGATTACTGTGATGTGTGATGCAACCGAATAAATCACGCCCAATCACAAATAAATCACAGAGGTTAAGATCACGGTAGACTTTGGGACAGTGATTTTAGGAATATTTCTTTCTGCAACAGTGGCGGCATCGGTTGAATATTACAGGCAAATAGGTAAGGCACAAAAGGAGTACAAGAAAGCTAAGGGCATTGTCGAAGACATAGTTCTTAGTTTTGATCGAGAACTTAAGCGCGAATCAGACAAGTTAGATTTAATTGCCTTCAAAATAGAAGGAAACTTGGCTAAAGCAGATTCATGCCTTAAAAAAACAGATATCTTAGAGAAAAAGATAGTACCTTTGGAGAATCAAATCAGCGTCATTTCACAGACAAGTTCGCAAACTCAAACAAATATTCTTTCTGGATTAACTAGTTTACAATCGAAAATTAACGATATAGAAACCTCACAAGAAACTATTAAAACAAAAATTGCCGGTTTTGAAGAACAAATCAAAAAGTTTAAAATTACCCCAGAAATTGGCAATGAACCAGTAATCCCAATCAAACGCGATAAAGCAATGGCTACGCTAACCGATACAGAAATCGCGGTACTTGAAATGTTATCATCCCAAGGCCCCAAGACAGCGCCCGAAATCAAAGATAGAGTACACCTAAGTAGAGAACACACAGCAAGGCTTATGAAAAAACTCTATGAGCAAGGATACCTAGAGCGAGAGGTAGATAAAATACCATTCAGTTACAGCATCAAAAAAGAGATGGAAAAATTCTTAAAGAAAACAGAAAATCCTCAACCAACATGAATCTGAGTACAAGATAGTATCAACTTTCAGTTACTTTTTAGTTAAGTCATGCGTTAGTCATTTTAGCCGCTGCTTGAGTGTTGCTTGTGGAATATTTGGCGCTGTTTTATACTTCAAATTGTTTGATCCGCCAGTTCTAAGAAGCATACCTTTGTTTGCCATTCTTGAAAGATAAGTGGAAACCGTACTTAGGCTAACCGGCTCTTTAAGCTCCTGCTCATAAACCGACTGGATGTCTTTTGAAGAAAACCAGATCAATGGAAAACTCTTTTGAACAACCAGTTGAACTTTTTCAAAACGTGAAAGAGCATGGCTGGGTGTAGAAGCACGGGCACTAACCGTGGGACCTTCGCTTGGTGCACCACCTAACAACTCTACAAGATCTAAAAGGCGCAGAGCCTTATCGCGGGTTACCTGGCCCTCAAAAGCAATAGTATATCGATTACCATCGCTATCGAACAGCTCCACACGAATTTTTCGAGCTGGCATTGCGCTTACACCTAAATTATAGTTCACAGCTTTACACTTCACAACTTATAGCTGTTATGGTGAAACAAGGAAACTAAAAGAGGCAAAACAGGAGCTATTTTGGTGAAATAATCATGATTTACATTCAATTCAGTGTAACCAGCTTCACAATAAATCCGAATAGCTAAATAGCTAAAGTTATTGTTTGGTTTTAGTTCTCCAGTCGAAGCAGAGGGGTGCATTGTTCACAGCAAACTGACAAGAAACAGGTAATCTTAGACTAAAGGAAAGTAATTAAGCGGCAAAATTAATGCTATTTCACATGTATTCACAAATTTGTGAACAAAAAAACCATAGATTATAGGGTCGAAAGGATTGTCGTGCCCAGTTTGAAAAACTGATACACTATTGATTGAAAAAATAGTCAAGGTACCACTCATTTACATGGAAATTCTACGTGAAGAGGCACCCCTATGTTTCCTCTCGAAGTCTTGACGTCAAAAGAAACCTCAGGAGTCTTTGAAAAAATTTTAAAAGATTCTTTATCTAAAAAAATTGATAACAATTATTAATATACAAACTCATTACTTAAAACTCAGAGTATAGTTACTGTAATATATTATAATAATGGATTTTTCTTTTATTGGTAATTTTCTTCCAGTAGAAGCTTTGGGGTGTGTCTTACACCCTGTTTAATTAGTTTCAATCTGATTTTTTCATACTCTTTTAGAATATTGTGCTATAAATTTAGTTTTTTGTACTGCATCCTTTATCTTCTCCACACGAAATAACGGTTTTACCTCTGAAGTAAAGGGGACGGGAAAATGGGCAATCCAAGTATACTAGATGACGTATTCGAAAATTTTGTAAATGGCCTTCGGCTGTTTAAAGATCGAGAGGTATTAAGGCACGACTATCTTCCAGAAAAATTACCACACAGAGAAGAGCAAATAAAATTATTAGGTCAAACGGTTGCACCCGTCCTAAAAGATGAGAGATGCTCCAACATTTTTATTTACGGAAAAACTGGAACAGGCAAAACGGCAGTAACCAAATATGTGCTAAGTCATCTAGAATCTAAAGCAAAAGAATATGGTTCTCAAGTAAAATTTTGTTACATAAACTGTCGAATGACGGGTTCGGAATACCGAGTTTTTGCTGCTCTAAGCCAGAATATAGGTATGGCTATACCTTTTACAGGTTTATCTGTTGGCGAAGTTTTTGATAGGTTTCGGACTGCATTAGATTCATCTAGAATAATTTTTATAATAATTCTCGACGAAATTGATGCTTTAATTAAAGATAAAGGAGATGCTTTCATGTACGAGTTAACTAGAATAAATGAGACTCTAAATAAAAGCAAAGTTGCGATAATTGGTATCTCCAACGACCTTCGTTTGAAGGAGTTTTTGGATCCTAGAGTTTTCAGTTCTCTTAGCGAGGAAGAACTAGTTTTCAGACCATACGACGCAGGTGAACTTCGCAATATTCTTCTTGAACGTTCAAAGTTGTCTTTTCAAGATGGAGTTTTATCTGATTCAGCGTTGAGCATTTGCGCAGCTTTGGCCGCTGCAGAGCATGGTGATGCGAGGCGAGCTTTAGATTTGTTGCGTGTCGCCGGGGAAGTTGCTGAACGGCAGGGTGCAAAAGTGGTTACTGAGGAGCATGTTCGTCAGGCAGAGAAACATATTGAGCATAATCGAGTTGTTGAGTCCCTTAAGAATTTGACCTTGCACTCCAAACTAGTACTTCTCAGTGTTTACCATTTGAACAAACCAAGCGCCACAACCGGTGAAATATACGATGTTTATAACGAATTGTGCGGAGAAATGGGCTCGGGGCTTCTGACACAACGTCGTTTGGGTACTCTAATTAACGAGCTCGATTCTATGGGCCTTGTGAACGCAAAAGTTGTAAGCATGGGAAGGTACGGACGAACCAAGAAAATTAGACTTGAAATCTCGAGAAGCCTCATCAAAGATGTATTTAATGAAGATACTCGATTTAGTCGCCTAATCAGCTACTCTCGGCAACCATCAAGCAAAGCTCAAGTTGAAAGTTGTTGAATTAAAGCTTAAAATACTTAGATAAATGAAAGAACCGTTATCTCTAATGTTTGCAAGTTAACCACTGGAACCTTTCCAGGCGTAGGAACAAGCCCTAATTTTTCCATGTAATCCGTCTGTTGTTGCCAACCTCCAGAATTTACAACCAGCACGCCACGATAATTAAGATAACCTAACACGTGGATATGCCCAGCGTGAAAAATATCAGGTACTCTATCAATGACCAAATAATCGCGGTTTTCTGGTGAAAGCAAAGTTTTTCCACCATAAACTGGCGCCAAATGGCGGCTTTGCATAAGAAGTTTCATTGATTTTTCTGGGTGTGAATGGTCCATTCCTGGTATGACTGCAACTATGTCATCTAAGCTTCTGCCGTGATACATTAAGACTTCAACACCGTGCAAGCTCAAAAGGCAGGGGCTCCCGACTGAGTGAATGTTCTTTTTGCCCTGTATCCCTGTTAAGTAGCCTTCAGGTATGGCGGGTTGGGGCAAAGCTTTTCGGGAAGCATCATGGTTACCTGGAGAAATTACTATTTCTATATAATCTGGGATTTTGTGCAAATATTTAGATGCGAAATCGTATTGTTTATGAACATCTCGAATGCATAATTCTTTTGCTTGGTTTGGGTAAACTCCAACTCCGTCGACAATGTCGCCTGCTATTAAAACATATTTGACCCTGCCAGCCATTTCCCTCATTTGTTCGTTTCCGTATTTGCCTCTAAGCCATAATATGAATCGTTTGAATGCTTCTTTTTCAAATTTATTGCTTCCAATATGAAGGTCTGATGTTAAAACAGCATACACGGGTTCTTGAGCTCTCTGTGGGGGTCTTTTGCCTATTTCTGGAAAAATAATGTCTTCAGCTAGGAAAAGATTTGTTCTTGTTTTTATGAGGGCTAAACATACAACTTGGTCCGGTAGCAGGAGAAGGGCTTTTTTGCGGACTTCTTCTTGCGCTTTTTGAGGGACCAATACTGTTGCGCTTCCTTGAAGGTCTTCAATTGCCAGTATCATTTGGTTTTTTGAATCTCTTTTCTCTGTTATCATGCAAATTATTTTGAGTTTTGTTTTGGCGGGAGATTTAAGTGCTTCGAGTATAGAAGTTGCTGACCTAACATCGATTCTT